>Ga0105044_10004214_pt1 | contig 19760 bp, 17 predicted proteins | sample MAT01_FD_78092 | JGI IMG/M metagenome (GOLD analysis project Ga0105044, IMG submission 78092) | Freshwater microbial communities from Lake Fryxell liftoff mats and glacier meltwater in Antarctica - MAT-01 | ecosystem: Environmental > Aquatic > Freshwater > Ice > Liftoff microbial mat | place...
AACCAACCCGTACTTCGGGGCGATCCTGCGAGCCATCCAGGCGCGTGCTCGCCACGGTGAGCACGGCGATCACGGCGATCACGGCGATCACGGCTAGGTCGGTGTCCTCATCGCCGATACCGGCTGCGACGCGGACGAGGAGCGCCGAGCCATTGCCACCCTCGGGCGCCAGGTCGACGGCCTCGTCGTCATCACCCCGCTCACCGACCTCGCTTCGGCACCGGTCCCGGTGGTGCAGGTGAACCGCCAGTCCCGGCGGGCGCCGAGCGTCGTGGTCGATCAGGCGGCGATCGTCGACCTGGCCGTCGAGCACCTCGCTGCGCTCGGCCACCGCCAGGTCGCGGTCGTCCGGGGCCCGGCCGCCTACTGGTCGGCCGGTCGGCGTGACCAGGCGGTCGAGCGCCTCCGCCGGGACCACTGCGGCGACGACCTGGCGATCCACGCCGTGGGTCCGACCCCCGGGACCTTCGCCGCCGGCCGCGCGGCGTTCGCCGCCGCCCGGGCAACCGGCGCCACCGGGTTCATCGCCTTCAACGACCTGCAGGCCGCGGGCCTGCTGCTCGCGGCGCACGATGCCGGGCTCGACGTTCCCGGTGCGCTGTCGATCGTCGGCTCCGACGGCCTCGAACTGGCCGCCATGACCTCGCCGCCCCTCACCACCGTGGCCGCGCCGCTCGACGAGCTCGGTCGGGTCGCGCACCAACGACTCGGCGACCTCCTCGCCGCGGACGCGTCGCCGTCGCGCACAACCCTCGACCCCCACCTCGTGGTCGGCGCCTCGACCGCCGCACCCCCGACCGAGCTCCGGAAGGACCTTTGATGCACCCTCCCACCCCACCCACGCCCGACCGCGGCCCCGCCCTGGACCGGCGCCGATTCCTGCTCGCGTCCTCCGGTGCCGTGCTCGCCGCCACGGTCATCGGCTGCTCGAGCGACAGCGGGAGCGAGAGCGGCGACGGGGCTGCTGGAGGCTCCCCGGGCTCCGCCGTCACCGCAGCAGCGACCGCAGCGTCGGTGCTCGCCGCGCCCGGCACCACCGGGCTGATGGACGAAGCCGTCTATCAGCAGCGGATCGACCAGTACCTGGCGGTCGCCACCTCGGTCGACCACGCCCAGAACCCGGTCGGCATCGCCGCGCACCTGGTCCGCGCCCGACGTGAGCCCGAGTACCGCTGGAACGTGGAGGACGTCACCGTCGAGTCGCTCGGCGCCCGGTTCACCAAGATCGACGACTGGGAGGACACGCGCGACTTCGATCTCATGTACCTCTACTGGCTCCTCGAGCTCGGCACAGGCGACACGGCGTCGACCCGGCTGGGCGCCGAGGTCATCGATGCCATCGAGGCTCGGCTCCTCGCCAACCGCTACCGCTACGACGACCCGCTGCCGGCCGACCGCATCGACAACCTGTGGTTCTGGTCCGAGAACCACCTGATCATCGGGCACAGCCTCGAGTTCCTGGCCGGAACCCGGCTCGCCGACCAGACCTTCGCCGTCACGGGACTCACCGGCGCCGAGCACGCCGAGCGGGCCCGACGCGACATCCTCGCCTGGGTGCACGAGCGGGCCGAGCTCGGGTTCTTCGAGTGGCACTCCAACGTCTACATGCTCAAGAACATCACGCCGCTGCTGATGCTGACCGAGCTGGCCGACGACGCGGAGGTCGTGAACGCCGCCGCGATGGCGATGGACCTGTGCCTGCTCGACATGGCGGCGCACAACCACGCCGGGTGCTACACGGCCCCGCGCGGCCGCACCTACAAGAAGGACAAGATGTCCTCGCTCGACGAGGCCACCTTCGGCACCGCGAAGTTCGTCTTCGCCGACACCGATGCCGAATACCCGTCCACCTCCGACGGCGGCGCCACGTACCTGTGCGCCGTCACCCGGTACCGCCCGCCGCAGGTCGTCATCGACATCGCGACCGACGACCGCACCAGCGTCGTGCGCGAGCGCCACGGCGTCCCCTTCGACGGCCGGTCGCCGGTGACCGAGCAGCCCGACGCGCCGTACGGCCGTGACTTCGAGGATCCCGCGAACCTGCCGTTCTGGTGGAGCCTCGGCGCGCTCGGCATGTGGCCCCTGGCTCGCGTCAGCGTCGCCGCTGCGAACGAGCACCGGCTCTGGGACACCGAACTGTTCGCGCAGGTGAAGCTCTTGGCCTCGCTCAACGGCTTCGACCCCGAACGCATCCGGGTCTGGGAGCAGGAGCGGGCCGCGGTGATCAACTTCGGGTTCCTCGGCGAAGCCAACACCTACGCGTACCGGAACCCCAAGGTGTCGCTCGCGACGGTGCTCGACCACCGGCACGGCGAGATGCGCGACCAGGTGCACTCGTGGCAGGCCGCCATCGACGAGAACGCGATGGTCTTCACCAACCACCCGATCACCGATCCCGACGCGAGCACCGACTGGCGCGAGGACGGACGCCCCGGGTACTGGACCGGCGAGGCCTCGCTCCCCCGGTCCGCGCAGTTCGAGCGCACCGGCATCCACCTGTACCTGCCGGCGTGGGACGAGGCCACCGACCCGCTCGTCTGGTCGGTGTTCGGGTACCGGCCGTTCACCCACGCCTACGTGCCCCAGGACCACTTCGACCGCGTCCGCCAGGAGGGCAACTGGACCGTGGCCGAGCGCTCGGGTGCCTACATCGCGCTGTGGTCGTGGCGGACCCCGACGTGGCGCACCTACGACCCGGCGGTCCTCGCCACCCGTGGGATGGTCCAGCCCTTCGACCTCGTCGCCGAAGGCGGCCCGGACAACGTCTGGCTGGTGGAGGTCGGCACCAGCGAGGACGACGGCGACCTCGACACCTTCGTGGCCACCCTCGCCGCGAACGAGCCCACCGTGACCCGGGACGACGCCGGGTTCTCCGTGGCTTGGGTCTCGCCGTCGTCGGGCCGCGTCGAGTTCGCCAGCGCCGGGCCCTTCCTCGTCGAGGGCGAGGAGCAGCCGTTGCGAGACTTCCCCCGCCACGACTCGCCGTGGGGAACCGTCGACCACCTCGCCACCTCCTACGCGCTCGAAGCCGGCGACGCGACGTGGACCGCCGACTTCGAGAAGCGCACCCGGCAGGTGTCGTGAGCGCGCCGGGCCCGGTGCGCTTCGCCGTCGCCGGGGCCGACCACCTCCACCTCTTCCAGCTGGTGGACCGCCTCATCCTGTCCGGTGCGCAGCCGATCGCCCACACCGACGAGGGCGGACTCGTCGACGCCTACGAGTCCTGGCAGCAGGGGTCACGCCGGTCGACCCTCGACGAGATCCTGGCCGACGACTCCATCGACCTGTTGGTCACCGCCGGCATCCCCCGACTGCGGGCGGACACGGCCCTGGCTGCGCTGGCGGCGGGCAGGTCCGTGCTGAGCGACAAGCCCGGTGTCACCACGGTCGAGCAGCTCGGCCAGATCCGCAACGCGATCGATGGGCGGCCCGGTCGGCCGTGGACGGTGCTCTTCAGCGAGCGGTTCGAGAACCGGGCCGTGTCCCGGGCCGTGAGCCTGGCCCGGACGGGTGGCATCGGCGCGGTGGTGCAGGTATCGAGCACCGGCCCGCACTCGCTGGCCAGCGACCGTCGGCCCGACTGGTTCTGGGACCCGGACGCGACCGGCGGGATCCTCGTCGACATCGGTTCCCACCAGTTCGACCAGTTCCTCGCCATCGTCGGCGAGTCCGACCTCGGCCCCGACCTCGGTTCGGTGGAGGTCGGCTGGGCCGCGGTGGGGAACGTGGCCTGTCCCGATCACCCCACGATGCAGGACACGGGCGCCGTCGTGCTGACCGCCCCGGGGGTCGTGGGCGACCTGCGGGTGGACTACCTGTCCCCGACCGGCCTGCCCGTGTGGGGTGATGTGCGCCTGACCATCGTGGGAACGACGGGAACGCTCGAGGCGCGCGCCAACATCGACGTCACCGGCCGACCCGGAGCGGAGCACCTGATCCACGTCGATGCCGAGGGTGTCCGACGGCTCGACGTCGGCGACGACCCGATCACCTGGGCGGACACCCTGCTGCTCGATCTCGCCGACGACGGCGAGCGACTGATGCCGCAGGCGCACGTCCTCGCCGTGTGCGACCTGGCCCTCCGGGCCCAGCGCGCCGCGCTCCCCTGGGGTTCCGGCCCGGCGCACCCCGGCGCGCGGCACCGCTCGACCTGAGCTGCACCGGACTGATCGCGCCCCGGTTCAGCCAGCGGCGTGGTGCGAGTAGCTGTTGCCGAGGTCGATCATCCGGTCGTGGCGGCCGGGGCCGTCACGATGGTGTCGACGAGGTTGTCGATCGACGGGTCCAGGACCATCACGTGGGCCTCGTCGGCGGACGATGCAGTGACCACCAGCGCGTCAACGACCTCGGCGTCGGCGGCCCGCACGAAGCGGACCCGGTCGAAGGTGCGCCCGTCGCCGACGATCACCCCCTCGACCCGGAATTCGGCCACCAGCGACGCGTCGGCGGGCACGGCTCCCGCCAGGTCTGCCCCACGCTCGACGAGCAGGACCAACGACCCGTCAGCGAGGGCGGCGTCCGCGTCGTGGACGACCGGCAGGCAGGCCATCACGATCGTGAACTCCATCCCCGCCTCCTTGTGGACGTGCTGGGCCTTGAAGTCGTCGCGCTGCTGCATGGCGAAGAACGCCGCCCGACTGGGGTACCGCACGATGCCGATCCGGTCCCAGGTCGGTTCGCCGAGGCGCTGATCGTCGACGTCGCCGAGGAACGCGACGGCAGCACCGATCGCGGCGAGCGGGCCCAACGGGGCGTAGGCGTCGTCGGCCTCACGGCCCGACACCGCCGGGGTGTCGTCGCCGTAGCGGGCCACGGGGTGGTACTTCATCAGGTTCAGCGCCCAGAACGGCCCGTCGTCGCGGGGTTCGAGGTGGAGCCAGCAGCCGATCATCTCCCAGTTGGGGGTCCCGTACGCGGGGTTCGCTCGTTCAGCCATGGATGGTCCTCTTCGGTCCTCTTCGGTCCTCTTCGGTCCTCTTCGGTTCGGTTCGGTTCGGTTCGGTTCGGTTCGGTTCGGTTCGGTTCGGTTCGGTTCGGTTCGGTTCGGTTCAGAAGTCGTGTCGGCACGCGTCACGGTTCGAGCAGGGCGCGGAGGGCATCGGCGAGCAGGTTCCTGGTCTCGCTCGACGAGAACCCTCGATGGACCCGGTAGTGGTCGAGCGCGTCGAACTGGGTGAGGGTGTCGATGGCCGCGGTCCGCGCCCGCCGATGCCCGATTGCGCCCGCCTCGAGCTCCGGGGCGAAGTGCATCTCGATCTGCTCCCGCAGCGCCCGCCGGGTGAGCTCGACCTGCTCGCGGATGACCTCGTCGACCGCCGCGCGCGCCTTCGAGGCGCGGAAGGACGCCGCAACCGCCTCGTAGAGGCGCAACCGGGCGCGCACGAGGCGGTCGATCCGGACGTCGAGGGCACCCTCCCCGATGGCGTGGATGAGGAACAGGGGCAGGACCCGTTCGAGGTTCCGGTCGATGGCGGCCCGGAGGAGGGCATCGCGATCCTCGAAGTAGCGGTACACCGACCGCGAAGACAACCCCACGCGCTGCGCGACGTCGTCAGGTGTGGGGTCGAGGACCCCCTCGGCGAACAGTTCGATGACGGCGTCGAGGACCGCGAGGCGGTTGCGATCGCGACGGGCCAGCCGACCGTCCGGCGACACCTCGACCTCACCCCCGGGGCTCGCCGCCGCGCCGCTCGTCACGAGTCCGATGCCTGGCGCCGGTTCGGGTGGGCTGCGCCCGGTTTCATGTCGCTCCCCTTGCCATCACTGCGCCAGATACAAGCCATTGCAGGATTTGGACCCAATTGCTGTCAATCTAACTGACAAGTTCTCCCTGGGCAAGCGTGGCGCCGACGGTGAGCCGATCCCTTGCGCGTACCGGCAGGATCCGTAAACTGTCACCTCTAGTGTCAAAAGTTCGGTCCCTTGATCGACAGACAGAAGGTTCGGTGCCATGACGAGCGAAGCCACCCCCCGCCTGATCTCCGACATGCGCGGCGTCCGCTACGGCGAGGTCCTGGCCGTCTTCGACCGCGACGGGAGCCTCGAGGCCGAGGTCTACGGCACGCAGATGTTGAACGACTGCCCCCAGGAGCTGTGGGAGACCCTCGATGCGGACGTCATCGCGGCCGAGCTCGGCGCAATCGCGGTGAAGCTCAACGGACCCCGGTACTGGATGCTCGACGGCCTGGGTCAGAAGGTGGCGGTGGTCGATCCGGTGTTTCGCGACTTCAACGGCCTCACCACGCGGCGCATCGCGGTGGTCGACCTCGGCGGCGACCCGAACACGAGGCCCTACGTCGAGCGGTACGTCAACCGGGGAGCGGTGTTCTTCTTCGACGCGGGCTCGCCCGTGCACGAGCTGGTGAACCCCGACGGCCTGGCCTACGTCATGCAGGCCTACTGCGTCGGGGTCGACCCGTCGCTCACCGAGGCAGACCTCCCCGGGCTCGGTGAGCGGCTGGCGCTGCCCGACGGCTGGACGTTCCGCACGCGGACCCTCGACGAGGAGCTCGTCGTGGACACGACCGCCACCATCGCAACCGTGGTGCAGGACGAGCTCGAGAACACCTATACGCTCCCCCGCTGAGCCCGCTGGGCAGCTCGTTCGAGCGGTCCGGTCCCGAGCATCTGCGCGACGCCGACCATCGGCGCGAAGCTGTGGCCGAGATGTGACCCCAGCCCCCCTTCGCCAACCGGAGTCCCCCATGAACAACGACCAGTTCCGCAAGGTCGAGAACGACCAAGGCTTCATCGCCGCGCTCGACCAGAGCGGCGGGAGCACGCCCAAGGCGCTCGCGCTCTACGGCGTCGACGCCTCGGGCTACTCCACCGACGCCGAGATGTTCGACGTGGTCCACGCCATGCGGACCCGGATCGTCACCAGCCCGAGCTTCACCGGCGAGCGCATCCTCGGCGCGATCCTCTTCGAGGACACGATGGACCGCCAGATCGAGGGCGTGGGCTCCGCGGAGTACTTGTGGACCGTCCAGAACGTGGTCCCCTTCCTGAAGGTCGACAAGGGCCTCGCCGACGAAGCCGACGGTGCCCAGGTCATGAAGCCGATCCCCGATCTCGATGCCCTGCTCGCTCGGGCCGGCGAGCTCGGCGTGTTCGGAACCAAGATGCGGTCGGTGATCAAGCAGGCGAACGCCACCGGCGTGGCCGCCGTCGTCGACCAGCAGTTCGAGATCGGGCGCCAGATCCTCGCTGCCGGACTCGTTCCGATCATCGAGCCCGAGGTCGACATCCACACCCCCCAGAAGGCCGAGGCCGAAGAGCTGCTCCGCGCCGCGATCCTCGGGCAGCTCGACCGCCTCGAAGCCGGCCAGCGGGTGATGCTCAAGCTGACCCCGCCCGAGAACGACGACCACTACGCCCCGCTCGTCGCCCACCCGGGCGTCCTGCGCGTCGTCGCCCTCTCCGGCGGCTACCCCCGCGAGGAGGCCAACGCCCGCCTGGCGCGCCAGCACGGCGTCATCGCCAGCTTCTCGCGAGCGCTCACCGAGGGACTCTCGGCCCAGCAGAGCGACGACGAGTTCGACGCCGTGCTCGACACGTCGATCGCCAGCATCTTCGCCGCGTCGATCACCTGACCAACGCGCCGGGGCAACCGGCTCGGCGCGGAGCCGGCCCGACTGAGCGGCACCCTCGCCGCCGCGGCCCGCCCCAACCTGAGCTTCCTCCGGAAGGACTCGTGATGACGACCAGAACGAACCGTGCAGGCCGGGGCCGTCCGCTCGGACGGCGATTGTCGGCGATGGCGGCCATCGGCGTCGCGGTGGCGATGCTCACGGGCGCGGCGCCGGCGTCGATCGCCGGCGCGGCGGCGCCGCCGACCGCCTCGGTCGCCGCCGGCGCGTCACTCGATCCGGCCCTCGTGGCGCAGCTCGAGGCGGCGCTCGACGCCGGATTCGCCGCATCGGGCATGCCCGGGGTGACCGTCGGGCTCTGGATCCCCGGCCAGGGCGAGTGGGTCGCCAGCCGCGGCGTGTCGGATCTCGGAACGGCGACCCCGATGGACCGAGCCAACCAGTCCAAGATCGGCAGCATCACCAAGACCCTGGTCGGCACGACCGCTTTGCAGCTGATCGGCGACGGCGAGCTCGGCCTCACCCTGGACGACACGATCGACCAGTGGTACCCGAACTTCCCCGACGCCACGCAGATCTCGTTGCGCATGCTGATGAACATGTCCAGCGGGATCGCCGAACCCGGCCAGGACCAGATCGACCGGATATGCGCCGACCCCTACTCGACCATCACCCCCGACGAGATGATCGCCATCGGTGCATCTCTGCCTCGTGCCCACGCCCCCGGCGAGGGCTTCACGTACTCGGGGTACAACACCTTCCTACTCGGCCGGATCCTCGAGAAGGCGACCGGCAGCGATCTCGGCACACTGATCGACCAGCGGCTGCTCGGACCCCTGGGGATGACCCGCAGCCGGTTCGCGCCCGATGGGCAGCTGACCGCACCGCTCAACCGCGGCTACTCGGGCTTCTGCCCGAACCTGCCCGATCCCGCCGACACGACGGACTGGTACAACCACGAGTCGTGGGCGGCCGGCGCCATGCTGTCGACCATCGACGACCTGCACACCTGGGGCGTGGCGCTGGGCGAGGGCTTCGGACTCACCCCGGCGATGCAGGCCGCGCGGATCGACGACGACCTCCCAATGCCCGGTTTCCCGGGCTACTCCTACGGGTTGGCGATCAACATCCACCGCGACCCCGCGACGGGGTGCCTGCTCGATCTGAACCACAACGGGGCCGAACCCGGCTATGGCGCCTCCGTCGGGTACTACTCCACCACTGGATCGGTGTTCGCGCTCGTCGGCAACGGCGACGGCGGCACCGGCACGGCGTTCGCCGAGGTGGGCCTGGCCCTCGCCCCGGTGGTGAGTCCGATCGTCAACACGACGTGCGCGTCCCCGGTGCCTCCCCCGACGTCCGCACCGGCCCCCGCTGCGCCGGCTGCAGGCGTCACGCCGGTGGTCGCCACCCCCGCCTTCACCGGCTGACTCGAATTCCCAGACCGACGCTCCAACCGTCTCGACAGCACGGGCCTTGTCGGTGATCGGCGCACACCGTCGGACCGCAGCCCGTACCGTGGCGAGCATGACGCCGCCCCGCTTCGTCCCGGTGATCGACCTCCCCGGGGACGGGGCGAGTTCGGTGACCGTCGTGGTGCTCCGCGGCGAGGTCACCGTCCTCGACGACCACCCCGACGACGTCGCCCCTGGCGCGCCCCGCCTGCTGCTGGGCACGCTCGACGGCGCCGCGTGCTGGGCCGTCGACCTCGACGGCGACGGCGTGCCCGATCTGGTGATCGACGGGCTCCGCGCCGCGCTGGTCCCGCTCATGGGCTTGCACGGACAGGTCGACGACGCCCGGTGGACGTTGGCCGGCCGGGCCGTCCAGCTCGTCGAGTGGGAGCGAACCCATCGGTTCTGCGGTCGCTGCGCTACCCCCACCGACCCCGCACCGGGCGAGCGAGCCCGGCGCTGCCCCTCGTGCGGCCTGCTGGCCTACCCGCGGCTGGCACCGGCGGTGATAACGCTCATCGAGCGCGACGGCGAGGCGCTGCTCGCACGCGGCCGGGCGTTCCCGATCCCGATGTACAGCTGCATCGCCGGGTTCGTCGAACCCGGCGAGACCCTCGAGGAAGCGGTGCGCCGAGAGGTCCGCGAGGAGGTGGGCGTCGAACTGGGCGACGTGCGCTACACGTCGAGCCAACCGTGGCCGTTCCCCCACTCGCTCATGGTCGGTTTCGAGTCGACCTGGGCATCGGGCGAGATCGCCATCGACGAGACCGAGATCGTCGATGCGCAGTGGTACCGCCCCGATGACCTCCCCCTGATCCCGCCCTCGCTCTCGATCGCCCGCACCCTGATCGACCGCTGGATCCAACGGACCAACCCGGCGTAGCGGCCAACGCGCGCACCGGCTTCGAGGACATCCCAACGCCAGGACGACGCCGCAGCCGGCGCGCCATCGGAGGACCACTCCTCACGTGAGCTCCTTGCGCATGTCGAAGTTGTGGATGGCGACGCCATCGCGCACGAAGTCGTGCCGACGCACGACCGTGAAGCCCTTCCTCGTGAACATCCGGCAAGCCGATTCGCTGGCCTCGACGAACAAGGTCTCCATGCCCTGCCCACGAGCGTGGTGCTCCAACGCGTCGTAGAGAGCCGAGGCGATGCCTCGGCCGACGAACTCCGGCAAGCAGAAGGTGTGATCGATGTGGCCGTCGTCCTCGAGGTCGACATAGGCGACCGGGCCGACCTCGTCGTGGTCAGCCACGAGAACCAGACGACCGTCGACCGCTCGTGCCTCGAACCACGCTGGGTCCGGCGGCGCAGGCACCCACACGGCGGTCTGCTCGGCCGAGTAGTCCACGAGCGCCGCCTCTCGGACCGAGCGGAACAAGACGTTCGCCAACGCCGGGCCGTCACCGGCTCGATAGGGGCGGATCGAGATCTCGGCCACCTCGAGAAGCTACTGCCGCATCGGCAGAACGACGAAGGCCCGCCCGGATCGCCGGGCGGGCCCTGTCTGCTTGGGAAGCGCTGGGTGAGCGGGCCGATGATCACGGCCCCGCTCAGATCAGGTGCGACGCTTCCTCGCGGCGAGGGCCAGGAGGCCCCCGGCGACCAGGAGGGCGCCGAAGCCGGCCACCACCGCGACGTTGGCGCCGGTGACCGGGAGGGTGCCGGTCGCAACGCTGGTCGTCGCGACCGCTGCGGCGTTCGTGACGTCGCGGCCCGACCCGGGAACCGTGGTGGTCGAACCCGGGATGGTCGACGTGGTCGAACCCGGGACCGTCGAGGTGGTCGAACCCGGGACCGTGGTCGTCGTGGTCTGGTCGGGGTCGTTCGGGTCCGTCGGATCGGTCGGATCGGTGGGGTCGGTGCCCTCGTCGACGGTGACGGTCACGATGGCCTCGCAGCCGTTGCCGATCTCGTCCTGGGCGGTGTAGGCGAACGTGTCGATGCCGCTGAAGCCGTCGGCCGGGGTGTAGATGAGCTGGGTGCCGTCACCGTTGAGGACGAACGAGCCGCCCTCGTCGCTGACCCCGGGGTCGTCGGCCACGGGACCGGGCAGGTGCACCGGCGAATCCTGCTCCTCGACATCGAGGTCGCCGTCGTTGGCGAGGACGTCGATCTCGACCTCGGCGCCGAAGGGCGTCTGGGCGACGTCGGCGGCGCAGGTGGGTGCGGGGTCCACCGGCTCGTCGGGCGGATCGATGATCAGCAGCGGGATGATGTTGATGGTGATGGTCTCGACCGAGCAGCGGCGGGCGAGGTCACCGGGGTCGCGCCCGTCGGCGCCGTAGGGCGAGTCGGGGTGGGCCGGGTTCGACAGCGTGTGCGCGTCGCACACCTCGTAGTCCACGGTCAGCAGGCCGAAGGCCGAGTTGACCGGGTCGAACGAGAAGTCGCAGTTGAAGCCGATCTCGAGGTACTCGACCTTGGACTCGTCCGAGATCGACACCGGGGTGGTGGTGCAGAACAGGGGGTCCTCATCGGCGTCGTTGTCGCGGATGCCCTCGTCGATGAGCTCGTTGGTCTGCACGACCAGGTAGTTGTCGGGCTCGGTGGTGGGGGCGTCGTTGCCCACCACCTCGATGGTCACCAGGCCGGTGCCGCAGAGCCCGAAGCCTTCGTAGGCCGGGGTCTGGGCATCGGGGTCCTCACAGACCCGGTAGGTCATCTCGACCGGACCGTCGTAGCCGTCGGTGGGGGTGAACTCGATGTTCGAGCCGACCACGGTCGCCGTGCCCTGGGCGGGCTCGGGGCCGTCGAGCACCAGCAGACCAGCCGACGGTTGGGTGGGCTTGGGGCCGTTGCCGTCGGTGTCGTTGGCCAGCACCGGGATCGACACGGTGTAGGGGCCGATGGCATCGCTGGCGTAGCCGGCGTCGACCACGTCGTGGTCCGGGACACCCTTGGGCAGCAGCTGGAGCGCCTGGTTGACGTTGATCCTCGCCGACGCCTCGCGGCAGCGTTGGGTGGCGGCGCCGCTCAGGTCACCGGTGTCGAAGCCCGGCATCTTGACCACGCCGGCGCCCATGTCGGCCATGGCCAGCGTCGGGTGGGCGTCACAGGTGCGGTACTTGAGCGTGACCGGGCCGGTGAAGCCCGCGTCCTGGTTGTCCCACTCGAGTTCACAGGCGCTGTTGATCGTGGCTACACCAGCGCTCGCCGGTGCGGCCTCGACCACGAGGTTCGGGACGCACGAGATCGGGTCGTTCTGCGGATCGCTGATGATCTCGGTGAGGTCGAAGGTCTCGTCGGTGTTCTGGAGGGCCCCGAGGTCCACGAACGGCGCCGACGGCGGCTGGTTGGCCTTCACGTAGACGTTGACCGCGACCAACTTCTCGAGGTGATCGGTGACCTGACGGACCCGGTAGTAGAAGACGTCCGGGCCCGAGAAGCCCTGCTTGGGCTGGTACTCACATGCCTTGCCCAGATCCGCGACCTCCACGCTCGATGCCGCGTTCTTGATCGGGCCGCACAGGACCTGGCCGCCCTTGGAGGACTGGGCGCTCCAGTCGGCGATGCCGAGCTCATTCAGCGCACCCTCGCCGGCGGGGGTGTTCGGATCGTCGTCGTTGGCCAGCACCGGTATGCGGATCCGGTGGGAGCCGTTGGCCTGGTCGTCGATGGTCTGGTTGCCGTAGGTGGCGTTCACCGTGGCGTAATCGGTCTTCACGACCGGCGACAGCGGACCGGCGACGGTCCAGCTCCACCCGACGTTCAGGTCACACGACACCGGGCCGGACGGCGTGGTCCCGTCCCAGCCCGAGATGTGGATCTTGGGGAGCGTGATCACGCCCTCGGCGTTGGCCTTCATCGTGGTGATCAGCTTCACGCCGGCGCCGTCGGTGAACTTGGCGACGCCGGGCGACGAGTTGGCGTCGAAGCCGAATCCCCATGCCCCGATCGGGTTGAGCGTGCCGGTGCTGCCGCTGCCGTCGTGGGCGTGGTTGTTGAAGATCTTGCCGCTCTCACCCTGGGGAGCTGCTCCGGACTCGACCGGGCCAGCGGGCTTGAGCTCGAGGTTGAGCGGGTCGGGACCGTTGTTGCCGTACGGCGGGGCGGCGTAGTTCTGGTCGATCTGGAAGGTCACGGTCCACTCGTCGCCGACCCACACGGTCGAGCCGTTGCCGATGCTCGACGCGACGGTCCAGCGCGAGTGCTGGAACTTGCCGTTGATGTTGCCCGATCCGCACGAAGCCGGCATCGGCAGGTCACCGACCGACTCGGGGAAGTCCGGGTCACGGATGGCCTCCGCCTCCGACTTCGGGAGGATGTTCCGGGCGCCCTGTGCGGCGCTCACCGGCCCCGTGGTGTTCATGACAGCGGGCACGGCGAACAACGTCGCCATCACCACCCAGGCCAGGAGCATGCGGCTCCTCGACCCCTTCTGCTTCCCAGGCGAACCGGACATGACTGCTCCTCGGACACGTGCGAGACCCCAGTGGACCCGACGCTTCGCAGTGTCCAGGAGAACGAGATCCGGGTCATGAGTGTCCGATTACTCCAGGGGCCGCCCTGGGACCCGTGGGGGCGCCGACCCTCGTGAGTAGAGCACCACAGCATCGACCCGCAGATGGAGCCCGGGTGCCCACGCGCGCAGACCTGCTTCGCGGCGGTGGCGTCCCAGAGGTTTCCGAAGCGTTCATGCGCCCGACCAGACCCGCCTCGAAGCACGGTGCCTACCCTTCCACCCGCGCCACGCCGCGCCCTGCATCAACGCCGTCGCGCTCCTGAGACGAGAGATCACCATGGCCGAGACCACCACCGATCCCCGCTCGCTCGTCGTGCTGGGTTTCGACGACCAGTTGGCCGCACAGGAGATGCTGACGGCTCTCATCCGCCTCTCGAGCCAGGGCTCGCTGGTGCTCCAGGACGCCGTCTTCGTGACCAAGACCGAGAAGGGCAAGGTGCGCGTCGTCCAGACCACCGATCCGTCCCCTGGACAGGCCGCCATGGGGGGTGCGTTCTGGGGACTGCTCTTCGGGATCTTGCTCTTCGTCCCGGTCGTCGGCCTGGCCATCGGTGCCGGCACGGCCGCGCTGGTCGCCAAGCTCACCGACACGGGGATCTCCGACGGCTTCGTGAAGGAGCTCCGGTCGTCGATCGAGCCCGGCCACGTCTACCTCGCCGCGCTGGTCAGCCACGTCAACGCCGACGAGGCGTTGCACGAGATGAAGCGCTGGGCGGGCATGGCCACGGTCGTCTCGGCGAACCTGTCACCCGAGGGCGTCGACGCCCTCAAGGGCGCGCTGGAACAGGTCGACGTCACCGACGGCGTCTCCGAAGAGGACTCGACCATCGCCATCTGATCGCCGGATCTGAACGCTGGTCTCGGCAACCGGCCGACGTCCGGCGCGCCCGAGGTGTCTTTCCCTGGGTAGGCCCCGCATGGGCACCACCGATCCCTCCTTGGCCGCAGGTTCGGATCGTTTCGATCCCGGCCAACGAGCCGATGATCAACGCCGTGACCCGGGTCGTGGCGAGGCCCTGGCCAGTGACCTGCATCGCAAGTCATGCGTCGAAATCAACGGCCGGATTCTCCCCGGCGTCCTCGTCCTCCCTGTAGCCCAACTAGAGCCTCGTCCTGCGTCCTTGCCAGGGAAGAATCTGACTCGCCGATTTCATCCACGAACTTACGACGCAGGTCACTAGGCCTTGGCGCGAACGATCGGCAAGATCCAGCCATCGTCGGCCATCTCGTTGATCGACAGGCGCAGGGCGTAGCGGCCCGGTGGGTGGTCGAAGTGCTCGATCGGCGTGACGATCGGGGCCACGGCGACGCCGGACCCGACCGGAATCGCCTTGTTCCGTTCGGCCCGGAACTTCCGTGTCTTCGCAACCGGCTTGCCGATGGTCTCGCCCGCGTCGTCGAGGAGGTCGATGCGCATCTTGTGGTTGGTCCCGCAGAGCTCGGATGGGCAGGTGATCAGCGTCACCACCACGAAGGGCTTCGGCTTCACGATCGCGTTCCAGCCGGCGTCGATCAGGTCGACTCGGCCGTCATCGTGGGTGACCGTCTGCCGCGCCAGGATCAACGATGCGCGCATGGGTGCCAGCCTCGCGGATCCGGTCCAGTGGCGCTACCAGCTCATCGGGCGTTCATCGCTCGGTCACCGATGCGGCTCCGGTCGTTCACCGCGACGCAACCTCATCGCCGCCCGAGAACGACGAGGTCCACCCGACTCGGCGTTCGATTCCGGTGGGCCGACACCGGGTCGGTCGCCCCGTCGCCGAGCCGGTCGCGGTCGTTCGCTCCGCCGCACCTTCCTCGTCAACGGCGCCCGATCAGGGCACGCCGACTTCCTCCGGTGTTCATGCGATGGTCGTCTGGCGATCGCCACCCGCTGGTACAAACCAAACATGGCCTCGCTGCCCGAGCTCGTCCCTTCTCACACCGTCACCAGCGACCGGGCTGACTCCGCCCACCCTCACCGTCGCGCAGCCGACAGGCCGTTCGATGTCCTGCCGCGCACCGGTGCTGTCGTGTCGCTGCGAACCGCGGAGACCGAGTCGGCTGAACGACGCCGCGCCGGTCGCCGGCAACATCCAGCTGGTGGCGCACGGAACACACCCGTCGACGCCGCGTAGTCGACGCGTCGCATCGATACGGTCGCGATCTGGTTCCGCCCGTCGCCGGGCACCGATGGACCAGCGGACGAACACACGGTGAACGTCGGGTGCGAAGCGTTGACCGGGGGCGGGTTCGGCCCCAGGTTGGCAGCAGGAGCGGAACGCGATGGAGGAGCAGCATGACCGCCGTTCGGATCAACGTCGTGTCGGACACCCACCTCTCGATTCGAACCCCGGCAGTCGTCGCATCGTGTTCGAGCCGCACCGTGACCGTGGGGCGGCGAACCGGTGAAGCCGATCCGTCCTCCCCATGAACATCGGGGATCGCGGCCGAAACGGACCATCACTCTCGGGCTCGACGGGCAGGCTGGGTCGGTGAGCAAGAAGGTCGACCGATCGAAGCGGGCGCGCAACGCGGTGGATCGGTCGCTCGATGAGCGCTGCCTGGTGCGCATCACCCGAACGGTGCGAGACGTCGAGCCGATCGATGGCGTCGTCGTCGCGGCGGGGATCCGATGGGTCATCGTCAGCAGGCTCTCGCCCGACCTTGACCTCGACGGCTACACCGCGGTGCGCTGGAAGCACATCAAGAAGGCGCAGACCTTCGACCCGGACAGCGTGCCCTCGCGGGCCACGGTCCGAGCGACGTCGCTGCCGCCGATGAACATCGCCGACGCGACGACCACCGGCTCGCTCTTGCGCAGCATCGAGTCGACGTTCACGCCCGTCGCGGTGCGTTCGGAGTCCTCGAATCCATCCTCGCTCACCATCGGTGCGATCAGCGGCATCGTCGCCAAGTCGGTCCTGGTCCTGCCGACGCTCCCGCTGGACCGACAGGACCCGTGCCTCGAGGTGCCGTTCGAACGCGTGACCCGGATCGACTTCGGGACCCGCTACCTCGCCGGGCTGGCCCGGGCCGCCACCCGAGCCACCAGCCGCTGACGACCGACGATCCATCAGAGATGACGTCGGCTGCGTGGGCGTTGCTGGGGTCGCCGGAAGTCATCGGTCGCCGCGACGCTGGGATGGGACTGCCTCCGCGGTGAGCGCCGAGGCGGGAAGGGTCCGATCGACGACATCTGCGGCGACGTCGATGAGTCGTCGGTTGTGCTCACGGCTGTACTGGCGGAGGGCGTTGAAGGCGGTGTCCATGTCGGTGGTGATCTCGTGCGCGATGAAGCCTTTGGCCTGCTCGATCACGACGCGGCTGTCGAGGGCGTACTGCAGCTGTTCGGTGAGGACGCTCGATTCGCTCGAACCTCGGTGGTGGATGAGCCCGATGGTGGCGATGTCGGCCAGGGCCTGGGCGGCGGCGATCTCACCGTCGGGAAGGGGGCCGGGGGTGGCTCGGATCAGGTTCAGCGCACCGATGGTGTCGGTCCGGAGCCGGAGCGGGAACGCGAACACGGCCGAGAACTCGTGGTCGAGCGCTTCGGGAGCGAACGTCGGCCACCGTCGGGTCGCGGTGTGCAGGTCCTCGACCAACACGGGGCTTCCGGCCCAGTAGGCGTCGGGGCAGGGTCCCTGGTCGTGTTGGAGCTCGAACAGCTCGAGGAGCCGCATCTCGTGGCTCGACGACGCGACCACCTGCAGGTGCCCGGCGGCGTCGGCGAGCATGAACCCGGCTTGACCGGCGTCGAACAGCTCGACGCAGCGAGTGGCGAGCATGGACAGGAAGTCGACGACGTCGAAGTCGGTGACCATGGTGTCGGCGGCCGCCACGAAGGCGCGGGTGAGCAGCGTTTCGTTCATGAGCAACCGGTCCCGGTCCTCCAAGGCGATCGGACGTCAGAGCCAACGAGCATCGACGACTAACCCGCGCCGCACGTCATGCGTCGTTCTTCCACGAACGGACGACGCGGGTCACAAGCTGACCTCTTCGTCGAGGCGTAGGTCACGGTCGACGATGCGACGGGCGACGTCGTTGATGGGCGCGTCTTCCGCGTAGGCGTAGGCGCGGATGCGGGCGAGGGCATCGGCGACCGGGATCCCGAGTTGGGCTGACGCCATCCCCGACGCCTGGTGAACGACGGCGCGGTGCTCGATGCTCGCTTCGAACTGCCCGGCGACGGCGCCGGGCGCCGTGTTGGCTTGGATCTCGAGGACGGTACGGGCGATGATCCGAGTGAGGGTGGCGGCGTCACCGATCTGGGCCGGTGAGAGGCTCCCCGGACGGTCGAAGTACACGTCGAGCGCTCCCAGGGCAACGGTGGCGCTCATCACCGGGAACCCGAACACCGCCCGGACGCCCGCCTCGAGCGCAGGGACACTGAACCCAGGCCAGCGGGCGACGGCGGGCTGGCGGAGGTCAGGTTCGAGCACCGGCCCGCCGCTGTGGAACGCATCGATGCACGGACCCACCCCGAGCGTGAACTGGAGATCCTCGACCACGCCGATCGTCGGGTTGGACACGCCGAGCGAACTGGAGTGCTCGCCGTCGATCATCAACATGATCCCCGCCCCCGACACGCCGAGCACGTCCACACACAGATCACACAGCTGGACCCCGATGTCGATGCCGGCGTCGCGATCACGGTCCAGTTTCTCCATGATCTCTCCATAACGGTCAGCTTCCATGGGGGTGCCCGGCCGACGGATCCAGATCTCGTTGCTCAACCTCGACGACGTCGTGGGTGAGGGGACGGGCAAGGGCCCCGACGTCGAGCGAACGCGCCATCACCCAGGTCGCGACGTCGACCACCGATTCGTGGTTGCGCAGCGCGTAGTCATCGAGCAGCTTCGAGGCCCCGTCGATCGAGGTCCCCATCCGGTGGGCGAGGACCCCCCTGGCTTGCTCGACCACGAACCGTTCGCGCGCCGCGTCGCCCAGATCGGCGGCAAGTCGAACCGATTCCACCGGGCCGGCTCCGTCGGTCGACGAATCGCCCCGTACGACCGCACCGGAGTTGCCCTCGCTCTCCCCGCCCCGGTGACCGACCGGCCCGCCCTCGGCTTCGACGGCCATGCCACCCAAGCCGACCGCATCCAGAACCCGCCTCCCGAACCGAGAGACGCCCGTCAGTTCGAACGTCGAGCCGCACGCACCGGCGGCGCGGCGCGCCTCGACGAACGCACCGATCGCGCTCGCATCGAAGAGCGCAACCCCCTGCATGTCCACCACAACACCACGTGGCTCCAGCTCGACCGCGACCGCGAGCGCGTCAGCCAATGCCTCCACCACCATCGCATCGAGCTCGCCCTCACAATCCACGACCACCGTGCGCTCGCGACTGCCCGCCGTGGGAGCTGACCCGCCCCGATCCCCGCCACCCATCGACGATCCGATCGAGATTCGTGCGCCACGAGGCTCCCGACGGATGTCGTTCGTCATGGCGGCGCGCATCAACGCGAGGTGCTTCAGACCGTGCGAGAGTCGGCGGTGGACGTCGGCCCGGTCGACGTTGACGAGCTCCGCGATCTCGCCACTGCCGCACACCCCGAACATCGCCAGCGCAAGGGAGTCGCGAGTCTTCAGGGGAAGCGAAGCCCACAGCGCCGCGTCGGACCCGTCCGTCTCGGTGGGCCCGCTGGTGTCGCGCCCGTTGGACGAGACGGGATCGGCCCGAACGGCGACGCACCTCCCGTAGAGTTCCGCGGCCAAGCCGCCGAGACCGGCCTCGCCTGACCGTCGGGCCACGGACTCGCCGCTGCCGAGCGACACGAACAACTCCACAACGGCTCGCCGGGCGGCGTCAGGGCTCGCCAGCATGACCAACGCCATCCCGTACGCGGCTTGACCATGACGATCGAACAACGCCTCTCGGGAGTCGTCGACGGCCCTCAGCGCCCTTGCGGTGCGAGGACTCCGTCCGGCCTTGGTCGTGGCCGTGCCGTCCACCACTACTTGTTCACGACGCATCGCGAGTCCCTCAAGGCCTGACGTCAGGCGTCCCCGGGGTCTCGAGCGACACGTATCGAAGATCGGACCTCCACCGAGAGTCCGATGGGCGACGATACCACACGGCCGTCGACCTTCTGGTGACTGACTCGCACCGCCGCGCGGTCGACGCGCTCATCGCGGCGGAGCACGCCAGGTTCGCGGAACGGTTCGGGCCGGCGCTGGCCGCCCGGACGGGCTCACTCCCACCGCGAGGAACGTGATCTCGGGGTGCTGGCCTCGACCGGCCGGTACACGAGCTCGACCCTTTCG
>Ga0105044_10004215_pt1 | contig 19756 bp, 9 predicted proteins | sample MAT01_FD_78092 | JGI IMG/M metagenome (GOLD analysis project Ga0105044, IMG submission 78092) | Freshwater microbial communities from Lake Fryxell liftoff mats and glacier meltwater in Antarctica - MAT-01 | ecosystem: Environmental > Aquatic > Freshwater > Ice > Liftoff microbial mat | place...
ATGATGCCGATCATCAGCCATAACCTGAATGAGATGATGCAGGTCATGATTGGGTCGGTCAATGCCTTCACCGATTCGTGCGTGGTCGGTTTGATCGCCAATCGCGAACGGGCGACCGGTTGGTTGGCGCGTAACCCCATCTTGGTGACGGCGTTGAACCCGGTCATCGGGTATTTGAAAGGTGCCGAAGTCGCCAAGAAGTCGTTGGCAGAAAATCGCAGCATCTTAGAGGTAGTGGTAGACTTAGGGTATATGAATGAAGACGATGCCCGTGCTGCTTTGGATGCTCGTAAAATGACAGAGGGTGGGATTCAAGGGATCGCGGCGGGCGGATAACAATTTTCCTACCAAAATTCATCATAAATGTGTGCCCATTGTTTGGGATGATGGGCACATTTCAGGTATACTAACCGTCGTGAACTGAAATATCCGTCTCGTACAAGGCGCTCATCGCAACGTGGCGACCCGAAAGCTCGGCAAATACGAAGTTGTTGAACGGCTCGGACGTGGAGGTATGGCGGAAGTTTACCGCGCATATCATCCCAGTCTGGATCGATTCGTGGCGATCAAGGTGTTACATGCCTTCCTCGCGGATGATCCAGAGTTCAAAAGTCGTTTTGAAAAAGAAGCGCGCAATATCGCCCGACTGAAACATGGTCATATTGTCGGCGTGTATGATTTCGAGAATGATCCCACGACCGAAAGTTATTATATGGTCATGGAACTGATCGAAGGCATGACGCTGAAGGATATGCTGTTTCAGTTCTCGGAACGGGGTGCGCTGTTTCCATTGGCAGAGGCGATCCGTATCGTCCGCGAAGCTGCCCAAGCGCTCGCCTATGCGCACGCGCAGGGGATGATTCATCGGGATGTGAAACCCGCCAACTTGATGGTGGATCGTGATAATCGCGTGGTGCTGACTGATTTTGGCATCGCCAAAATTGTGACGGGTGCGCAATTTACGCAAAGTGGCGGCATGGTTGGCACGCCTGCGTATATGGCACCGGAACAAGGGTTAGGGGATGCGGGGGATGAGCGCAGTGATTTGTACTCACTGGGGATCATCTTGTTTCAGTTGGTCACGGGGCGACTGCCCTATGAGGCAGAGACGCCGCTGGCGATCATCCTCAAACATTTGAATGAAATAACGCCCTCCGCCCGTGATTTCAAACCCGATGTGCCCGAAGCCATCGAGCAAGTGATCCGGCGATTGATGGCAAAAGAACCCGCCGAACGGTATCAAAGCGCGAATGCGCTGATCGCCGATTTGGAAAAGATCGAGCGCGCCTTGGTGGACGACCCTCAAGGTGTCAATATCCCCGTCAATCGCGAAGATCATGACACGCTTAACTTTAACAAGCCCGTCACTAAAGCCACTGGGGAACGTCCGGCGGTGTCGGCGGTGGGGTTGCATACGACCCCGATAGCACCGCCTTTTCCAAAACCAGAACCAACCGCACGGCGGGGTGGGGGCGGGCGATTGGTGCCTTGGTTGCTGCTGCTCATCGTCTTGATTGGAGGGGGCGGGGCAATTGCGGCGCAGTTCCCCGGCGGTTTTATGGCGCTCATTGGGTTGGTCACACCGACCGAGACTCCTACTCCGACTCCCAGTCCGACCCTTAGTCTGACGCCGACGATATCACGGACGCCGATTCTTCCAACGGCGACTTCCAGTGTGACCGCCAGCCCGACGGCAACTTTATCGCCCACGCCCACACTCACCTTGACCGATACGGCGACGTTGATAGCATCGCCGACCGTTAGCCATACGCCGACCTTCACGTTGACCCACACTGCCACGCCGACAGCCTCTGCAACCTATACGTCGACGGCAACCCAAACTTTGACGCTAACGCCGACACTGACGGCAAGCTTGACCTTTACCGCCACGCCGAGCGCGACGATAACGTTTACGTCCACGCAGACGGCGACGGTTCGACCAACGCGCACCTTGACGCCTAGCATTACCCCGACGCCTTCGATTACCCCGACCGCGACCTTAGATGTGACGCAGACGTTGATCCAAGCGACCTTGTTCTCAGAATTCCAAACGGCTACTGCCTCAGTATGCGACTTTGACTACGAGATCGTTTCGCAAGTGCCGGCTGATGGCGATTTCATCGCAGCGAATTCTGAATTTACCCGCGAGGTCATTCTGCGGAATACGGGTGAATGTGCGTGGGAACGGTTGACTGCGCTCAATTTTGTGAGTGGTGAAAACTTCAATATCGGGGCGCGGGTCGTCATTCGAGATCGCATCGCTGTGGGGGAACAGGTGACTATCACGCTGGTGGGGCGCACCCCGCGCAGCAATGGCTTGTTATCGGGCTTGTGGGAACTGCGCACACCGGGGCAGTTGTTGATCGGCAACCCGATTTACATTACGGTGAATGTCTTCGGCGCGTAAGAATGCACCCTATCTCCACGTCCTAAAGTGGAGGGGCATACCTGATCATAGCCATTCTCGTCGCCATACCATCCCACAGGGGAGGCAGACGGGATGAATTATCCGCTTTATCCCTGCTTAGCAGGGGTAGGGTGGGGATTCAAGGTGATTTTGTCGGTGCGTTTGGTGGTTTTTTACCAGCAGCCAACGCAACTTTTGTGTGGGTTGACTGTTTCTATATAGAGCAGCAGCAGATTTTGTGATACGCTCATTCGCCTTTCCGGTACGCTTCATTGCGCGCCGGGCTTTTATCAATTGTACCTACCCGTATGAAGAATAACCGAGGGAGTTAGTTCGGTGTCAGATTTGAACGCCCTTTTGCGAAATAACCCAGTTGCCATTATTGGCATGGGCGCGCTCATGCCAGAAGCGCATAACCTCCAAGAATTTTGGGACAATATCCTTGCCAAAGTGGACTGCATCACCGATGTGCCCGCTTCGCGCTGGAATATTGACGATTACTACGATCCCGATCCGACCGCGCCTGATAAAACCTATTCCAAGCGTGGCGGTTTTCTGCCGGATGTCAATTTCGATCCCCTAGAGTTTGGCTTGCCGCCGAACATCCTTGAAGCGACCGATGCCTCGCAACTCTTGTCCTTGTTGGTCGCCAAAGAAGCGTTGATCGATGCCGGTTACTATCAAGGTCCCGAAGCACTGCGCGACAAGACCGGCGTTATTTTGGGCGTGTGCAGCGGTCAAAAACTAATCACCCCGCTCAGTGCGCGGATGCAGTATCCCATTTGGAATCGCGTGCTGGAAAGCTACGGTATCAGCGCAGAAGATCGCGCTAAAATCGTGGAGCGGATGAGCTTGGCGTATGTCGGATGGGAAGAAAATAGCTTCCCCGGCTTGCTCGGCAATGTGATCTCGGGACGGATCGCCAATCGTTTTGACTTGGGCGGTACCAACTGCTCGGTTGATGCGGCGTGCGCCAGCACGATGGCGGCGTTGAAGATGGCGTTGTCGGAACTGACGTCTGGTCAAGCCGATATGATGCTGGCAGGTGGTGTCGATACCGATAACTCGATCTTCACCTATATGTGCTTTAGCAAGACCCCCGCTTTTACGAAGGGCACCCATCCGCGTCCGTTTGATGTGGGTTCCGACGGTATGATGGTCGGTGAGGGCATTGGCATGATGGTCTTGAAGCGCTTGGCGGATGCCGAACGTGACGGCGATAAGATTTATGCCGTGATCAAAGGCATTGGCTCGTCCAGCGATGGACGCTTCAAGAGCATTTATGCGCCGCGTGGCGAAGGTCAAGAGAAGGCGTTGAACCGTGCTTATGAAGATGCCGGTATTTCGCCAGCGACGATTGATTTGATCGAAGCGCACGGCACGGGCACGATTGCCGGGGATACCACCGAGGTCACGACGATCATCCGCTTCTTTAACCAGCGCGATACCGAAAAGCAGCATATCGCGATTGGCAGCGTGAAATCGCAAATCGGACATACGAAGGCGTCGGCAGGCGCGGCGGGTCTCATCAAGACGGCGCTGGCGCTACACCACAAGGTGCTGCCCCCGACCTTGAATGTCGAAAAACCCAACCCCAAGTATGACATCGAGAATTCCGCCTTCTATATCAGCGGCGATACCCGCCCTTGGATCAAAGCCGTCGATGATGCCCCGCGTCGCGCGGGGGTGAGTTCATTTGGCTTTGGCGGCACGAACTTTCATGTCGTCATGGAAGAGTATACCCACGATCACAGTGGGTCGTATCGCGTGAATCACACCCCACAGGCGATTTTGCTACAAGCGGGCACCCCCCCACTGTTGCAAACGCGCATCACCGAAGTGCTGGAAAACCTGCGTGGTGCGAATGCTGTGCCGTATTTCTTAAACTTGGCGCGTGAATCGGCGACAGCGGCATTGCCCGCGTCCGCCGCCCGCCTCGGTTTTGTGGCTTTGAACGGGGCAGAAGCGCTGCCGTTCTTACAAATCGCTTTTGACCTGCTGACGAGCAAACCGCAAGCGGACGAGTGGCAGCACCCGAAAGGGGTGTTCTATCGTCGCAGCGGCATGACCGTCACTGGGCATGTGGTGGCGTTGTTTGCGGGTCAAGGCGCGCAATATCTTGGCATGGGGCGCGAATTGGCGATCAACTTCCCCGAAGTGCGGACGACCTTCGCACGGTTAGACGCGGTGATGCACCGCAAGGGCAAACCGTCGTTGTCAACGGTGGTTTACCCGCCGACGGCATTCACGGAGGATGAAAAGAACGCGCAAGAAGAAGCGCTGCAAGACACGACCTATGCCCAACCCGCCATTGGCGCGGTCAGCGCGGGGATGTATCGCTTGCTGAAGCGCGCGGGCTTCCGCGCCGATTTCACCGCTGGGCACAGCTTTGGCGAGGTGTCGGCGTTGTGGGCGGCGGGTGTGCTAAGCGATGATGATTACGATACCTTGATCGAAGCGCGGGGCGCGGCGATGGCTCCGCCCGCGAATGCGGCGAACTTTGATGCAGGGACGATGTTGGCGGTGGCGGGGGATCTCGCGATGATTGAACGCGAAGTCGCTTTGCTCACCGGCGTGCATATCGCCAACCGCAATTCGCGCACCCAAGTCGTCGTGGCAGGTTCTAAAGCCGATATCCAGAAAGCGGAAACAGCGTTGGCGGCAAAGGGCTTCAAAGTGACGCCCTTGTCGGTGGCGGCGGCATTCCATACGCCGTTAGTCGGACACGCCCAGAAGCCGTTTGCGGATGTAATCGCCCGCACGACCTTCCAACCCGCCCAAGTGCCTGTGTATAGCAATGAAACGGGCGCGGCATATCCCGCCACATCAGCAGCCATGCAACAGCTTTTGTCGGGGCACCTCTTGAAGCCAGTGCGCTTCACTGATGAAGTTGAGGCGCTGTACGCCGCTGGCGGCACGGTCTTTGTGGAATTTGGTCCGCGGAGCGTGTTGACCAACTTGGTCAAGGATATCCTTGGCACGCGCCCCCACGTCGCGATTGCGTTGAATGGCAGTCGTCAAAAAGATAGCGACCGTCAACTTCGCGAAGCGGTTGTGCAATTGCAAGTGTTGGGCATGGTGTTGAGCGCGGTCGATCCCTATCAGCAGGAAGTCGATACCACGCCCAAGAAGAAGGGCATGAACGTCGTCTTGAACGCCGCGACCTATGTCAGCGATAAGACGCGCGCTGCGTATCAGAATGCGCTGGCATCGGGCGGAACGATTGGCTTAAGCGCACCGCAGCCGCTGCCCGCATTGCCGGTACAACCGCCCGTCGCTGTGGTTCAGCCTATGCCCGTCGTCGCTCCGGTTGCCGCCAAGGTGGAAACACCGGCTCCAGTGGTGCAAGTCGCGCCCGCAGCCCCCGTATCCTCAGAATCTAGCGCTTCAGATCAGGGCATCGACATGAACACACGACTTCACTCGCTCGAAGAGGGTTTTGAGCAGTTCCGCGAACACCAGCGGGAGACGCTGCGCGTGCATGAACAGTACGCCCAAAGTCAGGGAGAATACTTCCGCATTTTCTTTGAACTGACCCAACAGCAACAAACGTTGATGACCGCCCAAGCCGTGTCGCCCCAAGGGTTGGAGGCGTTCGCGCAGAATATGATGCGTTTCCACGATTATCAGACGGAAACACTGCGGATGCACGAACGGTATATGCAGCATCAAACCGAGATCGCGCAATCGTTGTTGGAGATCATCCGTCAGCAATATGTTGGCTTGGCAAGCTTGCCGACAGCGCTCAATGGGTCTGCCCCTAGCGTGGCTCCGCAACCTGTCAGTTATCGAGCGGCAGCGCCTGCGCCAGTCGTGACGCGCGCTCCTGTCGTCAAGGCAGCGGTTGACCCCTCTGTTCCGCCACAGCCACCGATGATTGATCCGCCCGCGCCGCCGTCGATTAGCCCCCCTACGCCGCCAATGATCGATCCGCCCGCGCCGCCGTCAATTGTTCCCCCTTCGCCACCGTCGATCAATCCCCCTGCGCCGCCGGAAATTGTCCCACCCGCGCTGCCGATGATTGACCCGCCCACCCTGCCAACATCAACTGCTCCGGCGATGGCAGCATTGTCCGAAGCCATGCTGCGGATCGTTGGTGACAAGACCGGATATCCAGTGGAAATGCTCGATTTGGGCATGGACATGGAAGCCGACCTCGGCATTGACTCGATCAAACGGGTGGAAATCCTCGGTGCGATGCGCGAAGAATTCCCTGAACTGCCGCAATTTAGCCCCGAAGAACTGGGTGAACTGCGCACGTTACAGCAGATCGTTGATTATATGCGCGAACGGGCGGGCGGCAGTGCTGCTCCGGTCGTTGCATCAGCAGCACCCATCACGGCGACTGTTTCTGCCCCTGTGACCGCCCCCCAAAATGGGCATGTCACGGCGGCAGTAGTTGCGCCGGTGCCGTCGTATGTGGCGGCTCAGGTGGTTGCACCTGTCGCGCCAGCACCGACTGTCGCTGTGGTCGCGGACAATGCGCCCGCGCTGGCGGCATTATCGGAAGCGATGTTGCGGATTGTCGGCGATAAGACGGGGTACCCTGTAGAAATGCTCGATTTGGGCATGGATATGGAAGCTGACCTCGGCATTGACTCGATCAAGCGGGTGGAAATCTTGGGCGCGATGCGCGAAGAATTCCCGATGTTGCCGCAATTTAGCCCCGAAGAACTGGGTGAACTGCGCACTTTGCAGCAGATTGTCGATTATATGCGCGAACGAGCGGGTGGTTCTGCTGCTCCTGCCACTGTCCCCGCTGAAGTCGTCGCGGTTACGCCAGTGGTGGTTGAAACCGTCGCCCCTGTAGCAATACCTGCTGTGAATGGTCATAGCGCCCCTGCTGCCGCCCCTGCCAATGATGGTGCCGATCTTGCGGCGCTGTCGGAAGCGATGCTGCGGATCGTCGGGGACAAGACGGGGTATCCGGTTGAAATGCTGGAACTGAGCATGGACATGGAAGCTGACCTCGGCATTGACTCGATCAAGCGGGTGGAAATCCTCGGTGCGATGCGCGAAGAATTCCCTGAACTGCCGCAATTTAGTCCCGAAGAACTGGGCGAACTGCGCACGTTGCAACAGATCGTCGATTATATGAAGGAGGCAAGCCGTACCAGTACGGCAGCCCCTTTTGATTTAGCCGACAGTGCGGCACAGTCAGTTGACCGTCAAGGTCAGATTGACGACGCACTGTCGTTCCCGCCATTGCCGGACGGGCATGGTATTGAGCGCAGAGTCGTGACTTTGCGCGGCATCCCCCTGCCTGATTTTCAAGATTTGACCGTCGCGGGGGCGTTGTGTTTGCTGACCGATGATGGTGGTGACGCCACACCCGCGTTGGCGGCGCAATTAACGGCGGACGGTTGGCGCGTGGTCGTGTTGACTTTGCCCGCCGCCCTCGTACCCGTCATGCGCACGGGGGCTGGGCTGGCGCAATTTGCGCAGATTGCTTTGCCAGATTTGAGCGAAAGCAGTTTGCAGAGCGCGCTCAGCGTGATTGCCGAGCAGTTCGGTGCTATTGGCGCATATATTCACGTCAATGGGGTGCGGACGGGGTCGGCAAACGGATGGCATGATGCGGAAAAAGCGCTGGTCAAGTTTAATTTCTTGATGGCGAAACATTTGAAAGCTGTCTTGACGCGCGGGAACCGACAAGACAATCCAGCCGGACGCAAGGCGTTTGTGGTGGTGACTCAGCTTGATGGGGCACTTGCCACGACGATCAAGGGCGGCGCGGGCGCGATTACCGGCGGGCTGTTCGGGTTGATCAAAACGCTCAACTTAGAATGGAACGATGTGTTCTGCCGCGCCATTGATGTTGCCCCCACCACGACTGGCGCGCACGTCGCGCAGATGGTTCTGGCGGAACTTCATGATCCCAACCGGCTCTTGACCGAAGTCGCCTATGGCGCGCAGGGTAGAACGACCCTTTCGGCGCTGGAGCCGCACACCGATAAGGACCGCTAAACCGATGGCGACTCTCAATACCTCTAGTCTATTTTTGGTGAGCGGTGGTGCCCGAGGCATCACCGCTCAGTGTGTGGTGGAAATGGCGCGCCATTTTCGTTGTTCCTTTATCCTGTTGGGGCGCACTGCCTTGAAGGACGCGCCGGCATGGGCGCAAGGGATTAGCGATGAGGGCGAGCTGAAAAAACGCTTGATCGCCGATTATCAGGCACGGGGCGAAAAATTCACCCCGGTAGTGATCGGTAAAGGCGTGAATGGGGTGATCGCGCTGCGCGAAATTCAGGGGACTCTGGATGCTGTGAAAGCGGCGGGCGGCAATGCTGTCTATTTGAGCGCGGACGTGACCGATACTAGTGCCTTGAGCCAAGCCCTCGCGACGGTCCGCCATATGGGGGCGGTCACGGGGATTTTGCATGGCGCGGGCAATTTGGCGGATAAGCTGATCGAGAACAAGACCGAAGCCGATTTCGAGAATGTGTATTCGGCGAAGGTGGAAGGGCTAGAAAACCTCCTTGCGGTAGTGCCGGCAGCCTCCCTCGATACCTTGGTGCTGTTCTCGTCGGTGGCGGGTTTTTATGGCAATATCGGGCAGGCGGATTACGCCATCGCCAACGAAATTTTGAACAAGACCGCCCATCAATTTAAGCACCAGCATCCCGCATGTCATGTCGTCTCGATCAACTGGGGACCGTGGGATGGCGGCATGGTGACGCCGCAACTGCGGGCGTATTTCGATCAACTGCATATCAAAGTGATTCCGGTTGAGGTCGGCACCCGCTTGTTGGCGGACGAGTTGCGCGCCCCAGTGGTGGATGCCCCCGTGCAGATTGTGGTGGGAAGCGCGATTCGCCCCCAACCGACCCCCGCCGATGGCAGTTTGCCGACGTATCGCTTGCGCCGCAAATTGCGGTTGAACGAAAATCCGTTCCTCGGCGATCATGTCGTGAACAGCCAAGCAGTCATGCCGATGGTGACGGCGATGTCGTGGATCGGCAATGCCTGTGAACAGATCAATCGGGGGTACAAGCTGGCGTCGTTCAGCAATTATCGAGTGTTGAAGGGCATCGTCTTTGACGAGTCATTCGCTGATGAGTATATGCTGGACTTGAAAGCGATCAGCAGCAACGCCGACGCATTGGTGTTTGATGCGATGATCCACAGCCTGAGCAAAGAGGGCAAGCCGCGCTTTCATTACAATACTCAGGTGCGCTTGATCCCAGAAATCCCCGAAGCGCCTGTGTTTGATCGACCGTTTGAGCTGGTCGTCAGCGCCGAGATCCCCGGTTCCTTGCTTTATGAAGATGGCACTCTGTTTCATGGGTACAGTTTTCAAGGGGTGCAACAGGTCTTGAGTTTGGGCGAAGCGGGCTTGAAGATGCGCTGTCGTTTACCCATAATCGATCAGGCGTATCAGGGACAGTTCCCGGTACAGGCGTTCAACTACTTTATGTGCGATATCGGGCTGCAAAGTATCGGCATCTGGGCGAATCGTTTTTATGGCATGGGCAGTTTGCCATTGCGGGCGGCGGGCGGGGAATTTTTTGGAAATGCTGATTTTGGGCAAGAGTTTTTTGTGACGATGCAGGTGAAGTCGCATAGCCCCACCAACGTGACCGCCAATATCACGCTCCATGATGCGGAGAATCGTATCTACATCACCATTTCGGACTTGGAAGTGACGATGAGCAAGCGCCTGAATGAGATGTTCCTCAAAAATCGACTCCCGGAAACGGTATGAGTCGCACCTGTGAAAACTCAATTTTGATAACCCGATGACGAACAACCTATGAACAGAAATCACACGAGTGAACCTTTCGCCATCGTTGGGTTGTCGTGCCTCTTCCCCGGCGCGACCACCCCCGACGAGTTTTGGCAAAATCTTATTCACGGCGTGAACAGCATCTCTCCGACGACGGAAGAGCAGTTCGGCGTCGATCCGGCGGTTTATTTTGACCCGCAACGATTGAAGCAGGATACGACCTACTCGTTACGGGGTGGGTATGTGCGCGCGAAGATCGATATTCCAGCGGGGATGGATAAAGCCTCGGGGTGGACGCTGTATGTCGCCCAAGAAGCGTTGCGCGACAGCGGCGTTTGGAAACGGCACGAGGTGTTGGCGCGCTGCGGATTGATTTTGGGGAATTTGTCGTTCCCGACGCAAGAGTCGCATATGCGCGTCGCGCCGCTGTATGACCCCGCTTTAGAAACGGCAGTGGGCGAATTGTTAGGGGTGCCCGATTTTCAATTGCAACGCCCGCGAGGGGTGGGCAATCGCACCCTCACCCCACCCGCAGCGGTGGTGGCACAGAACTTAGGCTTGGGCGGGGCGGCATTCTGCATTGATGCGGCGTGCGCCTCGTCGTTGTATGCCGTCAGTTTGGCGTGCGAGTATTTGGCGACGGGCAAAGCGGATTTGATGCTGGCAGGAGCGGTCAGCGCCGCCGACCCGTTGTTCGTCAATATGGGCTTCACCCATTTTGGCGCATACCCCGACGCTGGTGAGAGCCGCCCGCTCGATTCTGAGTCGGAAGGGTTGATCTCTGGCGAAGGGGCAGGGTTGCTGGTATTGAAACGGTATGCCGATGCCCTGCGCGATGGCGATAAAATCTATGCGTTGGTTTCGGGAGTGGGGTTGTCGAATGATGGACGTGGCAAGCACCCGCTGACCCCCAACAGGCGCGGGCAGGTATTGGCAATTCAACGGGCGTATGCCGGTGGGATTGATCCGCGTACTGTGCAGTATGTCGAATGCCATGCCAGCGGTACGCCCTTGGGCGATAAGACCGAACTATCCTCAATGGATGAATTTTTTGGGGGCGTCGGGGCTGCCCCGATGATCGGCGCGGTCAAAGCGAATCATGGGCATTTGTTGACGGTTGCCGGGCTTTCGAGCATGTTGAAGGTCGTTTTAAGTATGCAGCACGGACAGATACCGGCGACCATGCGCGTTGAAAACCCGCTGACCCTCAAGGCATTTGGCGCAGCGAAGATCGTTAGTCAGAACACAATTTGGTCTCAGCGAGAGAAAGTAGCCGGCGTGAATGCGTTTGGCTTTGGTGGGGTGAGCGCACATGTGGTTTTGCAAAATGAGGCAGCATTCATGACACAGGCAACAGTGCGGGGCACGGTCAAACCACAGGATAGCCGCGTGCGGATGGCGATCATCGGCATGGATGCGCAGTTTGGGGGGTGTGATGGGTTAGAGGCATATTCCCAAACGGTGTACGACGGCAAGCAGCATTTTGTGCCCTTGCCCGCCAAACGATGGAAGGGCTTGTCTGAAGATGCGCCGGTGGGTGCGTATATTGAATCGTTTGAGATCGACTTCTTGCGCTTCAAGTTCCCCCCCAAAGAGGACGATCAGCCGACGCCGCAGCATTTGCTGTTGCTGAAGGTTGCGGATAATGCAGTGCGCGATGCCCGTTTGCAAGAAGGCGAAAATGTCGTCGTCATTGTGGCGTTGGGTACTGAATTGAGTTTGCATCAATACCGTAGTCGTCTCGATTTGTCGTGGCAAATCGAAGATAGTTTGCGCCAAGCGGGTATCCAGCTTGCAGACGACGGCGCAAATAGCCAGGATTTGACCGATGTGGTCAAAAACGCGATCAGCCCGACCGGACAAGTGAACCAATACACCAGTTATATCGGCAATATCGTTTCCAGTCGGGTGAGTTCTTTGTGGAATTTCTCCGGTCCGGCGTTTACCTTGTCGGCATCGGAAAACTCGGTGATGAAGGCGCTCGAAGTGGCGGGCTTGCTGCTGCGCGATGATGCCATTGATGCTGTCGTGTTGGGTGCGGTGGATTTGGCGGGAGGTATCGAAAACGTCCTACTGCGTCGCGAGGATACGCCGATCAACAGCGGCACAGCGACATTGAGCTTTGACCAGAACGCCAACGGTTGGCAGGTGGGCGAAGGCGCAGGGGCGGTCGTGCTGCGGCGCGCGGATCGGGCACACGGGCAGGGCGTGTATGCCACGCTCGAAAGTGTCACCATCGTGCCCGGCACCGATGCTGCGGCAGTGGCGACGGCGGCGCAATCGGCGTTGGACGCGGCGGGGGTTCGCGCTGAACAAGTCGGCTTGATGGAAGTCGCCGCGAGTGGCAGCGCGGATCAAGATACGGCGGAGATCGTCGGGCTGAATCAAGTGTATGGTGGGGTATATAGCGCACCGCTCGAATCGGCTTTAACAGCCATCGGTAGCGCCGCCGCCAATATCGGCAACACCGGCGCGGCGTCGGGCATGGCGAGTTTGATCAAAGCGGCGTTGTGCCTCCATCGGCGTTTTATCCCGGCAACGCCGCATTGGACGGCACCTAAATTGCCGGAGGTGTGGCAGAAAAATGTCTTTTATGTCGCGCCGACCTCGCGCACATGGTTCCGCACGGGGGCGCAAGCCCGTTATGCGTCTTTGAGTGGGATAAGTGCTGAAGGCGCGAGTACCCATGTGATCCTGTCTGATAACGATGTGATTCGGCAGCAGACGATCCACACCAGCAGCTATCTGCGCGATCAAGCCTTCCGGTTATTCCCGATCAGCGCCAATGACGGGGATGAACTGATTCGTCGTCTTGACTGGTTGGAAAACGCCCTCAACGCGGGCGAGTCGCTGGCGTCGTTGGCACGGCAAGCCTTCGCCGCCTTTGGTCAGAACAAGCCTTACGCCCTCGCGCTCGTCGGGCGGGATCAGGCGGCGCTGCTGCGTGAAATTCAATTGGCGCGCAAGGGTGTGCCCGCTGCCTTTGAACGGTCAGAAGAATGGTTGACCCCTGCCGGAAGTTGTTTTGCCCCACATCCGCTCGGCACGAGCAACGGCATCACGTTCATTTATCCGGGGGCGTTCAATTCGTATCCCGAAGTCGGGCGCGATTGGTTGCATCTGTTCCCTAGCGCGCATGACCACTTGGAGACGCTAACGACGGATTTGTCGGCGCGCAGTGCCGAGCATTACATTTATTCGCGTTGGCTGAAGGTACCGTCTCGCCCCGAAGTTCGTGCTTTCCGGTCGCGATTAACGCAGAACCAAACGGCGATGATGGAATCGGGGACAATGCTGTCGGTGTTATACACCCATGTGCTGCGCGATCTGTTCAAGGTCGAGCCGGATTCGTCTTTTGGCTATAGTCAGGGCGAAGGCACGATGTTTTGGGCGATGAGTGTTTGGCGCGATAGCGATGGTGCCAGTGCTGCCCTGAAAGATTCGGATTTGTTCACGCGGCGCTTGTTCGGGCGTAAGGATACAATCCGCCGTGCGTGGGGGCTAGGCGACGATGTGCCTGATAACTTCTGGGTATCGTATGTGCTTTCATCAACCCCGCTGGAAGTAAGCGCGCAGATCGCGGTCGAGTCGCACGTCTTTTTGACCCATATCAACACGCCCCATGAAGTTGTGATCGCGGGGGATCCGACGGTGTGCCAACGGATTATCGACCGCTTGGGGTGCCCATCGGTGTTGGCTCCGTTTGATGTCGTCACCCACAACGAGATCATGATGGCGGATTTTGAGGAATTTTGTAAGTTGTATCGGTCGCCGTTGCATGATTTCGAGCAGAATGTGACCTTCTATTCGGCGGCGGATTATGAACCGTTGCGTTTAGAGAGCGATTTGATCGCCCGCAGTATTGCCCGCGTCTCGTGTAAGCAGATCGACTTCCCACGTTTGATCGACCGCGCCCATCGGGATGGGTCGCGGGTGTTCATCGAATTGGGTCCCGGCTCGACTTGTACCCGTTGGATTGGGGATACCTTGTCGGTCGATAAGCGCGAGCATCTTAGCGTTGCCATCGATAATTTGCGCTTGGATGACCATACGGCGTTGGTGAAATTATTGGCGCGGTTGGTGAGCCATCATGTGCCGGTGGATTTGGCGCTGTTATATGGTGATGATCCCCAAGCGCAGATCGTCAAGCAGTTGTTGCGAACAATCACCTTGGGGGGTGAACCAGTGCGTGATGTGATTTTGAGCGCTGAAAATCGTCAGCGTTTTGGCGATGCGGCGCGCCCTGCCGCCACCCCTATCGAACGCATCCCTCAACGGTCGGCAGCACCGCTGCCGGTGGGCGCGTCGGATCACAGCATTATGCTCAATAGCCGCACAGCGGGTTTACAAGCGCTGGGGGCGGCATTGTTCGCGCAATTGCATGGCGCGGCGCATGGGGGGGGGACACAAGCGCCTATCGTTGCCGCTCGTGCGCCCGCGATCCCCGTTCGAGGACAATTGCCGGTTCCGACGACTCGCTATGTTGGGCGTCCCGCGATTTTCGATACCGCGACGATTGATCAATTCGCGCGCGGGTCGATCAAAGCCTGTTTTGGTCCCGAATACGCGGTTTACGATGATCGCCGTGCCCCGCGCATCCCCAACAGCGATCTCATGCTGCTGTCGCGGATCGTTGAAGTGAACGCGACTCGGCTCGATACCAAAGTCGGTTCCAATATGGTGGCAGAATACGATGTGCCTGCCGAGATATGGTTCTATCGCGATAACCCGTATCCGTTCACGCCTTATTCGATGTTGATGGAGATCGCGCTGCAACCGTGCGGCTTCTTGTCGGCGTTCATGGGTCCTACCCTCGCCTTCCCTGAGATTGATTTTTACTTCCGCAACCTCGACGGGCAAGGCAAACTCACCCGTCCGGTCGATTTGCGCGGCAAGACGCTGGTGAATCGTGTGACACTGGTGTCGTCCACAGTGTTGCAGGGGATCATCATTCAGAAATACACGTTTGATCTGTCGCTGGATGGGGAGCAATTCTACGTCGGCAGTTCTACCTTCGGCTACTTCACACTGGCGTCGTTCGCCAGCCAAGCGGGGCTAGACCGGGGCAACCCGCCCGCCAAATGGCATGAGGCAAATACCAGTGCGTCGATTGTGCGTTTATCCGGTAATCGCCAAGCGCAATCGTCCGATGGCGTATTTGGGGAAACCTTTATGGCGCTACCGACCGCGCAACTCGCCTTTTTAGATGAGGCGCTGGTGGATGTGCAGGGAGGTAAGGCAGGGCTAGGGTATATCTATTCGACCACGAAAGTCGATCCCTCCGACTGGTTCTTGTCATGCCATTTCCATGAAGACCCCGTGATGCCCGGTTCGCTCGGCTTGGAGGCGATCATGCAGTCGATCCAGCTCTATGCCCTTCGTGCTGGTGTCGGCGCTTCGTTCGCTGTCCCCCACTTTGAAAATAGCCCCGGTGAGATGATCTGGAAATATCGCGGTCAGGTGTTGGGCGACAGTGGCGCGGTACAGGTGGAAGTCCATATCACCAAAGTCGAGCCGATAGGTGACCGTGTGCAGATTACCGCCGACGCCAGTTTGTGGAAGGGCGCGCTGCGCATTTACGAATTCAAGAATGCCACTGTCAGCGTTATGGAGACTGATTTCCGTTGATAGTGGTGCCAGACCGTTCACCTGCGCGATAATGGCGGACAAAACTCTGGTCTTAACCGCCCAATGAAGCGAGAAAACAGGATATGCAAACAAATAATGCAATCAGCAGCGGGGGATCACAGCGTGCCCCCCGCATGTGGCAGGGAGATATCGGGACAGCGGCATTCGATGATGCTGGCATTCAAGCCTGTTTAAGCCGTCTGGATCAGCCCATCTATGTGATCGTGGCAGGGGGGCGCGTTGGGGTGACGAACAACGGGCGCGAAGATCACGCCGGCACGACGCCGTTGCTGGCGTCGGCGTTGTCGGTGTCGCCGGATCAATTTGGGGATGCTGGATTTCGCCAGATGTACGGCGTGCGCATGGCATATGCCACCGGCGCGATGGCGAACGCGATTGCTTCGGTCGATCTGGTCGTGGCGATGGGGCGGGCAGGGTTGCTTAGCTCGTTTGGGGCGGCGGGGGTGTTGGGCGCGCGTTTAGAGACGGCGATCCAGCAGGTGCAAGCGGCATTGCCGAATGCGCCTTATGCCTTCAATTTAATCCACAGCCCGAGCGAAGCGGCAATGGAACGGCGCGCCGTCGAGTTGTTCTTGCAGTATGGCGTGAAAACGGTCGAGGCGTCGGCGTTCATCGATTTGACCCCCAACGTGGTCTACTATCGCGCGGCGGGCTTGAGCGCGGATGCCAATGGCAATGTCGTCATCGGCAACCGCATCATCGCCAAAGTGTCGCGCCGCGAAGTGGCACAGCGTTTTATGGAACCCAGCCCCGAACGCTTGCTCCGTCCGCTCGTCGAAGAGGGGCTGATCACCGAGGCACAAGCGCAGTTGGCGAAACGGGTGCCGGTCGCGGATGATGTCACCGTCGAAGCCGACTCCGGCGGGCACACCGATAATCGCCCGCTGGTGGTGATTTTGCCGTCTATCCTCAGCTTGCGTGATGAATTGCAAGCCAAGCATCAGTTTGCGGCACCTGTGCGGGTAGGCGCGGCAGGCGGTATTGGCACGCCATCGTCGGCTCTGGCGGCATTCATGATGGGCGCGGCGTATGTCGTGACGGGATCGGTCAATCAGGCGTGTTACGAATCTGGCGCATCGCCCCATACCAAGAAATTGTTGGGCGAAGCGGATATGGCGGATGTGATGATGGCACCCGCTGCCGATATGTTTGAGATGGGCGTGAAGGTGCAGTTGTTGAAACGCGGCACCATGTTCCCGATGCGCGCCCAACGCCTGTATGAACTGTATCGCGAATATGACTCCATCGATGCGATCCCGAAGGATGAACGCGAAAAACTGGAGAAACAGGTTTTCAAACGTCCGATGGAAGATATTTGGCGCGATACGGTGTCGTACTTCATGGAACGGGACGCGGAACAAATTCACCGTGCCGAGGATAATCCCAAGCGCAAGATGGCACTCATCTTCCGCTGGTATCTGGGCTTGTCGTCGCGCTGGTCGAACAGCGGCGAAAAAGGGCGCGAACTGGATTATCAAATCTGGTGCGGTCCGTCGATGGGGGCGTTCAATGCGTGGGTGAAGGGCACATACCTGCAAGACCCTGCCCGTCGTAGCGCGCCTGATGTCGCCCAACAGATTATGAACGGGGCGGCGTATCTGTATCGCATCCAACAATTGAAGATGCAGGGTGCCCAGTTCCCGCCGAGCTTCGAGACCTATTTGCCCCAACAGAACGGCTAACACTTTCATGACCGCCAGCAGCGCGCTGTCCGCCGCGATCACCGCGATTCCGTCGGAATGGGCTGCCTTTGCGCCCGATGTGCGGGTGTGGCGGATCGATTTGGATGCGCCTTGCGCGATCAGTATTTTGTCGTCGGAAGAGCGGGTGCGCGCAGATCGCTTTGCTTTTCCGGTGCTGCGGCAGCGCTTTGTGGGTGCCCACACAGCGCTGCGTTTGATCTTGGGGATGGTGACGGCACGCCCACCGGAGTCGTTGGTATTTGGACAGGGTGCATATGGCAAACCTTTCTTGCACGCGCCGCTACTAGAGTTCAACCTGACGCATTCGGAAGGGATGGGACTGGTGGCGGTAGCGATGCAGCCGGTGGGAATTGATGTCGAAGTGGTGCGCCCCATGTCGGATAGGGCAGGGGTGATGGCACAGTCGTTCACAGCGCAAGAACAAGCTGCTGTTGAGGGGTTGCCGATAGCAGCGCAAACGGCGGCATTCTTCCGGGTATGGACGCGCAAAGAAGCGGTAATCAAGGCGACGGGAGAGGGGTTTCGGGCGGTGAAATCCTTTAGCGTCCCTGTCGATGACGGGGAGCCTGTGATGCAGGTGGGGTCGCACCGCGTTTTTGATTTACGATTAGCAGACGGAAATTTTCATGCCGCAGTGGCGGTACAGGCACCGAAACCATAAGGGGAAGTGATGATGGAGCGTGAGCAAGCATGGGCAATTGTGTGTGAGTTTGTGCAATCGGATAGTTTGCGCAAGCATATGCTGTCGGTGGAATTTGCGATGCGGGCGTATGCCTTGCATTATGGCGAAGACGCCGATAGCTGGGGGTTGGTGGGCTTGCTGCATGATTTTGATTGGGAAATACACCCGACTCTGGAAGGACACCCGATGGCGGGTGCGCCCATCTTGCGGGAACGCGGGTTGGGGGAGGATGACATTGCCGCGATCTTGAGTCATGGTCCTTTTGGGGTGCGGACGACATTGCGTGAAAAGGCGCTGTTCGCCGTTGATGAATTGACGGGGTTGATCACGGCAGTCACGCTGGTGCGCCCGTCGAAAAATATTCAAGATGTGGAAGCGCGTTCGATTCGCAAAAAGTGGAAAGATAAGACCTTCGCTGCCGGCGTCAATCGCGAAGATGTCGAACAAGGGGCGGCGGCACTAGCGGTTGATTTGTGGGAGTTCCATGTGCCCTTGGTGTTGAAGGCAATGCAGGATCGGGCGGCGGAGTTGGGACTTACGGGCACGTAACGTCTCTGGATGGACACTTCGACAAGAGATCGTAATAACGTTAAACACCTTTTAGCAGATTATGGAGCAAATGTCATTATTTTCTTAATGATCTGTAATGTCATTTTGGGGTATCATGATTGAAGAATCCTTTTGCTGCCGGTTTGAAACCGGGGGGAATTGAAAATGATCGCTCAGTCTGATATTCAAGGTCGTTTACGTTTGTTCCGTTACGGATTGATTGTCGTGGTCGTGGTCACATTTTTTGTCGCATTGTTAGCGCCTTTCACCATTACATCGCCTTATGCTGCTGAGTTAAACTCGTTGGCGGCAGCCGTCGAATCAGCCGGTGGTGGCACAGTAGAACGCATGAATATCCAAATTACGGATTTCTTGCCCCAAGCCTTGCTGTATACGGTTGTCGTGGCTGTCCTTGTGGTGGTGATCTACTTTGTTTACAGCATGGTTTTGAACCGCGCTAAATCCTAAATCGATTTTTCTAATCCCTAAACTTTACGAAAAAGGGCAGATGGATATCCATCTGCCCTTTTTATTGGCATGGTGTTACGTTTGAACGTGGATGGGGGTGCCGATATCAGCGAAGGTGTAAAACCATTCTGCCTCTGGCGTGGGCAGGTTGACGCACCCATGACTCATCGGCTGACCAAAATTGTCGTGCCAATAGGTGCCGTGCAGGGCATAGCCCGCGTAAAAATAGACGACATAGGGCACATCGGGCAAATAGTATCCGGGGCCGGTCATGGTTTGGGCGACATATTTGCGTTGCGCCGTAAAATTGCCTTGCACCGTGGGGGTCGCTGGTAAGCCTGTCGAGACGATGACGCTGCGCACCAAGCGCCCATCTTCATAGGCATAAATGCGTTGCTCGCTGAGGTCGATGATAATTTCGCGTCCGGTGCCGATGCGGGCTTCGGGGGCAGCAGGGGCAGTGGCGAAACTGTGGTTAGCATCGGGCAGGACGTCGGCACCGGGGATGATCAGTTCGATACCCGGCATCACGAGGTCAGCATCGGTGAGATTGTTCCATTGGGCGATTTGCA
>Ga0105044_10004216_pt1 | contig 19755 bp, 24 predicted proteins | sample MAT01_FD_78092 | JGI IMG/M metagenome (GOLD analysis project Ga0105044, IMG submission 78092) | Freshwater microbial communities from Lake Fryxell liftoff mats and glacier meltwater in Antarctica - MAT-01 | ecosystem: Environmental > Aquatic > Freshwater > Ice > Liftoff microbial mat | place...
GTTTTAGGTCCTAATAGACCAAGAAATGGAAGTCACGCCGAGGAAAAAGAATCGTTTTTCTCTCAAGCCCATCTTACGTAGTGGGCTTTTTATTTCTTCTTCGCAAACTCCTCAGATACCGAGAAAGAACTATGCCAAATAAAAACAATCAGGCCAACCTTACATTACTACAAGAGAAAATTTCTCGAGCAAAATCAGCTGTTGTAATTGATTACTCTGGTACGACTGTCAATGATCAGACAAAACTGCGCAATCTCTTACGAGAAAGTGGTGGCGAAATGTTGGTCGTTAAAAACACGCTTATTGATATTGCCTTCGGTAAGGGCAAATTAACTGATTCACTCAAGGGTATGAACGCCGTCGTGCTTTCTTTTCAAGATGAAGTTGCCACAGTAAAAAAACTATTTGAGTTTCACAAAGATACCGAGAAATTAACTATCAAGCAAGGCATGTTGGCAGATAAAGTACTCAGCACAGAGGAAGTTGTCAATCTGAGCAAGTTGCCTGGTAAGAATGAACTTATTGCTACCTTAATCAGTAGAATCAAGGGGCCAAGCTATGGTTTAGTGAATGTTTTAAAAGCTGGACCACGCAACTTGGTTTACGCCTTACAAGCAATTGCTCGCAAGGAAGCTTAATATAGTATTAATTAGTATAACTACCTCGAAATATATTCAAAAATATCGAGAAATATAAAGGAGACATATGACAGATGATACCGTCAAATTGTCAGCTAACTTACAAAAAATTGTTGAGAGCATCAAAGAGCTATCTCTCATGGAAGTCTCTGACTTAGTCAAGGCTTTGGAAGACGAGTTCGGCGTTTCCGCTGCTGCTCCCATGATGATGGCTGGCGCACCTGCTGCTGCCGCTGCTCCTGTTGAAGCTCAAACTGAGTTTGACGTCATCCTCAAAGATGCTGGTTCAAACAAGATTGGTGCTATCAAAGCTATCCGCACTCTTAAACAAGAGCTCGGTTTAGCTGAAGCCAAGAAATTTGTTGAGTCCGCTCCTCAAGTTGTCCTTGAAGGCGCTAAAAAAGAAGATGCTGAAGCTGCTAAGAAAACCTTAGAAGAAGCAGGCTGTGTTGTTGAAATGAAGTAATTTTAATTCACCTTCTTTTAAATAGAAAAAAACCCTCCGCTTATGCGGGGGGTTTTTGGTTATATAGTTGGCATCGCATTTGGCTCTTCATACAGTTCTTCCCAGGATTGGACTGTATATATAACTCTTGGTTGTTCACCGGAATGATCAGCTCCATTACCTCACGCAGTGGGATCGGTGGGAAAACCCACTTCCCGCTGTCGTGAGGTGACTATCTCGGCAACAACTACGCATGGGTGCCCTCACCCCGACTTGCTCTTTTACAATCCATAGTACTGTCTATCTCCTAAGAATCCCGTTACTTCTGGCCGAATTACCTCCTGATTAAGAAGCAACCCCGAGCGAAGCGTGAACAAACCATAGTCATTACTAATACTATCCATTGCTCGAGCAACCTTGTCTAGTTTGTCCTGCCGCCCAAACAATGGTCGTGGCACCTGACGTTCCCTACTGAGCAAACCCAAGCCCACTGCAAACCGAATTACCTTAAATTGACGCTGCCAGCCCAGATATAGCTGCTGGTACGCCACTTCAAAAAGCTCCGATGTATGCCGAATGTGATGCGACAAAGTACGGTGAGCAGACCAACTTCTATCATGGTCAGAGACACTCAACCAGACATATCTGCCCGCTAACTCCATCCGCCGCACTTTATATGTCACCTCTTCTATGAGGTTGTAAAGAATACGCTTAATCGCTGCTTCGTCATCATAGAGATGATAACCAGTGATTGACCGACTCACGCTCTTCATATGCTCTGGTGGATGATCAACCTGATGGAGCAGATGTGATTCTTCACCATACGCAATTTTAAGCAGTTCTTGACTCCAAAAAGGACCAAAAACTCTCCTCAGCTCATCCGGATCTGCCAAGCGAATCTCATATGGGTGTTGAATCCCCAACGCTGCCAACTTCTTTTCCAATCTATAGCCTACTCCGCAGACATCTTTAAAAGATACTTCTGCCAAAATCGCATCTTTGTTTGTGTCGTCGATACGTAAGACACCGCCCTTAGGCGCTATTTCTGAAGCCATCTTTGAGAGCAATCGATTGTGACTGATACCCACGTTGCAGGTTATCCACTCGCCCAGTTCTGCCTTAATCAAGGCCTGAACCTTCTCTGCTGCTGTCAAAATAGTAGGATAGAGATACTTTTGGCAGTCGGTAATATCAATAAAAGCCTCATCTAAAGAGTAAATAAAAACGTCTGGAGAAATCTGAGTAAATACTTTCTTAAGCCGCTGAGTAGCGTCTAAGTAGCGCTCAAAGCTAGCTGGTACAGCCACAATTTCTGGGCACAACTTCATGACCTCATGTAACCTGCTGCCTGTTTGAATTCCTCGCAGCTTTGCTTCTTTGGAAACAGCAATCAGGCAAGTTCGACCTTCTGCCTTGATTACACCGATGGGTTTGCCCCGCAAGTGTGGGTTTTCTTGTTGCAGCACTGTAGCAAAATAAGAATTGATATCGACGTGGAGAATAGTTTTAGTCAATCCAAACCTCCTCTACGAACCACTCAAGACTATCTAAGTTCCACGATAAACGATAGACATTACTATCATTGGCGACCACACTAAAGTATCGCCACTTAACCCCACCATCCTTGACGTCACTCTTCAGTGTAATTTGATCAATAAAAAAGGTTCTGCCTCGCCACAAGTACTTTTTGGGGGTACAGTTGCCCTGAGAAAATAATGCTATAACCTGAATTGTTTCGTGTAATGTTTGGTACATATGCTCATTAAAGCGAATCTAACCCGAAAATACAATCAATCAAACTATGTCAAAAATTCAGCTTGCCAAGAGCTCAAGATCTTTATAAGATGAATGAGCATATAAAGGAAATGATATGAACCGTGGCATGATTACCCTCACCGATCAAGAGTTAGCGCTGGCACAAGCTGTGTTACAAGCAGAGGCTAGCAACACCTTGCTATTACAACGACTTGAAGCTGGATCAAACACTGGTGCAAAATCAGTCAGCATTGAGTGTAGCGAGGAAGATCTAGAAGTCTTACTTGATGTGCTGCCACCGCCGCACGAGCAAACAGATGTCGTCGCTACCACCTTAAGGCCAAAAGTCCAAAATACACTACTCGCCATGCGCAGTCCTAAATCGAGTGCGAAGGTTTCCTTATGGTCAAAACTGAACCCCGCCCATTGGTTCGCGAAGAAATAATTTTCAAGTACTACTACGAAGGACTGCTCCATGCAAACTATTCACCTCAACGATCAACTCGACCTCCCTGTTCTAGGCTTGGGTACTTGGCTACTCACTGGAAATACTTGCAGTGAGGCCGTAAAAATGGCAATCGAGATTGGCTATCGTCACATAGATACTGCTGAAAAGTATGGCAATCAAGCTGAGATCGGCAAAGCATTAAGCGAAATTAGTTTGGATAGAAGCGAGTATTACCTCACCTCCAAACTATGGATGAATCATTACCGCACCAGTCAAGTAAGACCGGCTTTTGAGCAAACATTGGCAGACCTGCGCACTGATTATATCGATCTCTACCTCATGCATTGGCCAGATAGGACTATCCCCTTTACTGAAACTTTGATAGAGCTACAGAAAATCAAAGAAGAAGGTTTGATTAAAGCTATTGGTATATCAAACTGCACGATGCACCATGTAGAGGAAATACTGAGTGCTGGCATAGAAATTGTGACCAACCAAGTTGAGCTTCACCCATCATTCTCCCAAAGTGAGCTGCAAATCTTTTGTCAAAAACATGACGTTGTCATGACAGCCTACTCACCGCTCGGGCGAGGAGCTGACCTAAAGCTTCCCATAATTGTGGAGCTCGCACAAAAACATGAAGTCTCTACCGCAGCAGTTATTCTAAATTGGCTTCGTCAAAAAGGCATCATCGCTATTCCTAAAGCCAGCGATTACAAACACCTAGAAGATAACTTCAATTCATTAAAGTGGGACTTAAGCACTGATGACGTCGTAAAAATTAGTTCTCTTAATACCAATAATAGATTGATTAATCCAGATTTTGGTGATTTTGATTATTGAGCAAAGCCAAAACTTGAGACTGTGTTTCGGCAGTGTGGTACCCAATGAAAACAAGTTTTGTGCTCAGTATTTTTTGCTCTTTCTCTGGCTGAAAATACTCGATCCTTTTGTATACGCCATTAACGAGCTGTGACGTACCATCTGAAAAACGAGCATAACCCTTAACTCGGAAAATATTGTTGGGTAAAGTGCTCAGAGTTTTTTGCAGCTCTTTCTTATCAAGCAGTTGCTCTGTTGCAAAAGTAAAAGCATCGATGCCATCCTGATGAGCGTGCTCACTATGATCATGCTCGTGATTACTTCTGCCCGTATCTTCAAGCAAGCGTTGAGTCTGGGCTGTATCTAAACCAAAGATGAGCTCTGAACTGACTTTTCCGGCTGGCGCCTCTATGATTGGCGAGTATTGATTCAGCTCCCGCACATACCCCACAATCTTCTTTTTTTGCTCTAAAGAAACTTGCTCTATCTTATTAAAAATCAATAAATCCGTTAACTTTGCTTGTTGTTGAGCCACTCCAGAAAGATTGCCGTAACCAGTAAAATTAAGAACGTCAATCACTCCGATTACACCGTCTCGCAATAATTTGGGGTGTTGCTCTACCATCAACGCCAAACTAGCTGGATCTGCAGTGCCAGCAGACTCAATGATAATCCTATCTGGCTTAATAGTGGCAATTATTTCATCTATCGCTGAGAAAAAAGGACCTACTAGCGTACAGCAAATACAGCCATTCAGGAGCTCTTGAGCAATGAAGTTTTTACCTCTGAAAAGTTCAGCGTCTATATCTGTCTCACCAATTTCATTTTTTATATAGGCAGGTTTTAAACCGGAGTCAATGAGCTCTTGGATGAGACTAGAAATGATGGTGGTTTTTCCTGAACCCAAAAAACCAGTAAAAACAGTGGTTGGAGTAAGATTAACTAAGCTCATACAAATACCTCTATACATTTGAGTATATTACAGTTATGCTCCAACCTGTAGGAGCAACCCATCCCGACCTGATTGGAAAGAAAACGAATCAGCCATCCTCCACTACCTAAACCAGTAGATTTTACTCGTATAATTATCTGAAAGGCTCTATGGATAAACATCTTAATCCCACAAAAGCAGGCTTTTTTTTCTTAATGGGCGTCAGTGTTGGACTTGTGGCCAGTTGGCTACTCCCTGACAAGACCCTGTCTGGATCAAAGAAAAAAACTAGAGCTGCCTTCAACTACCTCAAAGAAGTTCTCACTGACACTGATGAACAAGAGCGCATAAAAGATATTTTCAAAGAAAATACCCAAGAAGCTGCTGATGCGTATCGGGCTGCTCGTGAGGCTTTGATGAGCAACTTATCTCAAGTTAAAGACACCTGGAGCAAAATTGATAAAGATAAATACATGGAAATTATTGAAGATACAATGGACGAGATTCGGGAAAAACAATCTTTGCCACTCAGTCAGATGAATAAATTGAGACGTTATTTCGAGGCTGATTACAAATTTATCCAAGACAAGATTAAAAAAGCTCAAGCTGAATTAGAAGATTAATCCCATGACACTCCAAAATATATTTTATATTGTTGGAACACTCTTTGCAGTGGTAGGACTGCTCACTACCGCTGTTATTGGGGTGGGAGTATTCTTACTCTACCGTAAATTCCACCAACTTACTCAACAAGCCAATCAGAAAAAACAAGACCTGCAAAGAGCGCTTCACTCTTTGCCTTCTTTTTTGAGATCTAGGTCTTTTGTACAACTTATACCCATAATCACAGCAGGTTTGGGATTTTTCTTGAAACAGAGACGTCGTTAAAAATTGGAATTTACTGATATAAATCCAAAAGTGAGATTTCTAAAAAAATTTAGAGCTTACCGCTATACTCCTTAAGCGCTACATCAAACTGAGAATGGAGCGGCTGAGGCAAGTTATCAAGCGTAAACCATTCTAGTTCATCAAATTTATTTGGTTCACCATTTTTTACTTTTGACCTATCCACCAACACTTTATAGTCTAAACTAATCCAGTGAGTGGGCTTGCCATCGTGCACACGATGCACGTCGCGAAAACCTAAAAATGCATACTCTAAGACGTCCACACAGTACTCTTCTTTGATCTCTCGATGAAGAGTTGCTACAACCGTATCGCCGAACTCAATTTTGCCTCCACCCGGATCCCACCGACCATGCTCATCCCGACAATTCAGGCTGCGTTTATTGAGCAAGAAATGACCAGCGCCATCATGACAGAAAAAAGAAACGGTGACACCGATGTAATCTTGACCTATGTGCATACAATAAAAAGATAGATTTGAACTATAGTAAATAGACTCCGATAAACAAGTATAAACAGGAATAGCCAACACTTCTTTACCAAAAAAAATGGGAGGGGTTAATTAGAATGCTTCGCAGCTTTAATACGCTCGTCTTTGTTGAGCAATTTCTTGCGAATACGCAAGTTAAGTGGCGTTATTTCCACAAGCTCATCGTCAGCAACGAAATCAATACACTGCTCTAAGCTCATGATAAGTGGCGTATCTAAGATGATCATCATATCTGCAGATGAAGCGCGCATGTTGGTGAGCTTCTTACCTTTTGCCACGTTCATATCTATATCTTCCTGACGACCATTCAAACCAATAATCACACCGCCGTACACCTCAACACCAGCTCCCACAAAGATAGTTCCACGCTCTTGAGCACTTTCGAGCGCATAAGCAGTAGTACTACCAGTTTCTGATGCCACCAGTACCCCATTGCGAAGTTGTTGAATATGATCAGTGACCGGTCTATAGCCCAATGAACGAGTGTTGAACAAGCCAGTACCACGACTCTTTGTCATCATTTCAGTTCTAAAACCTAAAATATTACGGCTTGCTACCGTATAAATCATACGAGTAATATCCTTACTGTTGGTGATGGAACTCTCTAACAATGCTTTGCGCTTGCCCAACTCTTCAATAATCACACCCATGTATTCTTTGGGAACTTCAATGGTGACTTCTTCAAATGGTTCAGACTTCATGCCATCGACTACTTTGTCAATAACTTCTGGCTTACCCACTTCGATTTCAAGACCTTCACGACGAAGTTGTTCAAGTAAGATACTTAAGTGCAGCTCACCTCGCCCAGACAGCATAAAACCCTTATCTCCAGGATTTTTTTGGACACGCAAACCAATATTTGTTTTTAATTCTCTATTGAGACGATCTTCAAGTTGTCGAGTAGTTACTGGCTGACCATCTCGTCCGGCAAAAGGAGAGGTATTTGGACCAACGTACATACGCAAAGTTGGTTCGGTGAGATGAATTAAAGGATAACCTTCCGTCACGGTAATATCTGCCAAAGTATGACCAATAGAGACTTCTGTTAAGCCAGTAATAGCAATGATATCTCCAGGGGTACTGCTCTCTACAGCCACGCGCTCTAAGCCCTCGCTGGTAAAGACGCCAGCAACAGTTGCGGTTGCAATCATGGTGCTCTCTGAGAGTTGCACAATTCTTTGACCAGGTTTCACAATTCCCTGAGTCACTTTGCCAATAGCATAGGTGCCCTTAAAAGCATCAAAGTCTAAAGTAGAAACAAGCATTTTGAATGGTGCCTCGGGCTTGATACTGGGAGCTGGAATAGTAATTTTAATTTGTTCAAATAAGGGAGAGAGACTACCTTCTGCATCTGAGCTGGATGGCATCTCTGTCCAAGCCTTACCATCTCGAGCAACTGCGTAGACAATAGGGAAATCTAGCGCATCGTCAGTCTCAGCTAGTTGCAGAAATAAATCTTCTGTTTCAGCTATGACTTCCTCCACACGAGCATCCGAACGATCAATTTTATTTATAACTACGATCAATTTGAGCTTCTGCTTCATAGCTTGTTCAAGCACAAAGCGAGTTTGAGGCAAAGGACCTTCAGCTGCGTCAACTATCAGAAGCGCTCCATCTGCCATATTAATTACTCGTTCAATTTCACCACTAAAATCAGCGTGTCCTGGCGTATCAATAATGTTTATCTTGGTATCACCGTACTGCACGGAAGTATTCTTGGCCAAAATAGTAATACCCTTCTCTCGCTCTAACTCATTTTTATCTAAAATAGTAGTTTGACTCATCTCAGCTTGGTTTTCACGAAAAGTGTGAGTTTGCTTTAACATTCCATCCACCAGAGTTGTTTTGCCGTGGTCGACGTGAGCGATAATAGCGACGTTTCTTAGTTGCATAAGCTTTGTAGTATACCAGATAAAAATATGATACGCTAAACTAGAATGCAAATCATAAACATGCTCATCTTAGAAGCAATCTTGATTTTTTTCTGGTCACTGTGGCTTCACCACGGCACAAATCAGGAAAAACTATGGTGGGGCAGCCTGCTTATCTTATTTTTTGGACCAGTAAGCTTGTTCTTGGTGTTTTGTACGACTACCTGCAGTCTACTTTTTACCCAACCAACTTTCTTACTCCCTTTCATTGTCAGCGCTGGAGCAGTGCTCTTACTCGCAACAATTGCTCGAGTTACAGCCTTTGTCACAAAAACCAATCGCCGTAAAAAAGGCTTACCAAGAATGGTGGTGCCCGGTACATTATTTATGTGGTGCATTACCTATATCTTGATTTTTCTTCCGTTATTCAGTTTGTTTTCTACTGGATATGGCTTATGAAAGCGCTTATAACCCTCCTCTTTTTGGGTGGTCTGGGAGCAGCTGGTTATTTTGGCTGGCGGTATCTTCAAAATGTGCCAGCGGGACTGCAAGAGCGCATGCCGGAACTCGCGCAGCAATTCATGCCAGCTCCGCAAATTAAAAATACTCCTATCACAGCACCGAGCATTGCCAGAGCTTCTTTTCTGATTTTTACCAATGGTTTTGCGCGCGATTTTGGCAGTACTATGTATCTAAATCGTAGCCAAGCCGCGTACATCACCGAGCAAAACCCAGCCATTATCTTGGTGGAGCAGCCATACACAACTTGGAAAACTTTCTTTGATACTTTGCCCTTTAAATTGAGTGAAACATGCCTGTTCACTGGCAACCAACAAACATTCTGCAATACTGATTTTAAAGAAATTATTTTTTACTTAAATGGTGAAAAAGTGAGTGACCTCATGAGTCGCACTATTCATGATTCTGACAAATTATTGGTCACGTACGGCAATAAAAATCAGCCAGAACGATGGCAAAAAGAGTACCAAAAAATTCCTAGCCCTTACTAGGGACTTTACTTAATTAAAGTGAGCTGAAAATGTGTCTGTGAGCAATGCAACTATTGCCAAACGCTGTGGTTCGACCTCAGCACTACTCAAAACTTGAACATCATTGCCAAAAGTAACCTTCACAAAAAGGGACTTCCGCCCATTTTTAACAAACGGTGCTTCACCCAGTCGAACGCGAGAAATGAGGGGATGAGCTGCTTGGATGGCAGCTAAAATTGGACCAACTTGAGCGTCTAATGCAACAGTGAAAGAAAAATCCTGATACAAAACTTGGGGTGGATAAATCAATACCTTTTCGATCACGTCATTCGATTTTTGGAGCAATAAAGCATCTAGATCAATTTGAGCAAAAACACTATCTACCGCCAACATTTTTATCTCCACAAATTGTGGGTCATACGCATAGCCAAGTCGAACTAGTAGTAGCTCAACCACACCTTTCACACTCTCGAAACTAGCCATACCGCCACTACTGACTAAACCGACAACTCGTTTTTCCTGAGGAGTACCAGCTGCCAAAAAGTATATTTTTCCAACCTCAAATACGTTAATACTAGTGTGATGGAACTTTTTTCTATTTACAACTGCTTTGAGTAAGCTTTGTGACAAGGTAGTTCGTAACATCGTTTTCTCTGAAGTGAGTGAGTTTTGCAACGCAACTGGCTCTAAAACAGGTTGATGCTCCAAGGTGAGTGGCTCAGTGATTTGTTCATCAAAGCCCATACTTGCCAATAAATCTCTGACTGTCTCCTCTAAGGCGTACGCGCTTGATTGGATATTTTTGGGAGAAGCTTGTTGTGGCAAGTGTTCCGGAATTTTGTCATAGCCGTTGAGCCGGACCACCTCTTCTATGATGTCATCTTCTTGGTCTAGGTCTGTGCGGAAATATGGCACTCGGACGGTTAAGTCTTGCTCTGTTTGAGCAATGACGGAAACCTGCAATTTTTCCAACAACTCAGCCGCTCTCACTAATGAAAGTGATACTCCAGCAACTCGATTTAATCGAGCCAAACGCATAGTAATAGTTATCGCTGGTTGTGGATTAGGATAGATATCGGTGTGTGAGATTATTTTTGCATGAGTCAAGTCTTGCAGCAGCTGCACTGCTCGCTCCAAAGCTACTTGGGTTAAATCAGGATGTAAGAATTTCTCCAACCGAGTGGAGGCCTCAGTGCGCAAGGCATGACGAATTGAGCTGCGGCGAACACTTGCTTGATTGTACGTAGCAGCTTCCAGCACAATTTGAGTGGTTGTATTGACTACACTACTGGCTTTACCACCCTTTACTCCAGCCAATGCCACAGGATTCTCACCACTGGCAATAATAATGTCATCGGAAACGAGCACTACGTTTTCACCAGAAAGTACTGCCAATTCTTCATCTGGGCGCGCCGCGCGAATGGTTAAGTCCAGACTGGGTAAAAGATCGGCATCAAAGGCATGGAGAGGTTGACCAAACTCCACCATCACGTAGTTGGTTATATCCACCACATTGTTGATTGGTTGAATGCCATATGCAACCAAACACTGCTGCAACCATGAGGGGGAAGCTTGCACTTGTATGTCATTCAAAACTATTGCTTGAAAGCGATAACACAATGTGTCATCGGCGATAGTAATTTTTTGCTGTGAGGGAATGTTTGCTACAATAGTTGCGGTACTGGGAAGCTTGAGGTCTGTATTGAGAACAGCAGCTACTTCTCGAGCTACACCAATCAAAGATAGGCCATCGGAGCGATTCTGACGAACCTCTAAATCAAGAACTCTGTCCCCAGCACTATCCTTAATAGGACCATCCTGCATGTAACCAATAGAAGTGAGCAATCGAGCCACTTCTTTCTCATCTTCAAATGAGACGTACTCTTTAAGCCAACTCAAGGGAACTTTCATGACTTATCCTCCACTACCAAATCACCGTTATAGAGCTTACGGATATCAGCAATTTTATACTTAAGCATGACCAATCTATCGAGGCCCATACCGAAAGCAAAACCAGACCACTGGTCTGGGTCAATGCCGCAGTTACGCAAGACATTGGGATGCACCATACCAGATCCAAGAACCTCAACCCAACCTCGGTACTTACACACTTGGCAACCATCTCCACTACAAAAAGTGCACTGGATATCAAAACCAGCACCCGGCTCAACTTGAGGATAATATTTGCAGCGAAAACGAGTTACCACGTCTTTTCCATATAAAAACTTGGCGAATGCTACTAGGGTACCCTTAAGGTCTGCCAAGCTCAAACCTTTATCTATGACCAGGCCTTCGTACTGGTAAAACATAGAATTATTGGTCACGTTTGAGGTTTCATTGCGATATACTTTGCCAGGAACCACGATTCGCAGTGGGAGCTGCTCGTGACTCATAGCTCGAGTTTCTACAGAAGAAGTATGCGTGCGCAGTAATCGCTCAGGTTCAGAAATATAGAAAGTGTCTGCCAAATCACGAGCGGGATGATCTAACGGCAAGTTGAGTTTATCAAAATTATATTCGTCGGTCTCAATTTCTGGTCCCTCATAGACACTGTAACCTAAGTAATGGAAGAAATGGTTGATAGAGCGGATAACTTTGGTGGTGGGATGGAGGTGACCAAGCTCTGGACGATTACCTGGTAGCGTAGAATCTGCTATAGGAATTTCAGCTACAACCTCTCCCAAAGCCTCACTCTTCTCTTTAAAAGCGAGGGTGAGAGCAGTTTTTACCTCATTAAGAGTTTGACCAAAATGCTTTTTGTCTTCCGGCGCAAGGCTGGGCAGAACCTGAGCGAGTGAAGTGAACTGACTTTTTCTACCCAATAAAAAAATCTCCAACTCTTTCAGCTCAGCTGGAGTTGTACAAGCTGCAATCCGAGTCAAAGCGTGCTGACGCAGATCTGAAAGTTGAGTGATAACTGAGTCTGGCATACGTCAGTTATTGTATCATTGGGGGTTTGAGCTGTCAGAGTCTAAATAAGCTCAAACACTTGCCTTTTGCAATAAATTATTTTCAAACGAAGTTACCAACTGAGACTTTTGACGAGCTCGTATCTCTGCAATCTCCACCAAACGATCAATTAAGGCTGGATAAGTCAATCCTGTTGCTTCCCATAAATAGTAACTCATACTCCCGGGGATGGTATTGATCTCTGTCACAAAGATTTCATCGCTCGATGGATTAACAAAAAAATCAATGCGCACTACACCACTACAATCAAAAATATGAAACACTTTTTGCGCCAAAATTTCTAGTTTCGAGGTAAGCGCTTCGCTTATGGGTGCAGGGATGCGTCGATTAGAGCTGGCCATACCACTCTTTTTGCCTCCACCGCGCTCATACTTATCAGCAAAACTAAGAAAAGCATCTTGCTTGATAGGCTGCTCAGGCACACTCACTCGCGCATCTCCCTCCAAACCGAGCACCGACATATTTACTTCAATGCAATCGATCACTTCTTTTTCCACAATGATGCGTTGATCGAAAGTCAGAACCGCAGTAATTGCTGCACTCATATCTTGGACAGAAGCAATGCGTGCCACCCCAATAGTTGAACCACCATTGGCGGGTTTAATAAAAACCGGATAGCCCAACTCCTCAATTTGAGACAGTATGTGCGCAGAATCTTGCTGCCACTGTGAACTCGTAAACCAGATGTATTTGGTCTGTACAATTTGCTCTGCATCCAAAATTTGACGAGTCATTATTTTATCAAAAGCTACGGCAGAAGCAGTCACCCCCGGACCTTGATACGGAACGCCTGCCAATTCGAGCAAACCTTGCACATTTCCAGCCTCGCCATAAGCTCCGTGAAAACAGAGCAAAGCCACCTCAATCTTCCGAGCAGAATCTGGATTCATTAATTTACCCAGAACTTCTCCGCTGGCAGCAAACACCTCCAAACCCTGTGGTTGCCTCAAATTAAGATCTTGGTAGGTGTTGATTTCTAGCAACTTCTCACCCGTCCACCAAGTTCCAGACTTATCAATGTAAACAGGTACCAAACTATACTTTCCAAGATCAACTTGCTTCATAAGCTGCACTGCGGTGATTATAGAAACTTCATGTTCTGGCGAAACGCCACCATACAAGACTGCAAGATTTTTTTTCATACGACTGTCCTTTTCTATGTATACAATTCCTTATAACCACCCTCCAGGATAATAACACTTCCGGGAAGTATAACTGATTGCATCTGCTGCAAAATATCTTCATAGGTAGTTCCAAGCGTAACCGCAGCCTCTCTACCACCCGCTGCTATAAATCCATTCATAATCCAGATAGCTTGAGGCGAATCAATCAAGCCTAAGTAGTCAACGACCTGGGCTAGCTGCCTTCCAAACTCAGTGTGAATTTTTTGTGATTCTGGGCCCAACTCCACAAAACCAAGTGTCAACATAATTTTATGCGTGGCTTCCAATTGCGAGAAAAGCTTGAAAGAAGCTTGAACTGATTCAGGATTGGTGTTGTAACTATTATCCAAAACCAAAACACGGTTTTCTAAGAACATTGGTTCATGGCGACGCGATACAGCTTGGAGAGTAGCACTGCCCTTGACTATTTTTTCTCCATCTAAACCAAGTTGCTGTGCAAGCCACACTGCCGGCAAGATGTTGCTAATCTGGTGCTCTCCAAACAAAGGGGTATACATCTCAAAGGTGTGCTGAGGTGTCACAATTTTTGCCTCAGTGCCCTTGCGCGTGACCACTCCATTCTGGAAATAATAACTAGCTGCATGACTCTGGCCGTAAAAATTCCATCGAGAGTTGTCAAAAAACTCTCTATTTTCTATCGAGATCAAAACTTGCTGCGAATTGCCCACATACTCTGCCAACTCGCCCACCGTAGCCGCAATAGTTTGCAGATCTGCCATGCGCTCTAAATGTTGACGGCCAACCGGTGTGACTACCCCAAAATCTGGTTGGATAAACTGAGCCAATTTCTGAATATCGCCAGGATAATACTCCCCCAACTCTACAATAAAGAGTTGGTGCTGCGGCTGCAACTGCTGTAAAACTACCCGAGCTATACCCAATGGCGTATTGATACTCTGGGGTGTGGCAAGCACCCGCAACTGTTGTGCCAGCAACTGTTCCATAATCTGCTTAGTTGATGTTTTGCCATAGCTACCAGCAATCGCTACAATTTTTAAACCCTGCCGTTTCAGCCACCACAGCTTGAGTCGTGCCGCAGCATATAAGCTTTCTCTCACCAAATTTTCTCCCACACTTAGCACCGCTAAGATGAGTTGGACTCGCACTAGCACGGGCAAGAAAAAAAGTATCTTTAGCAGCAGCACAAGCAGTTTTAACTTGAGTGTTTTCTTCTCTGGTTCAATCACACTAGTATCGTGCTGGTGCCTGGCATACCACTCATTAAAATACTTACTATCATACTCAGATTGTTGCAGGAGGGCGGCAATTGTCAGTACGGTCATACTGCTTTTGTATTCCGTGTCATCAAAGATATAAAGGCTTGCGGCTGCTCAATAAACGGAAAGTGACCAGTCTCAAGTGAGGCAAAATAAGAACCCTCCACAAGATTTTGCATCTTTTTGCCATCCACGAGTGGCGTATCGAAATCATTACTTCCCCAAATAAAAGTTGTCGGTGCAGAAATTTTAGGCAAAAGAGCAGAAATATCTTCTTTGACAATATGTTTAAAAATCTTCCGCTGCTGGTCTGAAGAACTCATGTAGTCATCAGCACCCACTCTTTCTAAAATCTTTTCTTGCACACGCGCTGGCAAAAACATCTTCAGTGGTGCCCCAATCAACCCAAGTAATTTTTCTTGGAATTTCTTTGCGGCGGAAAGTTGGGAAGGAATACCGGCAGAATCAATCAAAAAAAGCTGCTGCAAGCGACTTGGAGTGGTTGCCGCGTACAACGCCGCAATCTTACCACCAAAAGAGTGCCCAGCTAACGAAAACTGCTTTTCTCCTACAATTTCTGAGATGAACTTCGCTAGCCAATCCGCATAATGAAAAGAATTCCAATCGTCACTCAACAATTTGCTTTGACCAAAACCAGGCAGATCAGGCAAGATCAGAGTAAATTTCTGGCTTAAATCGGCCATGATTGGATACCAAATTTCCCAAGTACACCCCCAACCATGCAGTAAGATGAGAGGCTCGCCTTTGCCCATGACTTCATAGTGGGTCTCCACACCTTGGATCTGTTTCTGCATATGCACTTTCCAGTATACTATGTAAAAGTGTAGTATTAAGAGGAGCCATATGATCACACCAACCGCACTGACTAAAGAAGAAGAAAGAGTTATCCTGAATAAAGGAACAGAAGCTCCATTCGTGGGCAAGTATGACAACTTCTATAAAAAGGGTCAGTATATGTGCCGCCAGTGCGGTACACCGCTGTACAACTCAGATGATAAGTTTGACGCTCACTGCGGCTGGCCCAGCTTTGATCAAGAAATTTCTGGAGCGGTAAAGCGCACCATAGATGCTGACGGCAGACGAACAGAAATAACCTGCCAAAACTGTGGTGCCCATTTGGGTCACGTTTTTGAAGGAGAACAGCTGACAGATACTGACACTCGACACTGCGTTAATTCTATCTCGCTGCTATTTATTCCAGCCGAGTCAAATGAGTGAACTGAACCAACCCAGTGGATCAAGAAATAGAAATAGCATGTTTCACCCAAAGAAAATCATTCGTAAATTCCTTAAAACTGTAGGGCCTGGCTTTATTACCGGAGCCGCAGATGACGATCCATCTGGCATTGCCACCTATAGTCAAACTGGAGCTATGTTTGGTTATAACCAGCTTTGGACACCACTTTTTTCATTGCCATTCATGATTGTGGTGCAAGAAATGTGCGGCCGTATCGGTATGGTGACGGGAAAAGGACTCGCGGGAGTCATTCGTAAACATTACTCAAAAAAGATTTTAGCTTTTGCAGTACTCCTGCTTTTAGTAGCAAATACCATAAATATTGGTGCGAATTTAGGCGCGATGGCTGCAGCACTACAACTTGTTATCCCACTCCCGTTTAGTGTTTTGCTAATTTCAGTGACAACTCTCACCTTGTTTTTAGAGATTTTTGTTTCCTACAAAACGTACACCAAATACCTCAAGTATTTAGCACTCTCATTACTCAGCTACTTTGTTGTAGCGATAGTAGTAAAGCAAGATTGGCTCGAAATTGCGCGCAGCGTTGTTATGCCAGAATTTTCTTTTACTCGAAACTACCTGATTAATATTGTTGCAATTTTAGGGACTACTATTTCACCCTATCTTTTCTTTTGGCAAGCCAGCCAGGAAGTGGAAGAAGCTGTGGCAAACAAGAAAATTAGAGCTATGGGACTAGGAGTTCCAAAAATAACTATTCGAGATATTCGACGACTGCGGGCAGATACGACATTTGGCATGATCTTTTCAAATTTAATCATGTTTTTTATTATCGTCACCACCGCGTCGACACTCCATCGGAATGGCATCACCTTTATTGCTACTGCTCCAGAGGCAGCCGAAGCATTACGACCCCTGGCTGGTGATTTTTCTTTCTTATTATTTGCTCTGGGAATAGTTGGCACCGGTTTTCTAGCCGTGCCCGTGCTGGCAGGTTCTGCATCGTACGCACTCTCAGAAGCATTCGGCTGGAAAGAAGGGCTTTACAGAAAATTTACCCAAGCTCAAGGTTTCTATGGCGTGATCATACTGGCTACTTTGGTAGGACTACTGGTTAATTACACTCCCGTCAGCCCTTTCCAACTTCTCTACTACACTGCTATTTTGAATGGTTTTTGCGCCCCTCCATTGTTGGTTTTAATCATGTTGATCAGCAATAACACTAAGATTTTGGGCAAACACACCAATGGCATGCTCTCGAACGTATTGGGTTGGGGCATTACCGGTTTAATTTTTCTGTGCACCTTTGGACTTGTAGTATCATTTCTCCTATGAACAACCTCACTGCACCTTCTCTAGTAATTCCGCAAACTGCCGTTTTTGGCGGGGGTTGTTTCTGGTGTACAGAAGCTATTTTCCAGATGTTGCGAGGAGTGACCAAAGTCACACCAGGCTATGCTGGTGGTGATAAAGAAAACCCTAATTACTATCAAGTTTCTGAAGAAAAAACAGGACATGCTGAAGTGATAGAAATTGAGTTTGATCCAACCATCATTCCCTATGAGATTTTGCTTGAAATTTTCTGGAACCTCCATGACCCGACAACTCTCAACCAACAGGGAGCAGATACGGGCACGCAGTATCGATCAATTATCTTGACAACTTCATCAGAACAGCAAGTACTGGCAGAGACAATGAAGCAGAAGTTAGACGCAGCGGGTGATTTTGCTGGACCAATTGTCACGGAAATTAAACCACTCAAGAAATTCTACCTTGCCGAGGAGTATCACCAAAACTACTACAAAAATAATGAGTACCAACCATACTGCCAAGTTGTCATCTCACCTAAGCTGCAAAAGTTGCGTCAAAAATACTCTCAGCTGCTCACTGATCCCAACCAGATTGCTTAAGATCAACCCGAGCGCCATTAAAAATAACGCCTTCTTGCACCAGCAAAGCTTTTTTACCCAGCAAACCATTTTGAGCCGAGTAACCAACCAAACTACCATCTGAACCAACTATTCTGTGGCACGGGGTGTGCGGCGCATTAGGATTTACTCTCATGTAGTGACCAATGAGGCGAGCGACTTTTGGTTTGCCCACCAAGCGAGCTATTTGGCCATAGGTAGCAACTTTACCCTTGGGAATAGTACGAATAAGCACGTACACTTTTTCTTGAAGTGAATCTGGGATATGAGGTGCCATGAGCACTATCTTACCATTGTTATCTACCTACAAAACACTATAATAAGATTTCAGTGCCTTACCGCACTGTTTTTTTGTATATCTACTAAAAAGGACTGCATGCCAAACTACCCTATCCATCAAACTGATATAAAGCGTGCTGTCATTTCCTTGGGCGGCTCACTGATTGTTCCAGGAGAAATAAATGTTGAATATTTGGCCCAATTTAGGGCCTTTATTTTATCTCAACTACAACAAGGTTGGAAGTTCTTTCTTGTCACTGGTGGTGGAGCTCCGGCTCGTAAGTACATAGATGCTGCTAGCGCTATACTTAAAAATGACATTACCAAGGATGACATGGACTGGTTGGGAATCCATGCCACCAGATTCAATGCTCACTTGGTGAGAACTATCTTTCGCGATGTAGCTCAAGCTGCCATTATCACCGACCCAGAATTAGACACCGTGGATGACTCAAAAATAATCGTCGTCTCTGGCTGGAAACCAGGCTGGTCCACCGACTATGTAGCCACTGTGATTGCCAAACGATTTGAGATTCCTTACGTTATAAATTTATCAAACATCCAACAAGTGTACACCGACGATCCAAAGAAAAACCCCGATGCTCAACCAGTCGACATTATGAGCTGGAGTGACTTCCGCCACATGGTTGGCAATGAGTGGACTCCTGGAATGAATACTCCGTATGATCCTATTGCTGCAAAATTAGCCGACGAACAAAATCTCACGGTTTTGGTTATGGATGGCAGTAATCTCAAGAATCTTGAGCAAGCCATTACCGCTGGCCAATTTGTGGGCACTGTTTTGACGAATTCTTGAGTTTTCAGTTATTTTTCAGTTTTGTTTCGTAATCTAAAAACTCTATACCACTATTAATCAAAGAAATATATGCAAGATTCTCATCAAGCTCCTGTACAAAACCAATCAGCATCTTCTCTCCAGAAAGCAGCTCCAGTTGCAATTGTGGCCCTCATCGTTATTGCTGGATTGGCCTTGGTAATGACCCAGAGCTCTCCCGCCGGGACCACTCAGAACACAACAGCCACCACTTTGCCTTCTTCCAGCGCTGCTCCCACTAGCATGCAGCAGATAACAGATGTTTCATTTAAAAATGGAGAGTACACAGCTACTGGCACCTACTTGACTCCTGGTGGTCAAAAAGAGGTTGAGCTCACCGTGATACTTGAAGATAACATCGTTACCAATAGTGCTTTTGTTGGTAAAGCCACCGATCCAGCTTCACAACGATTTCAAAAAGAATTTGGAGATAATTACTCGGCCCTTGTAGTTGGTAAAAATATTTCTGAGGTGAAATTGAGTAAAGTTTCTGGCTCTTCACTTACTTCAGGTGGTTTCAATGAAGCACTTGCTAAAATCAAGCTAGCAGCTCAGTCATAGTCCGCAGCTACCAAAATAGCCTAACTTTACCATGCAACCTGCGCAGCATCACTTAGTTTTTGAGGCCATTGGAACTTTGTGGAGTATAGATATTTTCACTTCAAAACCTTCGTTTGACATAGCTCAGCTCGATACTCAACTACACACCAGGATTGCTCAGTTTGATACAGACTACTCTCGTTTTCGTTCAGATTCGTTGGTAATGAAAATGGCACACCAGCCTGGAAAATATACCTTGCCAGCAGATGCTCAGCCTCTTTTTGATTTATA
>Ga0105044_10004222_pt1 | contig 19745 bp, 16 predicted proteins | sample MAT01_FD_78092 | JGI IMG/M metagenome (GOLD analysis project Ga0105044, IMG submission 78092) | Freshwater microbial communities from Lake Fryxell liftoff mats and glacier meltwater in Antarctica - MAT-01 | ecosystem: Environmental > Aquatic > Freshwater > Ice > Liftoff microbial mat | place...
CGATCGCGAACTCGTAGCGGCCGAATCGTCGAGTGGCGATCCAGTGCAACACCACCGAGAGCGCGCTCTTGAGGATGATGAGTCCGCACGCAATCAGCACGATTGCCGGCGTCGCACTCGTCGGTAGTTCGCCGACGATGGGTAGGTCGAGGGGCTGATTGCTAACGGCGGGGGTGATGACCAATGCGAGCAGTGCCATCGCCACGACATCGAGCCCCGTGAGTAACGATGTTGAAGCCATATACCAGAAGAAGAAGCGCCTAGCGCCGCTCGGTAACAGGGGCAATAATTCGCGCAGCGTGTTCCAGATGTTTTTCATCGCGTGTCAGGTTACCAGCGGGGCCTGCGCCGTCTCGGGGCGGCACGTAAAATCAGAGCAAGGCCGTGAGGGTCTCTCGCATCGTTGTCTGGTCGGCGGCCGAGCTGAGGGCTGCCGCTGCGGCGTGCGAGTTGTTCTTGTATCGCCGAACATCGTCTGCCGTCAGGCCACAGAGTGTCGTGACGAGGCCCGACACCGAGTGGTCGCTCAATCGAGGGCCCAGGTCATACCGCTCGATGAGCGCCGAGGTCTCGGTGGCGGGGCTGATGAGCACACCCAGCCGGGCCTGGACGAAGTCGAAGAACTTATTCGGCAGCATCAACTGGTGGTTGAGCGAGGCGATCGGGAGCAGGTACACGCCCAGGTCGTACACGTTGAGGGTGGCGGGCAGTGCGCTGGGGGCGACCGGCGAGTGAATTCTCACGCGCGGCACGCGCGCGGCACGCCGAGTGAGCTGGCCCAAGTATCCGGCCTCGTCACCCATCAGGTAGAGGTCAAGGGTGAATCGCTCGTCGAGCGCAGCCGTCGCATCGATGAGAGCCTCAATGTTGCGCTCGGGTACGGCGATGCCGCTGTGCACGAGCCGCACGCGGTCACCGACGACCGGGCTGGGTGTTAGCTGCTGCTCGGGGATCGCATTGCGCACGACGCCGGGCAGCACACCGTACCGTTGCCGGTAGAGTTCGGCGATTGACTGATTCACGGTGGTCACGGCGGCCACCTGGCCAAGATATCGCCGGCACAGCGCATCCATATAGGGGGCCACGAGCATCCGCCAGGCCAGACTGGCAGTATTTTCTTCGCGCGCCCACTCGTGCAAGTCGACCCACACGGGTGCGTCGCGAGCCACGGCGATGGCGAGCGGCAGGGCGCGGGCGTCGTTGGCCACGACGAGGTCGAAGGGTGCCTGGTTGTGCAGCAAGGCCGCTGCCACCCGTTCGGCGGGCGCCGTCAACTCGACGGCCCGGTGCCGCCGAAGAGCGAGGCGCAGCACGCCGCTCACGGTTTGCGGCAGCGATACGGCCCCGCGGTCTACCTCGAGGTGCGCCGTGGCGCCGGTCGGCAGTGGCCCGTAGCCCACAGTCGTGACTTCACCGAACTCGGCGAGCACGGCGAGTTGACGCAGCACTCGGGCGTCGGTGCTGATGGGTGAGAACGAGATGCAGAGAATGCGGTTCACGACGATGACCGGCGCCGAATTCCCAGCCGTGAGCTCAGCGAGAGCAGCAACTCGAAGAGCCATTTGCTGTTCGGGTACTCGAGGTGGTCGACGGGTGGTCGTGCAATGATCTCGTCAAATTGCGGCACGCTCAGCCCCAGCTTCTTGGCGATGAACTCGTGGTCTTGACGTTCGAGATCGGCAGGGTAGTCGGGCTCGGCCAGTTCGGCGAGCGCCGTGTCGCGCGTCAGCTGCCCCGACATGATCAGCGATGAGAGGTGCGCTTTGCGCTTGTCGAACCCGAATTTCTTGGGCAGGTAGCTGCCTTGAAAGTAGCGGGTGAAGACCGACTCGTAGTGCTTGCCGCCGTAGTCACGCCACCCGAGTTCGCCAGCGATTGCTTGCTTCGCGTCTGCCTTGACGTAAGGCATGTAGTTGAGCAATTGCACGGTGGTAATCGGGCGAATGTAGCCGAACCAGAAATAGCGTTTAAAGATGCCGAGCAGCGGGTAGGTCGTTAACTTCACCGAACCGAAGCGCTTCTGGATTCCTTTCACGTGGCGAGCATCGGCAGCGTTGTAGCCCCACGACTGGGGCAAGATCGATTCGGTGGCAAAGTTATGCCCGGAGAGGATGTAGCGAATTCGGTATTTCGCGGCTTGACGGTAGGCGACGGCCGGGAAGGCGTGGTCGGTCGGTATGTCGCAGTTAGCGACCGATGCTTTGAAGAACGACAACTGCAGGTCTTTCATTTCGCGCCAGTCGACCACATCGGTGAAGAGGTCGAGATTGAGCCTCGAGACGATGTTTTCGATGTTGCCGACGGCGAGCTCGCTGTTCCACCCGCTGTCGAAGTGGACGGCCAGCGGACGCAGCCCGAGCCTTACGGCCTGCAATATGAGGTAGCTCGAGTCGACGCCGCCGCTGATGCCGATGATGCAGTCGTAGGGTTTGCCCTCGCCAGCCTTCTTGATGCGTGCGACGACGGCAGCGAGGTCGTCGGCGCGGTTGCCGGCATTCGCGGCGTCAACGGTCGCTTTCATGGTGCGCTCGTACAGGAGGGCGTGCGAGCTGACCCCGTTCTCGTCGAACGTGATATCGGGGTCGGTCGTGTCCATGACCGTTCGCGTGCACATCTGGAACGGGTGAGTCTCGGTCATGGCGGTGTCTGCTCCGTGCTGGGGGCGGGGTGCGGGGTGCGGGCGGGGATGCTCCCGCTGAAGTTTACGCGCCAGCGTGGGCCCGTCGGGGGCCGCCTAGACTTAAGCCATGTTCTCGGTGCGCGCGCTCAACGCGGCGCCGCGCTGGGTGCGTAGGCTCGTGACGCGAATCACACTGGGTCGGGGACTGCTGGGGTTCGTATACGACCAGGTGGCCCATCGCTACACCGACGATCAGATTCCCGCCTTGCCGCCTGTGACGTCTGCCCCCATTCGCTTAGTGATCGGCCCGGCCAACGAGGCGGAGCAGGGGTTTCAGTGGGCGCGGGCCGCTGAGCGATCCGTGCCCGGCGTCAGCGCGCTCGCGATGATGGGGTTCGATCCGGGGGGTTACGGCGTGCAGGCTGACGTCGTGGTGCCGACCGCTGTCTATCTGCGGTCGCACGAGTGGCATGAGCGTTTCGAGGCCTACCTGCGCGGGTGCACCCACGTGATCATGGAGTCGGCCATGCCGTTGCTGGGGCGGCGCTACCGGACTGACGTCGTCGACGAGGTGCGCGCCCTTCGCGATGCGGGGGTACGGGTGGCGATGTTGTTCCACGGCAGCGACCTGAGGCTGCCGTCACAACACGTTCGTGAGAACCCGTGGTCGCCGTTCACCGACCCTGATGTTCCGACCGTCATTCTCGAAGAGAAGGCGATGCGAGCCCGGGCGATCGTGGCCGAGTTGCAGGTTCCCGCTTTCGTGAGCACTCCCGATCTTGTTCGGTACATTCCTCATGCGATCTGGTGCCCGGTGGTCATTGACCTGCCGCGTTGGCGGGTCGAGCGCTCTGCGGCACGTGAGCCGGGTCGAGTGCCCGTCGTGCTGCACGCACCGTCAAATGCGCTCATCAAGGGCAGTCACCATCTCGACCCGATTCTGCGCGCGCTCGAAGCTGAAGGCCTCATCGAGTATCGGCGAGTGACAGGCCTGAGCTACTCGGCGATGAAACAGCAATACGCCGACGCCGACATTGTTCTCGATCAGTTCTTGCTCGGTAGCTATGGTGTGGCGGCGTGTGAGGCGATGGCGGCGGGATGCGTGGTGATCGGGCACGTCGATGAGCCCACCCGTCGAGCCGTGATCGATCAGACGGGCCTCGAGGTTCCCATCGTTGATGCGACCCTTGCGACCCTCGATGCTGTGCTGCGCGCGGTCATCGCAGAGCCAATCGAGACAATGGCTGAGCGCCGCACTCAAGCGGTGGGCTATGTCGGAGCGTTGCACGACGGAGGCCAGTCGGCTTTGGCCCTCGGTCAGTTCCTCCAGGCCAAATAGAGGGCAGGTCGGCGGCACGCCTGTCTATGGCGAGACGAAGACCGCTGCGTAGAAGCGCAACGGCGCCTCACGGTGCATCGCGTACCCAAGCTTGGCGCTGAGCAGGTTGGCCGGTCGCAGTAGCAGGGAGCGTCGTTGCAGAAGGTTCACGATTAATGACGCGTCGCTGCCGGGATCGATGGCGGCCTCAATCAGGCGCCGGTCGAGCATGCTCACGATGCCCACGACCTCAGGAGCAACAGTGAGTACGCGGCGAACCACCCGTGCGAGCACTTCCCGCTCCGGACGGGACGGGGCACGCCCGACGACGAAGCGAGTTCGTATCGCATCAATGAGGTGCGTTCGAAGCAGTTTCATGGTGATCGCCTGCCGATCGGCCGACTGCAGCGTAGCGATCCACGTGGCATCGATCGCCTCGCCGAGGAATTCGAAGTCGTCTGTCAGGTCGCGGATCGCCATCGACGCTCGATCGGAGGCGTCGGCGTGGATCAGGTAGGCGGGCCCGTGGCGGTCGAGCGCTATGCGCGCCCCCGAGAACCAGAGCCGCAGCCCGTAGGCGATGTCTTCGCCGCTCTTGAGGCCGGACGCGAATCGAGCGTCGGCGAAGCGCACGCGGTCGACGAGCCCGAGCTGGGCGGTGCGATACGCGAGGCGGTCTTTCGTTCCGTCGAGTCGGCGTGATCGAAAGGGCCTTGTCGGTGGGGTTCGCAGCGATCCGCCGGCCGCACGACGCACGCGGGGCACGACGAGTTGAGCGTCATCGCGCTGCTGAAGTGAGAGCCACGAGTCGATTGCTCCAGCTTCAAGTTCGTCGTCAGAGCCCAACACGGCTGTGAACCTCGCCGTCGCCGAGTCGAGCCCGAAGTTGAAGGGCCCTGCCGGGCTCGGAATGCCGTCGGTGAAGGGCAACAGTCGCACTCGGGGGTCGTCGGCGAGCGGCCCGAGCCGCGCCTCGATGAGTGCGGGATCAACGCCGTGGCAGACGACGGTCACGCGCACGGGGGCCGCAGTGCCTCTCAGAACCGAACCGACGGCCCGTTCGATAGCCCGCTCGGCAGTGTGGACGGCGATGATCAGATCGACGAGCGGTTCGTGCCGTTCGTGCGATTCGGGAGTGGGGGCGTTCATGCGGCCGGTTTCCGCTCGGCGATGGCCGCCACGGCCGCATCCCACACCATGATCTGTTGCTCGGCGCTCAGCGCTGCCGCGGCAGCGTGAGCGTTCTGCTTCCATCCGGCCGCGCGCTCGGCCGTCAGCGCGTCGAGCACGACCGTGATGTCGTCGACGCGGAATCCTGCCGTCACGACTCCGAGATTGTGCTGCGTCAGTGTACGAACCATCTCGGGCGATGGTCCGATGATCACGCCCAACCGCGCTTGCACGTAGTCGAAGAACTTGTTCGGTAATGCCCAGCGGTTGTTGAAGCTGACAGGAGGAATCACATGGATCCCCAGGTCGTAGGTGCTCAGTGTCGTCGCGAGTGCGGAATAGGGCACCGGATCGTGCAAGGTCACGCGGTCGCTGCCCTCGACCGCCCGACGAATGCCGTCAAGGTAGCCCTCGTCGTTGGGCATGAGGTACAGATCGAGCGTGACGGGGGCTGTGCTGGCTTCGACCGCGGCGATGATCTCATCGAGGCCTCGATTGCGCAGAGCGGCACCGCTGTGCACAATGCGAATCGGCGAGGTTACGGGCGTCGGAGCGAGGTCGGGCTGGTACGGCGCCGCGTTCGTCGCGACGCCGGCGTCAATGCCGAACACCCGACGGTATTCGTCGGCGATGCCCTGGCCCACGGTCGTGACCGAGGTGGCGCGCCGAGCGAACCGGCGACACTGCCAGCGCACATACGGAGCCACGAACAGGCGCCATGTGATGAACTCTTCATTGAGCCGGGGCGCGTACTCGTGCAGGTCGGCGTGCACGCCCCGTCGCGGTTCGAGCGACAGCGCGAGCCCGACGGTGTCGATGTCATTCGCGAGCACGATGTCGAAGGTGGGCTCGTTGCGTAACAGGTGCTGCGTGGCACGAATCGCCACGCTCTGCCAGTAAATGCGCGTGTATTGGCGCAGCACGAGCCACTCGCGCCGCCGCTCTGACCAGGGGGCGTCGTCGGCAATGCGCAGGTGGCGAGTTGATCCTGGGGGCGCTTCACCGTAGCCACACGTGACGACCTCGTACTGCTTGGCGAAGTGGGTGACCTGCTTGAGCACCCGTGCATCGCGCGCGATGGGCGAGAACGAGATAATCAGCAATCGCTGCCGCGGCGTCGTCCCGCTCATGCGCCCACCGGGCGGGACGTTGCCAGTAGCGTGTCGGCAACCCGCTCGGCAGCGTGCCCGTCGCCGTACGGGGTGGCATCGGTCGGGGCCGGGGCGGGCCGGCGCACGGTGTCTGCGAGCGTTGCCGGGTTCCAGGCGAGGGCATTCCAGCCTAGCTCGACGGTCTCAACCCATTCGGTTTCGGTGCGAATGGTGGTGGTCGGAATCCGCAGCAAGAAGGCTTCTTTCTGCAACCCACCCGAGTCGGTGACGACGCCCCGGCTGTGGCGCACGGCCGCGACGAGTTGCGGGTAGGCGAGGGGCTCGACCGCGCGTACTGCCCCGGCTGAGAGTTCGATTCCGGCTGAGTCGGCGAGCGATCGCAAACGGGGATGCGCGAGCAAAAGCACGGGCGCGTCTAGGCTCGCGAGCGCGGAGATGATGGCGGTGAGGCGAGTGGGGTCATCGGTGTTATCGGGGCGGTGGATGGTCGCCACGTAGTAGCCACCGTGCTCGAGCCCCTCGGGCACGCCGGTGCCTTCGATGGCGACTCGGTCGCGCACGCTGTAGAGCACATCGGTCATGACGTCGCCCACGAGCACACTACGTTCGCCGAGGCCTTCGTGCGCGAGGTGCTGCATCGCGACGTCCGTGGGGGCCAACAGCAGGTCGGCGGCATGGTCGGTGAGCACCCGGTTGTGTTCTTCGGGCATGCGGCGGTTGAACGACCGTAGGCCGGCTTCGAGATGGGCGACCGGCAGGTGAATCTTCACGGCCGCCAGGGCCGCGGCGACTGTTGAGTTGGTGTCGCCGTAGACAAGAACCCAGTCGGGCTGCAGGTCGATGAACGCCGTCTCGAGACCGGCGAGCATGGCCCCGGTTTGCGCCCCATGACGGCCAGAGCCGACCTCGAGGTTGAGGTCGGGGGCGGGAATGTCGAGGTCGCGAAAGAAGACGTCTGACATGAGTTCGTCGTAGTGCTGGCCCGTGTGCACAATGAGGTGCTCGGCCCGGCCAGCGAGCGCGTGGGCGATGGGCGCGAGCTTGACGAACTGTGGCCGGGCGCCGACCACACTGAGAATGCGCATGGCTCAAGCCTAGAGGCACGGTGCGGGCCTCCCGGGGCAGCGACCGGGGCAGTAACCGGGGGAGACCTAGTGGGGCAGGGCGGCAATATTTGCCGGGCTTGGGTAGGTAATGAGCACGGCCCGATGCTTGCCATTGAGCACGAACATGCTGCCCGCGGCCACGGCCGAAGCGCCCTCGTCGAGGGCAGCGCGCAGGTCATCGACGCTCGAGGCGCCGCCGAGCGCGATCACCGGCACCGACACCGCTTCGGCTACGCTGCGCACGAGCTTGAGGTCGTAGCCGGAGAACGAGCTTTCGCGATCGATCGACGAAATGATGATTTCGCCCGCTCCGAGCGACTCGGCTCGACGGGCAGCGTCGACGGGGCTGAGGCCGGTCTTCACGCGCCCGCGCCTCACAAAGGTGTCGTAGGCGCCGGTGAGACGCCGTTTGGCGTCGATGCTCACCACGGTGCTCGAACTGCCGAGCGCCTGCGAGATCTCGGTCACGACGTCGGGCCGTGTGTCGACAACCGAGTTCAGCACGACTTTCTCGATGCCGATCGACACGATGCGCTTGGCCTCGACTGCCGAGGTGACCCCACCGCCGTAGCCGACGGGCATGAACGCCTCGCTAGCGATCTCTTCGATAAGCGTGTAGTTGACGCCGGTGCCCTTCACTGAAGCGTCGATGTCGCAAATGACGAGCTCGTCGACCTGCTTTTCGTTGAAAATGCGCACAGCGTTGATGGGGTCGCCGATGTACTTCTCACCCTTGAAGCCCACGGGCTTCACGAGATAGCCGTCGCTGACGAGCAGCACGGGAATCACTCGCGGAAAAGTCGTCATAGCGCCGCGAAGTTTCTCAGCAGGGTCATGCCGAAGGCGTGGCTCTTTTCGGGGTGAAACTGCGCCCCCATGATCGAACCAGATCGCATGATCGAGGTGAACTCGCCCCCGTAATCGGTCACGGCAAGGGTGTCGTCGGATCGAGCTGGCACAACCTGATAGCTGTGCACGAAGTAGAACCGGCTGGCCGTCTCGACACCTGAGATCAGCGGGTCGTCGCGGAGCGTGCGGATCGAGTTCCAGCCCATGTGCGGAACCCGCAGGCCGGGTGCTGCCTCGAACCGGCGCGTGTCACCGGGAATCAGCCCTAGCCCGGGCAGCTCACCTTCGTCGCTGGCGTCGAGCAGCAATTGCATGCCGAGGCAGATTCCCATGAGCGGCTTGCCGGTCGCGCCGAAGTCGCGCAAGGCAGCGGCGAGACCGGTCTCTGTCAGCCGCGACATGCCGTGATCGAACGCGCCCACCCCAGGCAACAGAACCCGATCGCTCTCGGCAACGGCCTCGGGTGTCGAGATCAGCCGCACGTCGGTGCCGATGCGTTTGAACATGTTGGCCACCGACCCGAGGTTGCCAAGTCCGTAGTCGACTACCGAGACACTCATCGGCGAAACGGTTTGGTCGCCCGAGCGGCGAACCGCAGAAGCTTCGAGGTGATCGGCCACACGAGCCGATCGTAGGGGTACTTGAGGTGGTCGACAGGGGGGCGGGCGTAAATCGCCTCGAGCTCGGTGGTGGTCACTCCGAGCTTCTTGGCGATGAACTTATGGTCTTGCTCTCGCAGTACCTCGGGGTAATCGCTGGTCTCGAGCCGCGTCAGCGCCTCGTCGCGAGTGATCTGGCCCGAGAGAATGAGTGACGAGAGGTGGGCGCGGCGTTTGTCAAAGCCGAACTTCATGGGCAAGTAGTAGCCCTGAAAGTAGCGGGTGAAGACCGACTCGTAGTGCTTGCCGCCGTAGTCGCGCCAGCCGAGCTTTTCGGTGATTACCGTCTTTGCCTGGGGGTAGTCGTAGGGCATCAGATTGAGCAACGCGACCGATGAGATGCCGTTCATGATTTCGTAGTAGACGTGGCGCTTGACCTTGCTGAGGGTGGGGTAGGTCTTCAGTGGCACCGACCCGAATCGCTTCTGGATGCCCTTGACGTGCCGCGCGTCACCCGAGTCGTACCCCCAGGCTTTGGGCAGCACCGACTCGCTGACGAGGTTGTGACCCGAGAGAATGTACGAGATTCCGTACTTCTTGGCCTGCTCGAACGCGACGGAGGCGAAGGCGTGGTCGGTCGGAATATCGCAGTTGGCCACGGAGGCCTTGAAGAACGAGAGTTGCAGGTCTCTCATCTCGCGCCAGTCAACGACGTCGGTGTAGAGATCGAGCCTGAGCTTCGCCACGATGTTTTCGATGTTGTTGACCGCGAGTTCACTGTTCCAGCCGCTGTCGAAGTGCACCGCGAGGGGGCGCAGTCCAAGTTCGACAACGCGCAGCGCCAGGTAGGTCGAATCGACTCCCCCGCTGATGCCGACCACGCAGTCGTATTGCTTGCCTTCACCTGCTCGCTTGATGGTGGCGACGAGTGCCTGCAGTTCGGGCTCGAGCGCGCCACTCTGGCCCGCCTCGACGATCGGGCCCTGGTGCTCGTCATAAAACAAAGCGTGCGAACTAACCCCGTGCTCGTCGAACCAGATGTCGGGGTCACTCGTATCCATCACCGTGCGGGTGCACAGTTGGTAGGCACGGGGTGCTTCGGTCATGGTGGGGTGGCCTTCATTTTCTGGGCTGTCCGCCGCTCTTATGATGCCTCACGAAATCTTGTGAGCAACACCGTCGAGTGACAGTTGCTCGGCGATGCGTACGACGTTGGCGCCTTCGTCGAGGGTCACGATGCCTGACGAGTCGCCGCTGAGAACTGCGTCGCGAAAAGCCTCATGCTCGGCCAGTAAGGGCTCTTTACGCACGAGCGCAAAACGGGTCATGTCACCTTCGGTCATCCCCCGAAACGACGACACCTGCTCCCAGGTATTCTCAATGACGCCGTTTTGGTAGTGAGTGAGGTCGGCAGTGAGCGTGTCAGCCACCAGCGCACCCTTTTCACCCGTGATGATCGTCGTTCGTTCTTTGAACGGTGTCAGCCAGTTGACGGTGTGCGAAGCGATAGTTCCGCGGCTGAGGGTTCCGATAGCAAGCAACATGTCTTCGTGCTCGCGGCCCGAGCGGTGTGCGGTGCGAGCGTTGACGCTCACATACTCTTGCTGGCTTACCCAGGCGGTCAGGTCGATGTCGTGTGAAGCGAGGTCTTTGATCACCCCGACGTCGGCGATGCGGCCCGGAAACGGGCCTTGCCTGCGCGTCGCTATCTGGTAGATATCACCCAGAAGGCCATCGGCGATGCGCACGCGCGCGGCTTGCAATGCGGGATTGAAGCGCTCGATGTGGCCGACGCCGCCGATCAGCCCGGCGGCCGCGAAGAGGTCGCGCAGGGCTATGGCTGCCTCGGTGGTTGAGGCCACGGGCTTTTCGATGAGCGCGTGGATTCCGCGCTCGGCGAGTTGGGTGCCAATGTCGAGGTGGTAGACGGTCGGCGCGGCGACAACGCAATAGTCGAAACCAAGGTCGAGAAACTGCTCAAGGTCTTTCACGACCGGGCGGCCCTCGATGGTCGGGCCGACCGAGTCAGCGGGGTCGTACACGCCCACGAACTCGACGCCATCAAGCGTGCTGAGCACCCGGCTATGGTAGCGACCCATCACTCCGAGGCCGAGAACACCGGCGCGCAAAACCATCAGGAGCCGGCCTTTGCCACGGAGTTCACGGCGTCAACGATTGTCTCAAGTTCGCGCTTGCGAAGTGACGGGTACACGGGCAATGAGAGCACCTGGCTCGCGGCCATTTCAGTGGTCGGTAGGTCGAGCGTCTGCGCAAACGAGGGCAGCCGGTGAATCGGTGTGGGGTAGTAGACGCCGTTACCCACCCCGCGCTTGACGAGTTCGGCGGCGAAGGCGTCGCGATCGTGGTCGACAACACGCACCGTGTACTGGTGGAAGACGTGCGTGGCGCCGTCGGCAATCGGGGGCACGACGACTCCGCGGATATTGCTCGACAAAAAGGCCGCGTTCTGTTGACGCTTGGCCGTCCATGCGGGAAGCCGGGTGAGCTGCACCCGGCCGATAGCGGCGTGGATGTCGGTCATGCGGGTGTTGAAGCCCACGACCTCGTTCTCATAGCGGCGCTCCATGCCCTGATTGCGCAGCACACGAATGGCCCGCGCTACCTCGGCCGAGGGCGTAGTGACCATGCCGCCCTCGCCTGAGGTCATGTTCTTTGTGGGGTAGAACGAGAACGAGGCCGCAATGCCCCATGCCCCCACGGGCACGCCATCGACCGAAGCGAGGTGCGCCTGCGCGGCGTCTTCGAAGAGCATCAGACCGTGCTTCTCGGCAATGGCCGAGATGGCGCGCAGGTCGGCGGGGTGGCCGTACAGGTGCACGGGCATGATCCCCTTCGTGCGCGGCGTGATCGCAGCCTCGATCGCGGCGGGGTCGGCGTTGAAGTGGTCGAGCTCGATGTCGACGAAGACCGGGGTAGCACCGGTCAAAGCCACCGAGTTGGCCGTCGCGGCAAAGCTGAACGAGGGCACGATGACCTCGTCGCCGGGCCCGATTCCCGCGGCAAGAAATGCCATGTGCAAGGCCGAGGTGCCCGAGTTGAGCGCAACCGACTCGCGGCCAGCAACGTGCGCCGAAAACTCCATCTCGAAGGCCGCGACCTCGGGGCCCTGCGCGAGCATGCCCGACCGCATAACTCGGTCGACGGCCCTTCTTTCGCGAAAGCCGATCTGCGGCTTGGCAGCAGGAATCATTTAGTCAACCTCAATCAATCGGTGCTGGTCGGTCTGTCGGTAGCGCTCGCCCGTGGCGGGGCAGACGTACATGGACGAATCGTCTGGGTCGGCGGTGAGGGGCTGGCCAGCCTTGCCGACCCAGCCAACGCGTCGAGCAGGGCTGCCCACCACGAGCGCAAAGTCGGGCACGTCTTTCACGACGACAGATCCCGAACCAACGAGCGCCCACCGGCCGATCACGAGGGGCGCTACGCAGGTCGCACTGGCCCCAATCGACGCGCCCTCGCGAATATCAACCCCGACAGGGTGCCAATCATCGGCCGACTTGGGGGTGCCATCTGCGTTGATCGCGCGAGGAAAATGGTCGTTGGTCAGCACGACGGCCGGGCCGATGAAGACGCCCCGCGCGAGCTTCGCCGGTTCGTAAACGAGCGCGTAGTTCTGAATCTTGCAGTTGTCGCCCACCTCGACACCAGTGCCCACGTAGGCGCCGCGCCCCACGATGCAGTTCTCGCCGAGCACCGCGTTTTCGCGTACTTGTGCGTAGTGCCAGACCTTCGACCCGGAGGCGATAGACGCGCTCTCGGCGACGTCGGCCGTCGCGTGTACGTAGCCAAGCTGGGCGGGCATGCAGAACTCCAAGAGACGACGATGAGAGAGCGAGCGCAGACCCCGTCAGCTTAGCGGCACCTCCCTGACGGAACTGGGGAAAGACGGTCACCTAGAGTCAAGAGGTGGGGCACACACGAGACATAGCCATTCGCCGCCTCCGAGTTCTGCTCTGGAAGGGGCTGCGGCAACTTCCTGAGACGGTTCTGCGACGGTTCTTTGGGTGGGGCGATAGCGGCGCAGCTGATGAGATTCCCACATTTCCCCCGGTGCCACTTCGGCCGACTCGACTACTGATCGCGCCACACAACGCTGCGGCGCAGGGCTGGTACTGGGCGCGAGCCGCCGAGACCAGGCCCGACACTGCTGCGCTCAGCATGTACGTCGATCGCGAGGATCCTTTTCTCACACCCAGCGATGTGACTGTTCCTGAGTCGGTCTACCTCTGGTCGCGACGCTGGCAACGACGGGCAGAACGCTTCGTCGGCACGACCGTCACGCATGTGATCATCGAGTCAGGTTGGCGACTGTTCGGCAACGGGCTCTCGGGTCGCACCATCGACGAAGTGCGTTGGCTACAGCGCCGAGGAATCGCGGTGGCGCTGCTCTTTCATGGCAGCGATATTCGCGATCCCGACCGCCATGCCGCGGCGCACCCGCAGTCACCTTTTGCGGCCGGTGCGTGGGAGGGCACCGACGTGCTGCGGCAGGTCGTGCTCGAGAATCGTGCGCTCATCGCCGAAGCCGGTCTTCCCGTGTTTATCTCGACCCCTGACTTGTTCGATGATCTACCCGACGCGACGTGGCTGCCAGTCGTCATCGACCCGTTGCTGTGGCAGTCACCACCGCCCTTCAAGCACGATGGTCCGCTGCGGGTCGTGCACGCTCCTAGTTCCTCGGTTCTCAAGGGCACCGACCTCGTGGAGCCAATGCTGAATCGCCTGAATGACGAGCACGTCATCGACTACGTGCGTGTCAGCAACATTCCGTTCGAGCAGATGCCTGAGATTTTTCGCACGGCCGACGTCGTGCTCGACCAGTTTCGGTTGGGCATCTATGGCGTAGCCGCATGCGAAGCCATGGCGGCCGGGCGACTTCTGATCAGCGACGTTACCCCTGCGGTGCGCGAGCGCGTGCAGGCCGACGTCGGCCTCGAATTGCCGATCGTGCAAGCTTCGGCCGCCGAGGTCGAGGGCCTTCTGAGGTCGATAGCCGCAAACCCCCTGCCGTGGGTTGAGACCGCGGCCTTAGGCGTGGGTTTCGTGACTACGGTGCATGACGGCCGGCTCTCGGCTGAACGACTCGCACGTTTCCTGTCGACGCGCCCGCGCTGATCCACTGACGGGGTGTTCGTCATGCGAACGGCGGCAGGCAAACTTCCACCCTCATGCCGAGATTGAGGGTTACGCTAGCCAATGGGGGTGTGTGCATCTGCATGCACAAGTAGGGGGTTAGGTCATGGTTATGAGCACCGTCTTTCCTCGCCGACTTCGCGGTGCGGTGGCCGCACTAGGTCTTGGCGCTGTGATCATTGGCGCATCTATTGCGGGTCCTGCCCTAGCGCAGACGGCAGACGATCGTCCGCCAGCGACTCCCGACATAACGCTCGACTCGGCGCGCGTGTCGTCAGGCGAGGGCATGGTGCCTGTCGCCGACGCGAACCAGTTCACTGCGGGATACCTCATTAACGACCACATCTTCTACAACGGCAGCGGAATGACGCAGGCGCAGATTCAGTCGTTCCTCGAGAGCATGCAACCCTCGTGCGGCAACACGAATTGCCTCAAGTGGTACACGCAAACGACGGCGACGCGACCCGCCACGGCACGGTGTGCCGAGTACGTTGGTGCCGCGAATGAATCGGCTGCAGCCATCATTTACAAGGTTCAGACTGCCTGCGGCATCAACGCCAAGGCGCTGCTGGTGACTCTGCAAAAAGAGCAGAGTCTGATCACGGACAGCGCCCCTGACAGCAACCGACTGCGCATCGCGATGGGGTACGGCTGCCCCGATACTGCACAGTGCGATTCGCTATTTTTCGGCTTTCACAACCAGGTCTACTCGGCCGCGTCGCAGTTTCAGCGCTACCGGCAAAACCCTGCTGGCTACCGGCATATCGCTGGTCAGACGATTGGGCTGGCCACGCATCCGCGTAGCTTTTACCCCAACGCCGCGTTCGTGCCGGCGCAATGCCCCTTCATCACGGCCACCATTCGCAACGACGCCACCGCGGGCCTGTACAACTACACGCCGTACACGCCCAACGCTTCGGCCCTGGCCAACCTCTACGGAAGCGGCGACTCGTGCGGCTCGTACGGCAACCGCAACTTCTGGCGTTTGTTCACTGACTGGTTTGGCAGCCCAACCGTCGTGAGCATCCCGACAGCAACGCAGACTCGCATCAACGGTATCGACCGGTTTGAGACGTCGGTGATGTTGTCGGCGGCGGCATACCCCGATGGCGCGAGCACCGTTTATGTCGCCGTGGGTACGCAGTTTGCTGACGGGCTGGCTGCCGCGCCGGCGGCAGCTCAGGTGGATGCCCCGCTGCTGCTGGTGCGCACCGGCGCGGTGCCCGGCAATGTGCTCGTCGAGTTACGACGCCTTAACCCCACCTCGATTGTGATCGTGGGTGGCACGGGTGCGGTGAGTACTGCCGTTGCGACAGCCCTGGCAACCGCTGTTCCCACCGCCTCCGTGTCGCGATTCGAGGGCGTTGACCGATACGAAACGGCCCACGATATCGCCCGCCGCGGCTTCGCTAGCGGCGCCCCTATTGTGTTCCTCGCCAGCGGAGCCAACTTTCCGGACGCTCTCGCTGCGAGCGCGGCAGCGGGCCATCTCGGAGGGCCGGTGCTCCTTGTGCCCGGGGGAGCGACGTCGCTCAGCCCGGCGACACGCGCCGTTATCGAGCAACTCGGTGCGTCGACAGTCGTCATCGCGGGGGGCACAGGCGTCATCTCGGGCGCACTCGAGGCCAGCGCGCGCACGGTCAGCGGCGTCACCACTGTCGAGCGCCGCGGCGGCGTGAACCGCTTCGAGACAGCCGCGTTACTCAACGAGTACGCCTTTGAGGGTGCAACAGCGGGCTTCATTGCGTCTGGACTTGACTACCCGGACGCCCTGGGCGCGGCAGCCATTGCGGGCGCACAAGGTGCTCCCCTCGCGCTGTCGAACGGCGTGTGCACCTGGGTCGACTCGCTCGATCAGTTCATTGAATTCGGAGTTACCTCCGTCACGCTCGCTGGCGGCACGGGCGTGCTGAGGGCCAGCGTCGGCCACTATGAGACTTGCGGCTGAGCCGCCGACATCTAACAAGAATGAGATGATGCACAGGTTTCGGCTCGTAGGGGTTAGCGGGATGGTGGTACTCGCGTCTCTATTCGCTGTGCCTCTGACTTCGGCGATGGCCGTCAAACCGGAGCCCTCATCCCCTTCGGGCGAGCGGCCACAACCGGTGCAGATGGTGGATGTCGATCCGGCCGACTTCGCCGCCGAGGCCGCCGCGCTACCCGCCGAACTCAATAGTGCGCTCGAGCGCGACGCTGGCCTCAGTGCGGCCGAATGGCTCGCGCAGGCCGAGGCGAGCGCGGTCGGCGTCGAGGTCGTTGATGCCCTTCGCGAGCGCATTGACGTGAACGACGCGCGCCTGGAAGGCTTCGAACTCGTCGTGACCGTTGCAACTGCGGCCGAGGCGCTCGTGGTCGAGAGCGTCGGAGCCCGCGCTGAGTTTGGCCCCGAGCCCAGTCGGGTCGCTGAACCGATCGAAACACTCACACCCGCGGCTGACCTGCGCGGCGGCATGCCTTACAACTTTAATAGCGGAGCGTTTCGCTGCTCGATCGGGTTCGTCGGTCTTGATGTGAGCACTCTGCAGACGCAGGTCATGTCTGCTGGCCACTGCGAGGGAAACGGCGCATTGCGCTTTGCCCAGACGATCAATCGGCCCGTCATCTCCGGCGGCGTTGCCGGCTCACCCCTGCAACTGATTGGTGATGCCGCACTTCACGTGACCGATGAGTACCCCAACCCCGGCTTCGTGGGCGAGCCCACCTACTACGACTTCGGAATGACGCCCGTGACGGGGTCGGGCTGGACTCCGCGACCCGAGGTCGTCACCTGGGGCGGTACCTCAAGCGCCGCGCCGCTCGCCTCTGCTCCTTTAGTCATCCGCGACGCCGGGCCGGCATTGCCCGGTGCCATTTTGTGCAAGTCGGGTTCGACCACGGGCTGGACGTGCGGAGTGATCCAATCCGTCGATCAGGTGCGGTTCGTTGGGTCTGCCCCGGGCGGCTGCCCAGCAACATCCCCCGCTTACTGTGTCGGTAGCATCAGCGCGGGCGTCTGTGTGCGCCCAGGAGATAGTGGTGGTGCCGCCGTTGTAGGTAGCCGGGCGGTAGGCATCACCTCCGCGGCGACCAATGCCGCGAGCACGTCATGCGCGGTGGGCGGCAACATCGGGGTCTTTACCACGTTGTATTCGGCCACCGCATCGCTCGAACAGGTCTTCAAGGTCTACCCGAATTGGGAACCCTTGATCGGTCTGCAGACCCCCGCCTTAAGTGCGGCGGGTATCAATCGTTTTAACAACGTGCTCGCCAGCACGCTGACGGGCGCGGGCGTGCGCCACAGTGTGGTGGTGGGCCTCGACCTGGGCGGCCCGCTGACCGACGAAGTTGACGCTCTAGGCGCGTGGACTATCAACATCGGCGCTGTGCCAAACGGCACGCGCACCTACACCGTGCGATCGAGTTGGGGGTCGGGCGTGCAGCAGAGCACGACGTCGACCGGTCGTTTTCTCAAGGCCGCTGCCGCGCGCTTGTTTGGTGATGACCGCTACTCGACGCCCGTACAGATCGCGCGCGCTCAGTTTCCGGGTACCAGTACGCCGCAGGGCCCCGTCACGCCAGGTGTTCCCGTCGTGTACCTCGCGAACGGCTCATCCTTCGCCGACGCGCTGAGCGCCGGCCCAGCCGCTGCCCTGGAAGGCGGGCCTCTACTGCTGACTCCGGCCACGAGCCTTCCCGCAGGAGTGGCGGCTGAGCTCGACCGGCTTAACCCGAAGAACATTGTGATCGTCGGGGGAACGAGCGCGGTCTCTGCCGGGGTCATGGCGGCAGCATCGGCCTACGCGTCGAACAGAACCGACCGTGTCGAGGGCGAGAACCGCTACGAAACGTCGCGCCGTGTTGCCGAGCGAATGCTCGCCCATGGTCTGGCCCCCGGCTCAGGCTTGTGGGTTGCCACTGGCGCGAACTTTCCCGATGCACTTTCGGCGGGGGCCGCAGCGGCGGCGCAGGGCGTGCCCATTCTGCTCGTTAATGGTGCGGTCTCCTCTCTTGATGCAGCCACCATCACCCTCGTAAATTCGGAGTTGCAGAGCGATGTGGTCGACATCGCTGGGGGCCCAGCAGTCGTGAGCCCAGGCATCGAGTCGTCGCTTGAGTTGCTCGCGAGCACCACCATCGTGACTCGCCGAGGCGGTGACGACCGCTTCGCCACCTCGCTGTTGATCAACGAAGCGGCGTATCCGGGCTCGGCGCCAGAGGTGTTCTTTGCCTATGGGTTCAACTTTCCAGATGCGCTGGCTGGAAGTGTGGTGGCCGGGCTGCGCGGTGGGCCCCTCTACATCACCGAGACGCCGTGTGTGCAAACCGCCATTGTCGATCACATTTTGGACCTCGGTCCGAGTAGGGTCACCGTTTTTGGCGGCACGGCGATCGTGAGCGACGCCGCCCGCGACCTCGTGCGTTGCTAGCTCCGCGACGCGCCCCCAGAGTGCCCGCCTAGACTGATCGGGTGCGCGTACTCGTCACCGGGGGCTCCGGCTACATCGGATCGCACATCTGCCGCCTCCTGGCCGCGCGCGGTGACCATCCCGTGATCGTGGACGACTTCGTGTTCGGACTACGGCATCGCATTGGGGGGATGCCCCAGCACGAGCTCGACGTCGCGTCCGCAGGCGCCTCATTGGAGTTGGCTCGCCTCATGCGGGACGAGAGGGTCGATTCGGTCATCCATCTCGCCGCGCGTAAGCAGGTCGGCGAGTCAGTCGCACGCCCACTTTGGTACCACCGTCAAAATCTCGGGGGGCTCACGGCAGTGCTTGAGGCGATGGTCGCGACAGGGTTGCGTGACCTCGTGTTTTCGTCATCCGCGGCCGTCTATGGAGACGCCCACGGTGTCGTCTCCGAAGACTCGCCGACCGTGCCCGTCAACGCCTATGGCGAAACCAAGCTTGCCGGCGAGTGGCTCGCCGCTGATGTTGCCCTTGCCGAGGGCCTACGGGTGACGAGTCTGCGCTACTTCAACGTGGCGGGCACTGGTTGGCCCGATCTTGCCGACACCGCCGTGCTCAACCTCGTGCCGATGGTGCTTGAGGCGATCGACGCTGGCCGCGCGCCACTGATCTTCGGCGACGATTACGCGACGGCCGACGGCACGTGTGTGCGTGACTTCGTGCACGTGCACGACCTGGCCGAAGCGCACTTGGCGGTGCTTGACGCTCTCCACGCCCAACCGGAGCCGCACCGGCTATACAACGTGGGCACCGGGGTGGGCGCGAGCGTGCGCGAGGTGGTCGAGGGTATTCGTCGCCGCCTTCCGGATGCTCCGCTCGCCGTCACCCGCCCCCGCCGACCCGGCGACCCCGCAGCGGTCGTGGCCGACGTCACGCGTATTGCCGACGAGCTCGGCTGGCGCGCCCGCCACAACCTTGACGACATCCTCGACTCGGTGCTCGCCGCCCGCGCTTAATCGGCCATTGTGTGAGGGCAGCGTGCGGCGCGGTCTGCGTGCGCCGTGAGCCGCAACCCGCATAGGAGCGGCAGAAAACCTGGGGCGCTTCGCTCACCGGATCCCTTGCGCTGACGCCTCGACGCTTTGTAAAGTGCAGGTGATTCTTGATCTCCGACTGTCGGGCGTTTGACGCGGCAGCGTTCTCTGTCAGGTCCGCAATCCGCCCCATCCACTGGAGGTCAACTCTCATGACGCGCATTCTCACCACCCGGGCTGTCGGCCTGGGGCTCCTTATCGCTTTGGCCGCGACGTCGCTGAGCGTTCTGCCCGCCACCCCATCGTTCGCCGCCACCGTCTGGTCTCAGGTTGGCGGCGACATTGATGGTGAAGCCGCCGACGACTGGTCGGGCTTTTCGGTGTCGTCGAGTAGC
>Ga0105044_10004224_pt1 | contig 19729 bp, 15 predicted proteins | sample MAT01_FD_78092 | JGI IMG/M metagenome (GOLD analysis project Ga0105044, IMG submission 78092) | Freshwater microbial communities from Lake Fryxell liftoff mats and glacier meltwater in Antarctica - MAT-01 | ecosystem: Environmental > Aquatic > Freshwater > Ice > Liftoff microbial mat | place...
ACCAGCTCCACAAAGAAGTCCTGTTCAATCACGGTCGATGACGGATTGTGGGGGAAATTGACGACAACGACTTTCGGTTTTGGCATCAGATGCTCACAGGTGTAAGCAATGTTGCGCAGGAATTTTTCCGGGTCACGCACATCCAGGGCGATGACATTGCCGGAAGCCAACATGACGGAATAGACGTGAATCGGAAACGAGGGTGCCGGTACAATCGCTGTGTCGCCAGGTCCCATAAGCGCCAGGCACATGTGGCTGAAGCCCTCCTTCGATCCAAGACAGGCCAGAACTTCATCATTCGCATCCAACCGCACGCCGTATCGCTTGAGGTACCTCGCAGACACTTCCTTGCGAAGATTGCCGATACCGTTGGACACGGAATAGCGATGGTTGCGGGGATCCACCAGGGCTTCTTCAATCTTCTGGACGATCAATGGATCCGGTGGATCGGTCGGATTACCCATTCCCAGATCGATCACGTCGACACCTGCCACGCGAAGCTGATACTTCCGTTTGTTGATCGTCCCGAACAGGTACGGCGGCAACCTCCGCACACGATCGGCGACCGGAATGGTAAATGGATTGTCTTCAAACAGTACTTCAGATTCGCTGCGCATGATTCTTGTTCCGTGGGATCTTCAGCCAGCACTACACGGTGCTTTTTTAAGTATTCAACCGACCTCGCGTTTGTGGAAGGGTGACATTCTAAACACTGAAAAGGTTCCTCGCGATGGCAGCTTCACACCTGTTTTCCGCTTGTTATCGCCGGGAAAATCAGGTTTCTCCCTGACGGAGGGCCTGCAAAGACAAACAGCCCGACGTTTGCCAGAAGCGAACGCGGGCTGCTTATCCCGAAACATGAGACGGTCTGATTATCGGGCTCGATCGTGTGACTTTAGCTCCCGTGTGGATGAAACCTTCCGACGAAATCAGGTTTTGCGGTGTTATTTGATGCCTCCAAAGTTCCAGACACACTTTTTTCAACGCGTTTTCCTGCTCCTGGTCGTGAATCCGGGAAAGGTGAATCAGTAACCATGTTTTTCGCCGCGAGCTGGAGTGTTGCAGGTGATGTCGCAACTGTTATCGCATTCGTCCTGGAAGTCCAGGTTTGTACTTCCGACAACTTCTCCCTTTCTGCCACTGGCCAGCGTGAAGTAATAAGTCTGATTGATGGCTCCGATGGCTGAGCCCAGGTCTTCCAGTTCTTCGTTCACGCCGTAGGACAATTCGGTGAGACCGACGATCATGCCGAGCACCAGAATTGTGCCGACGAGGACCAGTTCTGCGGATACGACAAAACCGTTTTCGTCGTTCTTCAGTGCGTGCAGGATGTTCATTGTGATATCTCCCGTTTCTTGATTCAACCCTGATGACAAGTACTTAGTTTCGATGAGTTTCACCGACAACTTTCTTACCGGCTTCACTGTGATGCTCGGTTGATAAATCGTTGTAAAGCAGAGGGTGTGCCAATGCACCTTTGCGCGTAATGACGGGCAGCGAAGAAATGCCGTCATAGTGACGCAAGTGAATTCTGTATAAGGGCTTACGCAGATTAGAAAAATGTTCATCCTGCTGAAGGCACCGTAAGCTTCGCGCAGTGCCATGTTGCCATTCGGCAACCCCTTCAATCCGCCGATGTCGCTCAAACCGGACTTAGCCAGCATCGTCATCAGCAGTTTGAGGCCAATGCAACGCACGGCATCAAACGGTGACTTTCGGCATCGTTGGCGTGAAGATTCAGACTCAGTCGTCTTCAGGTCCAATACTTCGGTTCACAATGAGTGTCTGGCCTTGAGAATGACAGCCGCGAATCAAACGGGTATGCTGACGTCGCGTTCACGTTCTCTCGTGGCTTCCGTGATTCGTAGAAAGGTCACTGCGAAGCCAAACATCACACCCAACAGGAGAATCGTGTCATGGAGATTCATACTGTCTCAAAGTGTGTTCCATCGCTGCTGCTTCTTCTGGCAACATTTTCGGCGATGACGATCGCCGCTGTCGCGCAGGATGCGGAGAAGGTGGTTGAGCGCAAACCGCTGTGGTCGTTTGAGGAAGCTCAGGCTCAGTTGAAAATGTATCCGAAAGACGTCTTCCTGCAGTACGTGGCATTGAAGCTGGCGCAGCGCGACGGATTTGATGCGACTGAATTGTTGGGATTGAACGAACCGACTCGGCGGCAGGTCGCGGCGGAGCGTCGTGAGAACGTCGATCTGTTCAATCTGTTTTCAGGGTCGTTGGCCGTGCAGGAAAGTCTGCAACTGGATGCAATGCGACCGGGATCCAATGTTAACCGCGAAAGCGGTGGGCCGAATGCAGGACCAGCCATCCAGATTCAGACTCTGACAGGCCCCACGGTGGCAAGTCATCCGTGGCACGAAATGCTGAAGGGACAGAAGCCGAAGTTTTCAGTGCTTGCCAATTACGTGCCTGCCGACAACTACTACATCCGTTTTCGCTCCGTAAGTCGGATGCTCGATATCATCGACGGCGGAAATCTGTTTGCAAAGCACCTTTACACCCAAACCGGCGAATCGGCTTTTGAGCGGGATACAGAGCAGAAACTGCGGCAGCAACTGGCGGTCGAAACCAACCCGCTCGCACGACCGTTTTATGATCTGGTCGTCAAAGAAATCGCCATCAGCGGCAGTGATCCGTTCATCAACGAAGGCAGCGACGTCACGCTGTTGTTTCGATATGATCAGGACCTGGTGTTTCGAACTCAGATGGATGCGTACCTCGCCGCGGCCGAGGAATCGATTCCAAATGTCACGCGTAAAGAAGAAACATGGGAAAGCACGAAGTTTGTACACGTGAGTTCGCCGGATCGCGAAGTTCATGTGTTCTCTGCGTATCCCGAAAAGGGTTTGCATGTTCGCAGTAACTCCCGCACGGCGTTTTTGCGCGTTCTGAAACTGATCAAGGGTCAGTCCGATAAATCGCTGACGAGTCTGGGGCAGTCGGAAGAGTTTGCTTACGTGCGCACGCTCATGCCTGCGGACGCTCCGGATGAAGATGGTCTGATCTATCTGTCCGATCCGTTTATTCGTCGGCTGGTGGGACCTGAGGTGAAGTTGACGGAAATGCGACGGCTGAAGTGCTTCAATAATCTTCGCATGACAGGCCATGCGGCTGCGATGTATGAGACCGAAAAAGGCCACGTTCCGACGTCAATGAAAGACCTGCAGGACGCAGATTGTCTGCCCGATGGCTTCAACCCCGTTGGCTCCAACCCCGTTGGCTCCAACCCCGTTGGTTCCAACAAGGGACGCCTGCAATGTTCATGCGGCGGAGAATACACATTGTCGCGGGACGGTAGGCACGGTGTGTGTTCGCATCACGGACACGCCGATTCGCTGATTCCGTGCTGCGAGATTCCTGAGACATCCGTGACGACTTCCGAAGCGGATGCTTACCGCCAGTTCGTGACGGAATACAGCCAATACTGGCGGACATTCTTTGATCCGATTGCCATCAAGGTCCAGGCAACACCGGATCGATATCGTCTGGAAACGATCGTCCTGCCACTGATCAACAATTCGATGTACCAATCGATGGCCATGGCGCTCGGCGGAGAACCAAAGCCGCTGGCAGGCAATGTCACCAGCGACGCGGTCATGTCGCTGAGTTTCGCGATCGCCAAACAGCGACTGCTCGAACAATCCGGCTGGCAACCCCCGGAAGAGATTGCTGCTGAACAACCGAAAGAGCAATCAGACCTGGCCTCGATGCGGGCGAGTTCGCAGCATCTGAAGCAGATTGGTCTGGCGGCGCACAATTATCATGACGTCCACAATCAGTTTCCAGCGTTCAGCAGGAACGAAAGCGGCAGGCCGCTGTTGAGTTGGCGCGTCATGGTGCTGCCGTATCTGGAGCATGCGGCACTCTACAACGAGTTTCATCTGGAAGAACCCTGGGACAGCCCGCACAACAAGACACTCATCGGACGGATGCCGGACATTTTCAGATCTCCTGGGGCAAAGTCATCGAAACCCGGGATGACGACATACCAGACCGTGATGGGCGACGACACGATTTTTGAGGCAAACGGCGGTAAGGTGTCGATGGCGGACGTGACGGACGGCATGTCGAACACCGCGATGGTGCTCGATGCGTCACCGGAGTTTGAGACCATCTGGACCAAACCCGGCGATCTGATGCCGGATACGGCGAAAATGCGAAAAGCTCTGGAGGATCGATTCAACAACGGCGGGCTGATTCTGCTGGCCGATGGTTCCGTCAGACAGCTTCGCAGGGGTCTTGACGATGAGGCCATCATGAACATTTTCAGTCGCAACGACACGCAGGTCATCGGGGACGTTTTCGAAGAATCGTTCGACGCATTTCAAAGCCGCCGCCAGGACCCGTTCGGTCTGAAGTCTGTCATGGGGGGACGCATCGGAGATCGCGATCTCTACGAAGTGCTGTCGAAAGGTCTGGGAGATCGCGTCGGGCTGCATGTCTGTGACAGCGATCCCACGTTTGATGTGCAGTTGACGTCGATTCTGCCGGAAATTTTTGCCGGGCGACAAGGGGCTGGAGACATGATCGGGGGCGAGATGTTGTGGATCGGGATGGCCATCGCTTCGTTGACATCGCCCGTCTACATCGATTTGGCCGTTGAGGACGCGGCGGTCGTCGATGCATTTCTGAAGAAGCTTGATGAAGGAGCGGCCATCGAAGCACGCACGCACACCGATTTCGGCTGGTTCGCGTTCAAGAAAGATTTCTACACCGTCCAGATCGGCGACACGAAAGTCCGCTCGTTTGTGCTGTCACTGGGCCCGATCAAATGGCGATTTTTCTACGCCCGCATCGGTTCGAATGTCTGCGTCGCCAGCAAACTGCAGACGCTGGAACAGCTTGTAGCAAAGCACGCCGATCACCCAGCAGAGCAGGATGCAACCGGATCACCGGCACATGCGCAGTTGACGATCCATCGACAACAGTGGAAACGCATCGTGCCATCGGTGCGACTGAGCTGGGATGAGGCCGCGCGCCAAGCGTGTCTGGACAACATCGGTCCGTTGACCAGCGCAGCTCGCGTTGCCGCAGGCTCACACCATGATGCTATTGACATCACCCCGGAAGAACTGGTGGCAGCTGCATCGTCGATTTACGGAGGCATTCATCGTTGTCCGTGCGGTGGCCATTATGTCCGAACGCAGGAGGGCCGTATCGTGTGCAGTGTTCACGGCGACGCCGATCATCCGCAACAGCCTGTTCCCGACGCGCCGCACGGCGGGTCTTTGGAAATGCTGAACTCCTTCAGCGAAATCCGCGTGCTGTTGACATTCCTTGAAGACGGCCTGCACGCCGTACTGGAGATTGATCGTCAGTAGTGCCGTGTAACTCTTGCATTGATGGATTGGGTGGCCGGGGCTGGACTGAGCGGAGCGAAGGAAGCCCCGGGGTTTCGGGCTAGCGCCCTCCAACCCCGGCCACCCCTCAATCCATCAGTGACAAAGCACTAGCTTGCCGCCAGGACGATTACGGATGAAGATGCAGGTCACTGATCGGTAACAGATCATCCAGACAGCGTTCTGCGGCAAGGCGGGCGACGGCGAAGGCACAAGCGGCTTCAGTGACGTTGCGGACGAACATTGTGCGGAGCTGAATGAGTGGCTGTTGCAGATTCCAGCCGCATGTTTCCAAGGCTCGTTCAGCCATCCAGTCGCCGCTGCCGCTCAACAGTAATTGCACGGTTTCCGGTTCGGTTCCGGCCATGTCGCTCACATATTTCAGTCTGTGATCAATCGCTGCGGCGATCTGTGCGATCTGCCTGCCGGAGACATGCCGAGCGATATGTTCCAACTGCCCGTCGGAAATCTCATCGCGATCGCAGCACACAGCGTGCGCCAGCCGATTCAGCGCAGCGGCCCGAGTCGCAGGCCGCATGTCGGCGGTGTTCCGATCCTGCGGGTCATCCGAAATATCTCGATTCACCAGATGCACGTCGAGTGACGTGGCAAATAGCTCAGCCGCGACAGGAACGGTCCAGGCCTTAGTTCCACCGGTGGCATCCTCATGCGTTCCATCCAGCAGTGGTACGTTGGGCACGATCGCACAGACTGGCGTGCGGCGGACACCAGTGTAAATCAGTTCCGAATGAGCCAGTCGCTGAAGATCCGTAAGGCCTTCTGAGCAGGGAATGCCATTCAGCAATGGAATAATGTCGGTAGTCGTGGAGCCCACATCAACCAGCAACGCGGCTCCGGACGGAACCGCTCGACCCGCCCACGTTGCCAGTGCATGCCAGTTGGCTGCGGCGACAAGCTGAGGCAGATCGATTGCCTCACCGGGGTCGGCAAACTCCCCGGACGTCATCCACACCCGCAACACGGAATCGGGAAATGCTTCTGCCACCGTGCGTATAATGAATTCGACACCTTCGGCTTTGCTTTCAAAACAGTCGGCAAGTTCCGCCGTCATGGTGAGGGCCACAATATCCGGTGTCGTGCCGGCAAGTAGAGGCAGTTGCTGCAATTCCAGAAGCAGACCGTGCTTGTTCTGCCAGATCGCAAATGCACGACAAACACTGTCGCCATCCGATGACGCTGCCTTGATGTTTGCTCCACCAATATCCAGTCCAAGCGCAATCACAGGATACTTTCAGTGTTAGTTTTCAATCGTCGGGACAGTCGAACCATACCTCACGCGGTCGTAGGTGACATTAACCCAAAGCGTCAGCGAGGGCTGCAAATCCCAATCCCTCGCTGACGCTTCGGGTTACAAACCGGAGCGCAAAAGTGTCATTTTGGACCGCGCGGAATATGCTCTTTTGTCGGAAGTAATTTTGCATCGGCGAGTTCCGGTTCAAAAGTGCGCTCGCTGCCTTTCGGGCACAGGCGGACCGCGCGGACGTCCATCACGGCACCGCCGGGCTTGGACTGCGGTGTCAGTTTGAGTGACATTGTTTCTCCAGCATCACCGACATTCAGGGCGACGCAGCCCAGGGAGCGCCAGATGAAGTTTTGAAAATGACCGGTCTCTTCCACTACAAAATCCAGTGACTGACCTGCAACATCCAGAGTCACTTTGCTGCCACCATGACCTTTGCCGCATCCCTGCAGGATGTCAATTTCGTAGTCGCCTGCTGCGGTGCTCTGAAACGTCCATTCGGCGGTATCGTGTTCGTCACTCCAGTAGCCGACTGTGTTCTTGTGTGGCTGCGGTTCGAATCGCAACTTACTTCCCTGTGTCGCCGCATACTTTGCAGGAAGCAGGACAATGCCTGAGTCTTTCTCCGGCCGCGCGATCACGGTTTTGTTAAACAATTCAATCGGAGCATCCAGTTCCGCCACGATGACCGCGGCTGTATTGTTCGGACGTTGCGACACCTCGATCGTCCATTCGGTCGGTTCGGAATGGACCTGCATCGTCGCACTGTCTTCCGCGATCCAATGGATGCTCCTGACCACGTTGGCCAGTCGCGGCAACGTGATCCTGAGCGGCAGTGGCTTTTCACCCGGCAACACGAAGTACAAGCGGTTTTTGTCCTGGCGAATCTCCAGCCCAGGCACCGAGAGCCCTTCAACGGCCCTTGCTGTGGCAGGCAGGTCCTCGGCCATCGCATTTGTGCTCGTGAGACCGCCGCCTGCAATTACGCAGATCACCAGCATTGAAAGACCGAGCACGGTGCGTGAGTCAACTGCGATGTTGGTAATTTTTGTCATATCCAATTCTCTCTCAACGTCGGCGATGCGATTGTGACACGCGTATAAGTCGTCACGATACGATTGTCGGCTGAAAAGTGGAAGCTTCAGCCCTGCCCTCCTGCCTGGTTGGGCACGTTGTGGAATTCGGTGAGAGTGCAAACGAAGCTGATTCTCAAGAAGGCGAAGCTACTTTCGGTGTCCATCATGGTTGGTTAAAGCAGGATAGGCCTTCTGACGGACGACCGGTATCGCGGACTTTGAAGAAACGCACTCAGTCGGTGGAGAACGTACCAATACTGCCGGGGGCCAGAGTGTTAAATCCTCCAGGGCAGATTCTGTTACAACCCGCATTGTTGAGCCGCATGCTTTGTCCTCGCTAAGCTGGTACATTGCTTCTCCGCGCCGTGCATCTTATTTTCGCTGAACGGGCTTTTCCGCCGAGTAACAGGTTACATCTTGTCATGGCTGTTTTGCAGAGAATGGTTCGAGGCAGAGCGACGGGATTTGTGCAGTTATCGCCAGGAACGTCACGGATTGGCCGCAGCGAGGAAAACGAAATACGGCTGACTGCTGGTGCCGCCAGCAAATCTCATGCGACAATTGAGTGCTTCGAATCCCACTGCGAAGTGACTGACCGCGACAGCCGTAACGGGACATTTGTTAATGGAATTCGCATCGACCGAAAGCATCATCTTCGGGATGGTGAGATACTGGATTTTGCAGGCGAGACATTCGTCTACCTGGACTCTTCAATTGAGTTGGACGAGTCATTTGGTTCGTCGAATAGTCGCCCTGCAAATCCGTTGAAGGTACTGACGCCGCTGCCCGACAATCTTGAACCGGAGCAGTCCATCCGCCGCAAGATCGTGCGAACCGGTGATGTAGTGAGTTGTCACGATCTTAAAAAGTCTCCTGGAATCGATGGGCCACGGGTGATCGCGGCGCTGAATATGTGCGATTTACCGCTGGCCACATGGGATTATTCAGATTCGAATCGCAAAATTTCGCATGTGCTGAGGCTGACCCAGGCGATTATTGCTTATCACAAACATCGCAGGATCAACGACTTACTCCAGGTATTGCTCGACCTGATTTCAGCCGCTTCGCATGCGATCATGGCGATTGACGATGAATCAGTAGATGGTTTCAGGATTATTGCCGCCGTTTCACGACCGGACGGAAATGTCGTATTTCTGTGCCATTCACTGATGCATCGATCTGTCAAGGACGGCGAAGCCCTGCTGGTGACGGATCATTGGCGAAATGATCCAAACACCAGGCCAAAACTCACAGAGTTGAGCCGACAGTCGTTACTATGTGTGCCGATTCCGGGCCCGGATCAAACCTGCAAAGGCGTCATACAGTTGCAGGCCAACGATCCCAGTCGCCCATTTTCTCTCCAGGACCTCCAGCGTCTCGCCGTTCTTTCTTATGTTCTGGGAGCCACTCTTCCGGGATTTCGGCACCTTGCATGACTGAGCCAATTCCATCGGTCGTAGACATCCTCGGTGCCGGCGGCGTGATTGCTCGCAGGCTGAAGGACTATGAACCACGCCCTGAACAACTCGAAATGGCATTGGCCGTCGAATCGGCACTGACCAGCCGTCATCATCTGATCGCCGAAGCGGGGACCGGTGTCGGCAAAAGTTTCGCCTATCTGATCCCGGCCATCCTGGCAGCGCAGGCCGAGCAGGGACCGAACAGCAAAAAGCGTCGCATCATCGTTTCGACACACACGATCAGTCTGCAGGAGCAGTTGATCCAGCACGATATTCCATTTCTGCAATCCGTACTGCCGGTGGAATTTTCGGCGGTTCTGGTGAAAGGGCGCGGCAATTACATCAGCCTGCGACGACTTGACAAGGCCGTGCAGCGTTCGTCTCAAAAATCACTGTTCGAACCGGACGGCCAACAGCAACTTGCAAAGATCCGACAATGGGCTCACAAGACAACCGATGGCAGCCGATCGGATCTGGCATTTCAGCCGAAACCAGACGTCTGGGACGAAGTGCTCAGCGATCATGGAGACTGCCTGCGTAAGAAATGCCCGAACCACAACGAGTGTTTCTATTTCGCTGCGCGCCGCCGCGTCTGGAATGCTGACCTGCTCATCGTCAACCACGCCCTGTTCTTTTCGGACTTGTCATTGCGGCGTGACGATGCCAGTATTCTGCCGGAATACGATACTGTCATTTTTGACGAAGCACATACGATCGAAAGCGTGGCCGCTGATCATCTGGGACTTTCCGTCACGGAAGGTCAGGTCGATTATCTGTTGAATAAGTTGTACAATGAACAGGCAAATCGCGGATTATTGATCACGCACAATCTGCAGGACGCGCAGAAGCAGGCGTCGAAAATCCGGTCGATCGCGATTCAGTTCTTTATGGACACCGGCGAATGGGCGGAACGCTTCTGTAAGAAAAACGGACGCCTGATGCGCCCGATTGATGTGACAAATGAACTGACGCCGGAACTCAGTCGTCTGGCCATCATGATCGGTGAAGCCGCTGCCGCTGCGACGACCGAAGCCAATCAGGTTGAACTCAAATCCGCCGGCGATCGTTGCAAAATCCTGGCGGATAATGTGCAGTCATGGACGCGGCAGTCGGTCGAAAATTCAGTGTACTGGGTGGAACGATCCGGAACCTACAAGCAACGCTTATCGTTGATGAGCGCTCCGGTGGAAGTCGGTCCGATCCTGCGCGAACATCTGTACAACGCGATACCGTCCGTCATCATGACCAGTGCCACGCTGGCGACTGGTGTGAAGGATTTTAGTTTCTTTCGATCGCGGGTCGGCCTGACGGAAGGCAGCAACATTCGCCTCGGGAGTCCCTTCAACTACGAGACGCAGACCCGCCTCATTCTTTCCACGAATATGGCCGATCCAGCGGTGGATCCCAAACGCTTTGAACAACAGTGCTGCGAACGGATTCAACGGCATCTGCTGGACACTCAGGGCCGCGCCTTTGTGCTGTTCACAAGTTATTCAATGATGCAGTTCTGCGCCGACCGCCTGACGGGCTGGCTGGCGCAGCATGATCTGTCACTTTATTGTCAGGGAAAGGGTCTGCCGCGCTCAGCCATGCTGGACCGATTTCGAGCCGACGAACGGGCCGTGTTGTTTGGAACGGACAGTTTCTGGCAGGGTGTTAATGTCCCAGGTGACGCATTGCAGAATGTGATTATCCCGCGACTTCCGTTCAGCGTCCCGGATCATCCACTGCTGGAAGCTCGACTCGAAGCCATTCGGGCGCGCGGCGGTAATCCGTTTCGGGATTTTCAGACACCGGAAGCAATCATCAAGCTGAAGCAGGGTTTCGGGCGACTCATCCGCCATCGAAACGACACCGGTCGCGTCGTCATCCTCGACCCACGCATGTTGACAAAGCCATACGGCCGATTGTTCCTCGCCAGCCTGCCAAAATGCCGGACAGAAATCGACAATGGTGAATCGATTGAACCGATTGATTCTGATGGTTCTCCATAGTGCTGGCTGCCCACACACTTGACGGTTCACTGCCTTTCCTGGCCAGCGCAGATTACCAAAGAGCGTGAGTTGGTTCAAAGTTGGTTTCTGACCAGTTACATTCGTTTCGGCACACCGCCGAATGGTCAGGCCGCTGCGTTTCAGGAGAGAACGATTCTCTTCGGAAATCGTGAAACAAACGGATTGGTTTCGTCGTGATCGTGAATAGGAAAGGAATCTGATTTTATGGATCAATCAGCCCAGCCTGCACCGCATCTGTTGAAGGGACTCAGACGACTTGTGAATGACATCCGTGTCAGTCCTACTATGAACGGATCGGGATTGACGGACGTTGTTTGCGGAACGACATCGCTGCTTTCATTTGGAGATTCCGCCGTCTCTTACTGCGGCCAGTCGATTGACGATCTGACCGAGCAGCCTTTGTTTGAGCGAGTTCTCTGGCTCCTGTTGCATCAAACGCTGCCGACGGAAGAGGAACTGGCTGACAGTTGTTCGATCATGGCGGATTCTGCAGTCATCGATCAATCTGCATTGGACATGGTGTCGCACCTGCCGTTATCGGCACGACCGCTGGATGTTTTCCCCTTGTGCATTTCGTTGCTGTCGTTCTTTGATCCTACACCGCAGGACAGTTCGCCGGATGCTGCGCGGTCCCGGATTCTCCGCCTGCTGGCGCAGTTACCGATGATTCTGTCGGCAGGTTTTGGCGACACTTTCGAAGAAAGTCGTTTGAGACCGACAGGATTATCATTGGATGAAACGGAATTGTCGTGGGCAGGTCGATTGCTGCATCGGCTTCGCCGATCGAATGAACGACCGTCAGCGGCCGAAGATACCGCGATGAATACGCTGATGATTTGTCAGTGCCTGACCGAAATGCGGCCTGCCTGCTTCACCGCTCGGTTTGCCGCCAGCGCGACGACACATATCCTGGCCGCACTGCAGTCCGCAGCGACAGTGTTCGTGTCGCAACTGCGGAATGATCCCTATCTTTGGACCAGCGAACTGCTTCAGAATTTCCGCGACCCAGGTCAGGCTGAAGCATGGTGGCGCCGGCGCGAAGGGCAAAGGATGCCTTTTGGATTTTCAAATTCGAACGATGATCTGCGAGCTGACATTCTGGCGGAAACTGTGCTCACGCTGCTCGGAAGCTCCGACCGCATCCGACTTGCAGGATGTGCATCACGGCTGGAGAAAGTTCTGGCGACGGATCTGTTTTTTCCGACGGCAGACTGGGTATCGACGAAAGTGATGACGTTGCTGGATATTCCACCCGAGCGCCAATCGATCGTTATCGGCCTCGCTCGTCTTGCCGGCTGGTCCGCTCAGGCGCTTGAACAGCAGGCCTCCGGTCTCAGTTTGTTGCCGCGTCTGAATTATGGCGAAGCGGAAGTGTCATAGTGCATGTAGGATGGACATTCATGTCCGTCGCCCTGGCCGTCAAACGCGGCTGAGTCAAAGGTCGCGTTGCTGCAGCAGTCCTGCAAAATGGCACGTCGTTTGGCGAAGACTCGGACATGAATGTCCACGCTACAGGAATCTCAGCGTCGCAGGGAACGGCGTCAACTGTGCGAATGTTGTGCGTCTGGGAATGAACCGTTCCGGACTTCCTGAATGTAACTTTGGACTGCGTTCGTTGCCTGATTACGAAGGTCAGCAAACTGCTTCAGAAATTTGGGCTGGAAGTCGGGGTTGAGGCCCAGCATGTCGGGACCGACGAGAACCTGTCCGCTGCATCCGGCTCCGGCTCCGATACCGATCGTCGGGATGGACAGGGCTTCTGTAATCCGCGCAGCGATGTCCTGTGGCACGAGTTCCAAAACGATTGCAAATGCACCGGCATCTTCAGCGGCACGGGCGTCGTCGAGCAGTTGCTGTTCGTCCCGCTGGACTCTTCCCATGCCCCCCAGTTGCCGCACAGCCTGAGGTCTCATACCGACATGTGCCATTACGGGAATTTCTGCGCGGCCGATGGCGCGAATTGTTTCCGACTGGATTGCACCGCCTTCCAGCTTCACCGCATCGGCACCAGTTTCCTTGATGATGCGACCGGCGCTTCGCACGGCTTGCCGTGGGCTGACCTGATAGGACATAAACGGGAGATCGACAATCACGAGTGCCCGACGCACCGCGCGGGCGACCATTTCACCATGATAAATCATTTGATCGAGCGTGACGGGCAGCGTGGTGGATCGACCCTGCACGACCATCGCCAGACTGTCGCCGACGAGAATACTATCCACGCCCGCTTCGTCCATGATACCGGCCCACAGATAATCGTAGGCGGTTAACATTGTGAGTTTTTGACCCTGAGCGGCCAGATCACGGAACACCGGAACCGTGATTTTTCGAGGAGTCGTTTTCATGGAAGAACTGATTACAAGCCCTTCAGGAAACGCTGGAGGCCCGGATCAATCTCGTCATCGGCACTCTGCACAGCGTTGTCGGCCACTTCGAAAATCTCGTCGATCACATCAACGTCCAGAAAGTCATCGGCAACAACGTATGTCTCTCCGGAGACCACGGCATCTGCAAATGGCTGCGGAAAAATGGTGTCCGCACTGTCATCAATCCACAGCCCTGCATCCTCACCATGCAGCGTTGCTGCATTAGACGTCTGCTCAGGATCGCGACCGCGTTCCACATCCGAGCCATCAGGGATGCTGAGCACATCCAGGTCGTCAGGAGAATTGGAGGAATCAACGATCGCAGACTCCCATTGCGGCTCTTCATCGTCAACTTTTTCGGATTTGCCGACAACGTCACCCGGTTGCACCGCATAGTTGTCATCAGCACGGAGACTCTCTTCGGAAAGGCGGCGACCAAAATCAATGATTTCAAGGCGACTGTCCATCGGATCATGCGTGGGCGAAATCAACTCCGGCAAACCGCCAGCCAGAAGCTGACCACTCAGGTTTTCTGCCGTCGCCTCGTGCGGTTCTGCAGATTCACCGCCCCGTTCCATGTTGTAATCCATCGGCACATCGGAATCCACAATTCTTGATCGACCGCCAACCGTGCTGCCATCTCTGCCGAGGGTCCGACGTGAAACAGAATCACGCCCCGCATCTGTACCCAGGGATTCAATCGCAACGCCCGCAGCGATTTTTAATTTCACCCTGTCCGCCGACACAGCCTCTGCACGCATATGAATGATAAATCGAATGGGACCGAGAGCCAGTTGCGCACCATCGGCAACGTCGTAACGTTTGCCCGCCGTGATGCGTACATCATCAATGTAGGTGCCGTTGCTGCTGTCAAGATCGGTGACGGAGACGGAGTCACGCCCGACGCGAAGAAAGCAGTGCCGACGACTCACCTGCGGCGCGGAAAGGCGCAAATTGCAGTCAGAACCACGACCGATCACAATGTCGTGTCGAACAGTGATTCGACGCACATTGGACGGCTGATCCTGCAGTTCAAGTACCACCTTCATAAGAACGATTCCCGTTCAGCGAAAATGCCGTCAAAAGAAGTCTGCTAAGGCGAGCGGAAGATTCGGAACAACCGGGTCGAACAACCGGACGCTAGCGCGTGGCGGCTGATTTTGTGAGCCGCAGGGCGCTAGCCCCCGGTTTTCGACGGTAATCAGCAATCTGCCGCTCGCCCCAGTCCTGTTCGTCGACTCTTGTCTTGCTCTTGTCATTTTCTTGTCATTGACACTCGCAGGGAGTGCAGCTTTTCATAAATTGAGACCAACTGCAAGACGATGAACCAGATTTGCTGCATTTGCTGCCATATTTGTGCAGGCTGGAAGGGCAAAGCCTACCAGGCACGCCCGGTGGCGGGATATTTGCGAAACCACAGCACGCCGGCGTGGAGCGCGCATCCGGACAAGCCTACAATCCAGTGTTCTTCCGCAGAGTCTCTCTAACCCGTCCACCAAACTGACAGTTTGCCCGCCAGACAATCCATGACGATCGACTGGAAAGCCTTCACCAACCATTCACTGACGACTGCCGAAGTGCGATTACTCGGAGCCGCGGATCTGCCGTCTGTACTGGCTTTGCAGAAGCTGATGGTCCATGAGGTGCGTTCTCAAAGTCGCACAAATGCGGCAATTCTGATCTGTGAACATCCGCCAGCCGTCACCGTCGGCGAGGGTGCCAGTCTGCTGGAACTTCCGGAATCGCCGCGCGAACTGGAATCTCGACTGATCACGGTCCACCGAGTGCGTCGCGATGGGCATGCGATTCTGCATCAGCCGGGGCAGATCGCCGCGTATATTGTGATGTCGCTGCCGGAATGCCGTATGGATGAAACGAAATTTCGTACCTGCCTGCAACAGGCCGTGATCGATACGTGTCGAGAAGTCCAGGTTGTCGCTTCGACCTCGCCTGACGATCCAGCCGCCGTCTTTGGACGACATGGCGTGGTGGCCGAACTGGGAATTCATGTCGATCACGGCGTGACCAGCTTCGGAATTTTCCTGAATGTCACCTGCCGGCTGGACGAAGCGCGCGGGATCGGGCGCGGACTGCTGGGACAGCGCGTGTCATCTCTGAATGCCGAACGCGTCCGACCGACACAGATGCCGCAGGTTCGAGCGGCTTTGATTCAGTATTTGTGTACACAACTGGGCTATCCCGATTATCATCTGCACACTGGTCATCCTTTTTTGAAACGAACACGGACCCTGATCCATGACAAGTTTGCCAATCCACAATCAGTTGACGAATGACACGACGCTGCGGATTCCCTCTCTACACACCGCACCGCTGAATATCGTGCCGGTCAACGCGATGCTGCAGTCGGACGCGCCTCACCGCCGCTTGCCACGGTGGCTTAAACGCCCGTTGCCTCAGGCTGGCATGGCCTTTACCAGTGATGTGATTTCTGACCTGCGGCTGGAAACCGTCTGCGAAAGTGCCAAGTGTCCGAATCGCACAGAATGCTGGTCGCAGAAAACAGCGACATTCATGATCGGTGGCAACGTCTGCACGCGCCCCTGCGGATTCTGCTCTGTGCCGAAGGGCAAAACCGAACGTCTGGAACTTGATGAACCGGAACGAGTCGCCGAGGCTGCCGCGCGGCTGGGTCTGAAATACGTGGTACTCACGTCCGTCACCCGTGATGACCTTCCGGATGGCGGTGCCGATCACTGGTATCGCACGGTCCTGGCCGTCCGCGAACTCACGGGGGCGCAAGTGGAAGTGCTGACGCCCGACTTTCTGGGCAATCGCAATGCCATCAGCCGTGTCATCGCATCGCGTCCGGACGTCTTCAATCACAATACGGAAACCGTGCCTCGGCTTTATCATCGCGTCCGCCGCAATGCCGAGTATCAGCGCACGCTGGATCTGCTGAAACAAATCAAGGACGAAGCGCCGGACATGCCGACCAAGAGCGGCCTCATGCTGGGACTTGGCGAAACTCGGGAAGAACTGCTCGACGTCTTTGCCGACCTGCGCGGCGTCGGGTGCGACATGCTCACGCTGGGACAATATCTGCAGCCGACTCCTGATCACCTGCCCGTCGAACGTTATGTGCCGCCCGAAGAATTCGATGAAGTCGGCGAACAGGCCCGCAAGCTGGGCTTCAGCATGGTCGCCAGTGGCCCCTTTGTCCGCAGCAGTTATCATGCGGGTGAAATGGCCGAAGGAATGGAACATGCCACCGGGCGACGGCAGGATTAGTCATGCTGCTCGCCATTGAGACGTCCGGAATACAGGGTTCTGTTGCGATTTTTGATGGCCACACGCTGCGGTTCGAACGCATCCTCGGCGCGTCCGGCACCCGACATGCGCAGACCCTGCCCGCTGAAGTCGCTGATGCACTCGCACAATGCAGCCTGCAGCCGCAGGATATCCGATCAGTGGCCGTGAGCATCGGACCGGGAAGTTTCACCGGACTGCGCGTCGGACTGACGTTTGCAAAAACCTTTGCATGGCTGAATGATGCCAGGCTGGTCGCAGTCGATACGCTGCGTGCAATCTCGCAGCGGGTTCCGCCAGATATGGAATATGTGACGGCAATCGTTGATGCGCAGCGGACGGAATTCTTTGCCGCGACGTATCGCTGGGATGCAGAGCTCGGCCTTCGAGTTGCAGTCGATGGCGTGCATCTGGTGAACGTGGCTGACCTGCCGACGGAATACCCGATCGTCGGGCCGGCCGGCAACAAACTCAAAGCCGCCGCACCCGATCGATTTCATGTGCTCGACGAATCCCTGTGGCAACCATACGCAGTCAGTGTCGGACGCATCGGACTGTACATGCATGACCAGCAGCAGTTGTCAGATCCTGACAGTCTTGAACCTGTCTACATTCGCTTGAGCTACGCGGAGGAAAAACGCCTGCTTTCGTAGCGCGGTAATGGTGGCCAGTTTATGAATTTCGGCTTAATGCAGGGTGGGACCAGCGACAGCGCAGGCCCATCGAAGCACTTTTACTACAATCATGCGACACCGATATACCGGTTTCGCCAATTACTGATCGAGATTCTGACATGCGTTCTGCCGAAGAAGCTGATCTGAACATTTTGGGAGCTGCCCCGGTTGAACCGGCGCGTGAAGCCCGTACACAGCAACTGACGAAGCTGGTGGAACGCAGTCAGAAACTTATGTCCCATGCATGGATGATTCGAACTTTCGTCAAGCATTCGGACGAAGTCGAAGACTTCCCGCAACTCAATGAAATGGCCCGGACGATTTTTGATGTGTTCCGCGCGGTTGAGACACAGATCCACGACCCGGCAGGATATTTCAGGACAGTTCGCAAGAAGCTGGGTAAACTTCAGGCAGCGGCGGAGCAGTTTGCGAAGGATGCCTGGCACGCATCGACGCATACAAACTTCCAGCAGGCCGTAATCGCGTCGAGATTTCTGGTTGAACAATTGTCAGAACTGCTGGCAGAAGCAGAATTTTTGTTGCCTGCACCAGTCGCACCCCCCAAAATCACGCTGCCACGCAAAGCAGCGCCGCCGCCGCAGGATGACAGCAAAGGATTACCAGAATGAAACCAGCCGCACCTGCACTTCGGCCCGCACCTCGATATACAACTCAGGGCTATGGAACTCAAAACGCGCCCGGCTGGATCGGCGTTTCACGCGGTGCGGCACTCGGCATCGCCATCGTCACCACATTGAATCTGCTTGAAGTCTTCGCGTTCAACACGAGCGCCGTGAACAACTGGCTGTGCAACTTTCGCATGATCACGCAGCCGCTCTGCATCGCCATCCTTACAATGCTGGCGACCGCATCGTTTATGTATTCAGTGAAACCTGCTTTGCCAGTGACCGTCTGGATGGCCACGCTTGTGCTTGTCACAATCATAGCCGTGTTTGCCGGCTGGGAATTGTGGGAAGTCACTCAACGCGTTCCGGAGAATCTGCGACAGACGGCGATGAGTCGTCCGCTGGGAATACTGATGTTGTTCGCAGTCGCAGGCATGGGAATCCTTGTCGGTGATTCGCCCTCAACATATGGAAAGTCGTCGCTCCTGATCATTGCCGGCAGCAGCCTCCTGGCAGTCATGGGGTTTGTTGTTGTTACGCTGCAGTCCGGATCGATCGGTGATCCGATTCCGTCCGATGCGGCCCCCGCAATTCTGGTTCTGGGATGCGTCGTCGAGAGCTCCGGCACGCCGTCCGAAGCCCTGGCAGACCGCATGGCGACGGGCAACAGGTTATTTCTCGACGGCCACGGAAAGCTGCTTCTTCTGTCCGGAAGCCCGGGCGAAGGCAGCGTCACTGAATCCGCCGCCATGAAAAAATTGGCGCTGGAGGCCGGTATTCCGGAGACCAAAATGTTGTTGGACTCTGCCGGCATCAATGTCGCAGAATCAATTCGATATGCCGCCGCACTGCCGGAACTCAAAGAAGACCGACGCATCATCGTTGTCAGTCACTGGTATCAGTTGGCGAGGATTCGCATGCTCGGCCGCCAGGCAGGGCTGCAGGTGATCGCGGTTCCCGCCGAACAGCAGCACGCACTGTTCAATCAGAATCGGCTCTATGCGCAGGAAGTCATTGCGTTCCTGAAGACCAGTCTGGCATCCGTGAACAAGCTGGCGCAGCGCTAAAACCCGGATCCGCGCATCTCGGAAAACATTTGATTCGCACCTCGATTGAGGATGACATCCCGGGTCAACTTTACGACACTGTGAGCATCAATGAAGTTGCTTCCGGAACAATGAAGTTGCTTCCGGAACTTAATTCGCAATCAGGCTTCGCAAAGGACCAGCGATGATCAGAACAGTGATTTTCAGCTTAGCGTGTACCCTTCTTGGGGCGACTTGTGGCGCGTTTGCTGATGAAGCCAAACCGGCAGAGTCAAAGCCAACCGGCGCAGAACAGAAAACGGTCGAACGCAGGACGCGTACCGACTGGGCGGAGATCAAACTATCCGGATCATATCCGGAACACCAGCAGATGCCGGGACTGTTCGGTGATCTGGTAGAAGGCCTGTCAACGTGCATGGACCGACTGCATCAGGCGGCCCGCGACAAATCGATTAAGGGCGTGATCCTGCATATTGAAGAAGTAGAGATCGGCTGGGCTCGGTTGAATGAACTGCAGTCGGCGATCGCGGAAGTCAAGGCGGCTGGCAAACCGATCTGGGCGCGGATGAACGACGGGGGGA
>Ga0105044_10004225_pt1 | contig 19728 bp, 17 predicted proteins | sample MAT01_FD_78092 | JGI IMG/M metagenome (GOLD analysis project Ga0105044, IMG submission 78092) | Freshwater microbial communities from Lake Fryxell liftoff mats and glacier meltwater in Antarctica - MAT-01 | ecosystem: Environmental > Aquatic > Freshwater > Ice > Liftoff microbial mat | place...
AGACACTGGCGACTTGCTCCGGCGAACGTTTTTCTCGCGTTATCGACACAATGTGCCGAACATTCTTGGGAACCGGGTCGGCGACAGGATCGGCATCGCCGGTCACACTCAGTCGAAAGCGGCCGAGGTTATTGTTCATGTGATCGTCGCTGTTCCAGCCGCCGTGCATTTGCTTCAGCCGGACATCGAAGACCACGCCATTCGGAAAGTTGATTGGTTTCTCAGGAACAAACACGGCATTGCGTGGCACATTGCGTCGGCCGGGTCCGGTATCGATTCCCCAGGCGGTGTCGTCCTTGCCATCGATCGCATAGGCGATCGGCCCAGTCACTCGCCGCTTCTTGGATTTGTCGTCATACGTCGATTCCAAATCCCGCTCCGGGTTGCCGTAATCGGCGGAAGCTTTTACCATCTTCACGTTGATCTTAGTCTTCGGCTCCTTCGCATCCCAGGCTTCGACGTTGAACTCGGTCAAGGCACACGTCCCCATCGACGATCGACCGGGGCCATTGCACGGCAGATTCGGGTCGTTCAACAACTCCAGGCGGAAGCCGGTCACGCTCTTTAGGGATGTCGTGCCACGCATGTGCGTCGTGAATTTCGTTGGAGCATATCCCTGGCAGAGTATCGAGCCATCTTTCTGATCGATGTAACGTTGGCCGTTATCACCCTGATTGGCAAGCTTGACCGTCTCCCATTTGGCACCGTTGGAAACGGTTTGCTCCCACTTTGCAATACGTTCCAGCCAATCGGGAGTGGATTCACGCAACTTGCTTTCAATTTCGCCGATCTTCATGCGAATGGCGGCAATCGTTTTTTGTTCTTCCGGCGAATAGACCACCCGCTGAGATTCGTGATCGTTATTGAGAAACGCGAAGAGCTTGTAATACTCTTCCTGCGTGATCGGATCGAACTTGTGATTGTGACACTGCGCACAGGCGACTGTCAGTCCCAGCACTGCTTTACCGAGTGCGTCGATGCGGTCAAACATGGCATCCATGCGGAACTGCTCCGGATCGACGCCCCCCTCCTCATTGATCATGGAGTGCCGCAGGAAGCCCGTCGCGACAATCTGATCCTGCGTTGCTTTCGGGAGAAGGTCCCCAGCAATCTGTTCGCGGACAAACTGGTCGTAGGGCAGATCGCGGTTTAACGCATTGATCACATAATCCCGGTAGAACCACACTTGGCGAGATTTGTCTTTCTCGTAGCCATCGGAATCCGCGTAGCGTGCCGCGTCCAGCCAGTGGCGCGCCCAGCGTTCGCCATAGTGGGGGGACTTCAACAATCGTTCGACGGCATTGGAGTAGGCCTCGGGCGATTTATCCGCGAGAAATGCATCCAACTCGGCAACCGTCGGCGGTAGGCCGATGAGATCGAGATGCAATCGGCGAAGCATGGTGCTTTTCTCGGCTTCCAGCGAAGGTTTCAATCCCTCGCGATCGAGTCGAGCGAGAATGAACGCGTCGATCGGGTTGCGAACCCATTTCGCATCGCTCACCTTGGGGAGGGGCGATTTAACGGGCGGCTTGAACGCCCAGTGGCTCCGCGGATCAAGGCTCGCGGATGCCGGCCAATCGGCCCCCTGCTCGATCCAATCACGCAGGATCGCGACTTGCTCGCTCGTGAGTCGCTCGCCCTTCGGCGGCATCTTCAGATCCTTGGCGGATGCGGAGACGTACTTGATGAGCGGGCTCTCCGAAGCTCTGCCCGGCACGATGGCTTTGCCAATCTCGCCGCCTTTCAAAGCGTCGGCCTTCCGCTCCAGTCGAAAGCTGGAGAGCTGCTTCTTCGGCCCGTGACATTCGTAACAGGATTGTTCGAAGATTGGTTGGACGTCTTTGATAAAGTCGATCTTTCGACTGTCGGCGGTGGCGATGCATGTGAAGCACACCGCGATCAAGAAGCCGAGAAATGATCGGGAGAGTATTGTATTCATAATCATCGGTTGAAATTGTGTGGGCGATCTTGGCAGTACGGTCTGATAGGACCGATCGGTTATATCAGTCGTTTAAGTACCTTGAAGGATTGGTAAAAAACCGACACCACTCACACCAGGATGTCGCCCACCACTTCCCCATGCACATCCGTTAATCGGCGTTGAATCCCATTGTGATAGTAAGTCAGTTGCATGTGATCGATGCCGAGCAAGTGCAACAGCGTAGCATGGAAATCGTAAATCGTCACTTCCCCTTCGACCGTCTTGTAGCCGAGTTCGTCCGAGGCCCCATAGGCGAATCCGGGCTTCAAGCCAGCACCCGCCATAAAAACCGTGAACGCGTGTTGATGATGGTCACGGCCTGGCTTGCCCACTCCTTGCGTGAACGGCGTGCGGCCAAACTCCGTTGACCAGACGAACAGCGTGTCTTTTAGTAAGCCACGACGCTTCATGTCCGCAAGCAACCCGGCCACTGGTTTGTCTAGCACGGCCGCTTGCTTGCGATGATTATCGACGATGTCTTCATGGGCGTCCCAGTTGATGCGTGGCGAGCCAAACGCCCCGCCGTGCCAGAGTTGCACGAAGCGCACGCCTTTTTCCAGCAACCTGCGGGTCAACAGACAGTTCCGGCCAAACCCTTCGGTTACTTTGTTGTCGAGGCCATATAGCCGCTGGGTCTCCGCCGTCTCGCTATCAAGATTCACGATGCCCGGCACATCAAGCTGCATCTTGGCAGCCATCTCGTAGGAGCGGATCCGGGCGGCGAGTGTACTATCGCCAGGAGTTGCCTCCGAGAACGAACGGTTCATGTGGGCCAACAAGTCACTTCCGGCTGCACGTTCTTTCTCACTGGTGTTTTTCGGCGTCGCCAAGTCGGGAATCGGATCGCCCGTCGTTCTAAAGGCGACCCCCTGGTGCGTGGCAGGTAGAAAGCCGCTGGACCAATTGATCGCACCCCCGGCCGGATGGCCTCGCGGATCGGGCAGGACGACAAACGCGGGCAGATCTTCGTTCAACGTGCCCAGCCCGTAACTAACCCAGGAGCCGAACGACGGAAAGCCATTGAGCACGAAACCGCTATTCATCTGAAACGCGGCCGGTGTGTGGTTGGCGCTCTTTGCCGTCATCGAGTGAATGAATGTGAGGTCATCGACGTGGCCAGCGATATTCGGGAAAAGATCGCTCACCCAGCGGCCGCACTTGCCGTGCTTTGCGAACTTGAATGGCGATTTCATCAAGTTTCCGGGCTGGCCGAAGAACGTGTCGGCCTTCCCTTTGCCGGTCATAGGCTTGCCGTGCTGCTTTTCCAATTCGGGTTTGTAGTCGAAGGTATCGACATGGCTCACGCCGCCGGGACAAAAGATTTGGACGACGCGTTTCACCTTGGCTTCATGATGCAAACCTGAAACAGGGTCGGCCCCCCGGGCGTCTCTTGAAAGGAGCCAGGCGAGGGCGGCACTTCCCAAACAGCCGGATTGCGTGAAGAACTGGCGTCGATCGTGAAACATAGTCGCCCTCGTGGCCAATGAAGTGAGTATAACTATTCCGCGTGGGGGAAGCGACCCATTACTTTGAGGATCATCCATGTCCCGCCTATTCTGCTCGACCATCATTGCGATGTTCATGGCCCAAATCGGCCAGTCAGCCCCCGGTCCCAAGGACTATGAAAAGCCGGAAGCCCCGGCCACGCCGGCTCAGAGGCAACGGGCGTCCAACAATCTGAAAATGATCGGTATCGCGATGCATAATCATCACGACACAACCGGTTCGTTGCCAGCCAATACTCTAACCAAGGATGGCAAGCCCGGTTTGAGTTGGCGCGTGCTCCTTCTGCCCTATTTAGAAGAAGATAATCTCTATCGAGAGTTCAATCTCGACGAGGCTTGGGACAGCGCGAACAACATTAAGCTGGTCGATAAGCTGCCCAAAGTCTTCATGCCGGTTCGTGGTAAAGCAGAAAAGAACCAGACTTTCCTGCAGATGTTTGCAGGCAAGGACACACTGATGGGTGAAGCAGGCAAGGGTATCGCGTTCGCGAACGTGACCGATGGCCTTTCCAATACGATCATGGTCGTTGAAGCTGGCAAGCCGGTGGACTGGACCAAGCCTGACGATCTCGCGTTCGATGGCAAGGCGATCCCCAAACTTGGCGGGATGTTTGATGGCCAATTTCACGCATTGATGGGAGATGGCTCGGTCAAGAAGATCCCGAACGGGATTGACGAGAAGACACTTTTGCGATCGATCACTCGCTCCGACGGCGAGGTTGCCGATCTGAATGAAGCGATCAAGTCGGCGAAAGAGTAAATCCTTGTCGAATTCACCATTTGGAGGCCAGTCATGTCGAACATTGTCCGCGGCATATTGCTCGCTGCTGTAGGGATCGCGATCGCGGCAACCTTCTCCATCGCCGCTCCGGCCACGAAGCCGAAGGAGGAGAAACTTGCCCCACCGACGGCAGAGCAGTTCAAGACAGCAGCGGAGAATCTGAAGCAAATCGCCCTGGCGTTTCACCATTACGCCTCAAACACCAACGACGCACTTCCAACCAACGTGCAGAGTAAGGACAAGAAGCCCCTCTTGAGTTGGCGCGTGCAAATCTTGCCCTACATCGAACAGGAGGAGTTGTACAAGCAGTTCAAACTCGATGAGCCCTGGGATAGCGTGCACAACAAGAAACTCATCGACAAGATGCCGAAGATTTATGCCCCCATCCGAGCGAAGGCCGACAAAGGCCTGACGTTTTACCAGGGATTCACAGGCTCGAACGGAGTGCTGTCGGGCAAATACGATATCACCAACATTCCTGACGGATCGAGCAACACGTTCATGGTTGCGGAGGCCGCGAAACCCGTTGTGTGGACTCAACCTTCCGATCTTGAGTTCAACGGTAAGGATTTGCCTGCATTAGGCGGCATGTTTGATGGTAGATTCCATGCTGCGATGGGAGACGGGGTCGTCAGTCGATTCCGCAAGAGGATCAACGCAAATACACTGAAACTGTTGATCGATCCGGCAGATGGGAACGTCCTCCCCGACGACAGGGGCATCGACGAGGACGATGAAAAGAAGTGACTTGGCGAGTTGAGCCAACACTACGACTTGCGCTCTCTAACCTCCGGTGACTCATGAAACGAGTTTCTTGTTGTTCGTTGCTCGCGGCCGCTGCCTTCGCAGCGTTTGTTGCGGCAACGAATTCCTTCGCCGCTCCGGCTTCCAAGCCAGTTGAGGAAAAACTCGAGCCGCCGACTGCCGAGCAGTTCGCGATCAGCGAGAACAATCTCAAGCAAATCGGCCTTGGGATCCACAATTTCGCGAGCACCAACAACAACGCCCTTCCAACGAACGTTTACAGCAAAGACAAGAAGCCCCTCTTGAGTTGGCGCGTGCAACTTTTACCGCATCTGGAACAAGAAGAGTTGTACAAAAAATTCAAGCTTGACGAACCCTGGGACAGCGATAACAACAAGAAGCTGATCGACACGATGCCGAAGATTTACGCACCGATCCGCGTGAAGGCCGTAAAAGGAATGACCTTCTATCAGGGATTTATGGACTCGAACGGCGTGATGATGGCGGATCGATTTGAAATCGGCAACATTCCGGACGGAACCAGTAATACCTTCGCGGTTGCGGAATCCGCAAAGCCCGTTATCTGGACCAAGCCCTCGGACATCGAATTTGACGGCAAGAACATGCCTGCTCTCGGCGGCATGTTTGAGGGCAAATTCCATGGACTCTTGTATGACGGTAGCGTGAATCGCTATCGCAAGGGTCTCCGAGCTGACCTCCTCTCAAGGCTCATCGACCCAGCCGACGGCCAAGTGGTTAATCCCGAGAAAGAAGACTACGACAAATGAGTTCCGAGTTACAAGGTTGCAAACTTGCGAGTTCTAACCTGGAACTCGAAGCTTGGAACGAGAAACTCACGCTGTCCAATTGAACTTCGACTTCACCTCGGGGTTCACGATGCAATCCGCCGGCCACTCGCCTCGGGAGATGGCCGCGATGCACTCGGCGGCTTTGCGGGCCATGTCATCGCGACTTTGCGTATCGACGCCGGCCGTGTGTGCCGTCATCACCACGTTGTCGAGTTTGAGGATTGGGTTGTCCGGACGCGGTGGTTCTTCTTCGAATACGTCAAGCCCTGCCCCTGCGATCTTCTTGTCTCGCAAAGCTTCGTAGAGTGCGGCCTCATCGATGACTGCACCACGAGCGGTGTTTATCAGGAACGCGGTCGGCTTCATGAGCTTTAACCGGTCGGCATTGATGAGCTTCATGGTGCCAGCCATCGCGGGGAGGTGCAGCGAAACATAATCCGCTTCTCGCAGCAGATCGTCGAGCGAGAGCAGCTTCACCCCGTGGGATTCGACGAACGCGGCATCCGGGAACGGCTCGTAGGCGATCACTTTCATTCCAAACGCCTGGCCACGCTTGGTCATCGACTTGCCGATTCGTCCCAAGCCAATGAGCCCTAGCGTCTTCCCACGGATCGGCAGGTTTGCCGCCCGCGGCCATTTCCCATCGCGAATCGGATTATGTTGCTGAATGAGATTTCTAGCCAAAGCCAAAATGTGCATGAAGCAATGTTCGGAGACCGAGTCTTGGTTCGTACCCGGTGCAATGGTAATCACGCAGCCATGATCGGTCGCAGCCTGTACATCTACCGCGTCGTAACCCACGCCGATCCGGGCGACGACTTTCATCTGAGGAAACGTTTCAAAGACCTTGCGTGTGTACGGTTAATTGCCTGCCAAACTCGCGTGGACGCCGTGCATCTGCTCCAAAAGGTCCGACTCCTGCATCTGCCAGGCCATTTTGGGATACATGAACTCGAAGCCGGCTTTATCTAGCACGGTAAAAAAATCGCCGTGTAATTTCGCTAGCTGGGCGGGCCCAATCATCACTTTCGGCATTGGAATCTCAAAGGGAGAGGGAGAGATTTTCGCGGCAGGACATCCAATTGCGGATGATAGGAAAGCGGGCCAGGAAGAAAAATGTCTTTTCCGAGAACCCTTACAAGCGGTTCACTGTCCATGCCCGCAACCTTGCGAAGTCTTCATCTTCGAGGGAACGTGCTTGACCTTTCCGCCTAACGTGGCGATGATTAACTAAAAGGCTTCGGCAAGTGTGTCGAAGTCTGTCGCACGGTCACGCGGATAACCCGAGAGGAGGTGTTCCACGGCTACCCCACATACGCTTCGGCGTCTGGACAGCCTCGAACGTCCGACCTCTCCTTTTTCTGAAGTCCTGGAGGAGGTCACTTGATCACAGCGACGCAATCTGCTCCGAAACTTCGTCTTCCAAGTGCGCTCGAACGAGCCGCCATTTGCGCTCGAACGGCACGCGATCATAAAGCCCGCGACGTTGTCGTTCTCGACATGCACGGCCTTCATCCCCTCTACGATTACTTCGTCGTCTGCACCGGTGCCAGCCGCCGGCAGATCCACACGCTGGCCGAAGAAGTCGACGATTCCATGCGCAATCTCGGTGATAGCCGCACGGGCATCGAGGGCTACCAGGCAAGTAAATGGGTCGTGCAGGATTACGGGGACATTCTGGTTCACGTTTTCGACCCGGTCACTCGGGCATACTACTCCCTAGAAGACCTGTGGGCGGATGCACCACGAGTTGACTGGGAAGCCGAATAGGCTGAAGACAAACGAGTTGGATACGATTGTGACGAAGAGTATTCCTACTCATACTCCTAACGCGGCGAAGCCGCAACCCATAGTAGTCGGCACACTCCGTGTGCCGAATGTCCGCACACGGAGTGTGCGGACTACTATGAAAATCTTATCCGCATCTTGCAGAGGAGTTCAGAGTTAAGTAACTAATCGTACTCCTACTCGTCTTCTCAAAGTCGAATCGGTTGGCGTCATCCATATTTCCCCAAATTCAACCCATGAATCCGCTTCCCCATCTCCGAACTCTGTTTGAGCCAATTCTTTCTCAGCTGGCCAGCAATCCGGCCAAGGTGCCCGATTACCTCGGCATGATCCGCGTCTCGCAGAATGTCGAGCACGGCGACTATCAAGCCAACTTCGCGATGCCCCTCGCCAAGGAGTTGAAAAAGAAGCCCCCGGAAGTAGCGGCAGAGATCATCTCGAAGTTACCGGAAAACGATCTGCTGGAGCCGCCCCAGGTCGCGGGGCCTGGCTTCATCAATTTGAAACTAAGGAGCGACTGGCTCGCCCAGCAAGTCCGAGCAATGGCCGCCGACGAACGACTCGGGATAACTCCACTCGCTCAGCCGAAGAAGTTTGTCATCGACTACAGCAGCCCGAACGTGGCCAAGCCGTTGCATGTCGGGCACATTCGCAGCACGATCATCGGCGATGCTTTGACCCGATTGCTGCGCTACCTCGGCCACTCGGTTGTTTCCGACAATCATCTCGGCGACTGGGGCACGCAGTTCGGGATGCTCATTCACGGCTATCGAAACCTCCTCGACAAGGAGGCATATGCCAAAGATCCACTGCGGGAATTGGCTCGCGTCTATGTTGAAATTCGGCACCTGATCGCCAAGGAAGCGCAAGATTTGGCCATCGCCAAGCAGGTATTTCCGGATGACGTGGAGGACTTGCAGACGCCGACCGTGGGGCAATGTCAGCGTGAGACCGCCAAGCTGCACGCGGGCGATCCGGATAATGTCGCACTCTGGCAGGAGTTCATGCCGCACTGTTTGGAGGCGTTGCACCAGGTCTATCGCAAGTTGGGTATCTTGCCGTTCGACCACGAGCATGGCGAGAGCTTTTACAACCCGATGCTTCCGGGCGTCGTGTCGGACATGCTGGCCAAAGGCATCGCGTTCGAAAGCGAAGGGGCCATCGTGGTTCCGAACGTCAAAGGAAACGTTCCCAAGACCGAGGAAGAGCGCAAGAAAGAAGAACCGCCTGCTCTTATTCGCAAGAAAGATGGGGCTTTCACCTACACAACCAGCGACTTGGCCACCATCAAGTATCGCATCGAAACGTTCAAACCGGACTCGATGGTTTACGTTGTCGATTTTCGCCAGGCTTTGCACTTCCGAACTTTCTTCGCGCAAGCTCGACGATGGGGCTACGCCGATGTCGCCCTCGAACATGTGAGCTTTGGGGCCATGCTCAGTCGGGAAGGAAAGCCCCTGAAAACGCGGGAAGGAAATGCCTCGGAACTCTTACCGCTCCTCGACGATGCCGTGGAACTTGGGCTAAAGGGCTATCGAGAGAGCTACGCGCAGCGCAAGGAGTTTGGCCACGACGTACCCGAACTTTCAGACGAAGTGATTCAGGACATTGCAGAAGCCATCGGCTCCGGGGCTGTGAAGTACGCTGACCTCAGCCAGAATCGCAATAGCGACTACAAGTACGATCCGGAGAAGATGCTCGCCACGGAGGGAAACACCGCCACGTACATGCAATATGCCTATGCCCGTTGCCGAGCGATCTTCCGCAAGGGCCAAATCGACGAGACGCGATTTCGCTCCGCCCCTCCCGCGGTCCTGATTGTGCATCCAGCGGAGCGGACGTTGTGCCTGCAGCTTTTACGATTTGAGGAGGCCTTGCTCTCGGCGGCCGCGGAGTACATGCCGCACTATGTAACGGCATACTTGTGGGATCTGGCGAAATCGCTGAGCGTCTTCTACGAGAAATGCCCAGTTTTGACGGCTGAGTCGCCAGAATTGAAAGAAAGCCGGCTACTGCTGGTCGATCTTGGAGGTCGGGTTATGAAGCAGTCGCTGGAGTTGTTGGGCATACGAACCGTGGAGCGGATGTAATTCAATGGCGGCAAAGCAAGATGCGAAACGTTGCCAAAACACTAATCTCCACTGATCTGCGCTAATAATCCTTGAAACTTCATGGATTAGCGAAGATCAGTGAAGATTAGTGTTCCGACGACTTGAATAGAAATTCAGATGCGTGAACCTACTGCCCTCGCCAAGTCAACGTCACCCGATCCGCTGGTCCCGTCAGTCGCAAGCGAATCATTGGGATCGGGTCGGAGGCATCGACATCTTTCTCGATTTCGATGTAACCTGGCGTGACGTGCCAGTTCGCGTGATGATGCAAGCTCAGGACGACCGAGCCATTTTCGTCCGGCACCAACTCCGACAGGGCCACGCGCTTCCAGTCCATTTGCGTGACGATTGCTTTTCCTCTCAAAATGAAGTCGGGTCTTCGATCGAGTGCGAACATCGCGCCGGCCCCTTTTGGATAGCCGGCGATCAAAGTTGCACTCTTCAAGCGACGAAATCGGGACTCGGATTCGGGCGTGCGGCAGATCACGCGGGTGACGTTGTAGCGTGTGAAGAAGCGAGCGAGTTCCTCATCCGTCCAATCTCCGATGGGTCGGCCCAGAAGTTTTCCATCGGCGAGTCGCACCTGCATGTGGTCGATGCTGATCTCGGGGGCAAGGCCGCCGATATACGAACGCTGCGTCAGTTCCGGCAACATCGCGGTCCAGCCTGAGGCCCGACTGCCGTCTGAATGGTCTTCCCAAAGAATGCGTCCGTCGGGCGATGTGCCGGATCGAATCGCTCGAATGATTTCCTCGCGTTCACTGCCAAGACCGAGTTCGAGAGGGGCGATCTCGAAACGCTTGGAAAGGTCGAGTCCGTAGCTCAGCCCTCCAACACCCACGACAATCCAAACCAGTCCGAGGGGTCGAAAGCCGGCTGACGAACCGAGACTTCCGGCAATCGAAGTCAGTGCATAGGCCGCGGGAATGGCACAACACCAGATGCCGATGCTGAGCGTCTTTTGTGCGCCAACCTCCGCAACTGCCGGCCACAATCTCCCAGCACCGCCCGCGAGCACGAAGAGAATCGCCCCGACTGCAAGTAATACAGCGCCCACCGAGTTTCTTCGCGCCATTGCCAGAAGGCCAACGATGCCGAGGAGGATGACAGCCAGATCGACGGGATCGCTCGGCAAAAACGCTTCCCACTCGGCCATCGCGGCCGGCCAGAGCGTGGCGGGCGATTCCTCGCCGCCGTATGGAACGTACATCCATACATGATTGCCCCAGTCTAGAATCCAAAACGAGTTCACGGCGAGTCCGACCAGATTTGCAAACAGCAAACCGAAATGCCACGCGAAGCGGACGGCACGGAACGCCCAAAGATGAAAGAGCAGTGCGACCGGCAAGGCTCCGATCATCAGTAGCGGATGCATGTACCACGCGATGGCCGCGCTGGATGCCAGCACGAGAAACTCGACGGGCCCAGGCGAACGCCAGTAGCGGCCAAGCCAAGCCAAATAAACCGGCACGAACAACCCGCCCGCCAGCAAGTCAATGTCCCCGGCTTCGAGCAAGGCTCGGCACGCAGGCGACCACCAGAGTGCTGAGCCAATCACGCTCGTTAAGCACGCTCCCGAGGCCCCGAGGCCGATTCCGCGAGCAGCCAGTGCGAAAGCAAGCGGAGCCAGCAGGCAACAGACCGCAAGGCCGATCTTGTAGGAACCAGCAGTTGGACCGCCAACGAGGTAAAAGAGTTCCGCAGGTCGGCTGCCCGCGTCGAAGATCGGCGTCTTCAGATACCCGGCCTGGAATGCCGGATCGTAGCAGGTTGTCGCCTGCCGCTCGTGCCAGACGCGATTAGCCAGCAACCCGTGATAGGCGTGGAGGGGATGCTGGCCGTCTAGAACCATCGCATCGCTTGTAAGCCGATCAATGGGTAATCCCGGCCCGAACAGCTTGAGCGTAACCCAGCCCTGGCCGACCATGAGGCAGATCAGCACAATCGCCCAGAAAGGCGAGCGTCGGAAGCCGATATCCGCGGTAACGTCCATGCGTTCTCGGCACCTCCTGGCCAACGCGGACCGTAACCAGATTGCCCAGATTAGGCAAGGCGGGTTTGTGATGAGGTCATCGAACGGGTTGAGGAGGCACGGTCATCTGTTTTACAAGTGGAACAACAAGTATGAGTGTGTCGTCCTTCAGGATCTCTCGGAATGGCTGAACACGCTCATCGCCACTGGCCATAAGCACGACGGACTTAGGTCCATCCTTCAAACGCTTGAGCATCGTGGCTTCATCGATCTCCATGCCTGCAGCCGTTACGGACTTCACTTCACCCTTTGCGAAGATCCACGGAGTTGGCGAATGGGCGCGAAGCAAGAATCTGGTGACGGGTTCATAGTAACTAGTACGAATTTCCTTGCCGTCCTTCGTTTCCACCTTCTCGCGCTTTACTATCGTTGTTACCGGAGAATAGCCTGGGATTGGGACGAAAATCGTGACTCGACCATCCGCATCAGCGCTGGCCATTGACAAGATGGGAAGCGGTCCCAGGTTTGTTGCTGCTTCCAACTTGCGTGCATTCGACAGTGAACGAAGAAAGTCATTCTCCAATTCGGAAAGGTCAGCATAACCGTAATGCTTCTTCAGCGCGGGCTCCCATCCATCCTTCATCCCGTCCTTCACGAATGCGATCAGCGTTGGTCGATCCTTTCTTTCCACAAGCATCTTCGTTACCGCTAAACTCTGCGCGAAGAAGGCACCAATGTTTCGGCTCGGATACTCTTTCGACTCGAATAGAGCACGCATTTGCATGAGATCCGCGGTACGGGCCCCTGAGCGAGCTAAACCAAGGTTTTTCTTCTGCTCATCTTCTGTCTCGCTGAGCAGGCTTACTCCCTCGTCCACCCAGCGAGGCAACTGAGAACGAAAATGATCGGCCAGCACACAATGCGTGACTTCGTGGGGAACGGTGTCGGCCAGCAGGCGGTCCAGTTCCCCCTCGACTTGCATCTCCATTCCGGGAACCGACTTATCGTTCAGAAAATTGAATGTCGTTGCTCCGCCGGAACCATTGCCGATGCTCACTCGTATCGGACACGGCTTCTGCCAGTTTGGAAGTTCCTTTCCAAGCCATCGGACCGCGACATCCTTTCGAGAGTTCTCGGCCACGTCCGCAATCAACTTGGCCACCCGTGCCGATGGAGCGATGACGCGGAAGTTGGCTGTCGTGACGACGCTCTGTCCAGGTGGCTCGGAATTCTCCGCGACCACCGGGGGCGTGATCTGCTTGGGCACCAGGGGAGGAGTATTCTCGCTGAACCGTGGAATACCCGGTTCCTGACCTCCAAGCTGAAAGCCGAGAACGCCCACACCCAACAGCGAGAATGCGGCCACGGTGGTGGCTGCCCAGCGAATTTTCGTCATGAGAATGCTCCGGAATACGCCATCGGCCAGGAGGGCCGCGGCGGGGGAAATCGTTCGTCCGGCCGCCATCTCCGCGATGGCGGATGCCGATGCCAGAGGGATTTGCAGAACCGAACCGCCCACCAGTGCGGCCGGTACAGTGATGCCAAGTGCCGTGAGTCGCCGACGCAATGTCGCCCGTGCCCGAAAGAGCCGCGTTACTATCGTTGCCGGTGGGCAGCCGATCCGCTCCGCGACTTCCGCGGTACTCAGTCCCTGTAGATGGCACAGGATGATTGGCGTGCGGTATTTCTCGGGCAGCCGCCCGATGGCCTCGTCGAGTTCAACTGGCCAATCCGTGTTGGATGTTGGCTGTGCCAGTTCGTCCGGCAACGGCATGTTCGGGCGGCGCGAGGTCCGCAGCTTGGTGGCAGTTCGTAAAGCGACGCCATACAGCCAAGGACCAAGCCGATCCGGATCGCGGAGATCGGCCGCCCGGCGTACCAGAATCAGAAAGGTGGCTTGAAGCGCGTCCTCGGCATCCGTCGCATGACGAAGCACCCGCCGGCAAACGCCAAGAACCATCGGCCCATAGCGACGAACGACTTCGGCAAATGCACGCTCGTCCCGAGATTGGACAAAGCGTGCGATAAGCGAGCGGTCCGAGTCATCATCGGGGCGGGAAGCCTCAATGAATCGTCGTACTTCTCGGATCAGACTGGTTGTTGCCGGCAAGTCTTCTGCCCTCCGCGAATCCCTTCAGGAGAGTACTGCCCGGCGGGTGGGCAAGCATTTCACGATTTGTTAGGAGACTCACCAATCACGCGATATGACCCATGGGGCAGATCGACCCCATAGGTCTTTACTTGGAGTTCTTCTTGGCAATGCAATAAATGCCCGTCGCCGTTTGGATATAGAGTGCCCCATTCGCAATTGCCGGCGTGCCGAGGATTTCCGCCTTGAGATCGTTCACGGAAACAATCACGCCTTCGGGTTTTCCGGTCTGAATAACGGAACAAATTCCCGCGTCATCGAAGGTGTAGATATAGCCATCATTCGCGATTGGCGAGGCCCAGATTTGACCTTTGCCCTTCCCGACCCGGGCTGCATCGCCCCAGGTCTCTTTGCCAGTCTGGAGATTCACGCATGTCACCGTACTTGCCCGGCTAACGCCATACACATGGTCCTTGTAGGCGACCGGGGACGTGTAGGCACTCATCAATTTTGGCGCTTTCCAGACTTCCTTGATTTCGTTGCCTTCCGGCTTCAAACACACAACACCGGCACCGTAAGGCAGAACAATTTGATCGCCGACCATCGAGGCCGTCGGCGTACCCGAGCCCATGCTCGCCAGCGTCCAGGCTTTTTTGCCGTCAGCCGAGTTGTAGGCAATCGCATCCTTCGACGAGGAAAATACGATTTCCGCCTTGTCGCCGATTGTCCGCAGCGTCGGCGTGACCCAGTTGATACCTTTCGGCCGATCGGTCTTCCAAATGTTCTGTCCGTACTTGGTGTCAAGCGCGGCCAGGAACGAATCGCCAATCGAATCCATCGGCACGATCAGCGAATCTTTCACCAAGATCGGCGACGCCGCCATGCCGACCTGGTTCGAGATTGCCGGGTAATCGCCGACCAGCGAGCGATACCATTTCAGGTTGCCGTCGTGGTCGTAAGCAACCAGGTCCGCGGTGGCGAACAGACAGTACACGCCGTCCGCGTTCACGCACGGAGTCGGAGCCGCCGTGCTGGATTTTATGTGGCAGGCAGTATTGCCGGTGGCAGTCAGTTGGCGATGCCAAAGAATCTTGCCTGTGTCCGCGTCGAGACACAGCACGTGCAGCCGGTCGAGGCGAATGCCCGTCGCGGATGTGACGTAGACTTTCTTGCCAAACACAACCGGCGAGGCGGCACTCCGCCCCGGCAGGTCGGTTTTCCATTTGACGTTTTCAGTCGGCCCCCAGGAGAGCGGCAGTCCTTTTTCTTCGCCGATTCCGGAAGCACCCGGGCCACGGAATTGCGGCCAATCGCCGGCGAGGGTGAGCGAGGCAAAACTGAGCAACGACAAAGCAGAAAGAGAAAGCTTCATGGAGGTGAGTCCTTAGTTCGTGGAATGCTAGCAGGGCCGAGTCGTGGCACATGATTCCGATCTTGTGAATTCGATCACGACAAGATCGGAATCTCGTCGCCACGTCGGTCAATTCGCGGTGAGGGAGGATTTCACAGGCAAGGATCCCCCGGTCGCGTCGCAGAGGCGTAGTTGGAACTGCCAGTTTTGTGCCCACTGTTCGGACTGATTGTTCTGACAGATTTTGACGAGCAGTTCGTTCTTGCCAGCTTTCAACATGCCTTTGGCGAGATACTGGTCGAATCGCTCGCCGTGATGGTACTCCTCGTTTGCGAAGAGTTCCTTGCCATTCAAGAACACCTTGATGGCATTGATGCAGCCGAATCGAATTTCGACCGGCAAGTCTTTCAGCGATTCCACGACGGTGAACGCATAGGCCACCGAATCCTTGTGCTTCTCAATGGCCTTGTTCAGATTGACGACGCCGTATGGATCGACGGAAGTGTGGGGTATCCACTTCAATTCCGCGTTCGCCTTGCCAACGTACTTCGCGGCTAGGTCGACCTTTTTCTCAGGCTCGTAGGCCTTGCTGAAACCGGTTCCCATCGTGCTGTCGAACGGGCCGATGAGCATCCAGTTCGTGAGAATGCCGAAGTGTGTCGTCAGGTTCGGATTCTCTCCCGCGAGCTTGAGAACCTTGACGATGGCGTCGGCCTGGTCCTGGTCGCGAACGGCGTCGAATAGTTTCGAGTACTCCTTCTTTGCCTCCGCCCCTTCGAGTTTCTCGGCTTTTTTCAGGGCGGCAGCCACGGCATCGCGGCGATTGTCGGCGTTCGCGTCGTTGAGCATGACGGGCAACAGTCGATCCGGTGTTTTGGGATCGAGTTCGACCAGGAATTCGTAGGCAATGCGCCTTCCGGCTGGCGAGCGCTTCGTGTCATTCACGAAGGCCTCCAGCTTATCGGCCGGCAACTTTCGCCCGGCCGCCTTCTCCTTTTCGCCGATTGCGTTGATAGCCGACCGCAGCCAGTTGGAAGCGAGCGGAGTTGCATCGTCGAGGGCGTTCAACGCTGGAAAAAGAACCTCGCCGCCGAGCGACACGAGTTCCTTCCAAGCGGCCCCGGCTTCCTGATTGCCGGCCCCTTCTTTCGTAACGGCCTTGATCGAAGCCAACAACTTGTCGGCGTTCGCCAAGTCGGCGGCCTGGGAGGAGGTGATGAAGATGAGTGAGAGTCCGATTGCTATCCAACGCATGAGGATTCGAGCCTCCAAGTAAACTTTCAGTGAGGAAAACCCTTGTCGAATGTAATCACGTCGCACGAAGTCGGCGGGCGATCGCGGCTATGATACAGTCCCCGAGCTGGCGAGGCTTCCCGTCTTTTGGAATCCGCTCCGCGAATCGCTTGGCCTGTTCCCAGTCCTCGGCGAGAATCTCGCCTCGATCCAATAGTTGGAAGGGTGAAAGAAACGCACGATACATGAGCAAATCATCCGACGAGTGAGAGCCTGCGAGGAATTCGATTGCAATCGGAGTGAGCACGAACGCAGGCTCGTAAAACTCACGCAAGCTCTGCCCCCAACGAGAGGCCAGTGACTCGGTAAGCGGCGATTTCAACTTCGACAATTCCAGTTTCCATACGCGGATCAGCACCGAAGTATCCAAGATATTGCGAGGCATTCATTCACACCGCGATGAGGTCGGCTCGAGGCAGAGATTGCAATTCCGATTCGAGAGAGGCGGCGACTTCATGAAGTCGTGCAGCAATATCCAGACCAGGTAAGCGTCGAATCGCCGAGCATCGAATCCGAAACTTCGCGCCGATATTTTCGTCCGCCCACGAACGGACAAAAGGCATGGACAGTTCATCGATGCCCGCGCTGAGCCTTTCAGCAACGCCTTCAAGTCCATCGCGGATGGCCGCAACATGATCGAGCATCCAGCCTCGAGCGGCCTCCGGGTCGGACGGAAGATCCTCGCCTGCGCACATCACATCCACGAACCATTCCAGGCTCGCGTCCTCGGGCTCATTGCCCGGGATGAAATGTTGAAAAGCCCGGTCGTCGTTCACATCAAGGCCGGTACGAATGCCACCATCGAATCGAGCGTTCTTGTAATACCAAATCGTGGACATCGCACATCTCCTCACCCAATCGGAATTCGAACATTGGACGCTTCCATCTGCTTCCTTAAGCCGGAGAAATAGGACGTCAGTTCGTCAGCCGACTTGACCGATCCTTTGGAGCACGAGCCAGTTGAGCAGCCTCCGCCCGTGCCGCACGAATCGCAGCCAGACTTTTCCGATCCGCACGTCGAACAGCCTGTAGCCGGCTTGGGGGTCGCGGTCAAATCCGCGAGTTGAACGTGCAGCCCATGTTGCTTGGAGATTGCCTCGAACAGCGAGGTGGCATCGCAATCGTCCCAATGAATGGCCTGAAGGATCGCCGAACGGCCGTCAAGCAATACTTCGCCATCCAGGAATATCAGCGGTAGCTGGGAACTATCTGCATATTGCTGAGCGGATTGGAGAATATCCGTTGCCTGTAGCTTGTATTTCGCTGCGACCTCATCGTCCTCGGTGGTTGCGCGGCGAAGGATCTCTCCTTCGAGAGCCGGCCCATTCGCGCTCGATCCACTCTCGCTGAGAACGGTGCCCAGTTCCAATCCCCGCGGCGATTGTATGGCCACGCGGAGTCCTCGCTCCAGTTCGAGCGAAGACTGATAACGGCCAAGAAAGCCGCCTTGACCGTAATTCACGAGATATTGTCGATCAGGCATGTTCACGCTTTGGCTGGAGCTTCGAACCCAAGGAAATCAAACATGTTCTTGTCGTACTCTTCCTGACCGTAATCGGAACTGAGGTCGAGCCGTAACTCGTTGATAACCTTCACGCTTTGATTTTTGAACCAGTCGTTCCAGCAGTCGGCACAAATCTCGCGGTAAATTCGCTGATGCACCTCGTCCTGGATCGGCGGGGCAGCCAGTTGTTTGGCTCGTTTACCAGCCAAACAACCCGGTCGGGTACAGCGGAAGCCGGTTTCTGGCCCCTCTTCGACTTGAGCCTTCGCCGGTTCGGGAGGCGTCGCACCGTTTTCCCGCATCAGCTTGGCCATCTCGTCGCGGGGCATCTTGTCGCCACGTTCGTCCGCGACATTCCAACCTTTGAGCCAGGTGGCGATTGCCTCGTCCTTGCGGCCAAGTTTCAGCAACGACACGCCGAGCAGTTGAAATACCTTCGAGAAGCCCGGGCTGAGTTCAAGAGTTCGCTCGAACGAGGTAACAGCTGCGGCATGATCGCCGCCCTCGGTCAGAAGCTGGCCGAGGCGGAAGTGACCCAACTCGTTGTCCGGGTCATCGGAGGCCATCTTGCGAAATTGTGCAATGCGGTCTGGAAGCGAATTCATCGGTGCAGGGTCCAGTGTTTGGGTTCTTGGATGACTTGCCTTCCTGTATCTTACGCAACGCCCGCCAGAAGTGTCATGCCGTGAAGCTCGAAGCGAACCAAAGGCCAGCGACGGACATGTTCCGTAGCTGGCCTTGATCACTTTGTGCTTTCAACTTTTCCACTCAGCTTCCAGCCGGAAATACCCGCAATGGAAGATAAACTTTTGTCGTCTTTTTCGACACATTGTCCGTAGCCTTCAGTTCGATCAAAAACCCCCCCTCTCGGTTCATGGGAACCAGGAATCGCATGGGCACGCCGACGGCCTTCTCGTCAACCTTGCCATCAGCCTCGTCAGGGATGTTCTTGAGAGTGGACTTGGCCAAGGTGGGTTGGCGGTCCTTATCGTACACGACCATTTCGATGGTGATGTTCGGCTGCTTGCTGGTTGGATCACGCTGAAAGTCGATGACGGCAAAGTGAACGAACATCGCTTGCCCCGCTACACCGACCAATGGAGCCGGGATTTTGCCCTCCAAATCCGATGCAGTGTAAACCGGAACGATGCCGAAGGCGCGTGGCATCACCTCGAATTTTTGCTCCAGGGTCTTCGTGACCACGGCATCCTTGACCGACAAATCCGTGACCGTTACTTTGCACGTATAGATGCCGACTGGTTGATCCACGCCGACACTGACGAAGGCTCGGGCGGGCAGCCTCGTGCCGCCCAAAGGTAGAAAATCGTCGCGTTCCACTGGCATTTGCTTGAAGATCGATTTGCCGGCCGAATCGGTCACTTCCATGGCCATGCCGTATTTGACCCGGCCGGAATCGCTGACCTTGATGCCATCGATGTCAAACGACAGGAAGAAGATGTCTCCCGGAAGCAACTTTGTGTCGGGCCGCGGCGAGCCGAGTTCCCCGTAGGTGATGCGAGGGTTGGTCAGTGTCAGCCCAGTGCCCTGACCGGGGACACTCATTGCCGCGAGTAAAGTCAGAGTCGTCAGCATGTGAAGATCCTTTCAGTTGGTTCGATCCGTGAAGTTGGCGGTTATTTTGCGCAGAATCGTCCGTAAACGCCATAGCAGTTGCATGTTCGTGACGCCGAGGCCCAAAATCGAATTCAGGGAACCTCTTAAGTCTGACGCCTCCGACATAAGTGGACATTTTATCTTCTGGGGTTTTTCCAGCAACACGATCCGAGTTTGAGTGCGGGC
>Ga0105044_10004226_pt1 | contig 19728 bp, 19 predicted proteins | sample MAT01_FD_78092 | JGI IMG/M metagenome (GOLD analysis project Ga0105044, IMG submission 78092) | Freshwater microbial communities from Lake Fryxell liftoff mats and glacier meltwater in Antarctica - MAT-01 | ecosystem: Environmental > Aquatic > Freshwater > Ice > Liftoff microbial mat | place...
CTCGCACAGTAACCTGGCCGTGATCAACGCGATTTTGTATGTCGTGGAGAACGATTGTAAGTGGCGAACCCTGCCTAAACGTTTTGGCACGTGGCATACGATCTACACCCGCATGAACCGCTGGGCCAAGGCCGGAGTGCTGGACAAGCTGTTCGAGAGGCTGCAATAAGAGCAGCTGATCCGCATCAAGATCGAAGCGGTGAGTCTGGACAGCACCATCGTCAAGGTCCATCCGGATGGCACGGGTGCTCTAAAAAAAACGGACCACAAGCGATCGGCAAGTGCCGTGGCGGATGGAGCACCAAAATTCATATGGTTGCCGCGAATGCGCGATGCGTCATAGGCTTCTCGCTCTCGCCAAGGCAAGCGCACGACGCGCCGGAGGGACGTGCCCTGCTTGTACGGGCTGCAGGAACTGCCCGTAAGGTGCCATCTGCTGACGGACAGGGCATACGAAGGCAATGAGACACGCCGACTGGCTTTTGATCTGGGCTTCATCCCTGTCGTGCCGCCCAAGAGCACTCGCGTTGATCCCTGGAAGTACAAGAAGGCCTTGTATCGCAGGCGCAATAAGATCGAGCGACTGTTCCGTCGACTCAAAGGCTTCCGGCGCATCTTCAGCCGCTTTGAAAAACTCGACCTGGTGTTCATCGCCTTTATCTAGTTCGCTCTCATCGTCGAGGGCCTGCGATAGTGTTAACAGGCCCTGGTCAATTCCCCTGATAGATGGCCTTGCCGTCGTTCGCAAGCATGCCTGCGATGATGCGTCGCTTGCGCGCGTCTCCAGAGCGTCCATGGCGCATCGCGTTCGCCGAAGGTCTGCTCAGCGCTTACTTAGAACGCCCGGTGCGCCGGGTCGCCGATCGGTTGCGTGTGCCGCAGGCGCCCGACATGGTCGCAAAGCTGCGTGAGGAAGCCGTTGCGACGCGGATTCAGCGTGCGGTCCTGCGCAGCAGGTCGATGCGGATCGGCTGACCGAAGCGTGTCCCGTCCGCCGTCAGATGCGCCTCGAATCGGCGGTCGGGATGGCTTCTGCGCCCGCAAGTTCGAAGCGCACGTTCGGCAGATCGGTGATGGTGAGGTTGAGGTCATGCTGGATCGCGTCGACCTCGAGTGCGAGCACGCTGCGATTCGTGCCTGAGGTCGCGATGAGGCGCGTCAGTTTGGCGTTACCGCAACCCAGCTCGGGAATGCGGGCGCCATCGAGCCTGAGACGCTCTTCAATCAGTTCGGGTTTGTTGCGAACCGGGCCATCTGCCTGCGGGGAAATCTGCATGAACTACCTCTCGATGAATGCACGCTCTATCACACAGTCGCCCGGCTCGCCGTTGCGAGGCGAGATCTGAAAGCCGTGTTCGTCGAGCAGCACCGGGCGGACGCACAGCATGAACCGGTCGTCAGCCGGTGCCACCGCCGGGACCCGCTGTTCAACTTGGCGATCTGGGACGAACCGGCCAGCTATGCCGCTGCCTGTCGGCAGAACAAGGGCGTGGCCGATAACCTGTTGCTTGGCGGCCATTCTCTGGTTGGCCCTCAACGTCCAGACCATGACGTTGGGGGCCAACCCGGGGCCGCTACTTCGAGCCTGGCATTTATGTCAGGCCACTTTACGCTCCGGCTAGGTGATGCTGCGGCCGCGCATCAGTCGGATCGCAATGACGACGACAGCGATGACAAGAAGAACGTGAATGAAGCCGCCCATGGTGTATGAGGACACCAACCCCAACAACCACAGGATGACCAGAATGACCGCAATAGTTTCGAGCATGAAAATCTCCTTGAGCTTGGTTACGGTGTGTCCGTGCCGTTAGCGGACTATTTGACGGCACTCCCCTCGTAGGTGAACTTCTGTCCCGCGACAGTTGCGTTGTACATTAGGCCGCCCTTGGCGATCGTGAAAACCGCCACGCCATTCGTGAAGCCGCCAGCGTTGCTGGCGTCCTCCTTGTCAGTGCTTGCCGAAGCTCTTGCGCCGCTCGTTCCGGCGCTGGCGGAGGCCGATGCGGTGATGGCAATGGCGCCGATGTCGGCGCTGAATTCGAAGTTTCCGGAAGTGAACTCCCGCAGTGCATTCTTGTTCTCGAAGAAGATGATCTGGCTGTGTGTCTCGCCGCCCAGCTGAAACCCGATGCTGATCTGGTTCATGGTGACTTGCCCGATGCGCTTGCCCTGCGCGTACACATCACCGGTGCCATGTGCGGCACCGATTCCGATTCCGGCTTTGCCGATGGTCGGGAAAAGGGCGTAGCCGTAACTCTTGCCGAAGAACTCAGCGCTTTGGTCGGCCTGCTTGAAGAGCGCCACGGTATCGCTGTTCTGGTCGGCGTAAGCGACGTTGAGCGGGAGTCCAATTGCGGCCATTAACAGGCCGGTGCGAATCAGTGTCTTCATGAGTTTGTCTCCATCCATACGGAGATCCTGCCTCCGTCGCGCAGAAAAGTCTGTCTGCCAGCGTACATAGGAGGAGGGGGCGCTGAAACTCTGGCTCTGGCCGTGGAACGGCCCGATGCGCGGGGGCTGGGCTACTTCGCCAAACTCATTGGCCAAACTCATTGGCCAAACTCAGATTGCCAACATGACCGGCAGCAAACGATCGTACTCTTTCTTGACGACGGCGTAGCACTCGCAGGTTCGTAGCTCCAGCGCCGGCCGGTCCAGCACTGTGATGCGGCCACGCTGATAACGAATCAGTCCGGCCTTGTGCAGCTTGCCGGCGGCCTCTGTGACGCCTTCGCGCCGGACCCCCAGCATGTTGGCGATCAACTCCTGGGTCATCACGAGCTCGTTGGACGGCAGTCGGTCAAGACTCAACAGTAGCCATCGGCAAAGCTGTTCGTCGAGGGAGTGGTGACGATTGCATACCGCGGTTTGCGACATCTGCGTGATCAGCGCCTGGGTATAGCGCAACAACAGGCGCAGCACCGGTCCGCCCCGATTGAATTCTTCGAGCATGTGAGAGGCTTTCAGCCGATAACCCCGGCCGGCGCTTTGCACGACGGCGCGACTCGGCGTCGATTGCCCTCCCATGAACAGGGACACGCCCACGACGCCTTCCTGGCCGACCACCGCAATCTCGGCGGAGCTTCCGTTCTCCATGACATACAGCAAAGAGACGATCGAGGTCGTCGGAAAGTAAACGTGGGAGATCTGCTCGCCGGGTTCGTAAAGCACCTCGGCGAGGGGCAAGTCGACCGTTTCCAGAGGCGGCTGCCAGCGACTGAACTCGGGCTCTGGAAGCGAAGCAATTAGCTGATTCTGAAGGGCACCGTACTCTACTGCCATAACACCTCCAAAATGGAGCTCTGTTGAGCCGGGCCGGCGGCGCCGCATTCTACTTTATGAATAGCGCCAATGGGTTGAGTTTGTTGCGCAAAGTTCCATCCGCGCGGCATGACTCTGTGCGCGGGCGAACAGACCGACCGTACAGAGTGCGCTAAGAATATTCCTGTTGATGGAACGCGAAACCAGAATGTTCTAAGGAAGTCGAAATGAACAAGGATCAGATTGAAGGCGCAGCAAGAGATTTCGGCGGCAGGGTCCAGAGGGGAGTGGGCAAGTTGATGCGCAGTCCAGAGCAGCAGATTCGCGGCATCGAGAATCAGGCCGAGGGAAGAGCGAAACGCGAACGGGGCAACCTTGAAGCGACTGTAAAGAACATGGTCCAGCGCTGAACCCGATCATGAGTTCGGATTCATCCCAGACAAGCGGCTCGTCATCGCCAAGAAGGCTCGCGTTGGCGAGGTGGGACAACGAGGGCGGGGCGCGGGATTATGGCCCAAGGGCACCGCCAGCGCGCACGGCCCCCGTTGAGGTCGAACTATTGCACGCTCGGATCATTGCGCTGGAGAACCTGCTGATCGCCCTGCTCGAGGACGCCACCGATCCGCAGTTGCAACGAATTCGTGAACGGGCCACCTTCATCGCGCCACGTCCGAGTGTCACCCAGCACCGCCTCACTGTCGGGGCCGCGCATCTGATGGTTGATCTGGTCATTCGGGCGATGCACTTCCGGCATGCGAATGAAAGCTCAGCCGGCGCACTCCCAGTCAGGTCTCTACCTTGATGCGGTCGGCGCGGTTGCGATGACCACTTCAACGCGACGGCTCTGCTGACGACCGGTGGCGGAGTCGTTTCCCGCCACGGGGTCGATTTCTCCCTCACCCGATGTGGTCAGCCGCGTGGCACTGCTGCCCTGGCCGGTCATGAACGACTTCACGGAATCCGCGCGACGCTGCGACAACCGCAGTTTGTAGTCTTCACTGCGCACACTGTCGGTGTAGCCCTCGACGGCGACGGTACGTTTCGGGTAGCTGTTGAGGAACGCCGCGGTCGCAAACAGAACGTCGCCCAACGTGAGCACCATGCCGCGATCCGTCGGTCGGGCGTTCAGGTCGTCGAGCTCCTGCCCGATTGCGCTCACGGTGGCGATCGCTATGCTGGAAGCCGGTTCGACAAAGTGTGTCGAAGTTTTAGGGAGTTACCGCGTGAATGTCGCAAGAATTCGGCGCCAAGCCGCCGCAACCACGTCCATTGCACTACTGACCGTGACGGCCACGCTATCGGCAACGGCGGTCGCGGTCGAGACGGACATGTGGTTCTCGACGGTCCCCGGTGCCGGTGGCGCGCCGCTGAACGTGATGGAGACGGGCAACCCGTCCGGCTCTGAAATTCTATTCATTCATGGCATGGGCATGAGCTATCTGAGCTTCCTGCCGCAGTACCAGTCGGATCTCGCCAAGGAATTTCGCATCGTCGCGATGGACCTGCGCGGCCATGGCGGTTCGGCCAAACCCTGGCGGAAGGAGGACGTTCAGCCCAGCGCGGTCTGGGCTGACGACATCGCCGCCGTCATCGCCGCCAAGAACCTCAAGAAGCCGGTGATTGTCGCCTGGTCCTTCGGCGGCTTCGTGACCGCGGACTATCTGCGCAAGTTCGGTCACGAAGGTATCGCCGGCATCAATTTCGTCGGCACGCTCGCGGGTCTCGTCAAGCAGGCGCCGCCAGTCGGCAGCATGACGCCCGAGCAAATGAAGCGCCGTGCGGCGATGCAGACTTCCGGGAACATGATCGACAGCCTGCAGATCGTTGCAGAGACCACCAGGTTGTTCGAGTTTTCCGGAATCACGCCCGAATACCGGGAGCTGATGTTCAACATGGGGGTGATGGTGCCGCCCTATTTTCGCCGGGCGTTTGCCGGCGCCAATCTGGACCATCAGGACGTAACCCCGACATTGCAGGGCCTGCCGATCCTGGTGACCATGGGCGAGTTCGACATCGCCCAGTCGCCGGAAGCCTACGCGAGTCTGAAGGGGGCCCTGTCCTGGGCCAGCTTCTCCGAGTATTCGGCGACTGGTCACTTACCCTTCGCCCATCATCCCGAGCGGTTCAACAATGAGTTGGCCGAATTCGTGCACACCGCAAACCGCTAAGAGTACGGAAGACATGAGAATCTGCCTATCACTGGTGCTACTGATTGCTGCCGGCGCTGTCGCGCCCGCCTTTCGCTGATCGTGCAGCGGCGCGTGCAGCCATGACGGCTGCTGCACTTCGCGCACGGCTTGCCGAGGCGATCGGCGCTGCCAACGTGCTCGACGACGTCGCCTCACGCGAGTTCATGGGCACCGATGTCTACCATGCCGGCGGCGTGCCGGCGCTGGTGGTGCGCCCGGCGAACGTTGCGCAACTGCAGGCTGCCGTGCGCGCCTGCGCTGCGGCCGGCGTCGCGATGGTGCCGCGCAGCGGCGGCGCTTCGTACACCGACGGCTATCTCTACGCTGCCGGTGATCACGTGCTGTTTGACCTCGGCGCCATGGACGCGATCGATGTCGATGTGGCCAACGCGGTCGTCACGGTAGGGCCCGGTGCGACCTGGGCAGCCTTGCGTACCCAGCTCGCCGAGCATGGGCTGCGCACGCCGTTCTGGGGTCCGTTCTCGGGCTTGGTCGCGACGGTGGGCGGCAGTGTCAGCCAGAACGCACTGAGCCATGGCAGCGGCGCGTTCGGCATTTCGGCGCCGTCAGTACTGTCGATGGACATCGTGACCGCATCCGGCGAGCTGCTGTGCACGGCGCCCACCACCGCCACCCGCAACTTCGGGCCGGACCTGACGGGCCTGTTCACCGGCGATTGCGGCGCACTCGGCATCAAGGCGGCGATCCGCCTGCCGCTGATGGCCAGACGCGAGCACTTCGAGGCGGTCTCGTTTGCGTTCGACGACTTCGAGAGCTTTCACAGCGCCGTGCGCGCCGCGCAGATCGAGCATCTGGACGACGAAAATTTCGGCCTCGATATCTCTTTGTCACAAGGCCAGATTGCGAAGCAGGAAGGCGTCGGCACGAAGGCCAGGCTGGCGGGCGATGTGCTGCGGGCTGCGCCGAGCAAGCTTGCAGGTCTCAAGCAGCTCGCCGGCATGGCCGTGGCCGGGCAGCGCGCAATGCGCGCCGGCGAATGGATGCATCATTTCATCGTCGAGGGTTCGACCCGGGACGAAGCGGCGGCAAAGGCTGCGCGGCTGCGTGCGGTGCTCGAGCCCTTCGGCCGCGAGATTGCCAACAGCGTGCCGGGCTTTGTTCGAACCCTGCCGTTCGCGCCGCTCAACAATGTGCTCGGGCCCAAGGGCGAGCGCTGGGTGCCGTTGCATGGCGTGCTGCGGCACACCGAAGTGCTGGCGTTTCACGATGAGCTGATGGCTTTCTATGCCGAGCGCGACGTCGACATGAAGCGGCTCGGTGTCTGGGCCGGCGGGATGTTCAGTCCGGTGGGCTCGTCGGGTTTTCTTTACGAGATCGCGATCTACTGGCCGGATACCTTGACGATCTATCACCGCCGAATGCTCGATTCAGCGTTCCTCGCAGGGCTGCCCAGCTATCCTATGAATCCCGCAGCCCGCGCCTATGTCGAGCAGCTCAAGCGTGACCTGGTTGCGCTGTATGCGGCGCATGGCGCGGCACATTTTCAACTGGGGCGGGCGTATCCGTATCTGAACCGGTTGGACGCGAATTCCCGCGCACTGGCGACATCGATCAAGCGGCAGCTCGATCCACGCGGACTGATGAACCCTGGCGCGCTCGGACTCTAGCGGACTGGGTCAACCCGACGGAAGAACTCCCAAGTCTCCCGAGCGGCATCGACGTCGCGGTTCGTGACTGGACTGGGTGAGCGCGTCGAGTCCGGTGAACCGGGGATCGTGTGGCCGCCCCCGACGATCGTGTAGAGCATGACGGGCAGTTTGCCGGGCGCAATCCAGGCGGTTCGCTCTGCAAGCGAGCGATCTGCAGGGTCGAGATCCGTAAAAATTGAAGTGCGGGGAGCCTTACGGTGCCCGGCACGACGGGCAAACCACTGCGCCGTGTACTCCGTAGAGAGCACGTAGCCGCGACTGATGTCTTCGCCGAGACGAACCAGTCCGCCGTGGAAGGGATTGATCGGGTCAGCGGTGCCGTTAAAAAAAGTGATCGCAACGGGCTGCTGTCGGTCCGTGCAGTCGTTCCCCTGCGGCGCCGGCAGATTCGCACCGATGACGCTGAGCGCGGCATACGACTGCGGGTCCTCCAGTGCCAGGCGCAACACCATGTGGCCGCCGTTCGACATGCCCACCGCGAAGACCCGGCGCCGGTCGATACCCGACTCGGCCACCTGCTCGTCGATGATTGCGCGCAGGAATGCCGGGTCGTCGATGTTGCGTTGGTTCGCCTCGTAGCTGGCCGAGCCGCGGCAATCGTTCCAGTGCTGTTCGAAGCCGTCCGGGTACACCACGACAAAACCTGCCGACGCTGCGAGTGGTTCGAGACGCCGTCCGATCATTGTGCGAATCGCCATTCCGTCGCCGCGCGAACCGTGCAGAACGAATATGAGGCCGCCGCCGGCAGTTGCTCGCGCCGGCGTGCGTAGCCAGTAGCGGCGCTGGATACCGCCGACCTCGAGTGATCGAAGCTCGAGGCCAAGCTCGACGGGTCGGGGGTTGATCTGAGCCTCGGCGACGGCGCAGAACAGCACCGCTGCAAGGAAGGTAGGGGTAGACGCGTGCGCGATCAAATGTATTGCTCCGCTCTGGGATAGCACATCATTGCAGGATATGCGCCCCGACCGTCCAATCTTGAAATCCCCGGTGTGGCATCTGCCGTAGAAGTTTTGTTGGTGAGCACTTGCCTGTAAAATCTGATCGGCAGTTCATGGAGTTGGCCCTGAGTGAGGCCCGGGCAGCCGCCGCTGCCGGCGAGGTGCCCGTCGGCGCGGTGATCGTCCGCGAGAGTGAAATCATTGCGCGCGGCGCGAACTGCCCGGTTTCAGCCCATGATCCGACCGCGCATGCCGAGATCGTCGCATTGCGGGCAGCCGGCGCGGCCGCCCGCGATTACCGACTCAATGGCGCAACGCTGTACGTGACCCTCGAGCCCTGTGCGATGTGCGCGGCCGCCATCGTGCACGCGCGAATCGCGCGGCTCGTGTTCGGCGCCTGGGACCCGAAAGCCGGCGCTGCGGGCAGTCTGCTCGACTATTTTTCGATCCCGGCGCTGAACCATCGCGTAGACGTGTTCGGCGGTGTTCACAGCGAGGCCAGCGCTGCGCTGCTGCAGGAATTCTTCCAGCGCCGACGCTAGACTGGCGCATGAAGCACGCGCCCTCTGCGCTGACCACCGGCCCGATCTCGAAGACCCTGTTCACCTTCACGCTGCCCATCCTGATGGGCAACGTGCTGCAGTCCGTGAATGGGTCAGTGAATGCAATCTGGGTCGGCAAGTTCCTCGGTCCCGCTGCGCTGTCGGCCACGGCGAATTCCAACATCGTAATGTTCCTGCTGCTGGGTGCCGTGTTCGGCATCACGATGGCTTCGACCATCCTGATCGCGCAGCACATGGGGGCCCGCAAGGAGGACGAGGCCAAGCGTGTGGTCGGCACGAGCGCCGTGTTCTTCGCAGTGCTGGCAGTGCTGTTCGCGCTGTTCGGCGTGGCCTTCAGCCCCGGGATCCTGCAGTGGATGGGCACGCCGGCCGACTCGCTGCCGCTGGCCATCTCTTACATGCGGGTGATGTTCATCGCCTTGCCTGCCTCGTACGGCTTTTTCTTCATCATGGCGGTGTTGCGCGGCGCTGGCGATTCGCGCACGCCGTTTTACTTCCTCGTGCTGTCGGTCGTGCTCGACATCATTCTGAATCCAGTGTTCATCTTCGGCGTCGGACCGATCCCCGCGCTCGGCATCGCCGGTTCCGCGACCGCGACGCTGGTGTCCCAGGTGATCAGTCTCTCGGCGCTGGTTCGCCATATCTATGCGCGGCGCAATCCGCTCGCGCTGCGGCCGGCCGAATGGCACTACGTGCGGATCGACTGGGCGATCGTCAAGGCGCTGGTCTTCAAGGGTCTGCCGATGGGGCTGCAGATGATCGTATTGTCGTCGAGCTTCGTGATGCTGTTCCGCGTCGTCAATCGTTTTGGTTCAGATACGACTGCTGCGTTTGCAGCCGCGCAGCAGCTGTGGAACTACGTGCAGATGCCGGCGCTTGCGCTAGGCGGTGCCGTGTCGTCGATGGCGGCGCAGAACATCGGTGCCGGGCTATGGGATCGGGTGCGCGCGACGGCGCGCGCCGGGGTTCTGTTCAACTTTCTGTTGACGGGTGTGCCGGTGGTGCTGCTGTACCTGATCAACCGACAGGCGCTGAAACTGTTCCTGCCGGCCGGCAGCCCGGCGCTGGAGATCGCACATGAGCTCAACGCGATCATTCTGTGGTCCTTCCCGTTGTTCGGCGTGTCGATGGTGCTGTCGGGCATCGTCCGTTCGGCGGGCGCGGTCGTGCCGCCACTGATCGTGCTCTTCCTGTCGCTGTGGGTCGTGCGCGTGCCGATGTCCTACTGGGCCGCGGATCACTACGGCCCGACGGGCGTCTGGTGGACGTTCTCGATCTCGGCCGTCATCGCTGCCGTGCTGACCGTGCTCTATTACCGCTTCGGCAATTGGCGCAACGCGCGCATGATGGCCCCCGCATCGAAACGCCCCAGCATTGAAACGCCCGAGCATTGAAACGTACTAGAACGTTGCCGGCTCCGTCGTGCTCCAGACCAGCACCGCGGCAAACTGCCGGACGCGATCCACGGTGTGCTGCGCTTCCCAGCCGCGCGCATAGCCGGTTTCCACCTGCAGGAACCACTCCGGTACCGACAGTAGCGGCAATACCAGTCGCACGTCTTCCCAACTGTCCGGGTTCGCGCCGCGCTTTTGCGCCAACACGCGCGCACTTTCGATGTGGCCATAGCCCATGTTGTAGGCGGCGATCGCGAACCAGGTTCGATCAGGCTCCGGGATGCGCGCGGGTATCTGCTCACGCACCTGTGCCAGATAACGGGCACCTGCGAGGATGCTGCCGCGGGCGTCGAACGGGTCGTCGACGTTCAGTGAAGCCGCGGTCAATGGCATCAGCATCATGATGCCCTCGGCACCGTCCGGCGAGATCGCACGCGGATTCCACTGCGATTCCTGGTAGGCAAGCGCCGCGAGCAGGCGCCAGTCGAAACCGGTTTGCACCGAGGCCTGTTCGAAGAACGGTTGCAGGGGCGGCAGCCGTTCGGAGGTCAGCGACTTGAACTCGAGTGCAGTCACGAGGCGCATCCGGCGCACGTCTTCGACCGACTCGGCAATGCGTTGCTGCAGCAAGTTGCTGCGGCGTGCAGCAGCGAAGAACTCGTCGATTCCGGATACCAGCGCGTCACCCCCCGGCGCGACAATCCACTGCACGGGTCGCTTGATCGGCAAGGTCCCGGCAATCGCGAGCTCCGGGTAACGGGATCGGAGAAAATCGAAGCGACGGCTGTCGATCAGCGCAAGGTCCGCGCGCCGCACCGCAACCACTTCGAGCGGGCTCAACTGCGCCGAAGTTGCAATGGCAATCCATTGCAGATCCATGCCGCTTTGCGTCGCGTAGCGTTCGAGGAGCGCCGCCTCCGGCGTGTCGTCGGCCACGACGATCTGCAGCGCCGGCAAAGCGCCTGGCAGCGCCGGCCGGGGTTGACCACGGCGGTAGACCCAGTTAAGCGCCACCTCGTCGTATGGCTTGGCAGCGAGCACTGCATCGCCCCAGAACGCGGAATGCGTCAGGTGCGCCGCGGCAAGGTCCGCGTGGCCCTCCAGCAATGCTGCCCGCAGCGCCGAACGGTTGGCGAGAGGCACGATTCGCAGTTTGACGCCAAGCTGTCGGGCAAAGTCGCGCGCCAGCAGGTACTCCAGGCCCTGCTGGCTATGGGTGCCGAGATACCAGGACCATGGCGCCTTCACGGTCGCAACGCGCAGCTCGCCGCGCTGCTGGATGGCGGCCAACGATACTTCCGGCCGCTCCCGAACTGCATCCCGCGCCCCGTCCCGGGTGCAGGCCGACAGCGACCCCAGCACGAGGCCGGTCAGCAGCATGAGGAAGGCGGCTGGTATATTCATCGAGGTTTTTGACCCGTGCAGGCCGCGTGCTCCTTGCCTAGAATAGCGCCCCTCGCGGAGAGGTACCGAAGTGGTCATAACGGCGCCGACTCGAAATCGGATGGTCGGGTAATTCCGGCACGTGGGTTCGAATCCCACCCTCTCCGCCAGTGTAGTGTTGTAGGCCGTCTCGGATCGTGACTCGCGCCACACGGACTACGTTCGCAAGCGCCTGGAAGCCGATATCTTTCCGGAAATCCGAGCACGGCTGGTGTCGGAAATGCCGACCTCGGCGTTCCGCGCCGCGCTCAATGTGAATCGGTGAATGCGCTGATTGGCCTGCGTGCGTGGACCGACGCGAATGGTTTCGTTTGGTGGCTGGCGACACTCGTGATCGCGAGCGGATTCACGCCGTGGTGTTCGCGCAATAGCCACGCAGGCGGGACTCGCGAACGGCTTCGCCGTGCGCGCCTACAAGGCGCTCTTCGAGCGTGTACGCCCCGCGCAGGCCGAGGCATTCGCGCTCGGCGCCGCGCATCTGTGCGTGCGCGTCGATCGATGCGACACGCAATTGTTGCTGTTGCTATTGCTGAGGCTGCGCCAGCAGCTCTTCGAGGGCGTCTCGCAGCTCGGCGGTGTTTGCGGGCAGATGCATCGTGCGTACAGCCGCGCCCTTTGCCGAAAACAGCACCACCGTGCCATTGATGGCGATATAGCGTTGACCAAAGGCACGGCCGTGCGGTGCACCCAGAGGCGCCACCAGAAACTCGATGCGCTCCGCATACTCAGCTCGCAGGGCATCCATCATCACAATGACCTCCATACCGCCCGTGGACAAGATGTCATACGCCAGCACCAGCGCCGGCTGCCCCTGTCCGATGCGCGCCAAATCGGTCGAATACGGGTTGCGCGGCAACTGACTCCAGATCAGCGCAGCGACGAGGCCGCTGACGGCCAGATAGATTGGCCATTTGCGCTTGCGCGGCAGTCGCTGGTGTTGCGCGGGCGTCATGGGTATCGCTCTCAAACGAAAAACAGGCAACGCAGCTGATTGACCAGCGCAGGCCCGATGCGGTGAAGGGTTAGCGGGAGGAGTTGAAATCAGGAAGCAAGCTACAATCCTGGTCAATCATTTTCAAGGAATAACTGTGCTTTGGCTCGTTTCGCGTGCCGGCGAAGCCGGTGGGTCGCGTGCTGCACTATGAAGGCGCGGCCGCGTCAGGCTTGCTCGTCGGCCGGCTGTGTCAGCACTTGGTAAGCGGCGGCAAAGCTTTCGGTGAACACATGCGGCAGGCCGCTGCCTTCCGGCAGTTCGACGAGACTCCGATAGAGCTCCCCATACAGATCCCAGTTGGTCGGCCGACGGCCCATCAGGTTGCGGGACGCCGACTGTTCGAAACGCTTTTCGAGATGGGCAGGTTCGAGCTGGGCGAGAAACTCGCGCAGCGCCGTTTCCATGGCCTCCGGCATCGCCTCCTGATGCTGGGTGATCCGATCGAAGGATTCGCGCAACCACAGCGCCGCGTTCAGTCGGCGGCTGTTATGGCTGTTCAGCAGGTTGACCAGCAGATCCTCGACGCCGATGCCGAGATCGAAGGCCGGCGCGCGCTCGCCCGTGTCGTCGCCGCTGTCGGTGAGTCTCAGCTGCAGGCGAGCGTCCTCGTGGCGCATCTCCAGTTCCTTGAGCCCCAGTACTGCTTCCCGTAGCAGCTGGCCGGCAAGCTGCAAGACCGGTATCGCCGAGCCTTCGACGAGCGACTGCGGCGTGAGCCCTGCGCCGCGGCAGAAGGCTTCGAGACCGGCGTTGAGCTCGGGCAGGGTGACGCCGGCGGCATGCTGCAGCCTCTGCATCCGGCGTGCCGCAATGATGTCGGAGTTGTCGGCGGCGGGTGTGGCGACAGCCGCCGCCTTGCGCCCGGCGCCGAACGGCACGACAACCGCCTGGCCGTAGGCGTTGCCGACGGCGAGTCCCTCGCTGCTGGCGGGGTCGACGGCAAACAGCGCACTGGGCGACAGCGAGACGTCCAGGCTGCCTTCCATGGAGGGTGCAACGCTCACAACTTGTTCCACGACCCGCTCTACGGCGGTATTGCGCGAGACGTCGACCGACAGGTCTGCCGTGCGCTCATGGCTGCCCTCCAGGGCGGGGTCGATCGAGACCACCATTTCGTAGTCACCGAGGCGCACGATATCGCCATGGTTGATCTCGCAGGGCGTGCGCTTGGGGATAGGCTCGTCGGAGTCGTTGAGGAAGGTACCGTTGGTGCTGAGGTATTCGAGCAGGAACAGTCCGTGCCGGAAGTGCACGCGCGCGTGATGGCTGGACAGATAGCGCTGCGGATCCGGCAATACCCAGTCATTGTCGCCCGCCCGGCCGATCGAGCCGCCACCAACGCCGAAGACGATGCCCTGCCGTTGTCCGAGGACTCGTCGTTGTTCGCTGACAATGCGCAGCTTGAGCGCCATCGGGTCGGCCCGTCACCCTATAATGTGCGCAAGTTATCAATCACACCCGGCGGGGCGATGGCCGCAAGTCACATTTTCAAGGTCGTGTTCGTGAATCAGGGCAAGGTTTACGAGATCTACGCACGTAAAGTCGGCCAGGGAAACCTGTTCGGCTTCATCGAGGTTGAGGAGATGGTCTTCGGCGAGCGCTCGAGCGTCGTTGTGGATCCGAGTGAGGAGCGCATCAAATCGGAGTTTGCCGGCGTCAAGCGAACCTATCTGCCGATGCACTCGGTGTTGCGGATTGACGAGGTTCGCAAGCAGGGCGTCAGCAAGATATCGGACTACGAAGGTTCAAACGTCGCGCAATTTCCGATGCCGGTTCCCGGGCCCTCCGGCTCTCCCTCGCGCAAGTAGTCGCCGGGCTCGACACCGTGATCCTGCAGATTCCGGGCACGACGGCGCTGTCGTCGTTTCGCCTGCGTCGACTGATGGATCGTCTGCGCGGCGTCTTGCCCTCGGTGCAAGCGCTGAGCGCGCGATTTGTGCACTTCGTGGATCTTGCCGATGACCTGGTGCCGCGCCAGCATGATGTGCTGCGTCGCCTGCTCGACTACGGCACGCGCGACCCACAGCCCTTCGATGCAACAGGCGCTCTCATCCTGATCGTGCCGCGGCCGGGGACAGTGTCGCCCTGGTCCAGCAAAGCAACCGACATCGCCCATGTCTGCGGGCTCGCCGCGGTGCGGCGCATTGAGCGGGGCATCGAGTATCGCGTCCACGCCAGCGACGCTGCCAACAGCGCTGCACAGCAGGCGGCATCGGTACTGCACGACCGGATGACCGAGGCCGCGCTGTATTCGTTCGACGATACGGCTGCGCTGTTTCGTCGCGACTGGCCGCGGCCGCTCGTTACCATTTCACTGGCTGGCGGACGGGAGGCGCTCGAGCAAGCGAACGTCGAGCTCGGGCTGGCGTTGTCCGGTGATGAGATCGACTATCTGATGAAGGCCTTTGATCAACTGGGGCGTGATCCGACCGACGTCGAGCTGATGATGTTTGCGCAGGCCAATTCCGAGCACTGCCGGCACAAGATCTTCAATGCCTCGTGGACGATCGATGGTGTTGAACAGCCGAAGTCGCTGTTCGCGATGATTCGTCACACCCACGCACAGAATCCGCAGGGAGTGATCTCAGCCTATGTCGACAATGCTGCGGTCATCGAAGGCGCAAGCGCGGGTCGACGCTACTTCGCAAACCCAGAGTCACGCATCTATGGCGCGCAGCAAGAGCCCATCGACATCCTGATCAAGGTCGAGACGCACAATCACCCGACCGCCATCTCACCGTTTGCCGGCGCGGCAACCGGCGCGGGTGGTGAAATTCGTGACGAAGGCGCCACCGGACTGGGTGCGCGCCCCAAGGCGGGCCTGGTCGGGTTCTCGGTTTCGCACCTGCGCATTCCGCACGCGCCGCGCCCCTGGGAGCTAAGTGCCGGTCGACCGCAGCGCATTGCCTCGGCACTCGAGATCATGACGGAGGGGCCGCTTGGCGCCGCCGCCTTCAACAATGAGTTTGGCCGCCCGAGTATCTGCGGCTATTTCCGCACCTTCGAGCAGCCTATGCCCGGGGACGCGACACGTCGTTGGTACGGTTACCACAAGCCGATCATGATCGCCGGGGGCCTCGGCAACGTCCGGCGGATGCATGCGCTGAAGCGTGCAACGCCCGTTGGCGGCAAGCTGGTCGTGCTCGGCGGGCCGGCGATGCTGATTGGTCTCGGCGGGGGCGCCGCGTCGTCGATTGGCGCGGGCAGTTCAAGCGCCGCGCTCGATTTCGCGTCGGTGCAGCGCGGCAATCCCGAGATGCAGCGGCGCGCGCAAGAGGTCATCGACCGCTGCTGGGCGTTGGGGGAGCGCAATCCGATCGCGCTGATTCACGACGTGGGTGCCGGAGGCCTGTCGAACGCCGTGCCCGAAGCGGTCGCGCACAGTCCGCGCGGCGCGCGGGTCAATTTGCGTGCCGTGCCGAGCGATGAACCCGGCATGTCGCCGATGGAGCTGTGGTGCAATGAATCGCAGGAGCGCTACGTGCTGGTTGTGGAGGCGACGCGGATCGACGAATTCGCTGCGCTGTGCGCGCGCGAGCGGTGCCCGTTTGCCGTTATCGGTGAGCTGGATGCCAGCGAACTGTTGCGTGTCGATGATCCAGAGCTCGGGACGACGCCCGTGCAGCTGCCGCTGTCCGTGCTGCTCGGCAAACCACCCAGAATGCGCCGCGATGTCCGGTCCCGGCCGGCTGTGGCGTCGCCGCTCGACCTGCGCGCGATCACGGTCCGCGATGCGGCCTATCGCGTGTTGCGACTGCCTGCGGTTGCCGACAAGACGTTCCTGATCACGATTGGTGATCGCACGGTCGGCGGTCTGGTCAGTCGCGATCAGATGGTGGGGCCCTGGCAGGTTCCCGTCAGCGACGTCGGCGTGACGCTTGCCGATTTCGAAAACAACGCCGGCGAGGCGATGGCGATCGGCGAGCGCACGCCCGTCGCGGCGCTCGATGCGCCGGCCTCCGGACGCCTGGCTGTCGCCGAGGCGATCACGAATCTGCTCGCCGCGCCGATTGCACAACTCTCTGACATCAAGCTGTCAGCCAACTGGATGGCGGCTTGCGGCGAGCCGGGTGAGGACGCCGCGCTGTACGCCACGGTGCGCGCGGTCGGCGAGGAGCTCTGCCCGGCGCTCGGCATTGCGATTCCGGTCGGCAAGGATTCGCTGTCGATGCGCACCAGCTGGCAGGAGGGCTCCGAGTCGCGCAAGATGATCGCACCCATCTCGTTGATCGTCTCTGCGTTCGCGCCGGTTGCAGATGTGCGCCAGACGCTGACACCACAGCTGCGCACCGATTGCGGTGAGACGGTGTTGCTGTGGATCGATCTGTCTGGCGGTCGCCAGCGGCTCGGCGGCTCAGCGCTTGCGCAGGTCTACGGCGGGCTCGGCGAACATGCGGCCGATGTCGATGATCCTGCGCTGCTGCGCGGGTTCGCGGCCACGTTGGCACAGCTGCGTGCCAAGCCCGCCACGGCCGCTGCACTGCTGGCCTATCACGATCGGTCCGACGGCGGGCTGTTCGTCACGCTGTGCGAGATGGCCTTCGCGGGTCACTGCGGAATCGAAGTCGATCTCGCGACGAGCCGTGATCGGGCGCTCGGCGCGCTATTCAACGAGGAGTTGGGCGTCGTATTGCAGGTTCGTAGCGACAGCGCGGACGCGGTCATTGCCGCGCTTGGGAAGCACGGACTCGGAGCCGCGGCGCGGATCATCGGCAAGCCGACGCCCGCGGCGATGCGGGTACGCATCAAGACCGGCAGCGTCGCGTTTGACGAATCCTGGAGTGATCTGCGCGCGGCGTGGTCGGAAACATCATGGCGCATGCGGCGGCTGCGGGATGATCCCGAGTGCGCCGATGAGGAATTCACCTCGCAATGCGCCGTCGACACGCCGCCGCTGCAGGTGCTGCTCGGCTTTGACGCCAGCGAGGACATCGCGGCGCCGTTCATTGCCACGGGAGTGAGACCGCGCCTGGCGGTGCTGCGTGAGCAGGGGGTCAACAGCCAGACCGAGATGGCAGCCGTATTCGAACAGGCGGGCTTCGAATGCCATGACGTGCACATGACGGATCTGCTGAGCGGTACGGCGCAACTACGTGACTTTCGCGGCCTGGTCGCCTGCGGCGGTTTTTCATTTGGCGACGTGCTCGGCGCGGGTGAGGGTTGGGCGAAGTCGATCCTGTTTCATCCGGCGTTGCGCGAGATGTTTCAGCAATACCTCGCCCGCTCGGATGTCTTCGCGCTCGGCGTCTGCAACGGTTGCCAGATGCTCGCCTCTTTGCGCGAATTGATTCCCGGTGCCGAGCACTGGCCGCGCTTCGTCCGCAATCGGATCGAGCAGTTCGAGGCGCGACTCGGGCTCGTCGAGATCAGCGACTCGCCCTCAGTGCTGCTACAAGGGATGGCAGGCTCGGTGCTGCCGATTGCGGTGTCGCACGGCGAGGGTCGCGCCGAGTTCGTGAGCCTCACCGAGCAGCAGGCGCTGGAGCGAGCCGGCCTCGCGGCGCTGCGCTATGTCAGCGCACCGGGACAGATCGCGGTCAGCTATCCCGAAAACCCCAACGGCTCGCCGGCGGGGCTGGCCGCGATCTGCAATGCAGATGGTCGAATCACGCTGACGATGCCGCATCCCGAGCGTGTTTTTCGCAATGTGCAGAATTCCTGGCGCCCAGACGGGGCCGGCGAGTACAGCGGCTGGATGCAGCTGTTCCGCAACGCCAGGCGCTGGGTCGGCTGAAACAGTTTGTCGCGCGGGGCGGGCTGATCAACGCGTCAGTGGCTTGTAGCGGATCCGGTGCGGCTGGGCGGCTGCCTCGCCCTTGCGCCGCTTGTGGTCCTCAACGTACTCCTCGTAGTTGCCCTCGAACCAGACCACTTCCGAGTTGCCTTCGAAGGCAAGAATGTGAGTCGCGATGCGATCGAGAAACCAGCGGTCGTGCGAGATCACGACCGCGCAGCCGGGGAATGCCAGCAGCGCTTCCTCGAGCGCCCGCAACGTTTCGATGTCCAGATCGTTGGTCGGCTCATCGAGCAGCAGCACGTTGCCGCCCGAGGCCAGCACCTTCGCCAGATGCACGCGATTGCGTTCGCCGCCCGACAGATCGCCGATCAGCTGCTGCTGTTGCGTGCCCCGGAAATTGAACCGTCCGACGTAGCCACGCGAGGCGGTCTCGTAGTTGCCGACCCGGATCATGTCAAGGCCGCCGGAGATTTCCTGCCAGACGCTGTTCTTGTCGTTGAGTGATTGCCGCGACTGATCGACGTAGGCGAGCTTTACCGAAGGTCCGATGCGGATCTCCCCGGCGTCAGCCTTCTCGGTTCCAGTCAGCATCCGGAACAGCGTCGTCTTGCCGGCGCCGTTGGGACCAATGATGCCGACGATGCCGCCCGGCGGCAGCGTGAAGTTCAGGTCGTCGATCAGCAGTCGCTCGCCATAGCTCTTGCGCAGTCCGCGGGCCTCGATGACCAGCTCACCCAGACGCTCGCCCGGCGGAATGTAGATCTCGTTGGTTTCGTTGCGTTGCTGGAATTCGCGCGATGACAGCTCTTCATAGCGCTGCAGTCGCGCCTTGCTTTTGGCCTGGCGTGCTTTCGGGTTCTGCCGCACCCACTCGAGTTCCTTCGCGAGCGTCTTGCGCAGCGAATCGCGCTCGCGTTCCTCGAGTGCGAGCCGCTTCTCCTTCTGTTCGAGCCAGGTCGAGTAATTGCCCTGCCAGGGAATGCCATGGCCGCGATCCAGTTCGAGGATCCACTCGGCAACATTGTCGAGGAAGTAGCGATCGTGCGTCACCGCAATGACCGTGCTCGGATAGGCCTCGAGATAGCGCTCGAGCCAGGCGATCGATTCGGCATCGAGATGATTGGTCGGTTCATCGAGCAACAGCATGTCGGGAGCCGACAGCAGCAGCTGGCACAATGCGACGCGGCGCTTCTCACCGCCTGAGAGGCTGCCGATTTTGGCCTCCCAGGCAGGCAACCGCAGCGCATCGGCGGCGATTTCCAGCTTCCGTTCGATCTCCCAGCCCGCAGCGGCATCGATCGCATCCTGCAGCGTGGCCTGTTCTTCGAGAAGCTTGTTCATCTCGTCATCGGACATCGGTTCCGCAAACGCTTCGCTGATCGCGTTGAATCGCTCCACCAGTGCGAACGTACCGCCGACACCCTGCATCACTTCCTCGCGGACGCTGTGCGCGTCGTCGAGTTGCGGCTCCTGTGGCAGGTAGCCGACGCGGATTCCCGACTGTGGCCGTGCCTCGCCGTCGATGTTCTGGTCGAGGCC
>Ga0105044_10004227_pt1 | contig 19727 bp, 15 predicted proteins | sample MAT01_FD_78092 | JGI IMG/M metagenome (GOLD analysis project Ga0105044, IMG submission 78092) | Freshwater microbial communities from Lake Fryxell liftoff mats and glacier meltwater in Antarctica - MAT-01 | ecosystem: Environmental > Aquatic > Freshwater > Ice > Liftoff microbial mat | place...
GACCGTTCCTACCAGTTGCGCTTGCCCCAAAGCCAATGAACCCAGCGATAGCAAAACAATCAGCGCTGCGATCAATCCACTAGTAAATTGCTGAGGGATTGTTGAAAAGAATCTCATATTGATTTCACGGTTATTTTCACAGTCAATTTCACAGTTAATTTTGTCTGGCGGCTTTGCCTTATACCTTGGCTTGACGATTCTACAGATTGTTGAACAGATTGTTGAACAGATTGTTGAACAGTCGGGTGTAGATAGCCGCGGGTGACACACATAGCCCAGCCTATATCCTACCACACCATCGCGCGCATCCAATGTATCTCGATGGAAAGAGGCGCATAATCTAGACTAAACTGCCTTCCCTCGTCAACCGCGGAGGACTCACAGACAAGCAAAATGGCACAGTATGGCACAATCATGACATAAATAGTACGACAGCACGCGCGCTATCCTGTAAGATATAGAGCAAGCTTGATCATCTTTCCATTTCCTATTTATCAGAGTTATCAGAGCAGCTTGTAGAAAGAGTAGGTTATGCAACCCTATCGCATTGCGATTCTCGGCTGTCGGGCACGGGGTGCGGCGGCGGCTAGAGCCTACCACGCACATCCACGCGCCCAAATCGTCGGCCTGTGCGATCTAGTCCCGGAGCGCTTAGCACAACTCGGTGCTGAGTTAGGGGTCGATGCGCATTTTACCGATCTCGATCAGATGATCGAACAGAGTCGCCCCGATATTGTTGCCATTCCCACAGCCACTGAATTTCATTATGAGCTCTGTATGCGTGTGCTCGAACACGGGGTCAATCTAGAAGTGGAGAAACCTTTGTGCACGACGCTGGCAGAAGCAGATATCCTGCTGGCAAAAGCCCAGGCCAAAGGACTGCGCACCGCGGTCCATCATCAATCGCGGGCGGGGGTCTCGATCCAGACGTTGGCCCACGCGCTGCGCGCTGGACAGATTGGCCAGCCACACTATCTAACGGCCAGTGGGAAAGGCTACTATGGCGGCTATGGTCTGATGAATATTGGTACCCATTTGATCAATAGTTTGCTAGAGTTTACAGGACCTTGTCGGCGCGTCTCGGCGATTGCTTTGGTTGATGGCCGACCAGCCACACCTGCCGATGTGATCCTAGCGCCCTCTGGCATGGGGCCGATCATGGGCGAACATATCACCGCCACCTTGCAATTTGCCGGCAACCTAACGGCCACGTTACGCCAGCATCGGTTTCCAGCCATTGATTCGCCAGCGATGAACATTGAGATTTTGGGGGCCACAGGTCGCTTGCTACATAGCCATCAGCGGGGACCCTGGTGGTTACCTGTGCCAAGCTATACACCCGATGATGAACAGAGCATCTGGCAGCCCCTGGAGTTTCGGCTACCAGCAGCCTATCACCACCGGCAAAATCAGACTACCTTCCAGTCGCCATTGGAATCAGCCGCGGATGATTACGGCTTTGTTGAAGAGTATGTGCAGGCGTTGGATCAGGGGCGGGAACATATTTGCAGTGGTATACAGGGGCGGCATGTCATGGAAATCATGATGGGCATCTTCGAGTCGGCGGCCTATGGGCATCCGGTGGATCTGCCCCAAGCACAGCGCGATCATCCGCTTTTGCGCTGGCGGCAGGAAGCGGGTTTAGCGCCCCCTACGCCAACCCCGCGCCCCTACCCAGAGTGGCTACAGGCAGAAGACCAACGATTAGGGCGTTAAAAGGATAGCACTATCAAGCTGTATCGCCATCTATATTTCCCCTATATTTCCTACTGTTATGCATTAGGTGTCAACCCATATGGCACAAAATGGCACAAAGATGGCACAATGATGGCCGCGGCGTGTGCGACAGCGCGCAAGACATCGGGTAGAATGAGCACACTCAATCCTAGTCACCCAAATCTATGCTATTTTCGTATCACAAGTTTTTCGGTAAGCCTGTTATTTTCTCATAACTGTTCCCATAACCGGTGGTGAGATCGAAGCAACACGTATACAAAAGAAGTAGACAGCACAAGGAGGAGAGGGTAATGAATCATCCAAGACAAAGTCACCTGCAATTGAGCCGGCGTGAACTTTTACGCATGATGGGTATCGGCGCGACCGGTGCCATGTTGGCCGCCTGTACGCCACCCCAAGCAGTTGCCCCCGCGGCCGAAGGAAGCGAAGCAGCCCCAGACGCGGCAGCCAAAGAGTTACGCTTTGCCACAGACTGGGTCGAAGGGGCGCGTGGGGCCACCCTGGATGCCGCGTTAGCCATGTTTGCTGAACAAAATCCTGATACCAAGGTCATTTTGGAGCCCATCGGTGGCGACTATTTTGACCGGCTCTTGATCCAATTCTCGGGTGGGACGGTTGCTGATGCCATTCTCTTTGAAGGCGTGCTAGGGTTAGAGTTCATCAAAGAAGGCTTGATCATGGACATCTCGGCGACCCTGGATTCGATGGCGGTTGACCAGAGCAAATGGAATCCTGGCGTTGTACACATCTTCAAACAAGAAAACAAAGTCTACGCCGTACCTTTCCAATTGACACCCGCGGTATGGGTCTATAATAAGAGTATGTTTGAGGAAAAAGGTGTGCCACTGCCCGAGGACACGTGGGACTGGGATATGGTGTTGGATGTGGCCAAACAGTTGACCAATGCACCGGAAACCTATGGCCTCTGGACGCGAGTTGATATGTTTCACCAATATGGGTCGGCTGGCTTGAGCAACAGCGATATCCACTGGGTGACCGAAGATCTTACCAAGACCAATTGGGATGAGCCGGGCTTTGCTCAAGCCATTCGTTGGAGTATTGAGAGTGTCCAATTGCATAAAGTGTCGCCGCCACCGTCAGAAGTAGAAGGCTTATTGACCGCCGGTATTTCCAATCTCTTTGCGACGGGCAAGGTGGCTATGAACCGGGTCAATGCCGGTGCGATTGGCTCGCTTCAGGCTCAAGTGGGCGATCGCTTCGAGTGGGACATTATGCCAACGCCCAAGGCACCGCTCACCGGCAAGGGTGGTGGGTTGTGGAACGACCAACCCCATGTTGTTACCAGCAATGCGCGTGAACGTCAGGTGCTGGAAGAAGCCACAAAATTCGTTGTCTTTTTAGCCAGTGACGAAGTACAAACGATCATTGCACAGGATCGCGGCTCTACGCCTACAGTACGGACCATTCAAGAGAGCAACACGTATCTATCGGCGCCACCAGCAAGCATGCAGATCGTCCTCGATGAATTGGGACAAGAGGTCGGCCCTTTCTATTTCCCAAACTGGTTGGAATGGTATGGGGTCGCCAACAAGGAATTTGAGCTAGGGTTGATCGGTGAGCGCGATATCGATGCGACCATCGAAGGTATGGTAACCGAGTGCAACAAGGTGCTAGCGAATATTCAAGCCTAGCCGCGATCTCGATTCACGCGCGGTTGGTGCTCTGTTGACTGGGGGACAAGATGACCTATAACTATCATCTTGTCCCCCGGCGCTCTGGTTATATTTCCAAGCGCACCCTGTCTGACAAGAAAGTCTAGTAACACCCCAAATGGCTACCGTATGAATAACTTTGCAGGAAAGATTGAATTACGTCCCCAACGACAATGGTGGCGCTTCCGTTGGCAGCGCGTACGCCGCCGCGAATGGTATGGGCTACTTTATGTTGCCCCATGGCTGATCGGCTTCTTGATCTTCATTGCCTATCCCTTTATCTGGTCGATTCAATTAAGCTTTATGGATTGGAAGGGCATTGGCACGCCGCGCTATATTGGCTGGGCCAACTACGTGCGCATGTTTACAGATGATGATGCATTTCTCTACAGCATCCGGAATACGATTGCCTACACCGCGGTCCATGTACCCGGCATGATGTTCCTGGCCTTTATAGTCGCCCTGTTGCTCAACCAGCGTGTACGCTTTATGCCTTTGTTTCGCACACTTTTTTATCTACCTTCGGTCACTAGTGGTGTAGCGACAGTCGTGCTTTGGGTGTGGATTCTGCACCCAACCGGTCTGCTCAATCGAGCATTGGCCACGGTTGGCATTGCAGGCCCCAACTGGTTTGGCTCGACAACCTGGGCGCTGCCAGGCTTGGTGCTCATGAGCTTCTGGAACATTGGTACCACCATGTTGATCTATCTAGCTGGCCTACAGGGCGTTCCTCAGCAGCTCTATGATGCAGCCGAGATCGATGGTGCCAATGCGCTCCAGCGGGTGCGCTATGTGACCTTGCCCATGATGACGCCTTCGATTTTCCTGACATTGGTGTTGGGCATCATTGGTAGCTTTCAAGTCTTTACAGCAGCGCTAGTTGCCACCGAAGGCGGGCCAGGATACGCCACCCTGTTTGTTCTATTGCATATTTACTACAATGCCTTCCGCTTCTTTCGTATGGGCTACGCCTCGGCTATTGCTTGGGTACTCTTTCTGATTATTATGATCTTTACAGCACTTCAATTCTGGCTAGCTTCGCGTTGGGTCTATTACGAAGGCGAACAGACCAAATAGGCCACAGAAAATAGGCTACAGAAGAAACGTTAGTACTTCACCCATACTGCACTCGGAAATATTTGGAAATATGAGGTAACTGTGACCGTTGACACAACTGGCAATGAAGCTGAACGGAGCCGTACACTTGGGTGGCGCTTGCTCATTCTGGCTTTGTTAATTGTGGGGAGTCTGATCTACGCCTTTCCTTTTTTTTGGATGATCAGCACCTCGCTCAAGATTCCACAAAATATCTATCTGGATCCCCCACAATGGATTCCAGACCCGATTGCTTGGGATAATTATAACCAAATTTTTGACATTGGGCCGGTCTGGGCTTGGATCTGGAACTCAACCGTGATCACGGCGTCGAGTGTTGTGCTGCGCACATTGAGCAGCCTGATTGTCGCCTATGGCTTTGCACGATTTGCCTTTCCCGGCAGCCGAATGCTCTTTATCCTGCTGCTTTCAAGCCTCATGCTGCCCGGCCATGTAACGATTATTCCGCGCTTTCTCATGTTCCGCGATTGGCATTGGCTTGATACCTTTTGGCCTCTCATCGCACCCAACTTCTTTAGCACAGCCTTTGCTGTCTTCCTGATTCGTCAGTTCTTGATGACCCTGCCACGTGAGCTAGATGAAGCCGCCGAGATTGATGGTGCCAATACCTGGGATATTCTGTGGCGTCTTCTACTGCCCCTGAGCAAACCGGCCATTGCCACGGTGGCTGTCTTTACCTTTATTGATGCCTGGAATGACTTTTTTGAACCCTTTATCTTTCTCTCGACGCCCAACAATTTGACGCTGGCCGTAGGTATTCGCTGGTTTCGTACCCAATACGAAACACAATTTCATCTCATGATGGCCATTTCCGTCGTCTCAGTTATGCCGATCATCATTGCGTTTCTATTTACACAAAAATACTTTATCCGTGGTATCGCGCTAACGGGCCTCAAGAGCTAATCGACAAACTATTCACACATTTTCAGCGTGCAAAATAACGAATGACCTGGAGCAGATAAATCGTTAGGAGGCGCTATGTCACAGCCCGACGTACAAACCCTTTCTTACCCAGCCACTCAATCAGCGCAAGCTACCCAAATTCATCAATCAGCCTTGGTCATGCTGGCCCATCTGCACCTAGAACGCCAGATTACACCGACAGGGATTGAATACGTACGCCCGTACGAAGATCTGACTGGCCGCCAAGTTGATATTCCCAAGTTACGGCAAGGTGGCGTCAACTGTATCTGGCTCTCGGAAGGGGGGCCGGGCGAAGTGACAGTAGATCCTGAGCCCAAAGCACGCAGCACAGTCGAGCCCAATACACGCCCCTCCATGCGCACCGTCTTTCGTGGCGCGTCCGAGGTGCAACGCATCTTGCGCGGTTTTGATGCGACCCGTCGCCTCTGCCAGAGCTACCCGAACGATCTAGAACTAGCGACCTCTGCTCAACAAATTCGTGACATTGCCGCGCGGGGCAAGATCGTGGTGTTGCTGCACACCGAGGCACTGCTCATTGCCGATGATCTGGCCATGTTGCGCAGCTATCATGCGCTAGGGCTGCGCGTCTCTGGCTTGGTCCACGCCGCGCCGCTGGATTGGATCGACTGTGATCGTGAGCAACGGCTTGGTGGGTTGACCGACCTGGGATGGCAAATTGTGTGCGAGATGAATGCGCTGGGTATTGTCATTGATATCTCGCAGCTTCGGAGGATGCGATCCGTGCGGTGTTGGCGGAAAGCAAGCAGCCGATTGTGGCTTCCCATGCCAACGTCAAACACTTCTCGCCCATCATGCGTAATCTCAGCGATGAAATTGCGCGCGCGATTGCCGACGGGGGTGGCGTCATTGGCATCCACTGCTCATCCGCATTTGTCGATATTAATTGCCTACACCAACGCAGTGGCGGCAGCGGTTCACTACATGGCACACAACGGCTGGATCTGATCGGCAAAATCCTAACACCGGGTGCGCTGGAACCACTCATGGACAAACCATTTAAAAGTCAACCAAATAAGCCCGGTAATACACGAGAGCGTATCTATGACTTTTAAGGGTTTTATCTATCAGTTTTGAGGCCGAACAGCGCGCCGCGTCCGCCCTTGCTGCCGACGCCCACTTTCCCACGGTGCATCTAGAACGCCGGATCGATGTAATTGATTATCTGGTAAATCTAGTCGGTATCGAACATGTGGGAATCGGCACTGATTTTCAGTTTTTAGAAGATGCCGTTATTGATTTTGATTCTGCCGCCCAAACCCCCAATGTCACCGCCGCGCTGCTGCGCCGTGGCTATACACCCCTGGCGATCCAAAAGATTCTGGGCGACAATTTCCTACGTGTAATCGAAGCCGTTGTCGGCGAATAAGCGCGCGCGGGTTAGGTACGCCATTCTTGCGGCTGATCACTAATGTCAAGCACATTGCCATCAGGGTCAAGCACCTTGAAGGAACCCACCGGAACTTGACTGGTATCATGCACACGTCGTTCCTTGACATCATCACGCACAATGGGCGCACCGAGTGCCAACAAGCGCTGATAGACCATGGCTAGATCATCTACCAGCAATCCCAAGTGGATAAACTCGGTGCCTTCTTCCAAGGTCGTGCGCGCGGGACCAGGGTAGGGTAATAGGGTCAGGTTCATGGTACCGTCACTCAAATCCATTGAATCCCCCGCGGGGCGGTAGCCAAGGAAACGTAGTCCAATGCCTTCTTCATAGAAACGGCGTGCTCGATCAATATCTTGCGTACGGATTGCCAAGTGGCGAAAAGTAGCCATCTGCCCGTTCTCCTTCTTCAGCCCTATATACCTATATTCTGTAACTATATTCAGCGTATGTTCAGATCAATGTTTCGTAAGGATGGGTACGTTGTGCCAATGGCAAGCTGACGCGCCCCCCGGCAGCATGGGCAGCAGCCACCGCCTGAATTAGCTCCAATGCGGCGCGAGCGCGCTCACCACTGCCCAGGGGCGCGCGATCTTCCTCAATCGCGGCCAGCAGATCGAGTACCAGACGTCGGTTGCCCTCTGCTTGCGGGGAAAGTGATGGATCGGTGGCGGCATTCAGCGCGGGGGTGGGTACCGGCACGATTTCCCAGCGATCGTCTGGCGCGCCTGGAATCACATAGGGGTGGGGATAGCGTAATAGGCGCTTGGCAAAGCCACCGCGCAAGGAAAGTTGTCCGGTTTCGCCGACGAGATCAAGGCCAAAAAGGTCTTCGCCTTTGCCCAAACCCGCAAAGGATTCAAAGAGGCCAATCACGCCGTTTTGGAAGCCGTAGGTCGCGCGCAGACCGTTGCCCGCGATGGGGCCGATCTCTTCATCACCGGCGCGCAGGTCTCCCTCGCCGGCCAAGGTTGAACCAGCCAACAACTCGCCGCTGGCCCAGCTCGCATCACCCCCAAATAGGCGCATCAGATCCAGCACATGTGTGCCCAGGATCATCAAATCTTGGCCACCGCCACGGTGATCCATTTTGCCGTAACCGCGAATCAGGCGCAGTTGCCCAATCGCACCGTCCTCTACCAACCGCAAGGTATATAGCGTTGTTGGATGCAGCCGCCCTTGATGGGCCACGGCCATTTTCACACCGGCGCGGTCACAGGCGGCCAACATGGCATCGGCATCGGCTACCGTGGCAGCCATTGGTTTTTCTAGAAAAATATGGGCACCCACGGCGGCGGCAGCTTCGACCATTGCCACGCGTTGACTGACCCAACGCGGCCCAATCGCGACCAAGCTTGGCTTTTCACGTGCGAACATTTCACGGTAATCGGCGTAGGCTGCGGGTGCGCCCAGCCGGGTTTGCATTGCCTGACGCCCCGCTTCATCAGCATCCGCAAGGGCGACGATCTCAATCCCGGGTATGCCAACAAAGGCCATATCGAGACCATGGCCATAATTACCGTGCCCCGTGTGACCGATCACTGCGGCCCGGTGCTGTCGTTGGTGTGTCATCTTGATTCCTCCTGCCAAACAGTTAATGGGTGACGTCGATCTGGTAGCGGGAGCGTAACGGGCCCCCCTTGACGGTGCGAAACATAGACGGCCATCAGGGATTCCAAGGCGACCAACCCATCGCGCCCACTGGAGACATGCTCGCGCCCTTCCTCGATCGCAGCGACCAATTCACGCGCCATCTGTTGGCAAAGCCAGCGGCTAGCTTCGCGGTCGGTGAGGGCAAAGTAAGCTTCACAATTGGGAATCGGCACCGCTTCCCAACGATCATGGGCAGCGAACGTATGGCCGCGCCGCCGGTAGAGCTGCTTGAGAAATCCCCCACGTACTGCCAACGCTCCTTCTGTACCCAAGACATCAATGCCGTCATAGCTGGCATCGGCTTTGGGCAAGTTATGGAGGCGCGCCACACCTTGCACCTCCCCCACAAACCCAAGCATAATCGTGGCACGTTCGCCTAACACGAGCCCACAGTCGCGGTCGGTCGGCTTTGCAACTTGGCTCGGCATAATTTCATTGGGCGTGGCAGGGTGGGCCGTGGCACCTGTACCCGTGGAAAGATGGGCATAGACCCATTCTAACTCATCGGCGCGCCGCCCATCTGCCAACATACGCTTGCCCAGCAAAAAACGGGCTTCATCAAAATAGTGGGTTGACATCTCCATCAATGTATTACCAACGGGACGCCCCCCTTTGTCATAAATATCAACAGCGAGAATTTCACCAATCGCACCATCGGCAATCAAGTTGCGTGCCAGGGTGCTGGCAGGCGTCATGCGACGCAGATGATTGACCGCTAATCGGACACCCGCCGCCGCACAGACTTGCAGCATGGTGTCGGCTTCTGCCAAATTGAGGGCGAGCGGCTTTTCACATAATACATGAATCCCACGTTGTGCGGCTGCAATCGTGATGGGGGCATGTTGCGGCGCTTGGGTGGCGATCACCACAAAATCAGGGTGCTCCTCTTCCAGCATGGTTTCAAAATCGAGATAGCAATGCGCGGCGTCTACGCCTGCTTCCTGGCCGGCCCGCGCTAGATTTTCTGGCATCACGTCGGCCAGCCCTACCAAGGCGATATCGGGCAAGGCGGCCAGCGCGATGGCATGTGTACGCCCCATGCCACCGCAACCAATCACAGCAACTTTACGGCTTTTGTGTCTAGTGGCCATCGTTATTTTCTCCAGCAGTCATTTTGTTAACCAGCATTTTGTGTAGCGGTTGTCTGTTGTGAATGAGGCAGCACACAAGTTTGCTCCGTCACGCAGAGCATTTTTTGTCACATACCCAACCTACCGGTTTTATTGTATACTTTTATTGTGTGTTTTTGGACAAATCCGGCTTCTCTGCTCCCTTGTCTTTTACTGGGAAGCATCCTTTTAAGGATACGCCCACATAGGTCCGTACCCCACCCCCATTGTGCCGGGTTTGTGCCAGTCTGTGCCATCCTAATCTGTCATCCCAACATGTCACCTCAGTGTGTTATCGGAGGCCAACTATGGTTCTGGCAAAAGAAGAATTTGGTCAGCAGATTGTCACGGCCTATCAACATCTGTACGATTTAGTCTATTTACGCAGTCATCCGCTCGCCGATATCCTCATTCCGGACCAAGCGATGCGGCGTAAGCACAAAGCCTGGGTCTTACATGATATTCTGCTCAATGTAATTGAAGAACTTGATCCCGGCCCCCAAGTCCCGATCTTTTCGCGTGAGTGGCGGCGCTACCGATTGTTGACTTTGCGCTATACGGATGGCCTGGATCCGCAAGCAGTGGCCCAAGAGCTATCGATTAGCCGTCGGCACTACTATCGCGAACATGATGCCGCGGTTGAAGCGATCATCAGTGTCCTATGGGAACGCTATCTCCAGCAGCCCATTTCCATGCAAAGACAATCCCCTGTCACGCCGCGCAATACCGCACACACCGAACAACATACGCAGGCGCAAGCGGGTGACCGGTTGGCCTTGCTGCGCGAAGAGGCCGCGCGGCTGAACCCATCGGGCTGCGACAGTTCACTGGCCGAAGTCATCGCGAGCACAGTCGAGATCATTCGCGAGATGGCAGATCAGAAGGGCATCCACATTGAAGTTACGCTTGACCGTTCGACCACGCGAGTTTCTATGGATCGCAACATCTTGCGTCAAGTGCTATTGGGATTATTAAGCTACCAGGTAGAACATCTGGCCCAGGGGACGATCCGCATTGGCGAGGATGAACACAAAGGCTGTGTATTACTCCTACAGAGCCAGGGCATTCATTCTTCGGGCAGGGCTACTATAGCCACATCTTCGCCGAGTGATAGCGATGTACACTTGAGCATGTTGAGCGAGTTGGCAGCCATGCAAGAGGCGCAGATTCAAACTAGTAGTGATGCGTCTGGCGTGAAAAGCTTTCAGATTACCTTACCCGCCGACTTACCGCGCACGATTCTGGTTGTGGATGACAATGCCGATGTGCTAGAGCTATTCCGACGCTATCTACAACAGCATCACTATCAAATTATGCCCACACAAAGCAGCAACGAAGCACTCCAGTTAGCGCAAGAATTTCGTCCCCACGCCATCATCCTCGACCTGATGCTACCTGAACGCGATGGCTGGGAGGTCTTACAAACGCTCACCAATCAACCCGATACTCAGCACATCCCGATTATTATCTGCACAGTCCTCAGTGCCAAAAGTTTAGCCTTTGCGCTCGGGGCCGCGGCCTTTCTCGAAAAACCGGTGACAGAGCAAACTTTATTGGAAACGTTGCATACACTCGAAACAATATAAGCGTACTACGCATTGGCACGCGCGGTGATCTCACTTGCTACATGTCTACAGGCTGCGATCTGGCGGTTGCGTTGTCTACCACTTGTTGAATCCACTGTACTAGCTGGCCCGGCAGCAGACCACTGGCTTTTGTGATCAAGAATCCACCCTGTAGCACTTCCAGGTTATCGATTTCATCCTGAGCCGAAACAATCACAATGGGAATTTCCTGCCAATCGGGGGTGCTGCGTAGGATCTCAATAATTTGGATCCCATTTAGATCGGGCAAGATCAAGTCAAGCAGGATCAGATCAGGCTGACGGTGGCACAGTATGGCCAATGCTTCTTGACCACTGTGCGCGGTTGCAACCTGGAGCTGGCGCGTCGAATGCGTAAGGATTTGACGAATAAAGCGCACAAAATCGCGGTTATCATCCACCACGAGGATACTTGCCACTTTATCGCCAAACTGTTGCAACATATCCCACAAACTTTGGCGCAAGACGGGCTTGATCAAATACCCATCCACTGCCAACCGCTGTCGTAGTGGTTCTTCGCCGGGCAAGGCGCAACCAATCATGGGCACATGCGACACCCCCCACTGCTGCGCTAGCTCGATCATGCGCGGTTGATCCAGGGCCGTACACGCGGTATCAATAACAACGGCTTGCGGGACAGACTGGCTTGCTAGCTGCGCGGCCAACAATAAATTGTTGGCGACCACAATGCGATAGCCTTGGATATATCGGGTCAATAACATGGCCGCGGTTGTGCTGGCGGTCACCACCAAGAGAATAGGTTTTTTGCCATGATCCAAATAACGCCAAGGGGAGAGGCCCGACACACGACCGGTAGCGAGTGTAGCAGGTTCGTCGCGCGGATTAAGGGGCAGGGTAAAATAGAAGCTGCTACCCTGGTCAAGTTGGCTTTCTACCCAGATCTGCCCACCATGCAGCCGCACAAAACGTTGACTGATCGCCAAGCCCAACCCCGCGCCGCCATGACGACGGCGCGTGCTTCCATCTACTTGATAGAATTCATCAAAAATATGGGGCAGATCAGCGGGAGCAATGCCAATCCCGGTATCGGTAACGCTAAAGACGAGCACCGGATCGGCACAAGCGACACGCACAGTCACGCCGCCTTGTTCGGTAAATCGAGCAGCATTATTGAGCAAGTTGAAGAGCACCTGACGGATGCGCGTGGGGTCCAAAGCCGTGGTGGGCAGATCGGGTGCGATCTCCATCGTCAAGGTCAACCCGCGCGATTCGACCAAGCTGCGCGCCGTCGCAACCGCTTCCTGTGTCAACGCGGCCGGGTCGGTCAGTTCGGGCAGCAAGCTCATCTGAGCCGTCTCGATACGCGCTAGATCCAACACATCATTGACCAAGGTTTGCAAATGACTAGCATTGCGATGAATAATGTGCAGATCACGCAGGTAGGCAGGGGGCAACTGGCCGCCGTAATACTCGGGGGATTGGACCATCAGTTCCGTAAACCCCACCACTAAGTTGAGGGGGGTACGCAATTCGTGACTGATCGTTTGCACAAAGTTCTGCTTGATGCGCCGCGCTTCTTCAGCCTGATCGCGGGCCAGGTTTAGCATGTAGTTCATGCGCTCGGTGCGATATCGGGCTTCGTGCAATTCTTTGAGCGCCTGTTGCAATTCGGCCTGGCGCTCACGGGCTAGCCATTCATTGTGATGGGCACGGCTATACGCATTATTGAGCCAGCTTAGGGTGCTATACAAATTATGGGCAGAAAGCCAAGCAGCCAAGGTGACCAAGGCGATAATGGCCATGGGCAAGACGAAAGCCAGCATACCTTGTTCACTGGCCAACGGCGGTATGACCCCAATCGAGACAGCCGCCAGCAAAAAAACCGACCACCGATTAAGCAAAACGCTGGCAAAAATAATCGGCAAAATAAATAGGTAGATAGCCATCGCGTCGTGTAGCGCTAGTATAGTACAAAGTGTGGCACCAAACGTGCCTAGAATAAAGACCCAACGTGTACTGCGTTGCGTGGGCCGATTTCGTAACAGGGCCAACATAGCTGTACTGAGTAGCAGCAGCGCGCCGATCCAGGCACTTGGCGGAGCCGATCCGCCTGTAATGGGCCAGAAAAGTAGCACAAGCCAACCATAGCTAACCGCGCCCGTACAGAGCGCCATTGTGCGTAAAGATTCCGCCCGTAGGTGGCTTAGATCATCGGGAGGTTCATCATTCGGAATTATCGACTTGCGCATGAAATTGCTTCCAAGACTGATTCTGCCCCGGTATCTCGACGCCAGTGGATTTAGACGATACTGGATCTGGGCGAATCGCTATTTGGAGTATAGAACACCTGCGAAAAAAGTACAATCAGCGGGGTTTTGCCAGCTGGGGCCTATCAATCAGCATCAATCAATCGGCATCAAAAGCAAGGGCACCTGCGGATAGAATGCGCCGTTTCCAGGGCGTGCCTACTCACCCGATTCAGTTTTCTATACGCAATTGGCAATGGTATACTATATCTATGACAATCCAGATTTTAGCGCCCGATATTGCTGCCAAAATTGCCGCCGGCGAGGTGGTAGAGCGGCCTGCAAATGTGGCAAAAGAGTTGCTCGAAAATAGCTTGGATGCTGGTGCCACCGAGATCCGCGTTGAGATCCGCGAGGGGGGCCAGCGACTGTTGCGCGTGATCGACAATGGTGAGGGTATGACCGCCGACGAAGCACCCTTGGCTTTGCTGCGCCATGCCACCAGCAAAATCCACACCGCCGAGGAACTCTACCAGATTCGCACCTTTGGGTTTCGCGGGGAAGCGCTCTATAGTATTGCCGCGGTCAGCCAGTTGACCCTTACCACACGGCACAAAGACGAAGCCTTTGGTACACAGATCCGCGCCGAAGCGGGCGAGGTCGTTGCCCAACAACGCGCCGGCAGCCCCGTCGGCACGATCATTAACATTGAGCATCTCTTTTATAATGTGCCGGCGCGCAAAAAATTTCTACGCAAAGCACCGACCGAATCCGGCCAAATCACAGCAGTCGTTCAACGCTATGCCCTGGCTTACCCCGACCGCCGGTTTAGCTTGGTCAATGATGGCCGACTGGTCTTTCAATCGACCGGTAGTGGCGATCTGCTGGATGTGCTGGTAAAGCTCTATGGCTTGGAAAATGCCCGGCAGATGACTCCCGTTGGAGGACTCGGTGATAAGCGGCAGATAGCCGCTGCATCCGACGCACTAACCCAGGATGTTGCATTTATGTCCACGCTGGAGACGGGTAGCGAAGCACCTTTGCGTGTCTATGGCTATACAAGCCTGCCCACGTTGACGCGTGCCAATCGGGGCAATATTGATATTTTTGTAAACCGACGCTATGTCGAAGACCGCAGCGTCACCCACGCGATTATACAGGCGTATCACACACTGTTGCCTGGGGGACGCTATCCGCTGGCTACGATCTTTGTCGAAATTGATCCAAGCCAAGTAGATGTCAATGTTCATCCGCAAAAGGTGCAGGTACGCTTTGTGGATGAACGCGCAATCTTTGGCGCGGTGCAAAAGGCTGTGCGCCGCGTGATTGTTGCCACGGCACCCATCCCCGATATGCCCTTGCCCACACCCGCAGTGCCGCCCAGTTCCCCCCAGGATGCCGATGTCAGCACGCGCAGTGAATGGTCTGCCCCCACCCGCCCGCCGATGACAGGCTGGGGTGAGCTACCAACCCAGTCGGCCACGACCGAGCAAGCGCGGCTGGATCTCTATACACCGCCGCCACTGGCCCGCACCATGCCTGCTATACCTCAGTCGCCCGCGCCATTGCCTGCATCCCTGCCAACTGTAGCACCAAGGCAAGCGCCTCTCGCAAATCCGTCGGCACCAGCCCCGCCGCCAGCCCCTAGCACCGGTTTGCCGCGTGAGGTAGAGGTGACGGCGCAAAAGAAACAACTACCAGCCCTGCGCGTGGTAGGCCAGATTGGGGCCATGTATATTGTGGCCGAGGGGCCAGATGGCATGTATCTCGTGGATCAACATGCCGCGCATGAGCGCATTCTCTACGAAAAATATTTAGCCCAACGCTATGGCACGGTCGATGGCATGGTGCCCCGCCAACACCTGCTCGAACCGTTGACATTGCACATGGGCCACGAATTGACGGGGTTGGTCGCCGAACATCTGGCACAGTTAAACAGTGTTGGCTTTGAGATCGAAGCGTTTGGCGGCGACACATTTTTGGTGCGTGCTATGCCCAGTGTGCTCTCGGGGCAAGACCCGCTACGCACCCTGGAAGAGATTGCCAACGCCATGGCCAATCGGCGCAATCTGGTGGGCGAAGAGTTGGAGGCGCGCATGGTGAAAATGATCTGCAAACGCGCTTCGATCAAAGCTGGCCAATTGCTGAGCGATCTGGAAATGCAGGAATTGATCCATCAACTGGAGGCGTGCCAGTCGCCGCGCACTTGCCCCCACGGTCGCCCAACCATGATTCAACTTTCGGCGGGCGAGCTAGAGAAAGCCTTTGGCAGAATTTAAAGTCAAATACTTTGTGCCGTCAAAATGGTGTGCTATACTGATAGATTAACAACGAAAGTTTGTCATAAAAAGTAGGTAGTCGGATAGCGTAGCGCAAAATTACGCAGCGGAATAGAGGCGGAACCGCAAGCAATCGAGAGAAAAAAGGGAAATGATTTCATGGGACTGTTTCCATGAAGCACAAAAAAATCTCTGTTTGTTTGCAGCCTGCTTTGCGTTGCCGTTGCGTGCGCGGTGTCTTTCGTCGCTCAATAGAAAATAGAAACTACAAAATAGTTCTGAGGAAACAATGCCGTTACAGATCAACAAAGAAGAACGAGAAAATCGCGAGTTGGTGTTGACGATCGAGGTGGACCAAGCTCGTGTGGATCAAGAGTTGCGCAAGGCAGCCAACAAGGTTGCCAGCAGCTACCGCATTCCTGGCTTCCGCAAAGGCAAGGCACCCTATCACATTATTGTGCAGCAAGTGGGCTTGCCTTCGCTCTATAACGAATTTGTGGAAGAGCTGGGCCAGGTTGTCTATCAGGAAGCCATCGAACAAGAGAAGCTCGAGCCCTATGCGCGCGCCTCGCTGGAAGATGTCAAGCTTGAGCCATTAGTCTATACCTTGGCCATGCCGCTCGATCCAGCTATCGATCTGGGCGACTATAAGGCATTGCGCGTTGAGGAAGATGAATTTGCCATTGATGAGGCCGATGTCGAAGCGCGGCTGGATCAATATCGCGACCAAGGGGCTGGCTGGGAAAATGTCGAGCGCCCTGGTCAATATGGCGATATGATGAATCTCAATGTACACAGCGTGCTGATCGACGAGGCTGGCAACCCCATCTTGGGCGAAGATGGTTCCGAAACGGTGGTGCTCGACGAAACCGAATGGGATGTAACGCCGGATCAGGAAAATCCCATGGAACCAGCGGGTCTGGATGAAGAGTTATTGGGGCTGAAAGCTGGCGATGAGAAGGAATTTGTCCTCTCCTGGCCCGCAGAAGGCCAGAGCATCTACGCCGGCAAGCAGGCGCGCTTTCAAGTTAAAGTGAATCATATTCAGGCTTATCAAAAATCTGAACTCACCGACGAATTTGCCCAGACCATCGGGCCAGATTTTGAAACGGTCGAAGATCTCAAAGAGAGCATCCGCGTGACGTTGCGCGAAAACGCCAAAACCCAAGCGGACAATGCCTACCTGGAAAAAGTCCTAGACGCGGTTTTGGCCCAGAGCACGCTCAACTATCCGCCAGTTGTGATTGAAGATCAGATCGACTCGATGGTCTCGGATATTGAAATGCAATTGCGCCGCTTTGGTATCGAAAATCTGGACACCTATTATCGCCAAACGGGCCAGACACGCGAACAAATGCGCGAAAGTTTCCGCGAAGACGCCAAACGTCAGGCCGAACGCAATTTGATTCTCTCTGAAATCTTGCGCCTGGAGAATATGACGGTCAGTCAGACCGATGTCGATGCGCGCATTCAATTGCTGTTGACGGGCAATGATCCAGAGACGGCGCAACAGTTGGCCAATATGTTCCGCCATGAATCGGGACGCGCCATTCTGGAAAGCCAACTGCTGCGCGACAAGTCGATTGAACGCATTATTGCCATTGCCCGCGGGAAAGGCGATGAACTGCCCTCCACAGACACAGTCGAGACACCCGCCGCAGACACAGCCGACACGACCGCCACTGATGCATCTGCTACAGAGACACTAACAGAGATAACGACAGAGCCAGCATCAGAGAGCGCAGACGCGGACAAGGATACCACACAAGCCTAGGCTAGGCTTGCACAATACGGGCTGCGCCTGGTTACGACAACAGTGCCTGGGTTGGCATGAGAAAGTTCGACTTCGCAGCGAGGTCGAACTTTCTCATGCCCTTTATCGTTTACAGCCTAGGCGCGTTGCTGGCGCAGTCGCGCAACGCGTTTACATTGGATGCTTGGCGGTGGGAATCGGGCCATGGGGTTGTGCCAGCGATCGCACCATGGCCGCTTGCTCGAATTCTAACAGAACACAAACACCAAAATAGAGCCAAATTACATCCGCATTGTGCCTTGCTGAATTATGGTTGGTGTATATATTTCCCAAATTTTGATTGACCTAGCTTATCCTTTGAATGGAGATAAATTTTATGAATATGGTTCCACCAACCAATATGGTTCCGATGGTCATCGACAGCTCTGGCCGTGGCGAACGCGCGTATGACATCTATAGCTTGCTACTCAAGGAACGCATTATCTTTCTGGGCACACCGATTAATGATCAGGTTGCCAATCTGATTGTCGCACAATTGCTCTGGTTGAATAGCGAAGATGCCAATCAGCCGATCAACATGTACATCAATAGCCCCGGTGGGCATATCCATGCTGGTTTCGCCATCTATGACACTATGCAGATGATTACCGCGCCGGTTAGCACAGTCGCCGTCGGCATGACCGCCAGCATGGGTACCGTGTTACTGGCCTCTGGCGCAACAGGCCGCCGCTATGCGCTGCCCCACGCCACCATTCACATGCACCCGGCCAGCAGTGGCGCCCAGGGCTACACCGAAGATGTGCGGATTGCCTTCCGCGAGCAAGAACGCATTCAGACCCAGCTTTTCCAACTGGTGAGTTCACATGTCAAGCGTGATTGGAAAGAAATCGAACGCGATTTCGACCGTGATCGCTATATGAATGCTCTGGAAGCCAAAGAATACGGCTTGGTGGACGAAGTGTTGGGTGATACGTCGCGCATTGTCGCTGTGGATCGCAAAACCGGCGAATTGCGCTTGGCCAGTGGCGAAAAGGTGATCGAAACGACGCCACTCGAAATTGAAGGCAGATAACTTATGACAGAGCCACGTTGCTCTTTTTGTGGCAAAACCAAAGCCGAAGTCCAGCGCCTGATCGAAGGTGCGGATAACGCTTATATTTGTGACGAATGTGTCCTGTTGGGTGCCGAGATTTTAACCGAGGAAGGGTTAACGGGTGCCGCAGCACGGACACAGGGAGCGAAGCCGCGCGATCTCGGCGTGATTCCAAGCCCAAGGGCAATTGTTGACCATCTGAATCAGTATGTAATTGGGCAAGAACAAGCCAAAAAGGTGTTGGCTGTCGCCGTCTACAATCATTACAAACGGGTTTTTGGGAAACATAGCGGCAATCAGGTGGAGGGGGCCGATGCGGCCAACCAAGCCGATAACGATGTGGAGCTGACCAAAAGCAACGTGCTGTTGATTGGTTCTACCGGCAGTGGCAAGACCTTGCTCGCCCAAACTTTGGCCAAGTTACTCAATGTTCCGTTGACGATTGCTGACGCCACCACGCTGACCGAAGCAGGCTATGTCGGTGAAGATGTGGAGACGATTCTTGTTGGGTTGCTACAAGCGTCCGATTGGGATGTGGAACGCGCGGCCTATGGCATTGTCTACATAGATGAGATCGACAAGATTGCGCGCAAAGGTGGCGATAACCCGAGCATCACGCGCGATGTCAGTGGCGAAGGTGTACAGCAAGCGCTGCTCAAGATCATTGAAGGCACGACCGCCAATGTACCGCCCAACGCAGGGCGCAAACATCCGCAGCAGGATTTTATCCAGCTTGATACGCGCAACATTCTGTTTATCTGTGGTGGCGCGTTCAGTCACCTGGGCGACATGGTACGACGGCGTATTCAGCGGCGCTCTGGGCTGGGGTTTATGACCGGGCAAGAGGAGACGTTGCAACCGCGCATTGCCGGTACGGCCATCGAGGATACCAGCGCCCTGCCCTTGCCCGAAAATCTGACCGAGCGCCAACGCGAACAGCAGATCCGCCGGATGGAGCGCGAAAGTCGCGAAGAAAGTCAACTGCTGCACCAAGTTGTGCCCGATGATCTGCTGGCATTTGGCCTGATTCCAGAATTTATTGGCCGCTTGCCGGTCTTTGTCAGTCTAGATTCACTGGATCGCCGGGCGTTGGTACGCATCTTGACCGAGCCGAAGAATAGTGTGGTGCGTCAATTCCAACGGCTCTTTGCCATGGACAAAGTGGAGCTACA
>Ga0105044_10004228_pt1 | contig 19725 bp, 14 predicted proteins | sample MAT01_FD_78092 | JGI IMG/M metagenome (GOLD analysis project Ga0105044, IMG submission 78092) | Freshwater microbial communities from Lake Fryxell liftoff mats and glacier meltwater in Antarctica - MAT-01 | ecosystem: Environmental > Aquatic > Freshwater > Ice > Liftoff microbial mat | place...
ACATCGGTCCGCGTCAACCTCCTCGGTCATCGCCGTCAGCAACAATTCCTGGGGGCCGGAACTGGACGGCACCGGCACCGAGGCGATCGGTCTTACTATCGACACGGCTCTCCAGAGCGGGGTGATCCATGGGCGTAGCGGCCGGGGAACCGTCTATGTCTTCTCTGCGGGCAACGGGAACGGCCTCGACCGGATGGACTACAACGAGTTTGCCAATGACCGTCGGGTCATCGCTGTCGGCGCCTTGGGTCCGGATGGCAATCCTGCGAGCTACAGTGAGCACGGTCTAGCTGTGCTGGTGGCCGCACCAGGTGGAGGCGGTGATGCTTCCGCGATGGTCAGTTGCGACCGGTCCGATGCTGGGTCGCCCACACGTGGCTTTGAGGCGGGGAACTACACCTCCGTCACGCCGGCATCGGCCCCTGCGGTTGCTAACGGCACCAGCTTCTCAGCCCCGCTGGTGTCGGGAACAGCCGCCTTGCTGATCGAGGCCAATCCGCAGTTGTCGTGGCGTGATGTGCCCTGGTTGTTGGCACTTACCGCCAGACCTATCGGAACGACGACTCTCAATGCCGCGGGTCTGCGGTTCAATGATTCGAGTGGAGCTGGGCTGATCGATGTTTCGACGGCCGTCGTTGCCGCCGCGACCTGGGTGCCCCTACCGCCGGTCGAGTCTTATTCGGCCAGTGCCTCCGGTGGGATCATTCCAGACAACAGCGCGGCCGGTCTGACGGCGTCATTCGACTTATCGGCGGTACCCTCAGACTTCGTGGTCGAACGGGCCGTGCTGACGATTAACGCGACACACGCAACGCGTGGGCAATTGTCCTTCAGGCTTGTCTCACCAGGCGGGACCGCTGTGTTGGTAGAAGGCAGAAGCACTGACGCCAACGACAACTATTCCAACCTGTCATGCACCAGCGTTTGGACGATGGGGGAAGGCGGACGGGGCAGCTGGAGCCTGACCGCCCTCGACCAGACCAGTGGCGACACAGGCAGTCTCGGCACCTGCAGTCTAGGCCTCTACGGTTATCGACCGTACCGGTTCGCTCCGGTGGTGACGCAACACTTCCCGTCCGCGGTGCGGGTCGGTCAGATCACCGTCCAGTTATCGGTGCTGGCCACCGGCGAACCACTCAGCCAGGGCGGGGACATAGTCACCAAGATCGTCGCCGATGGGGTTGCCCAGTCGGCGACTCGCGATGCGGCTGGATGGGCAGCTGCGTCGTTCGACGTCAGCAGCTGGACGGTCGGCTCGCGCAGTCTCCTGCTGCGCAGCCCTGCCGTGCGTGGGCCGGACGGCACGACCGGCAGCAATCAGGATTCAGCTGCCCTGACGATCCCGGTTCGTGGCAGCAATAATGCGCCGGTCGGCAGTGCGGTGGGTGGCACCGCTACCGCCGGGCAGCCTACGACCAGCGGCTCGGCGAGTTTCACTGATGCTGATGGTGACGCCCTGCGCTATCTGCTCCGCTCACAGCCGACTGGCAGCAGCGTGACGGTCGATCCCCTCACTGGCCAGGTGGCATTCACCCCGGCAGCCGGATCGATAACCGGCAACCAGGAGGTCGTGGTCTCTGCGAGCGATGGCATGGATGATGCCGCCGATGTCTTGATTACGTACGCTGTCAGCGCGGCCCCGGCAGGCACGTCAGGTAAAAGTGGTGGCGGCGGTGGCGGTGGCGGCGGTTGTGGCGCGGGCTCTGGAACAGCGCTGGGCTTGATCGGCCTGCTTTCGTTACTGGCCCTGCGCCGTCCGCGATTGAACTGGCGGAGCTGATCAGCGCGCCATCCAGCCCGCACAGGCATGGTATAGCGGCACTCCGATCGCCAAATTAAACGGAAAGGTTACCCCCAGGGCGCAGGCCAAACAGGTGCCAAGGTCGGCGTGCGGCAAGGCCACACGCACTGCCGCCGGTGCAGCGATGTAGCTGGCACTGGCGGCAAGCACTCCCATCAGGGTTGCACCACCGACGGATAGCCCCGCGAGGTGGCCGGCTGTGACCCCGATCAGACCGTTGATCAGCGGCAGGGAGATACCGAACACCACCAGGCGCCACCACCCGGCGCGCAGGCCCTTCAGCCGTTCAGCCGCGACCGTGCCCAGGTCGAGGAGGAAGAGGCAGAGGATGCCGACGAATGGCTCGACGAAGAAGACGTTGATTTTGGCCAGACCCGCCGGATCTGCGACCCAGCCTACCGCCATGCCACCCAGTAGCAGCACGATCGACTTGCCGGAGAGCACCCGGCCGATGGCGGGCAGTAGGGCCGGACGATCTTCGGCGCCATCTCCCGCCCCACGCCGGGCCAGCCACAGCGCGACCGCGATACCAGGCACTTCCATCAGGGCGAGCAGCCCAGGCATGTAGCCTTCGTAGTGCTCGCCCAGATGAGTGAGGTAGGCGCAGGCGGCCAGGAAGGTGACAGCCGAGGTCGAACCGTAATGTGCAGCCAGGGCAGCAGCGTCGATGCGACCCAGGGACAACAGCCGCCGGGCCACTGGATAGGCGATCAACGGAATGGCACAGCCGATCACCAGGGTGGCGGCGGCGGGCAGCAGGAGTTCAGCAAAGCTGACACTTGACAGGGCGGCGCCGCCCTTGAGGCCAATGGCGAAGAGCAGATAGATCGACAGCGCCTGGGTCAACTGCTCTGGGAACGACAGATCGCTACGGCACAGGCGGGCCAGCACACCGACGGCAAAGGCGAGGAAGGCGGGAGCCAGGAGATTGTGGCTGAGCAGTTGCAGATCCATGGCAGGCACCTTCTAAAAACAAACGAATTGTAAAGCGTGAATGAAATGTCGCGTAATACATCAGGGGCCGCCCGTGTGCCTAAAGCGAAGCCGATGGTGGCAATACCAGGAGCCCTGCCCATAGTCTTCGGCCATGGGCAAAGGTGCCGTTCTTGACGAGGCGTTCCTCGCCGCCGCCGGACTCAGCGAGCAGCTGCTGACGCTGTCAGGAGCGATCGAGAACAAGCACCACGAGGTACTGCAGGAACCGATGTTCCATGTCCGCACCTCGGAGATCGAGGAAACCGTTTACCTCGAACGGAAGTACGTCTTCGACAACCAAGTGTCCATCCGGGCCCATTATGGCAAGGGTGACAAGGTGTTGGTCTGGCTCCAGCGATCCCTGCGTCAGCCGCCGCATGATCCGCGAGCCGCGATGGTTGAGTTGCTGATGGCGCGGGAGTTCTTTATGCTGGGCGACTGGCGGGAATTCCAGCGCTTCCGCCAGTTCGTCAAAAGCCAGCGCATCCTTGATGCCCAGGCCCGCCAGTGGATCACCGACAACCACGTCAAGTTCAAGGATCTGGCGGCAACCGACGAAGGTTTGCGCCACATCCTCGACTGCTTGGGGGCGGTCGCCGAATGGCCCGACCTTGATGGCCAGGACCAGGGCGAAAGCCGCACCACCCTGGAACTGATCGCCAAGACTTACTCGCGTTCGCTCGCCCCGGTGCGTGCTGCCGTCAAGTTGCCGAACGCCCTGCTGTCCCGTCCGCCAGACACCCGGTTCAACATCTTCCGGTTGTTCTCGTTTGTCGAGGATCCGAATGGGCCGATGAGCTTGATCCGCTTCCTCAAAGACCTTGGCCAGGCCACCAATGATCCCCGGGTCATCGAGATGACTGGGACGCTGAAGAACAGCCGGGACATCTCCCGGGCTTTCGCCGCATTGCGTAGTGCCTTGCTGTCTCGGAAGCTGCCGAACGACTCCGTATGAACACGTCCGTCCGCAAGATCAAACTCGATTTGCCTCCGACCGCCAATCTGGCTGCCGCCCCGCTCTGGCAGGTGGTCAATCCGGCCAATGGCCGCTCCGTCCAGGCTCCGGTCGAGATGTGCGGCGACGGCGTTCGTTTGTGGCACGAGCGGGCCCGGGCGATCGGCCTGCAGCCGGGCGACCCGGTCGATCTCACCCCTCCTTGACCCACCCCGGGTCGAAGGGCTATCTGGCCCTTTGCACCGCTGATGCCCCGCCGTACACCCAGCAGGCCGATGCCAGATCCCACGCCAGAACTCGCCGCCGCCAAACGCATCACCTCGCTTGAGGCCGATGTCGCGAACCTCCGTCGCGGCATGGTCCAGCAACTGACTGCCACCGGGCGCCTCGTGCAGCAGGCGCTGGCGCTCGACACCAAGTTTTTCCAGGGCCGCTTCCTCTCCGACCGCCAGCCGAATCCACAGGAAGAGATCGGTATCGCCGCCGACATTCTCGCCGCGGCGGGGGCCGAACTCGACAAGCGTGGGACCGGCCCGGTTGCCGGCACAGCGATGACCGAGGTGCTGCGTTCCGAGCTGGTCGCCCGGGAGGGCGAACTGGCCGAGATGCGACGGCAGACCGTTGCCTTGCAGGAGGAGCATGCTGCGGTCGTAGCAGGTCTGATGACCCGCGTCGAACAGGCCGAGGAAAGCAGCGGGGGTCTGAGTACGTCCTCTGCCGACAGCGCGGCCGAGCTGCGTGCCGAGCGAGCCGAAGCCCTCGGACTGTGTTCTGAACTGCTACGGGTGATCCAGTCCGCCCCGGCTGGTGGCGATGATGTGCAGATCACCCTGGGGGTCCTGCAGGACTGTCTCAAGGAGGAGGGTGGCCTGGGTACGGTGTGCCAGGCCGCCGAGTCGGCCCTGGTCTCTTGGGCCGAGGCCCTGATGCATGCGCTGGGCGAGGCCAAGGCCGCGACCGCCGGGTTGGACGGTCTGCGCGCCACCGCCGGTGAATGGCAGCGGCAGTCGGCCCAGCTGAAGGCCGATCTGGACCGTACGCGCAACGAAGCCACCAAGGCGGCCGCCGAGTCAGCCAAGGCAACCGCCGAGGCGCGCTCGACCAGCGAGCGCAGCGGCATCATCGAGCGCGAGATCACCAAGCTGCAGAGTGAACGCGAGACGCTGGTGCGCGATGTCGAGCGCCTACAGGTCGAACTGGGCGAGCAGCGTCGCGCCGCCCACGAGGCCAACATGGCGCGGACCCGCGATCGCGAGGAGACCGAGGTCTTCCGCGCCACCGCGCGCAGCGATGCCGAACATGCGGTGGCCAAGGCCCTCGGAGAGGTCGCTACCGCTACCCAGCTCGCCACCGCTGCAGTTGGTGAACGGGATCAGATCCAGGGTCGCCTAGTCAATGCCCAGGAACGTCTCGATCGCCAGGATGCCGAACGCGCGCGCGCCAACAGCGAGCTTGTCGTCCTGCGCAAAGAGCTGGAGACCCTGCGGGTCGCCCAGCAGCAGTCCCTCGAGGCGGCGCAGCTGGCCCAGCAGTCCGTTAGCGCCGTCACTGCCGAGCGCGACGGCCTGCAGACCTCCCTTACTGCGCTTAAAAAGGACAGTGCAGCGGTCCGTTCCGAAGGCGAGTCTGCGGTCGCCCGCGAGCGCGCCGCCGCCGAACGGGCAGAACGCTTGCAGGGCGAGCGGGACAAGCTGGTCTCCGAACGCGAACGGGCCTTGGCCGAGGTCGGCACGCTCAAGCGGGATCTCGACCAGTTGCGCAGTGAGCGCGACGCTCTGGCCGAACGCATCACTGTCGCTGCCAAGCAGGTCGAGACAGTCTCGCTGGACCGCGATCGCGCTGCCGGCGAGCGTGAGCGGACCGCGATCGAGCTGGCCCAGGCACGTAAAGAATTGGAGGCCTCCCGGGCGCTGGCGGAACGCACCGCCAGCGAGCGAGACGGTTTGCGCAGTCGCGTCACCGCCGCCGACGGTACCGCTGAAGCGGCGATGCGCGAACGCGACCAGGCACGCGGCCAGGTCGCCAACGCTGGTGCCGAACGCGACCGTTTTCGAGCCGCCTTGGAATCGGCCCAAGCAGAGCGCACCAACCTGCTGCGGAGCAAGGAAGAACAGCACGCGCAGTTCACCCTGCGACTCACCGAGAGCAGCCGTCAGCTGGGCGAGATGAAGCAGGTCCAGGCCCGTCTGGCTGGTGAGAACGATCGCCTGACCAACGAGAACGAGCTGCTACGCAAGGCCAGCGAGCGCGGTAAGACTGATGTCGCCGAGATGGCCCGCCGTGCCGAGGCGGCAGCCCTCGACCGGCGCCGCCTTGAAGAGGCTGAAACCCGAGCCACCGCTGCCGAGAACCGCGTTGTCGAATCCGAGCGCCGCATCCAGGGAGCTCTGGCCGAACGCGACAGCCAGCTGGCAATGGCGATCAACGAGGTCAAGCGGCTCGGCGATACGGTGGCGCTGGAGAAGAAGCGCTTCGCCGATGCTATCGCCCTGCTGAAACAGGCCCGTGGAGCGGTCGAGGACGCCAAGCGTGCCACCGCCACCTTCGACGCTGTCCAGGCCGAACTGGCGCGCGTCAAGAAGGGCTGATTCACAGGCTGGGCTTCAGGGTGCCGGGATGCGTCGGCGCTGGCGGATCCGCTCACCGGTCCATGCTCTGCCCCCATGCCCGCCGTAGATCGTCCGTCTGTTCGCACCTCCGGTAATAGCGCCTCGGTGCCAGCGGCGGCCTGGAATAGCAGATTTTTGCGTGCGTGTCGCGGCGAAGCCGTCGATCGCACCCCGGTCTGGATGATGCGTCAGGCAGGCCGCTACATGGAGCATTACCGTGGTCTGCGCGCCAAGCTGTCGTTCCTCGACCTGTGCCGCAATCCGTCGGCCAGCGCCGAGGCGGCGCTGTTCGCCCGCGAGTATCTGGGCGTCGACGCCAGCATCGTGTTCAGCGACATCCTGATCGTGTTGGAGGCCCTCGGGGTCGGCTTGCGCTTCGATGGCGATGGGCCCAAGCTGACGCCACTGGCTGATGCTGCTGCAGTGGGCCGGCTGCGCGACCCGATCGCCGCGGCTGCGGATCTCGGCTATGTCGCTGACGCCGTACGTCTGACTGTCGCCGGCAGTCCGGCTGACATCCCCTGCATCGGTTTCGCTGGCGCGCCGTTTACGCTTGCCGCCTACGCCATTGAGGGGGGCGGCAGCCGGCAGTTCGCCCGCGCCAAACGCTTCATGTATACCGAGCCAGAGGCCTGGCACCGTCTCTGTGCTACCATCGCAACGTGCAGCGCCGCCCACGTCAACCGTCAGATCGCGGCGGGCGCCACCGCGGTACAGTTCTTCGATTCGTGGTCCGGCTGTCTCTCGCGCGAGGATTTCCGCGACTACGCCCTGCCGCACCTGCGTGTCGCGGTCCAGGCGGTGACGCCAGGCGTGCCGGTGATCGTGTTCGGCGCCGGCACTGGCCACCTGCTCGACCTGTTCGCTCAGACCGGGGCGGATGTGGTCGGCATCGATACCGGCCCGGATTTGGTCGATGCCTGGGATAGCCTCGGTGGTCCGTCGCGGGTTGCCGTGCAGGGCAATCTCGATCCGGCGCTGCTGCTCGGCACCGAGACCGTACTGTACCGGCGCATCGATGCCTTGATGGCGCGCACCGCAGGCCGTCCAGGTCACATCGCCAACCTCGGCCACGGCATCATCAAAGAGACGCCGCCCGAGATGGCGCGAGAACTCGTCCGCCGGGTCCACGAACGGTCGACCCGATGACCGGCAGCTACCAGGCGGTGGATGTCATCGTCATAGGCGGCGGGATCGGCGGCCTAGTCGCCGCGTATCATGCGCGCAAACGCGGCCTATCAGTGATCCTGCTAGAGTCGGCCGAACGCCTTGGCGGCGTCATCCGTACCACCGTTGAGGACGGATTCACCCTGGAACATGGGCCAGATTCGCTGGTCTCGATCAAGCCGGGCGGCTTGGATCTGGTCCGCGAACTCGGCCTGGAAGATCGCCTGATCGGCGTCCCCGAGGCGGCTCGCCGATCGCTGATCGCCCGTCAGGGCCGACTGGTGCCGGTGCCCGACGGGCTCTACTTGCTGGCTCCCGGCCGCATCCTGCCATTCCTGCGTTCACCGCTGCTCAGTTGGGCAGGCAAGTTGCGCATGGGTGCGGACCTGGTGCTGCCGCGCCGTGCTGCCGGAGCGCCCGAAGAAAGCCTCGCCGACTTCGTCCGCCGGCGCCTCGGACGAGAGGCGCTTGAGGCAATCGCTCAGCCGATGGTCAGCGGTATCTATACCGCCGATCCCGAACGTCTTTCGCTGGCCGCCACCATGCCGCAGTTCCTGGAGCTGGAGCGCGTACACGGTTCGCTCATCCGCGGCATGATGGCGCGCATGCGACAGCAGAAGCAGATGGCGCAGGGGACCAGTGGCCCGCGCTATGGGTTGTTCCTCTCTCTCGTCGGCGGCCTGCAGGTTCTGATCGACACGCTGGAGCAGCGGCTGGCTGGCGCAGACATCAGACTCGGCTGCGCCGTCACGCGCGTGCATCGCAACGGAGACGCTTGGCAGGTTGAGGCTGGAGGCCAGTCATTGCGAGCGCAGCGCGTGGTGCTGGCGACTCCGGCGCATGTCGCAGCGCGTGTGCTTGATGGCGAGCTGTCGAGTGAGTTGGCCGCCATCCCCTACGCCGGGGTGGCGACAGTGAATCTGGCCTTCAGCGGCAGCTTTACCCTACCGATGGCTGCTGGCTTCGTCATCCCGGCAGTCGAGGGCCGCGGTACCATCGCCTGCACCTTCGCCCACGCCAAGTATCCGGGGCGTGCGCCCCAGGGCACTGTGTTGCTGCGCGCGTTCGTCGGCGGCGCCATGCACGAAGACCGGCTGGCGCTCGATGACACGACCCTGATCCGCCAGACCCTGGTCGATCTGCGCAGCTATCTCGGGAACCTGTCCGAGCCACGCCTTGCCCGCGTGCACCGCTGGCCCAAGGCGATGGCCCAGTACGTCGTCGGCCACCAGCAGCGCGTGGCGCGCATCCGAGCGCTGACGCCGGATGGTCTGCATCTGGTCGGCAATGGTTTCGACGGCGTCGGCATCCCCGATGTCGCGTCCCAGGCGGCGGCGGTTTTCCCACCTGTGCTTCGTGACTGAGCCATGCATCTCGCGCTCTACCAGCCGCAGGTGCCTGGCAATATCGGGGCGGTCGGCCGCACCTGTATTGGGCTTGGCGCCGAGCTGCATCTGATCGGACCGATCGCGGTCGATCTCTCAGCGCGGGCCGTGCGGCGCGCGGGAGTCGATTACTGGACGATGCTGCGCCTGTCGCTGCATCCGACTCCCGAGGCCTTCCTCGCGTGGCTGGATGGTCGCCAGCCGTGGCTGGTCAGTGGTGGCGGTAAGCTGCGCTATGACCGCGCCACGTACGCAGCCGATGACGTCATCATCCTCGGCAACGAGGTGCGTGGCATCCCGCGCGACTGGCATGCCCGCTGGCCCGATCGGATCGTCCACATCCCGATGCGCGGCCCGGTCCGCTCGTTCAACCTGTCATGTGCCGCCGCGGTGGTCGCCGCCGAGGCGCATCGCTCGTGCGGCCAGATGGACGGCTGGGCATGAGACGTCCAGGCCGGGCCAAGCGATCGGCGCTGACCAGCGACGCTCAGCTCGGGCGCATCTTCGACACCTTCGCCGCGACCATCGTCCCACGTTGCGAGTTGGTCCATGCCAGTGCCTTCGAACTGTTAGTCGCAGTGGTGTTGTCGGCGCAGTGTACTGACACCAACGTCAACAAGGCGACGGCGAAACTGTTCGCGGTTGCGCGCACGCCGCGGGCGATTCTCGACCTGGGTGTCGATGAGCTCGTTCCGCTGATCCGCACCATTGGCCTGTTCAACGCCAAGGCGAAGAACCTAGTCGAAATGTCGCGCCTGATCCTGCTCCACCATGGCGGTGAGGTGCCCGCCACGCGCGATCAACTCACCGCCCTGCCAGGAGTCGGCCGCAAAACGGCGAACGTGGTCCTGAATGTGTGGTTTGGGCACGAGACTATGGCGGTCGACACCCATGCCCAGCGGCTGTCGAATCGTCTTGGCATCTGCCGCACCACTACCCCCGAGCAGACCGAACTAGCCCTCGAATCCCGCGTGCCGGCGCAGCATCGTCGCCATGCCCACGCCTATCTCGTCCTGCATGGCCGCTATGTCTGCACGGCCAGGAATCCACGGTGCGACAGCTGTGCCGTTTCGGCCTGGTGCCCACGCATCATGCTGGCCAAGTGACGCTTCCCGTCAGGGGCCTGGTCATGTATTACCTGGCATGCGTCTCGCTCTGACCGTCGCTGCCATCACCACCTCCCTCCTGTTGGCTTCGTGCGGTGCCCCGCGTCAGGTAACCGACACCTGGAGCGACGGCACGCCGAAACGCGCCGGTTCTCTGAAGGGTCCGAAGCAGATCGGCGTGTGGACCTACAACCATCCAGGCGGCGCGAAGGCGGCGACCGGGGTCTTCGTCGGCAGCATGCAGGACGGTCCTTGGGTGCAGTGGCACCCCAATGGGCAGAAATCTGCCGAGGGTACCTACGCCGCGGGTCTGAAGGACGGCGTGTGGACTTACTACCGCCCTGACGGCAGCCGTCAGGCGACCGGGTCCTATCGCGCCGATCGCCAGGAAGGCCAGTGGACCTCATACCATGCAGATGGCACCACCATTGCCGCCATCGCCTGGTTCCGCCGGGGACTGTGGAACGGACCCTACGCGACCTTCGGCGCCGATAGCTGCCGGATCGAGGCTGGCGTCATGATCGCCGGTACTCGTGCGCTGTGGCTGGGCCAGGGCGAGCAGGCCCCGTCGGGCACCGTCGAAGCCGGAAACCCCGGGGCTACCGCTGTCCGCGGCAGCGATGGAGCGACCCGCATCGGCCTGGATGGGGCGTGGCTGACCCTCGATGGCGATGGACGCATCGCCCAGGTTGGCCCGTCCCCGGCACCCGAGCCGCCGCCGGCCGTGCCGCTCACCAACATGAGCCTCATTGTTCCGGCCAGCGAATTGCCACCGCCCCTGCCCGCCCCGGTAGAGGATCCGCGCCTGCCGCCCGCCGCCGCCGAGCTGTCGCCGATCGCCACCCTGCCCGGCTGGTGGACGGCAGACCAGGAGGCCGGCGCGGCTAAGCTGCTGAAGCGCTACAAGGGTGACACCGCATCCGATCCCAGCGCCTACTACAATGAACCACCGGCCAGCACCAGCCGATCCCGTCCGGTGTGGCACGGAAAGCCGCTGCCACAGACGCGCTATCTCAGTTCGGATGGCACCGTCCTCGACCTCGCAGCCTGGAAGGGCAAGCGCGTGGTCATGGTGGTGATGCGCGGATTCAGCGGCCAAGTCTGCGTCTACTGTGCGACCCAGACTGCCGCGCTGGCCGATGCCGCCGCCCGCCTGCGCGATCAGGGCGTCGAGACGCTGGTCGTCTATCCGGGCCCGCCCGCCGCTGTGCCGGCGTTCCTGAAGGCGGTCGCCAGCCTGCGCGGATCTCTGCCGCCGCTGCCGGTCGCCCTTGATGCTGGCCTGACCCTGGTACGTGGCCTGCAGATCGCTGGCAACCTGTCGTTGCCGGCAACCTTTATCATGGATCGCGATGGCATCGTGCGCTGGACGTATGTCGGCACGTCGATCGCCGATCGTCCCTCAGTGGTTGATATCGAGAAGGCTCTGGAGGGGGTCAAGTGAGTTCGACCGATCCGACCAGGATCAGCGACCGCATGGTCACAGCGACCCGGTTGGGCGAAGCTTTTGAAGGCGAAACCCGGGCCCCAGCGATCGATGGCGTGACCATTGAGCGCGAACTGGGACGCGGCGGCATGGGAGCAGTGTGGCTGGGACGGCAGACCTATCTCGACCGCCAGGTTGCGGTGAAGGCGCTGACCCTGCAGGGCGACGAGAAGTTCGCTGCACGTTTCCGCCGCGAGGCGCGCATCCTTGCCGGATTGTCGCATCCGCACATCGTCGCCTGCCACCAGGCAGGAATGGCCCCGGATGGTCGGCCATTTCTGGTCATGGAATTCGTCGACGGCCCCGACCTCAAACGCCATCTAGCAGCGCATGGGCCGCTCGTTCCGGCCGAGGCCGCCCGACTGGTCGCCGAAGTGGCTGACGGTCTGCGCCACGCCCACGCTCAAGGCATCATTCATCGCGACGTGAAGCCCGAGAACATCCTCCTGGCCAAGCGCCCTGATGGTGCTTGGACCGCAAAGCTCGCCGACCTCGGCCTGGCTCGCACCAGTCAGGGCGTGCAGGGTCAGGCGCATGACCTGACCGCCGCCGGCCAGGTCATCGGCACGCCAGCGACCATGGCCCCGGAACAGTTCGACAATCCTGATGCGGTCGACCATCGGGCCGACATATATGGCTTGGGCTGCGTGCTACATAATGCGCTCACTGGGGCCGCGGCGTTCTCCGGCGCCAGCTTTGCGGCCTTGGTCGCCAGCAAGGTGCACGGGCCGGCTCCCGATCCGTCTAGCGTGCGCGCCGACCTACCGCGCGAACTCAGCGCGCTGTGCCGCCGTATGCTCGCCCGCGATCGCGACCAGCGCCCGACCTACGAGGAGATCATCGCTGCCTTGCGAGCGCCGCAGATGCAAGCGCGCCGCTCGCCCATGCTGCTGCCGATTGTCGGGGCCCTGGTCGCTGCCGTGGTGATTGCAGCGGTGCTGGTCTTACGCGCTGGGTCAGCACCGACGATGCCGACTGCCCCGGCGCAACCGGCCGCAGTGGCCCACATTGTCCCCGTTGCCCCCGTAGCCCCCGTCGCGGCAACTTCGGTGGTAGTGCCGGTGCCGGTTCCGGCCAAGGCGACTCCGCTTGGCCTGCCGCCATTGCTCCAACCGACCGACCTGTTTCGCAGCGAATTCACCAAGCGCTTGGCTGACTGGAACATCGCCGATCCGCTCGCCTGGGCGGTCAGTGAGGACGTTGAGGGCTTCCCGATTGCCGGCACCAGTGGCGAGATTGTCCGTCCCTTACCAGGCGCTCCGGGCAGCCTGAGCGGTGTCGTCGTGATGCCCCAGCAGACCAAGCGCGTCCTGGTTGGCGTCCGCGATGCGACAGGCCGCACCACCAGCCTGCTTCTGCTGCCATTCGATCCGCTCATCGTCAGCCTCATTGCGTCTTCTGCGGACGGCACGCAGACGGACAGCCAGGGCAGCGCGACCCAGCAGGATCGCCGCGTCGCCTTCACGTTGCGCTTCGCCGCCGGCCGCCTGCAGGCCATCTTGCCAGGCGCAGCGGTCGCTGCTCCATTGCAGATTGAATTGCCTGCTCCGCCGGTCGCCGTCGTACTCTATGCTGATGGCGAACGGCCGGCCCTGTTCGAGGCCCTGCGCGCCGAGCCGTAATCACGAGGCTTTTGTCTGGTTGCGCCTTCCCGCCCACGGCTTTCTGCCACGATCCCATTATGTCTGAACCAGATGGCACTACGAGGCCGGGCGGCGAACCGTCGCTCGGCCAGCTCCTCGAACCCCTGCGCGATCCGTTCCGCCGCGTGCGCGGCCGCCTCGCCCTGACCGTGGTCTGCGGCTGGGGCAAGTTCTTCCTCCCGCTGGCCATTCCTTGGGTCATCGGTCAGGTCATCGACCAGGTGCTGAAACCAGGGTTACCCCCAGAACAGGCCTCACCGCTGCTGCTGCGTTACGCCGGCATAGCGTTGGTTGCGGTGGCCATCGCCGCGATCGCGACCTACTGGCGGCACCTGCTTGCTCAGCTCATCCAAAGCGAAGTGCAGCACCGTCTGCGCAAACGGCTTTTTCATCATCTCCAGCGACTGAGCATGGCGTTCTTCCAGCGCCATCACGCCGGAGCGCTCGGTGCTCGGGTCAGCTCGGACATCTCGGCGGCTGGCGCCATGTTTGACAAGGGCGTGGTCAACTACGCCATGGACATCGCACTGTTCGCGGTGATGTCGGTGTGGCTGGCGACGGTGTCGTGGCAGCTCACCGTGGTGGCCTATGCGCCGCTGGCGGTCACCGCCTTCTTCATGTGGCGGGTGACGCCGACTCTGCGCCGCCAGCAAAAAGCGGTGCAGGAGGGCCAGAGCCACATCACCGGCATCGCCGCCGAGATGTTCGCCGGCATCACCCTGGTGAAGGCCAGCGCTGGCGAGGACGAGGCAGTCGAGGAGTTCAGTGAGCGCTCGAAGCTGGTGCGCAGCCTGCAAGGCCAGACCGCGCGCATGCAGGCCCGCTTCACCAGCGTGACCCACGCCATGGTGACGGTGAACGGCGCCGCCGTCGCTCTGATCGGCGCCTGGCTGATCAGCAACGGTTCGTCCACCCTGACCATCGGTACGCTGGTCGCATTCCTGATGTATTTGGGCAACGTCACCGGCGCGGTGCAGCGCATGATTGACAACATCCTCCAATTGCAGGAAAGCTTTGCCGCGCTGGAACGCATCAACGATTACCTCCACGTCCTGCCGTCGCCGGCTGACAAGCCGGACGCTGGCGAGCCGCCGATTGCCGGCGAACTGACCTTTCGTGAGGTGCATTTCGCCTACCCGGGCAAGCCTGCGGTGCTCGACGGCTTCTCGTTCACATTCAAGCGCGGCCGCAGCTACGCCCTGGTCGGGCCGTCGGGCAGCGGCAAGAGCACGCTCGCCCAGCTTATGCTGCGCTTCTACGATCCCGACGGCGGTGCAGTGCTGGCCGATGGCCACGACCTGCGCGACCTGCGCCAGCAATGGTGGCGCAACCACGTCGCCATCGTGCTGCAGGATCCGATCCTGTTCTCGACCTCGGTGGCCGACAACATCGATTTCGCGCGCGATGGGGCCGGCCGCGAGCGGATTGAGGCCGCCGCCCGCGCCGCCCAGGCGCATGACTTCATCGCCGCCCTGCCCGAGGGCTACGACACGCGTCTCGGCGAGCGCGGCGTGTCGCTGTCGGGCGGTCAGCGCCAGCGCATCGCCATCGCGCGGGCCCTGCTGCGCGAGCCGAAGCTGCTCATCCTCGACGAGGCGACCAGCGCCCTCGACGCGGTCACCGAGCGCGCGATCAAGCAAGTGGTCGACGGCCTGCGCGGCACGCGCACCGTTGTGGTCATCGCCCATCGCCTGTCGACGATCAAGGATGTCGATGAGATCGTCGTACTTGAGCGCGGCCGCATCGCCGAGACCGGCCCGTACGAGGCCCTGCTCGCGCGTGGCGGCCTGTTCAGCCGGCTGGTGGCCGAGCAGTCGCGCGAGGGCTGAGGCACCGATCCCTGCCGCTTGGTCGCCGAGATGCGATGCTTCGCTACCTAACTAGGCTTGCCCAGGCGATGCGGTCGGCGGCAGCGCGGGACTACGGTCCGGCCGGCGATTGCGACTCCAGCTCCTTGACCTGCGATCCGATCGCCGTCAACCGCGTGACGGAGCCGTCAGGCAGGCCGTCGACTCGCAGGTGCGCGGCGGCGACGTCCGGCTCGCCTGGTGCGCAGGCGTTCCACCAGAAGGCGGTCCAGCCTGCCGCCTGGTCGACCGGCGCCACAACGTCGGGTTCGCCGAGTAGGGCGACGAGATCGGCTCGCTTGGTTCCATGCCTGGAGATCTCGGCCAGCGGCCGCCGCTGCCGCGCCGTGGCTTCCAGCGGCGGGGCAACTACGACCCTGGCGCCGAACGCGATCTGCCCGCCCATGCCGGGTGGCCAGGGGCCGCCCAAGGACGGATCTGGATACGTCCGCGTCGATGACCAGATGCCGGCGGCCAGCAGCACCGTGGCAATCGCGATCAACACGCCGGCCTTCCATGGCTTCATGTCAGTAGCCCAGCGGCTGGCGGTTCACCGTCTGATTCTGCGCGAAGGCGGCGTTGTAGCCCCGCGGATCAAGGGTGGCGACATGCCCATCAAGGAACACGAAGTTGGCCTTGCCGCGATGGCGATAGGCCACCGTCGACCAGTTGGCGGCATCGGGCCAGCCGGAGTTGTTGTCCTGGAAGAGGAAGAACACCGAGGAACTGTGGACGCGCGAGAAGCTTAGCAGCGTATAGGGCAAATTGTTGTGTAACCAGTTGTTCAGCGCCGAGGATTCCTGGGCCAGCCCGTAGGTGACGTAGTAGCCGCTGGTAGCGGCGTTGCCCGGCACGTAGGGGCTCTGCGCTCCGCCGTCGCCAGGGCAGCGGTAGGTACGGATGCTGGCGTTCGCAGGACGGTTCCACGCCCACTCAAGATCAAGCGGGTCGGCCATCGCCCTGGTCCAATGCTGGTCATCATAGATGGCATTGATCGGGAGGATGCCGTTGTTGTCCCCGGCCCACCCGAGGCCTGCTACTCCGAGCTGGCGGAGCTGGTTGCCGCAGATGGTCGTCTTGGCCATGTCCCGGGCGATGGACACCGCGGGCAGCAGCAAAGCCGCCAGGATGGCGATGATCGAGATGACGACGAGCAACTCGATCAGGGTGAAGGCGTGACGGATGGCCATGACAGAATCCTTATTGCCGCTGGGTGGTTCAACCTGCAACGATCTCGACGCCTGTGCCGCGCAGGAGCAGCGCCGCCGCGCCGATGCGCACCGCGCAGGCGAGGCCGTTGGGGCCGCTGCGCTGGTGCCAGGGCTGCGCCGGGGCCGCTTCGGGCGGCCGGCCGGTGGCGTCGGCGGCGGTGACCGCGCCGCGTAGGGCTGCGTCGACCGTGCCGCGCACGCTCCACACCAGCAGCAGGTCCTCGACGCCGGGGCGCAGGAACCAGCGGCCGCGCAGGGCGCCGTCGGCGTAGTCGCCGGCTGGCTGGCAGCCGGCGAGCTGGTTGGCGAAGGCAGAGAGGTCCGGCGGTGGCGGATCGGTTGGCGGCGGTGCCGTGGCGACGACCCAGGCGTTGGCGCCGCGCAGGAGGTCGACGTGCAGACCCTCGGTGGTGACGCGGCCACCATCGAGGGCGCGGATCGGCACCGACGAGCGGTTGCGCAGCAACTGGGTGCGCACCAGAGACAGGCCGCCGTGCCGACGCAGGTCGAAGAAGCCGCAGTCCTCCCAGCCGACGCGCGGTTCCAGCACGGCGTCCTCGAACTCCAGAGAGCAATGCCGGATCAGGCCGTCACCGCCGTGGCAGCGGCCGTAGACGGTCACCGGCTGGATGACGCCGCGCACGTCGAGGCGGCGGAACACGGTGCGGCCGGCGGGTCGACCATCCTGCCAGAAGTGGCTGCCGTCATACTCGTACAGGCAGTCAATGCCGGAGACGGTGCAGTCCTCGATCAGCCAGTCGTCGCTGTGCGGGGCGGGACCGCGGTAGGCGCGGTCGTGCGGCGAGAAGTGGACCAGCGCGGCGAGGGTGTTGGTGCGCCCGCCGGTGAAGCGATGCTCGACCCGGCTCGGCCCTTCGAAACGGCAGCGCCGCACGGTCAGGCGCAGGGCGGAGAAACGGATGCAGTTGCAGGCGGTGTTCAGCACCGTGTCCTCGATCAGCACGTCGCGGTTGCCGGCCCCGGCCAGGCAGTCGTCGCCGGTCTCGAACAGGCAATCGGCGATGCGCGCACGGGCGCAGTCACCCAGGTCGATGCCATCCCAGCCGCCGTGCACACGGAAGCGCTCGAAGGTGAGGTCGGTGCAGTGCCAGGCGGCGACGCCCCAGTTGCCGATGTCCTGGAACAGCACGTCGCGCAGGATCACGTCGCGGCAGCGTTCCAGCCAGATGCCGTGCCGTCCGCGCTGACCGCCTTCACCGTTGGGGTCGAAGCAGTTAGCGCCATCGACCGTGCCCGGCCCGAGGATGCGGATGCCGACCGCATCGCGGGCGACCAGCTGCGCCTCGTCGGAGAAGTCGCGGTGGTCGGTCGAACCGAGCAGTACGGCGCCCTCGTCCAGGCGGATGGTGGTGTGGCTGCCCAGGCGCAGCGTCCCGCAGCACCAGCGTCCGGGGCCAAAGCGCAGTTCGCCGCCGCCGGCAGCGGCGATGCGGTCGAGGACGGCCTGCAACGCAGTCGTGTTCAGGGTCGCGCCGTCGGCCACCGCGCCGCTATCGGCGGCGGCGAGGCGCAGTCCGTCCGGTTGGTCGGCGTGGTACGGAGCAAGCGGTGCCGCGATGGGACGGGTCATTTGGCCGCTCCCAGGAAGCGCCAACGCGTCGACAGCCAGGGGCCGCCGCTCCACGACGAGTGGTACTGCTGGGTGCGGGCGAAGGCGGCGCTGCGGTTGGCGGCCCACTCCAGGACGCGCCGGCCCTTGTCGACCACCGCCCAGCCGAGGCGGATCTCGCGCCCGACTGCCGGCTTCACCTCGGCCAGTTCGCTCCACGGGATCGCCGCCTCGTAACGCCACACGCCTTCGCCGCGTACCACTGCCAGGCGGGCGTTGCCGACCAGGCCTTGGTCGCGCGGCAGCTTCGGCGAGTACGGATAGGCGTTGTGCAGCGGCACGCCCGGGGCCATGAAGCGCCAGACCTCGGGGATCGGCTCGCCGATCGACTCCAGGCGCGGCGCCTCGAAGGGCGGCCAATCCTGGCGGTAGTTGTCGTCGGGCGGGTTGGCGAGGCGCGCGAGATGGCGGTCGCGCACCACCGCGTACGGCTCGGCCAGGCGGTTGGCCTTGCTGGCGTAGAGGTCGTACTCGTAGTCGGGATGCAGGCGGTTGCGCCGCGTGTCGATGCGCGCCCGGGCCTTGGCGTCGAGGAACGGATCCTGCTTGTCGGCGACGTCGAAAACATCGATGGCTAGCTTGAGCGCATCGCCAGAACCACCGCCGAAGATCGGCATCGAGCTCGACCAGTAGAGGTAGGGGAAGTCCTCATGCACCAGGCTGCGGATGGCGTCGTGGGCTGGCCGCCAATCGGCGCTCGGATCCGCGACCTCAGCCATGAGATAAAGGAATTTGTCATCCCACAGCAGAGCGACGCGTGCCGCCGAGACGCCGCCGTCCTTGCCGCTCAGGGCGTACATCGGGAACCACAGCTTCTCGGTCACTGAAATCTCAGCCTTGCCACCGGTCATCAGCGTCGGCACGGCGCCGAGCTTCTCCCATTCTTTAAGCTCGCCGTCGATGGTCGGAGTGCCGCGGCGGATCAGCGCGAGGTGCACGTCTTCGGTCAGCTCCAGGCTGCCCTTGCCATCACTGACGCTCAGCCGCATCGGCCAGGCATTGCGTGCTGACGGCGTGGATTTCACCACGCGGAAGGCGAACTCCTTGGATTCACCAGGGGCGAGTGCCGGGGTCGAAAACTCGGCCGGTTCTAACGTCCAGCCTTCGGGTGCGGTTAGCTTAACGGTCACCGGCCGGGTTGCGCCGGTGCGATTTTCGACCACCGCGCGCACTTCGGCCCCGGCATCCAGCGGGCTGGTGATGTCGAGCAGTCCAGCCTGCAGGCCGCAGCCGTTGTAGTCGATCGGTGCCACCTTCAGACGCTGGCGCAGGTCGTCGAGACCCTTGCTGCTGCGTAGATAGATTGGCTCTTCGGTCAGTGGCACGATCAGCTCACCATCCTTGCGGATGTTCAGCAGCTCGTTGCCCTCAAGGTTGAAAGCCGACAACTGGTTCTGCGGATCAGCCAAGCGCATGGTGCCGTTGGCGAGGACCTGTGGAAAAAAGGCATCACCCTCGCCCGGCTTCCAGCCGCTGCCGTAGAGCTTCACCGAGCCGATGACCACGGCGCAGTGGCGGGTCTTGTCTTCACGACCCTGGAACAAGACGATGTGCGGCAGCGCTTCTGGGCGCAGGTTGCCCAGGCAGTCGCTATCTTCGACGAAGGACAGCCAGGTCGAGCAGGCCTGCCCGACCGGACGCGGCGCGTGCAGCTTGTTGTTTCCGGGCACGCTCCACGCATAGGCCTCGCTCAATGGATGGACCATCTGCAGTCCGGCGGCCATCTTCAGGGTAATGTTGGCGATGACGAAGAAGTCGGCCGGGCTGGCCCAATTCTCGTTCTCCAGCGCCGGCTTGCCCAGCGCTGCGCTGTGCACCATGCCGCGGTTGTCAGTGAAGGCGGCGCCGTACTGGTGGTGGGTGGTGGCATCGACGAGGTCCTGGTCGCCACTGATCTGCAGCTGGTCGAC
>Ga0105044_10004231_pt1 | contig 19719 bp, 23 predicted proteins | sample MAT01_FD_78092 | JGI IMG/M metagenome (GOLD analysis project Ga0105044, IMG submission 78092) | Freshwater microbial communities from Lake Fryxell liftoff mats and glacier meltwater in Antarctica - MAT-01 | ecosystem: Environmental > Aquatic > Freshwater > Ice > Liftoff microbial mat | place...
CGCGCCCAGCGCGCTCGCTCTCAGATCTTCAGATCACGAATGTCGTCGATCGCGAAGTCGACGCTGACTTCCTGATCGATGTTGATCACGCGACCCGTGCCCTTGAAGGGGTTGAAGATCAGCGCTCCGGCGACGACGCGGCCGTCCTTGAAGTGCATCTGCACCTTGTCGGCCGTGCGGGCCGAGAGGAGCATGTCGTAGATGCGCTCGGGGACGAGCTCGCGGTTCTTCTTGCTTGCGGTACTCATGAGTTTTCGCCCTTCTTGCAGGATCACTGCTTCGCGCGCTGATTCGCCAGGAGAGCGGATCAGGTCTGCGCGGCCATGGGTTGATGGAGCAGCTCGCCGAGGCGGGGGACGAGCAGCTTGGACCAGGTCTCTACGTCGGCGCCCCGATCCAGGAGAGCGCCGAGTTCCTCGAGAGACGAAAGGCGTCCCTCGAGCTGTTCTTTTTCACGGATCTCGACCGATCCGGTCACGTGGACGAGTTGCACCACGCCCACGTGCACCGCACCCACTGGGTTCGAGTCGTCGTTGATCCACCCGACGGTGCGGACTTCGTACACACCTCGAACTGCAAGCTCCTCCTCGAGCTCGCGGCGCGTGCCTCCGGGGAGGGGATCGCGGCCGTACTCGGGCTTCAGGTCGTGCGGTTCGAGGTGGCCGCCGATGCCGATCGAGTACTTGTCGTGGAGTCGTGCATCACCGCCGCGCTTCGTGCGCTTGACGACGAGCACGCGGCCGTCGACCTCGATCACGCCGTAGGGGATCACTTGCTTCAGGTGCGGCGAGCGCTCGGCGTAAGCGCGCTCGACGAAGAAGCCCTGCGTCTCGACCACGCGCTGGAAATGCGTCGCGTCCGCGGTCTCCGGGCCCGACCCGAACGGCTGGAAACCGTGGGGGTAGCTCTCCGGGAACAGGGCGTCCCGGGGGACGACGAAAACGAACTCCATGGCGGTGGGGTGCCGACGGGGGCGGCGAACGGGCGTCGGCGGCGGCAGGGCGAGTGGAATCGAGCGGGGGTGCGCGAGGTCTTCCGGGCGGGACTCCGGACGACTTCGTTGAGGTGATGACGCTAAGGGCAACACCGAAAACCGTCAAGATGGAGAGTTGTCCCACTTCTGCACCCCCACAGGTTGTGGAGGTGACGCAGCGTGCGCAGAAATGCGCGCATGAACATCCGGCGAGGAAAGCGTGAGAGGTCCGATAAGCCGGATTCTGTGGCGCTCTCTCGCGAGAGCGTGGCGACCATTTCTCTGGGACCGACCTCGCGGCCGGCCTCGAACGACCTACCCGGATGGCTCTCGGCGGGGGTCACGCCGGAGGTCGTCGCCGACCTCGACCATCCCTATTTGGTCTTTCTCCAGGTGGGGTTTGCCCTGCCGTCACGGTCACCCGCGACGCGGTGCGCTCTTACCGCACCGTTTCACCCTTACCGACGTCCGAGGACGCAGGCGGTTTGTTTTCTGTGGCACTTTCCCGGGCCTCGCGACCGGTTGACGTTGACAACCACCTCGACCCGCTGGAGTCCGGACTTTCCTCCCCGGTGCGCTCCGTGAAGAACGCACCGGAGCGGCCGCCTGGACCTCTCACGCAGCGCCTATCCTAGCTCGCGCGCGGAGCGAGCGCGCGCATTGTGAGCAGGCGGTCCTGCGCCCAGCGCCCGTCGAACAAGTCGGGTCGCCTGACGTTGCGTGCCGTCGCGCTGCCTCGTCGACCTCGTCTCGCCGTGCAGAGCGGCCAGGAAGGCCGCCGCCTCCGCCGTCGCTCCGTCGGCCTCCTCGCATCGCTTCGGCACGTAACGTCAGGCGACCCGACTTGTTCAACGGGCTGCTAGGCTGGCGGCCCATGGCGACGACCCAACCCACCGTCACCTACCTCGAACTCCGGGAGTCGAACGCGGACGGCAGTGCGGCTGCCGGCCTGTCGCACACCGGCAAAGGTCTGGTCCTGCTCCACGTGCAGGAACTGGCCGCGGACGGCGAGCCGCGCGGCGCCGTCACGATCGTCCACGACGCGGGAGGCCACGGGGGCCTCTTCGTGCGCGTCGGGAGGCGCCTCGCCGAAGCCGGCTGGGCTGTCGCGCTGCCCGATCTCCGCGGCCACGGCCAGAGCGAAGGTCCGCGCGGGCACACCCACGGGATCCCGGAGGTCCTGCGGGATCTGGGCGACGTCCAAGACCACCTCGCTTATCGGCAGCCAGACGCGCCCAAGGTGCTCGTGGGGCAGGGCCTCGGCGCGCTGTGGTGCCTGGCGTACGCGAGCGAGCGTCCCGACGGCATCGCGGCTCTCGTGCTGGCCGCTCCGCTGGTCGATCCGCAGTTCGATTTGCCGCAGCCCGCCGGCGGCCTCATGAAGCTCTTCAAGAAGGTCGGGCCGGAGACCGGGGGACGCATCGGCTGGGACCCGGCGCAGCGCTCGAACGACGCGGAAGCGCGGACGCTGCTCGCCGCGGACCCGGCGCACGACGTGATCACCCTGCGCGCGGGCGAGGAAGCCCAGGCGGCCTCGAGCCGCTACCTCCCGAAGCTCGCCCAGCTGACGATGCCCGTTCTCGTCGTGATCGGCGTCGACGATCCGATCGCGCCGGCCTCGAAGGTGCGCCTGCTGAGCGGGCCGCGCGTCGAAGTGCGCGAGTTCGCCGGCGTGCATCACGACCTGTTCCTCGACGGTCGCGCGAGCGATGTGTCGGAAGCCGTGGTGCGCTGGCTCGACGCGAAGTTGCCGCGCTGAACCGTATCGGGACCCTGGCTGTGTCCCCGGCCTCGAAGTGAGCTCGGGATCGCGGGTATCGTGAGCCGTTCAGCCCGGCACGGAATCGCGCGGTTCGCCGGACTCGAGCCAGTCGCGCAACAGCACGAGCGCACTCAAGCTGTCGCGGCGCCCCTTCCAGTCCGAACGCCGCGTACCCGCCTCGCGCAGGAGTTCCTCGGCGGCTTTCGTCGTCAAGTGCTCGTCGTGAAGGACGACGGTGAGCTTCGGAAAATGCAGCGCGAGCCGCACGGAGAACGCACGGACTTCGGCCGCGCGAACGCCCTCGCTGCCGTCGGCATGGCGCGGTAACCCGACGAGCAACACGCCGACCGTGCGCTCGTCGAGGAGCTGACCCACGTGCGCGAGCAGCTCCGGTCCGTCCCCCGATCCAGCGAATGCGTCGAGCGGCACGGCGGCGATACGCAGCGCGTCCACGGCGGCGAAACCGGTGCGTTTCGTGCCGTGATCGATCGCCAGGACTCCGGTGCGCGCGCTCAATTCGCGGGCGAGCGTAGTCGCCGGACATCGAGACCGCGAGGTCCGTCCGACGCAGGCTGGTGCGCGGCCGCGGCCTCGTCCACGATGCGCGCATGACGACGATGGATCTCGCACGCTTGCAGGCCGAGCTCGCGCCGCTGCGCGCGCGACTCGTGGCGCACCCGATCTACGGTTCACTCCGCACGATCGAGGACGTGCGTTCGTTCCAGGAGCACCACGTGTACGCGGTGTGGGACTTCATGTCGCTCCTCAAGTCGCTGCAGCGCGCGCTGACCTGCATCGAGGTCCCTTGGCGGCCCGCTGGCGATCCGGTCGCGCGCCGCTTGATCAACGAGATCGTCGTGGCCGAGGAGAGCGACGACGACGGGCGCGGCGGATACGTGTCCCACTTCGACCTCTATCTGGCGTCGATGCGCGAGTCCGGCGCGTCGACACAAGCGATCTCGGAAACGCTCGCGCTCCTCGAACGCGGCGGATCGGTCGAGAGCGCGCTCGCAGCAGCTCCGCGGGCGGCGCGCGCGTTCAGCCGCACGACGTTCGACATCGTGCGATCCGGCTCGGTCCCCGCGATCGCCGCGACGTTCACGCTCGGGCGCGAGGACGTCATTCCCGACATGTTTCGACAGTTGGTGCGCGATCTCCACGCGTCCAGCGGACCGCGGTTGCCGTCGCTGGTGGATTACCTCGAGCGCCACGTCGCACTCGACGGCGAGCGCCACGGCCCGATGGCCGCGCGGATGCTCGCGAGCCTGTGTGGCGATGACGCCGGTGCCTGGAGCGCGGCGAGCGCAGCGGCCTCTGCTTCGATCCGCGCGCGCATCGCGCTGTGGGACGGCATCCACGACATCGTGTCGCGTCCGCGCCAACTCGCGCGCGCGTGAGCCGGCCCGCGCGCGTGCGGGCTTCGCACGCGAGTCAGTCCTCGACTTCGTCCACCCAGGCCATCTGGATCGCCTCGAGGATCTTCTCGTTGCTCTTCTGCGGGTCGCCGGTGAAGCCCGGGAGTTCCGTGATGAAGCGGTGCAGGTCGGTGAAACGCACCGTCAAGGGCGACACCTCCGCGTGACGCTCGGCGAGCAGTTGCGCGATCGGACGCACGTCGGTCCAGTCGATGCGAGCGGGCATCACACGTCTCCCAGCGAACGCCCCATCAAGGCCTTTTGCGCGACGTTGTTCATGAGCAAGGCGGCGAGAGGCAGCGTCGCGCGCTCGAACTCGTCACGCGCGCTCTGGAGTTCCTTCACGTCGACGCCGAGGGCCGCCGCCTTCGCTCGGGCGAGCGCGTCCTCCAGGTCGAGGATGCTCTCCTTGTCGAGACCAGCACGGCCAGCGTTGAGGTTCTTCTCCGTCGCCAGCACCATCGTGCCGATCTCGGTCTTCAAGTCGGCGACGCGGCGAGCCGCGAAGTCGTCCACCGCGTTGGAGTAGCCCGATGCGAGCATCCCCTCGACCTCGGTGTCGGTCAGCCCGTGCATCGGCGCCACCTCGATATGCGCCGACGCGCCGGTCGAGTGCTCCTTCGCGCTCACCGTGAGGACTCCATCCGCGTCGATGTGGAAGCGAACGGCGACACGCGGCATCCCGGCCGGCATAGGCGGAATGCCCTTCAGCTTGAAACGGCCGAGGCTCCGGCAGTCGCGCGCCATTTCGCGTTCGCCCTGCACGATGTGGAAGTCGATGCCGGTCTGGTCGTCGGCGTAGGTCGTGAACCCCTCGGTGGCTTCGCAGGGGATCGTCGAGTTCCGCTGGATGATCTTCGAGACCGCGCCACCCATCGTCTCGAGACCGAGCGACAGCGGTGTGACGTCGAGCAGCAGCATGTCGCGCCGACCGCCCATCAGAATGTGAGCTTGGACGGCTGCTCCGAGCGCGACGACCTCGTCCGGGTTCAGCTCGGTGTGCGGATTGCGGCCGAAATACTGGGCTACACGGCGACGCACGACGGGCATCCGCGTGCTGCCGCCGACGAGGACGACCTCGTCGATCTGATCCGGGGTGAGCTTGGCGTCGGAGAGCGCGCGGCGGCAGGAGTCGATCGTCCGTTCGACGAGGTCCGCGGTGAGCGCCTCGAACTCGTCGCGCGACACGCGCCGCCGCCAAGCGATGCGCTTGTGCGGGACCATCAAGTGGAGATCGGCCTCGGGCTGGTGCGTGAGCTCGACCTTGCAGTGTTCCGCGGCTTGCCGCGCAGCCTGCTGGAACGCGGGGTCGCGCGTCAGTTCCTCGCCATGCTGGGCCCCGAGGGCTTCGCGGGCCAGGTTCGCGAGCCGCTGGTCGAAGTCGTCGCCGCCGAGATGCGTGTCGCCGTGCGTCGCGAGCACGCGGAACACACCGTCCTCGATCGTGAGGATCGTGACGTCGAACGTGCCGCCGCCGAGGTCGAAGACCGCCACGTTCCCCTTGTCGCGCTGGTCGAGTCCGTACGCGAGGCTCGCCGCCGTCGGCTCGTTCACGATACGCAGGACCTCGAGCCCCGCGAGACGCGCCGCGTCGCGCGTCGACTGGCGTTGGGCATCGTCGAAATAAGCCGGGACCGTGACCACGCACTGCGTCGGCGCCGTTTCTCCCAGTGCCGTGCTCGCGACCTCGTGCACCTTGCGGAGGATCAGCGCGGAGAGTTCCTCGGGCGCGTAGCGACGCCCGCGCGCCTGGAGCTGGATCAGGCCGCGTTCGTTCTCCGTCGCCGTGTAGGGCAGCGTCGAGAGCTCCTGCGCGACGTCCGCGAGCCCGCGCCCCATGAAGCGCTTGATGCTGAACAACGTGTTGCGCGGGTCCACGATCGCGTGGTCGCGCGCTTCGCGCCCCACGATGGGCGGACCGGACTCGGGGAAGTGGATCACCGAAGGCACGAGACCGCTGCGGCCGTCGGGACGCAAGACGGCGGGACGCCCGTCGCGCCAGATGGCGGCCAGCGAGTTCGTCGTGCCGAGATCGATCCCGAGCGCGACTCGAGGTGCCGAAGCCGGGATCGTGTTGTTGAGGACGTTGAGTTCGACGTAGCCCATCGTGGCGAAGGCCTGGGGGAGCGGGAGGGGCGGGAGTTCAGCGGCGTTCGGCGCGCGCGAGCCGCAGCGATTCGATCTCGCGCAGCGCGCGATCGAGGTAGCGCAGCGCGTTGAGTTCCCGTCGCGCGGCGGCGAGTTGCGGCGATCCGCGCGCGGGAAGGGGCTCGAGGAGCGTCGCGACGCGCGCTAGGGCGGCTTGGCGGCGCGCGGCGAGTTCGGTGGCGAGCGGGTCGATGCGCGGATCCACGACGTCGGCCGCGCGCGCTTCCTCCAGCAGCTCATTCCACTCGAGAACCTCCATGAGGAAGGCCTGCGGCATGGCTCGCTCGCTCTCCTCGGTGGGCCCGCCCTGGTGGACGACCAACCAGTCGGCTCGGCGCGCGGCATCCGAGAGCACGTCGAACGCCAGGTTCAGACGCGCGCTGTTTCGTTCCGCGCGCGCGCGGACCGGCGGTTCCGACGCAGCGTGGAAGTCGGGGTGGACGAGCCGTGCATGGCGAGTAGACATACGGCGCAGTTCGCGCTCGTCGAGCGCGAAGCGCGGCGCGAGTCCGAACAGTTCGAACGGCGTGGCCGCGTCGGGCACGTCGTGGACCGCTCCGCAGGCACCGCACGCGACGGGCGTCTCGAGCGGCGCGCCGCAAGCGGGGCAATTCGTCATCGGGCGAGCGCGTACTCGAGCTTCAGACGGCGAACGACTCGCCGCAGCCGCAGCTCTTCGCGGCGTTCGGGTTCCCGAACTTGAAGCCGCGGCCCATCAAGTTGTCCTCGAAGTCGATCTGCGTGCCGTTGAGGTAGAGGAAGCTCTTCGGGTCGCACACGACCCGCACCCCTTCCACCTCGCTGACCTGGTCCACTTCGCTGATCTGGTCGTCGAAGCCGAGCGTGTACGAGAAGCCGGAGCAGCCGCCGCCCTTGACCCCGACGCGCAGGGCCGTGGCCTCGACCATCTTCTGTTCATCGATGATGCGCCGAATCTCCTTCGTGGCGCGTTCCGTGATCTGGATCAAGAGTGCACGGCTCCCTTCGCCGCGGCGGAATGCGCACCCTCGGCCGCATCCTCGCTGCGCTTCGACTTGAAGTCCGCGATGGCGGCCTTGATGGCGTCCTCGGCCAGTACGCTGCAGTGGATCTTCACCGGCGGCAGTGAGAGCTCCTCGACGATCTGGGTGTTCCGGATCTCGAGCGCCTCGTCGATCGTCTTGCCCTTGATCCACTCCGTCGCCAGCGAGCTCGACGCGATCGCCGAACCGCAGCCGAACGTCTTGAACTTGGCGTCGACGATCCGGTCGCCTTCGACCTCGATCTGCAGCTTCATCACGTCGCCGCACTCGGGTGCGCCGACGACGCCCGTGCCGACGCTGGACCTGCCCTTGTCGAGCGAGCCCACGTTGCGCGGGTTGTTGTAGTGGTCGATGACCTTGTCGCTGTAGGCCATGGTTGTTTTGTCTCCGGGGGATTCTAGTTCGAGCGCGGGCGGGATTGGACTGAGGTATTTGGACTGAGGCGTGTCGAGAGTCGGGACTTCAGGAGTTCAGTGCGCGCCCTGCCACTTCACCGTGGACAGGTCGATGCCCTCCTGGGCCATTTCGTAGAGCGGCGAGAGTTCGCGCAACCGCCGCACGGCGGTCGCGAGCTGATCGATCGCGAAGTCGACCTGTTCCTTCGTGGTGAAGCGGCCGAAGCCGAAGCGGATCGAGCTGTGGGCCATGTCTTCGCCGACGCCCATCGCGCGCAGCACATGGCTCGGCTCCAAGCTCGCCGAAGTGCACGCGGAGCCGGACGAAACGGCCAGGTCCTTGATGCCCATCATCAGCGACTCGCCCTCGACGAACGCGTAGGACAGGTTCGAATTGTTCGGCAATCGGTGCTCGGGGTCGCCGTTGAGCTTCACGTGACCGATCTCGGCGAACACGCGACGCTCGAAGTCGTCGCGCAGACGACTCGTGTGCTCGGCGTCCTTGCGCCATTCCTGCTGCGCGATCTCGCACGCGCGCCCGAGTCCGACGATGCCCGGGACGTTCAGCGTGCCCGAGCGCATGCCACGCTCGTGTCCGCCGCCGTCCATCTGCGCCGTCAGTCGCACGCGCGGGTTCTTGCGGCGCACGTAGAGGGCGCCCACGCCCTTCGGCCCGTAGAGCTTGTGACCCGTGAGGCACAGCAAGTCGACGTGATCGGCTTCGACGTCGACCGCGATCTTGCCCACCGCCTGCGTCCCGTCGGTCAGGAAGAGCACGCCCTTCGCGTGGCACAGCTCGCCGATCTCGCGGATCGGGTTGACCGTGCCGACTTCGTTGTTGGCCCACATGATCGCCACGAGCACCGTGTCCGGTCGCAGGGCCTTCGCGACGGACTCGAGCGTGACCCGGCCCGTCGCGAGGGGCTCGAGGTAAGTGATCTCCCACCCGAGCTTCTCGAGGTGCTTGCACGTGTCGAGCACGGCCTTGTGCTCCGTCAAGCTCGTGATCACGTGACGGCCCTTCTCGCCGTACATGTCCGCGACACCCTTGATGGCGAGGTTGATCGACTCCGTGGCGCCGGAGGTGAACACGATCTCCTTCGGGTTCGCGCCGATGAGGCTCGCGACCTGCGCGCGCGCCTTCTCGACCGCCTCCTCGGCGTGCCATCCGAAGGGGTGGCTACGGCTCGCGGCGTTGCCGAACTCCTCGGTGAAGTAGGGCAGCATCGTCTCGAGCACGCGCGGGTCGAGCGGGGTCGTCGCCTGGTAGTCGAAGTAGAGCGGGAGCTTCATGACAGGATCGTGGTGGTCGGGCCCGCATCGGGGCCGAGGTGCGCGTGCAGAGCGGCGGGACTGCTCGGGGTGGCGCGCGTGGAGTAGGAGGCGGCCGCGGGCTGCCGCTGGCCGTGAGCACCGAGATCGAAGACCGGGCCCGCGTTGGACAGCGAACGGAGCGTCGTGCGCTCCATGAGCCGCCAGATGCCCTCGCGCAGTCGCTGCAAGGGGGAGCGGATCGGGCACACGGGCTCGATATCGCAGGGCGAGCCGCCGCCTTCGCCGTGCGTGTCACAGCTCGCGACGAGCGGCGCTCCCTCGAGCGCGACGACGACATCACCCAGGGTGATGTGCTCGGCGGCGCGCGCCAATGTGTAGCCGCCGGTCGCGCCGCGCTGCGACTCGACGAGGCCGGCGCGGGCGAGGTCCTTCACGACCTCGGCCAGCAGCCGGCGCGGGATCGGGTAGTGCTCACCGACTTCGCGCACGCTCACGACCTGACCGGCCCGATCCGCCATGTGGATCAGGGCGATCAAGCCGTATTCGGTTCGCTTGGTGAGTTGCAGCACGGGGTGGTGGTTTCGGATGTCGTTCTGGTGGTCGGCGCAGGGCGAGGAAAGCAATCCGCACCGTTTTGGTGCTATTTCGGCGCCCGCGCTGGGGCCGCTCGGAACGTACCCAGGGAGTGTAGGTGGCTCAGCGGATCTCTGCCAAGGCCCATCGTCCGAAATCTGACGTTCACGGGAGGGTTTCCAGGACCCAGGGGACCTGACGTTCCGGAAGGCGCGTGGGCCTCAAGCTGCGCCCGCCCACGGTCGATCCCTCTTCCAATGGGCGACGGAACTGCACCTCTCTGCTTCACCTGCGGGCTTCCCGGCACGAACACCTTGCAGTTCAACCGACTGCCGAACGGTCAGGTCTGTCCGGCCTGCCGCGACCGGCTGCTCGACTCGATCGCGCCGGCCCTGCCGGATCGGTCGCACATGCGCGTGCCCGAGCTGGGTGCCGGCTCGGCCATCCAGGAGGAAGCGCATCGCGAGGTGGACTGGGATGGCGATCCGCGCCCCTGGCCGCCGCCCGGCCTGGCATCCTGACCCGCTTTCGCCCGCGAGTTGGCCCCCGCTTCACGTCTGCGCGAAGAGCCGCCGCAGGTCCTCCGGCAGCGGGATGGGACCCCGCGATCGGTCCTCGAGATCGATGCACGCCAGCTCGACCACGATGCTCGCTATGCGCACACCGTCCGCCGGGCGAGCGATCTCGGACGCGAACGTGATCGACGCGGCGCCGAGCTTCCCGACCATGGTGGTGACGGTCAGCTCGTCCTCGTACAGCGCCGGGCTGCGGTAGCGCGCCTCGAACTTGCGCACGGGAAGCCCGATCCCGCGCCGCTCCAGATCCGCGTACGAGCTGCCCAGCTCGCGCATGAGGGTCGTGCGGCTCTCCTCGACGTAGAGCGCGTAGTTGGCGTGGTGAACCACGCCCATCTGGTCCGTTTCTCCGTACCGGACGCGCAGACGCAGGACGTGAGGCTCCATCCGCGCGAGCATCGCAGGCGCGCGCCGCGACCGCCAGCCGGCGCGACGGAGGGGGGCGATGGCGACGGGCCGGGCGCGCTGGTAGAACCTCGCGGCACATGGCGCTCGAAACGGGACGCTCGGGGCGCGGCGACGCCAACGTCGCGGCGATCCTGACCTGGGTCATCCCCGGTGCGGGTCACGTCTACCTCGGCGCACCGCTGTTCGGCATCGCGGCGTTCCTGGTCGTCACCGGGCTCTATCTCCTCGGGATCCGACTCTCGGAGGGCATGGCCTTCGAGTTCCTGCAGACCGACCTGCGTTCGCCGATCGCACCGATCCTCACCCCTGAGGTCGGCAACCTCTCGGCCGTGATCTGGCACATGCGCACGTACGGGTTCGGCCCGTCGTTCCCGCGCCCGTGGCCGGCGCACATCGATCTGGGGACGTTCCTCACCGCCTGCAGCGGCCTCCTCAATGCCTGCCTCGCCTGCAAGGCGCACTTCGACGCGCGTGTACCCCAGGGAATGCACTCGAAGAAGCCGTCGCCAGGGTTGCTCGTCCTCGCCGGCTGGATCCTCCCTGGTCTCGGGCACTGGCTGCAGGGGCGTCGGTTGCGCGGGGCGATCGTGTTCGTCGTCGTGGCGGGGTTCGTCGTGCTCGGCAGCGTGCTGGCCGACGGCGCGAACCTCGATCGCGAGCGGCACTTCTACTACTGGAGCGGGCAGTTCCTGGCCGGCGCGCCGGCCTGGATCCTCGAGGTGCTGCACGGGCACGCGCTCGTGCGGGCCGACATCCGCTACGTCGATGCCGGGCTCGCGTTCGGAGCCGTGGGCGGGCTGCTCAACATCCTGGCTTGGCTCGACGTGTACAGCGTCGCCGAGCGCGAGGGGCTGAAACACCTCGAGCCCGAAGCCCGACCCGCACCCGAGGTCGTGGCGTGAACGACATCCTGTTCCACCTGGTCTTGTTCGTCGCGATTGGTGCGGGGATCGTCGCGCTGGCCGCGTTCTACAGCGAACCCGACGACGCGAAAGCGCTGCCGGGGCTACCGCGGCGCTTCGCCGTGTTCGCGCTGGGCTGCGGCGTCCTCGCGCTCCTGCTCGTGGTGGCTGGGCACACGGTGGCCAGCGTCCGCTGAGAGTCGTGGAGCGTCCGGGCCGGCGCGCTCCCCGATCCTCGCCCGCTCAGCCGCCGTTCCGTTGCTGAGCTGTCGCTCAGCTGTCGCTCAGCCGTCGCTCCTCCGTCGCTCTTCCGTCGCTCCTCCGTCGCTCCTCCGTCGCTCAGCCGTGCCGACGGTAGAGCCCGCCGGGACCGCGCGCGATGCGGCCGGCCATTTCGAGCTCGACGAGCGCGGTCAGGACCAGCGTGGCGTCGAGCCCGAGGATCGCGGCGATCTCGCTCGCATTGCGCGTCTCGCCCGTGAGGGTGTCGAGGATCGAGCTCGCGGGTTCGGGCAGCGGTGCGGTCGTCCGGGATCCGCCACCGGGTTCGGAGGACGGAGCGGAGCCCAGCACTTCGCGCACGATCTCCTCGGGCGACTCGACGAGCGCGGCGCCCTCGCGTAGGAGTTTGTGGGTCCCGCGCGACAGCGGATGATCGACGCGCCCAGGCAGAGCCCAGACCTGACGGCCCTGATCGGCCGCCCAACGCGCGGTGATCAGCGATCCCGACGCCGCCGCGGCCTCCACGACGAGCACGCCGACGCACAGGCCCGAGATGAGCCGATTCCGCAGCGGGAAGTGGTGGGGGCGCGGATCCGTGCCGGGCTGGAATTCGCTCAGGAGCAAGCCGGTGGCGATCAGACGGCGCGCGACCTCGCCGTCGGGCCAGGGGCGATCCACGGCGCTGCCCAGCACCGCGAGGGTGGCCCCGCCGGCATCCAGGGCCGCGGTGTGGGCCGCCTGGTCGATGCCGCGCGCCATGCCGGACACGACGACGATGCCGGCGCGGGCGAGCTCGCGCGCGAACCGCGCCGCCTGCGCCTCGCCGTAGGGGCTCGGCCCGCGCGTGCCGACGATCGCGACGCGCGGTCGGCGCTCGATCCACGCGATCTCCCCGCGCAGCCACAGCCGATCGGGGGCGCCGTCGATCTGGGACAACTCGGAGGGCCACGAGGTGGACCCGGGCTCGACACACAAGAGTTCGCTGGAGGCCTTCACCTCCCGGAGACGAGCGCGGATCGAACGGGTAACAGGCGATCCACGAAAAATCGCGACCACGGATTGGCGTAGCGCCATGCGGACCCGAACCATGTTCGAGCGGTCGAGAGGGCGCGCCATCCGCGCGTCCCATCACATCCCAGGGAACGCCGCCACACACTCGCCATGAAGAACGCCATCGCACACTCGTTGTCCCTCCTCCTCGTCGCCGGTCTCGTCTCCGCGTGCATCATCAACGTGGACTCGCACCGCGAGCGCACCGGGCGCTACGTCAGCGCGGCGACCCTCCAACAGATCGAGCCCGGCCGGAGCGCGGAGTACGTCCGCGCCCTGATCGGCGAGCCCACTTCGCGCACCAAGATCGAGGGCGCGACCGAGATCTGGAAGTGGACCTACCGCGACACGAAGCGCAGCGAAGGGCGCCTGATCTTCGTGTTCTCGGGCGACGAGACCGAGCACATCGAGGGCTCGACGTACGTCGAGTTCCACGACGGCCTCGTGCACAAGACTTGGCAGGACTGAGATCCATCCTGCGGCTGACGGTCGGCCCCGCGGCGACCCGCGCGGGAGGCGAACCTCAAGCGCCCGCGAACTCTGGTCCGTTCGGTGGGCCGGAGGTCAGGCGCCGCGACTACTCCTCTCCGCCCTCGCGACGCCCGCCGCGGCCACGGCCTTTTTCCGTCCCGCCTTCCGCGCCAGGCTTCGCCCAGTACTGTTCCCACCTCCGGCTGAGCTCGCGCGGTTCGGTCGCGGGCTGCGCCTGGATCTTCACGGCCGACTTGTTCTCGCGATGCCAGCGCAACCACAAGTCGCGGGACTCGCCCTGATCGACTCCGGTCAGCGACCAGAGTGCGAGCCGGAAGTCCTTCATGAAGGGCTGCATCTTGTACGGCCCGGCGACTTCCATGAGATCCGTCAAGGCCTTCAGCGACTCCTTCGTGCGCACGCGGCCGAGCCCGAGGATCTTGGCCTGCACCACTTGCGCGTCCGGTGCGGACCAGAGGTTGTCCGTCAAGACCTCGATCGCCCGCGGGTCCTCGTGCTGTCCGATGGCGCGGATCAGCGCGGCGTAGAGCGGCAGGTCGTCTTTCGCGGCCTTCATCTTCGCGCGCGCGAGCAACTCGTCGAGCGCCTTCGCGTGCGCGCTGAAGCGCAGCGCCTCGATCGACGCCTTCTGGACCGACACGTCCTTGTCGTCGAGTCCGCGGCCGAAGTAGCGCACGACGTCGGCGTCGGAGATGTCGGCCGCGCCCTCGATCGCGCGGATCCGCGGACCCGCATCCGGTTTGGCGAACGCCTCCTTCAACTCGACGAGAGCCGTTTTGATGCGCGCAGCGTCGGGGCTCGGAGGTTTCGCCTGCGGGGCGGGATTCGTGACGAGCGCGCTGATGGCGAGAACGATCGGGAGGATCATGAGGGGCCTGAACCGGTTTGCGCCGAACTGGTGACGCGAGATCGGAAGCGAAAACGAATGGGACGGAACGTACGGAGGCCGCCCCGAGGGACGGCCTCCTTCGATCGACGGATCCGGCCCGGAATCAGGAGGCCGGCACGGGCTCCGTGGGCTTCGTCTGCTCGAACGCGAGGGTCAAGCCGTCCGCGCTGACCGACACGTGGATCGGTTCGGCCGAGCCGGACCCCATGCGCAGGATGTGCTCCGCGAGCGGGTCCTCGACGAAGCGTTCGATCGCGCGTCGCAGCGGGCGCGCGCCGTAGTCCTCGCTGTATCCCTTCGTGATGAGGAACTCGATCGCCTTCGGCTCGAGGTCGAGCCGAACGCCCTTGTCGGCCAGGCGCTTGCGCACCTCGTCGAGTTGCAGGTGGACGATGCGCGCGAGGTCGTCGCTCGTCAGCGGGTTGAAGACGACGAGCTCGTCCAAGCGGTTCAGGAACTCCGGCCGGAAGTAGCGCTCGACCTCGATCATGATGTCGGCGCGCATGCGGTTGCGACGCTCTTCGTTGCTGGGCTTGGTGGCTTGGCTCAGGCGGTCGAAGCCGAGCTTCGCTCCCGACTTCATCTGCTGGGAGCCGAGGTTGCTCGTCATGATCAGGATCACGTTGCGGAAGTCGACGTGGCGGCCGAACGAGTCGGTCAGGCGGCCTTCCTCCATGATCTGGAGCAGCATGTTGAACACGTCCGGGTGCGCCTTCTCGATCTCGTCGAGCAAGACGACCGAGTACGGACGGCGGCGCACCTTCTCGGTGAGCTGGCCGCCCTCCTCGTAGCCGACGTAGCCCGGCGGAGCGCCGACGAGCCGCGAAGCGTTGTGCTTCTCCATGTACTCGCTCATGTCGATCGTGAGGAGCGCGTCCTCGCTGCCGAACATGAACTTGGCCAGCTGCTTGGCCAGGAACGTCTTCCCGACCCCCGAGGGTCCGAGGAAGATGAACGAGCCCATCGGGCGCTTGGGATCCTTCAGACCGGAGCGCGAACGCCGCACCGCGCGCGCGATCGCGGTGACCGCGTCGTTCTGGTTGATGACGATCAGCCCGAGTTCCTTCTCCATCTGGAGCAGGCGATCGGCTTCCGCCTTCTCGAGCCGCGTGAGCGGCACGCCGGTCATCTTGGACACGGTCTCGGCGATCACCTCGGCGGTGACCTCACCGACCTGTTCCTTGTCCGCTTGCTCGGCGCGCCAGCGGTTCTGCATCTCCTCGCGCTTCTTCTTGAGCTGGTAGGCCTGGTCGCGCAGCTTCGCGGCCTTCTCGAAGTCCTGCGCGCTGACCGCCTCGTCCTTGGCGCGTTCGAGGCGCTCGATCTCGACGGACAGCTCGCGCAGGTCCGGCGGCGCGACCATGGCCTTGATGCGCACGCGCGCACCGGCCTCGTCGATCACGTCGATGGCCTTGTCCGGCAGGAAGCGGTTGTTGATGTAGCGCGTCGACAGCTCGACCGAAGTCTCCAGCGCCTCGTCCGTGTAGCGGACGCGGTGGTGGGCTTCGTACTTGTCGCGCAGACCCTTCAGGATCTCGATCGTCTCCGCCGGGCTCGGCGGCTCGACGTTCACGGCCTGGAAGCGACGCTCGAGCGCACCGTCCTTCTCGATGTGCTTGCGGTACTCGTCCAGCGTCGTCGCGCCGATGCACTGGATCTCGCCGCGCGACAGCGCCGGCTTGAGCACGTTCGACGCGTCGATCGCGCCCTCCGCGCCGCCCGCGCCGACGAGCGTGTGCAGCTCGTCGATGAACAGGACGACGTCGCGCACGCGACGCACCTCGGTCATCACGGCCTTGATGCGCTCCTCGAACTGGCCGCGGTACTTCGTGCCGGCGACCATGAGCGCTAGGTCGAGCACGACGATGCGCTTGTTGCGCAGGATGTCGGGGACGCGGTTCTCGATGATCTGCGTCGCGAGACCCTCGACGATCGCGGTCTTGCCGACCCCCGGCTCGCCCAGGAGGACCGGGTTGTTCTTCGTGCGGCGGGAGAGGATCTGGATGACACGCTCGATCTCGTTCGCGCGCCCGATCACCACATCGAGCTTGCCTTCGCGGGCGAGCTCGGTCAGGTCGCGACCGAAGCTGTCGAGCGCGGGCGTCTTGCTCTTGCCCTGCGCCTGGCTGCCCGCACCTTGGGGCTTCTCGTTGCCCTCTTGCGCGCCGCCCTCTTCCTCTTCTTCGTCGTTCGACTCGGCGCCCAGGAAGTCGAGGACTTCCTCGCGCACGTCCTCGAGCTTGACGCCGAGGTTGAGGAGGACCTGGGCGGCGATGCCTTCGTTCTCCTTGATCAGGCCGAGGAGAAGGTGCTCCGTCCCGATGTAGTTGTGGCCGAGGTTGCTGGCCTCTTCCATCGAGAGCTCGAGCACCTTTTTGGCGCGCGGCGTGAAGGGCAGCTGTCCGACGGAGACCATCGTCGAGCCCGTCTTGACGATCTTCTCCACCTCGCTGCGGATCTTGGTCAGGTCGATCCCCATGTTCTTGAGGACGTTGGCTGCGACGCCGCTGCCTTCTTGAACGAGGCCCAGCAAGATGTGCTCGGTGCCGAGGTACTCGTGGTTGAACCTCTGGGCCTCCTGGCGGGCCAGGTTCATCACCTTTTTGGCGCGGTCGGTGAAGCGGTCGAACATGGTGTCTCCAGGGCCTGTGCGCGGTGAGGGACGACCGGGGAAGACGAGCCAGCGTCCACCGGTGCGGTGATGGTAGCTAACTCTGACCTTTCGACCTTCAAGGTCGGGGAGGTGAAGGCGTGCGTCGCGCGAATCCGCGCAAACGAGCGGCCGGTCAACTCTTTCGCGGTTCCTCGAGCTGCTTCAGCTCGTCGCGCAGGCGCGCCGCGTTCTCGTAGGCCTCCTCGCGGATCGCGATTTCGAGCTTCTGGCGCAGATCGACGAGGTGCTGCTCGCGCGCCAGGGCCAGGCTGTCCGCGGGGGCGGCCGGAATCATCGCGTCCGTGCCTGGCAGGCGGCCCACGTGCTGGCGCGCACCGTGCACGCGCTCGAAAACTTCACCGAGGTGCGCCGCGAACGCGTCGTAGCACTGCGGGCACCCGAGGCGGCCCTTGCGCCGAAACTCCTCGAGCTGGAGACCACAACCCGCGCACGTCGGTCCGCCCTTGCGGCGCGTCTGCTTGGCCGTGATCTGGAGTAGCTTCCAGATGTCGAGCTGCGCCTTCTGCAGCGCGGGAGCGTGCGGCAGGTCGAGAGTCTGGGCGCAAACCTCGCACAGGTGCTGCTCGCTGACCTGCTGCTGAGCCTCCGCGCCCGTCGAGCCGTCGTGGGCCGACTCCACGGGCGCGACGACGGGCGTCGAGATTTCGGTGACGTGGACCGTCGCGGCGTTCTTGAGACAGTTCTGGCAGATCATCCCGTTGAGTGCGGCCCGGTCGGGCGCGCACGTTCCTTCAGGTCTAGCCCCCGCGACCCCCCTTGTCGAGACGGCGTTCCGGCGCGGAGGTCGTGGCGGCGCGAAACTGCTCCAAGGAGTGTCGGAAGGCCAGGGCTCGTTCCTGGAAGTTCAGATACTGGTCGTAGCTCGAGCAGGCGGGTGAGAAGAGGATCTCCTCGCCGTCCTCCAAGGCGCCGAAAGCGGTCTGGACGGCCTCGGGGACGGTCTCGACCGAGGTTGCCGGGATGCCCGCGCCCTGGAACGCGTCGCGCAGGAGCGGCCCGGCGTTTCCGAAGGAAACCACACGCCGAACCCGACCTTGCGCCGCCTCGAGCAGGCCCTCGAGCGGCAGGTCTTTGTGCTTGCCGCCGACGAGCAGCGTGAACCCCGGCGCCAGCGATCCGAAGACCGCCAGGGTCGAGTCCGGGGTGGTCGACACGCCGTTGTCCCAGACGCGATGGCCGCCGAAGTTCCCGAGGTCCTGCATCCGGTAGGGGAGCGCGGTGAGCGCGGGGATCGCCGCGGCGAGGCGGGCCGGGGCGGCTCCGAGCAGCCGGGCGAGACCCAGGGCGAGCAACGTGTTCTCGCGCTGGAACGCGCCCGGGAGCCGCAGGTCGCGGATGTGTCCGAGGGTCTCGCGATCGAGCCGGAAAGTCTCCGCGTGGATGTTCAGGCCGCGCTCGGAAGCGCGCGTCGGGAACGCGTCGATGCGCCGCAGGCCGGGCTCACTCCATGCGGCGAGCCGCGGATCCTCGGCCGAGAGGACCGCCGCGCCGCCGTTCGCCGCGGCGAGCTCCAGGATGCGGCGCTTGGCTCGCGCGTACTCCTCGATCGTGCCGTGGCGATCGAGGTGGTCGGCGAGAACGTTCGTCACGCAGACGACCTCGACGCGCGGCGGAACGCCGTCCTGTCCGAGTGCTCTGGGCAGGGACTCGAGCTGATAGGACGACATCTCGAGCACGACGATGTCGTCGGCGTGCATCGATTCGGCCGACTCGACCAGCGAGCGCCCGATGTTGCCGCCCAAGTGCGCCGATCGGCCGTCGGCCACGAGCAGCTGGTGGAGCGTGTTGCACGTCGAGCTCTTGCCCTGCGTTCCCGTCACCGCGGCGATGCGCGCCGGGCAGAGTTCGAGGAACAGCGCGATCTCGCTGGTGATCGGAACTCCACTGGCGCGCGCGATCGTGAGCCACTCGTTCGATGGCGCGACGGCCGGGTTCGCGACGACGAGATCCGTGTCGACGAAGTCCTCGCGCCGGTGTTCGCCGAGCACGTAGCGCAGCGAGATCCCCGCGAGTTCCGCGACGGCGGGCGCGAGTTCCGTCGCGGTCCGCGTGTCCGTCACCGTCACGCGCGCGCCGCGTTGCGCGAGGAAACGCGCGACGGAAACACCTCCACCGAAGAGGCCGAGACCTTGTACTGTGACGCGGCGACCGTCGAAGCGAACTCGTGCGGACACGCGGGATACCTCGCTCTGAATCGGGTTTGGCAGTGGAGTCGTCGTCGATGCGTGCGCCGTACCGGCTCGTCAGTCTTCCGGTCTCGGAGGCGGCGGGGGCGCGGGGATGGTGGACGGCCGCGGTCCGCTGGGTTCGGCGAGGCGCAAGCTCTCGGCGCGCTGCAACACGGCGGTCAGGTCGGGGCGCGTCACGGGACCGACGTCCTGCTGCATCGGGATCTCGAAGCGGCGGATGTCTTTCCAGCCGAATGGCAGCAGCACCTCCGTCACGATGTCGAGCGGGAAGGTCAGGTACCACGGCGCATCGATCTCCACCTGCTGGGAAGTCGTGGCGTAGCCTTGCTTGTAGAGCGTGATGCGCCGCGTGCCGTACGCGTCGAAGGCGATCTCGTACGGCGTCGACCCGACCACGGTGTCGTCGAGTCGGACGAGCGCTCCGGGCGGCGAGGACGTGATGATCAGCTTGCGCTGCGTCGCGCAGCCCCCGAGCGCCAGGCCGAGCGTCGCCAGCGCGAGCATCGTCGGGACGAACGCCGTCCCACGACGCGGGCCATCCTCGTGCACGGAGCGCGCTCTCATCGTCTGCTGTCTAGAGGAGCGGTCTCTCGCTCGCAAGGGCGTGGCGTCGGCGAGTGCGAGGCCGTGGAGCGCGAGCGGTGTGCGACTACGTGCGCGAGCGGTGTGCGACTACGTGCGCGAGCGGTGTGCGACTACGTGCGCGAGCGGTGTGCGACTACGTGCGCGAGCGGTGTGCGACTACGTGCGCGAGC
>Ga0105044_10004233_pt1 | contig 19715 bp, 12 predicted proteins | sample MAT01_FD_78092 | JGI IMG/M metagenome (GOLD analysis project Ga0105044, IMG submission 78092) | Freshwater microbial communities from Lake Fryxell liftoff mats and glacier meltwater in Antarctica - MAT-01 | ecosystem: Environmental > Aquatic > Freshwater > Ice > Liftoff microbial mat | place...
AGCCGCGAGCAACTGCAGGCCCTGCCCGGCCTGGGCCTGCACGACCTGATGCAACTGTCGATCGAGCGGCTGCGCCGCTTCTTCGATCAACTGGTGCTGCCCAACACGATGCTGGACGAAGCGCTGAAGCTGCTGCTGGATGAAGTGCGCACGCGGCTGAAGTACCTGTGTGATGTCGGCCTGGGCTATCTGACGCTGGACCGCCAAAGCCGCACGCTCAGCGGCGGCGAGGTGCAGCGCATCAACCTGACCACGGCCCTGGGCACCTCGCTGGTCAACACCTTGTTTGTGCTGGACGAGCCCAGCATCGGACTGCACCCGCGCGACATGAACCGCATCAACCAAGCCATGCTGCGGCTGCGTGATGCCGGCAACACGCTGGTGGTGGTGGAGCATGACCCGGCCGTGATGCTGGCCGCGGACCGCCTGATCGACATGGGCCCCGGGCCAGGCGAGCGTGGTGGCCAAATCGTCTTTGACGGCACACCAGAAGAAGCACGGCGCGCCGACACGCTGACCGGTGCCTACCTGGGCGGGCGCAAGCAGATCAGCCTGGGCTTCAGGAAGCTGGTCGAGGCCAGCACGCCCAAGCTGCTGCTGCAAGGCGCCACTGAACATAACTTGCAAAAGGTGGACGTCGAAATTCCGCTGCAGCGGCTGGTGTGCGTCACAGGCGTCAGCGGCTCGGGCAAAAGCACGCTGATCCAGGACGTGCTGTACCCGGCGCTGGCGCGCCACTTCGGCAAAGCCACCGAGACACCCGGCACTTTTGACCAACTGCTGGGCGCTGATCTGCTGAGCGACGCGGTGTTTGTCGATCAAAGCCCGATCGGCAAGACCGCGCGCAGCAACCCGGCCAGTTATGTCGGCGCATTTGACGAGCTGCGCAAGATCTTTGCCGACGCACCACTGGCCCGCGAACGCAGCTACACCGCCGGCACCTTCAGCTTCAACGCCGGCGACGGCCGCTGCCCGACCTGCGGCGGCAGCGGTTTCGAGCATGTGGAAATGCAGTTCTTGAGCGACGTCTACCTGCGTTGCCAGGATTGCGACGGGCGCCGCTACCGCCCGCAGATCCTGGACGTCAAGGTGATCCGGGGGCCGATGCAACTGAGCATTGCCGATGTGCTGGACCTGACGGTGGCCGAAGCCGCGCACTGGTTTCAGAGCGACCGCGAGGTGGTGGCCAAACTGCAGCCGATCGTCGATGTCGGCCTGGACTACGTGCGGCTGGGCCAGCCGGTGCCGACGCTCAGCGGTGGCGAAGCGCAACGACTGAAGCTGGCAGGTTTTCTGGCTGCGGCAACGCCCGCCAACAGGCAGCCGGTTGCAGTGAACCCCAAGACTCGCGGCACGCTGTTCCTGTTTGACGAGCCCACCACCGGGCTGCACTTTGACGACATCGCCAAGCTGATGCGCGCGCTGCGCAAGCTGCAATCTGCGGGCCATTCGCTGCTGGTGATCGAGCACAACCTGGACGTGATCCGCGCCAGCGACTGGTTGATCGACCTGGGGCCAGAAGGCGGCGAAGCAGGCGGCCAACTGGTGGCGGTGGGCACGCCAGAAGACCTCAAAGCGCACCCCACTTCGCACACCGGACAGGCACTGCGTGAGTACGAAACGACGCTGGGACTGGGTGTGCCTGTGGCGCAAGACAGCGCAGCCGAAGCAATTGAGACAGGCCGATCGCTGCAAAGCCTGCTGCAAGCCAAGCGCAAAGCGCGGCGCGAGCAGCATCAAAGCATCCGCATCGTCAATGCCAAAGAGCACAACCTCAAATCGCTGAGCGTGGACATCCCACGCGGCAGCTTCAACGTCATCACCGGGGTCAGCGGCTCAGGCAAAAGCACGCTGGCTTTCGACATCCTGTTCAACGAAGGGCAGCGGCGCTACCTGGAAAGTTTGAACGCCTATGCCCGCAGCATCGTGCAGCCGGCTGGCCGGCCTGAGGTGGATGCGGTCTACGGCATCCCACCCACGGTGGCCATCGAGCAGCGCCTGAGCCGGGGCGGCCGCAAAAGCACGGTGGCCACCACCACCGAGGTCTGGCACTTCTTGCGCTTGCTGTGGGTCAAGCTCGGCTTGCAACACTGCATCCACGACGGCACGCCGGTCAAAGCCCAAAGTGCAGAGAGCATCGCAGCACAACTGCTGCGCGACCACGCCGGCCAGCACGTGGGTTTGCTGGCGCCGCTGGTGGTCAACCGCAAAGGTGTCTACACCGACCTGGCCAAATGGGCCAAGGCGCGCGGCCACACGCACCTGCGGGTGGACGGCGAGTTCCTGAGCCTGAACCCCTTCCCGCGCATCGACCGTTTCAAAGAACACACGCTGGAGCTGCCCGTGGGCAGCATCGTGCTGCAGCCCGACAACGAAGCCGGGTTGCGCGCGCTGCTGAGCAAAGCGCTGGAGCTGGGGCGCGGTGTGCTGCATCTGCTGCACCCGCTGGATGGCTTGGTTGAGGCAATGGCCGCAGACGGTGGCACCGGGCGCGGCATCGGCCAGGTCACGGTGTTTTCAACCCGCCGTGCCTGCCCCACTTGCGGCACCAGCTACACCGAACTGGACCCGCGTTTGTTCAGCTACAACAGCAAACACGGCTGGTGCAGCACCTGCGTCGGCACCGGCCTGAAGCTCAACCGCGAGCAGCGCAAGGTCTACGACGACACCCAGAAAGACGAGGACCGACAGGGGCGCGAACAGAGTTTTCCGGCCGAAGAAGCAGAAGCCGAGGGCCTGACCGACGAGCCCTGCCCCGACTGCCACGGCGCGCGCCTGAACCCCACCGCCTGCGCCGTGCACTTCGAAGGCCATGCCATCCACCAGATCGCCGCCATGTCGGTGCATCAGACCAAACGCTGGGTGGACAGCATCGCAGCGGTCGGCCATCTGAGCGCACGCGAAACCGGCATTGCACGCGACGTGATCAGCGAGATCCAGAGCCGCCTGTCGTTTCTGGAAGAAGTGGGCTTGGGTTACCTGACGCTGGACCGCGCCGCACCCACGCTGAGCGGCGGCGAAGCCCAGCGCATCCGGCTGGCCGCGCAACTGGGCAGCAACCTGCAAGGCGTTTGTTATGTGCTGGACGAGCCCACCATCGGCCTGCACCCGCGCGACAACGGCATCTTGTTGGGGGCCTTGGCCAAACTCGGCGCCGCCGGCAACACGCTGGTGGTGGTCGAGCATGACGAAGACACCATCCGCCGCGCAGAACACCTGATCGACATCGGCCCGGGCGCCGGCAAACGCGGCGGCCATCTGGTCGCACAAGGCACGGCCGCCGACCTGGCGCTGCAGCCCGATTCGGTCACCGGCCGGATGTTGGCGCACCCGCTGCGTCATCCGGTGCATGCCCGCCGCGCCGTGGATGCCGATCTGCCCGCGCTGTGGCTGCGACAGGCGCGACTGCACAACCTGCAGCGGCTCGATGTCTGGGTGCCGCTGGGCCGGCTGGTGGCCGTCACGGGCGTTTCAGGCTCGGGCAAGAGCACGCTGGCGCGCGACGTGCTGCTGCTCAACGTGCAAGCGCAGGTGGCGCACCGCGCCACCAAGGCGGGCCGCGATGCCGCTGCGGCGGGCAAACAACCACCGTGGGTGGGCTGCAGTGGCCTGACCGGCTTCGAACACATCGACCGCGTGCTGGAAGTCGACCAGACCCCCATCGGCAAGACACCCCGCTCCTGCCCGGCCACCTACATCGGCTTTTGGAACGTCATCCGCAAGCTCTTCACCGAAACGCTGGAAGCCCGCGCCCGTGGCTACGGCAGCTCCCGCTTCAGCTTCAACACCGGCGACGGCCGCTGTCCCGGCTGCGAAGGCCAGGGCATGAAGACCATCGAGATGAGCTTTTTGCCCGACGTCAAGGTGCACTGCGAGGTCTGCCACGGCGCCCGCTTCAACCCCGAGACCCTGGCTGTCACCTGGCGCGGCAAGAACATCGGCGAAGTGCTGCAGATGGAAGTGGACGAAGCGGTGGATTTCTTCGCCAGCATGCCCAACCTGAGCCACCCGCTGCAGTTACTCAAGGACGTGGGCCTGGGCTACCTGACCCTGGGCCAACCCAGCCCGACGCTGAGCGGCGGCGAAGCCCAACGCATCAAACTCGTGACCGAGTTGAACAAGGTGCGCGACGACGTCACGCGCCGCGGCCAGCGCGCGCCGCGCACGCTGTATGTGCTGGACGAACCCACCGTGGGCCTGCACATGGCCGACGTCGAGAAACTCATCGGCGTGCTGCACCGCCTGGTCGACGGCGGCCACAGCGTGGTCGTGATCGAACACGACCTGGACGTCATCGCCGAAGCCGACTGGGTCATCGACCTGGGGCCAGAAGGTGGTGATGAAGGCGGGCGGCTGGTGGTGGAGGGCACGCCTGAGAAGGTGGTGGCGTCGGGGTCGCACACGGGGCAGGCGTTGGCCAGGGTTTTGCGGCGCTGAAGCCTTTGAGCCCGTCTGCAGCCAACATTCAGGTTGGCGTGCTGGGAGCCAGGGCGCTGGGAGGGACCTGTTCGGCGTTGCCTCAGACCACAACGCGCCTAACCGGCCTTGACTGGCATGTCTGCGGGCCCCAGCAGGGACAAAATGTTCTGCAGCAACTGCGCCGTTCGATCCGGGTCTTGACCGACATCGGCCAGGACTTCAGCGCTCTCCGTTGTCGGGCTGATCCCGATCCACGCTGCAACTTGTTCAGGGGTGGCACTGACGTAGGCCATCTTCCAGGCGCCAAAGACTGCCGATGGAATTTCACCTTCTTGCAAAACGATCATCGTTTCGTGGCGCAAGTCCCGAGATATCCTGGCCATCAGGTCTTGAACCTTGGCCCTGTCACCCTCGAGAATTTGCAGAAAGGCGCCCTGCGCGTAGACAAGAGCACCCGTGATGCCATTCACGGTGTTGCTGCTGCGGGCTTGCTCCAGAATTTCCTCCAGATCATCCCGCTGCATGGGCATCGCAGATTCCGAGGAATAGATGATTTGGTAGGTCATCGACTCATGCTAGCAGCTTGCGTAGACAGATCCGGACGCGCTGCAGAGGCCGAGAGGCGGGATCCCACAGGGGCCAAAGTGCCGGCGCACCCGTGAAGGTCTTCTGAAGTGGCCTAAAGCGCGATGATGTTGTGATGTCGCTGGTCTGCCAATGTGCACAACGCCGCCTGCACGATCGCCTGTGCGTCCACTTCGAAGTGACGCCGCAACGCGGCGCGTGAATCGCTGCGGCCGAAGCCATCGGTGCCCAGGGTCAGGTAGCGGCGGCCTGCGGGCAGGTAAGCGCGCACCGTCTCGGGCAGCGCCCGGACGTAGTCGCTGGCGGCAATCACCGGGCCTTCGTGGTCTTGCAGTTGGCTGGCCAGCCAGCTTTGCAGATGGGCAGCCTCACCGTGGCGCCACAACCGCTCTTGCTCTGCGCCTTCGCGGGCCAGCTCGGTGTAGCTCGTCACGCTCCAGACATCGGCTGCCACGCCATGCTCGGCTTGCAGCGCTGCAGCCGCCAGCAACACTTCAGACAGGATCGCACCGCTGCCAAACAACTGGACGCGTTGCTTCATCTCTGCCGATTCAGCGCCTGGCTGCAGCAGATACAAGCCGCGCAGCACACCTTCGTGCGCTGACGGCGGCAAGCTCGGGTTGGCCACGTTCTGGTTGGTGACGGTGAGGTAATAAAACTCGTCGACCTGCTGCTCCAGCATGCGCCTGGCGCCATGATCGATGATCACCGCCAGCTCTCCAGCAAAGGCCGGGTCGTAGGCGCGACAGTTGGGCACGGTGGAGGCCACCAGATGGCTGCTGCCGTCCTGATGCTGCAGCCCTTCGCCACCCAGCGTGGTCTTGCCAGAAGTTGCGCCGATCAGAAAACCGCGCGCACGCTGGTCAGCCGCTGCCCAGATCAGGTCGCCGACGCGCTGAAAGCCGAACATGCTGTAGTAGATGAAAAACGGCAGCATCGCCAGCCCGTGGGTCGAGTAGCTGGTGGCTGCAGCGGTCCACGACGACAGCGCACCGGCTTCGCTGATGCCTTCTTCGAGGATCTGGCCGCTGGCTTCTTCTTTGTACGACAGCATCGAGCTGGCGTCCTCGGGCAGGTACAACTGGCCGAAGGGGGCGTAGATGCCGACCTGCCTGAACAGACTGGCCATGCCGAAGGTACGCGCTTCATCGGCCACGATGGGCACCACCCGTGGGCCCAGGGTCGGGTCTTTCAGATAAGCACCCAGCAAGCGCACAAAGGCCATCGTGCTGCTCATCAGCTTGCCTTCGGCCTGCAGCGCAAAGGCGGCAGTGGTCTGCAGCGCAGGTACCCTGACTTCTGGCGCCGTCTGCGCGCGCTGCGGCAAAAAGCCGCCCAGCGCCTGACGTCGCGCATGCAGGTAGCGCATCTCGGGGCTGTCTTCAGCAGGTTTGAAGAAGGCAGCTTGCGCCACCTGCTGGTCACTCAGCGGCAGTTGAAAGCGCGCCCTGAATGCCAGTAGGTCATTGCTGTCGAGCTTCTTTTGCTGGTGCGTGGTCATGCGGCCCTGGCCTGCGCTGCCCATGCCGTAGCCCTTCATGGTCTTGGCCAGCACCACGGTGGGCTGGCCGCGATGCTGCATTGCACGCGCAAAGGCAGCGTGGATCTTGACCGGGTCGTGGCCGCCACGGCGCAGGCGGTCGATGTCGTCGTCGCTCAGGTGCGCCACCAGCGCTTGCAGCGCAGGCGATTTGCTGAAGAAGCTGCGCCGGTTGTAGGCACCATCGTTGGCGCTCAGGGTCTGGAACTCACCGTCCACAGTCTGTGCAAAGGCCTGCGCGATGACGTGGTCGTGGTCACGCGCCAGCAAGGCATCCCATTCAGAGCCCCACAGGCACTTCACGACATGCCAGCCGGCACCGGCAAACAGTGATTCCAGCTCATCGACGATGCGGCCATTGCCACGCACCGGGCCGTCCAGCCTTTGCAGGTTGCAATTGATGACGAAGATGCAGTTGTCCAGCTTCTCGCGCGCGGCCAACGTCAGCGCTGCAATCGACTCCGGCTCGTCCATCTCGCCGTCACCGAAAAAGCCCCACACCTTGCGGCCTTCGGTCTGCAGCAGCCCGCGGTGCTGCAGGTAGCGCATGAAGCGCGCCTGGTAGATCGCGTTGATCGGCCCGATGCCCATCGAGCCGGTGGGAAACTGCCAGAAGTCGGGCATCAGGTAAGGATGCGGGTACGAGCACAGCCCCTGGATGCCCCGCTCTTGCGCCACCAACTCTTGCCGGTAGTGCAGCAGCGAAGCCTCGCTCAGGCGCCCTTCCAGAAAAGCCCGGGCGTACACACCGGGTGCGGAATGCGGCTGGAAGTAGACCAGGTCACCGTCATGCTCTGGCCCGCGCGCGCGGAAGAAATGCTGGAAGCCCACTTCGAACAAGTCGGCGGCAGATGCATAGCTGGCAATATGACCCCCCAGCTCACCGTGCGCGGCGTTGGCCCGGATCACCATCACCAGCGCATTCCAGCGCAGCATGGCCGACAGCCGTCTTTCGATTTCCAGGTCACCCGGGTAGGGTGGCTGTTCTTCGATGCCCACGCTGTTGAGGTAGGGCGTGATGGGCTGCGGGCGCCATTGCAGCTTGCGCTTGCGGCTGTGGTCCAGCAAGGCGTCGAGCAAGGCGGCGGCCCGCGCCCGCCCCTGTTGCGGGCCCCAATTCTGCAGCAGGCTGTCCAAGGCATCGCACCACTCCTGCAGTTCTTCGGCGTCTGCATCGAGGGGCTGCAACAGGTCGGGGGGAAGTTTTGGTGCCATGGGTGTGGGCCATCAGTTCAGGCGATCGGCAACGCACCCATCGGCCACTGAATCGCTCAGATTGAAGGCTGGGCAGCGTACACCCAGACCTCGATGCCCTCACTTGGGGTGCGCCCGCACTGGGCGACTTCAGCGCACGACTTCAGCGCACGACTGCCTCACACGTCAGCCAGGCGATCCAGGCCCGGCAGATGCGCGGGGTCGGGGGCTTCGGTGTTCAGGGTCCCGGAGATCAAGCGCATCGCCCGCGTTTGCAGCACCGCTGCGTCTGCCGGGCTGCCGCATCGGTCGAGCACATCGCTGATGCGCAGCAGCACCTTGATCTCCCACTCCGGGTCGGCCACCTGTGCGGCCAGCCGGCTGACCTCGTACGCCAGCGTGCGTGCGCGCTCGCGGGCTGGGCGGCCAGCGCCGAGGACTTCGGCCTCGGCCTTCTCGGCCTGCAGCGCTGCAAGCTCGCTGCATTCACACAACAAGTCCACGGTCATGTCCACCGCGCCGACCCACCGGCTCCAGCGCACCGCTTCATCCAGGCAGGCAGCGCTGGAATCCAGCGCCTGCAGCGCCCGGTAACTACGAGCCAGAAGCAGGTGCGCCTGGCTGATGGCGTAAGGCCTGCCACTACGTTGCGCCAACGGCAAGACGGCCAGCGCCTGGTGCAGCGCCAGGCGCTCGGTGTTTTCCGGCAATCCACAAGGCGCCATGGCTCAGGACGCTCCGGCGAGTCTGTGCAAGCGCTTCAAGGGCTCACAAGACCTGCTTGGTCTGCGGGGTTGGTGATGTATGTTGGAGAGCATCGCGACAGAGAGCTAAAGTTGCAGCCGCATGCTAGCCAGCGTTGCTGCCCAAAGCCTCCCCACGCTTGTGGGGTCTTGGGTACGCTGCCTGTGTGTAAATCGACGGCTTGTGCGCTGGTGATCGTGCGCTCCACCCAGTCAGGGGGAGGCTTTGGACCGCCTGCCGCCATGGCACCCAGCGTTTCCCGCAATGTCCTTTTGACTCAGCGGCGTTCACAATAAGCCGTTGACCTGCAATTTCAGGAGATTTCTCATGCGTGTTGTTGCTTCTTCGGTGTTGCTGGCTGCGGCCAGCCTGTTCGGCGCCCAGGCTTCGGCCCAGGTGGTGTTGACGGCGTCTTCGTGGTTGCCCCCCAGCCATGTCCTGACCGAGACCCAGAAAGCCTGGTGCGGCCAGCTAGAACAAAAGACCAGCGGCAAGATCAAGTGCAACCTGCTGCCGCGTGGCGTGGCTGCACCGCCTGCCACATTCGATGCCGTGCGCAACGGCCTGGCCGACATCTCTTTCACCGTGCATGGTTACACCCCAGGTCGTTTTGTGACGACACAGATTGCTGAATTGCCGTTCCTGGGCGATACCTCCGAGCCCGTCTCGGTGGCTTTCCAGCGCCTGTACGCCCGTACCCCGGCCATGGCCGAAGAGCACAAGGGCGTCAAGGTGATCGCGGTCTTCACGCACGGCCCGGGCATCGTGTTCAACACCAAGCGCCCGATCGTCAAGGCTGACGATCTGAGCGGGCTGAAGTTTCGTGTCGGCGGTGGCATCGTCAACGAGATCAGCAAATCGTTGGGCATGAATGTGACGTTGAAGCCTGCGCCAGAGAGTTACGAGCTGTTGTCCAACGGTGTCATGGATGGCACCTTGTTTCCGGCCGAGTCGGTCGAGAGCTTCAAGATCGACAAGGTCATCAAGTACGGCACCACCTTCCCTGGCGGGCTCTACAACACCAGCTTCGTGTTCATGATGAACCAAGCCAAGTACGACAGCTTGGCCCCGGATCTCAAGAAGGCCGTGGACGAGTTGTCGGGTGAATACGCAGCGCGCATGTTTGGCCAAGGCTGGGACAGGGTCGACCGCCGTGGCCTGGCTTTCATGCAGGCCAACAACGTGCAAATCAGCAAGGCAGATGCGGCCTTCGTCAAAGTGGTGAATGAGAAGACCGCGCCGCTGATCGAGCAATGGGCCACTGCTGCAGCCGCCAAGGGCATGAAGGACCCGAAGAAAGCGCTGACCGCTTTCAGGGCCGAAATCGCCAAGCTGCAGTGATCTGACAAGGCGCTGGCCGCGCTGCCTGTCCGGTCCGGGCAGGCTGGCACCGCTGCACAAAGGCTTCGCTTGAAACCGCTGCTCACCGCTCTGTGCGGCGCCATCGCTGCGGTGGCGCTGTTTGCCATCATGGGCCTGACGCTGTTTGACGTGGCGGGCCGCAAGTTGCTGTCCGAGTCGATCCCCGGCTCGCTGGAGCTGACCGAACTGTTGATGGTGGCGGTGATCTTTGCTGGCCTGCCGCTGGTGTCGATGCGCTCCGAACACATTGTCTTCGACACCTTCGACCACCTGATGCCGCGCTTTTTGCGCCGCTCCCAGCGCCGGGTGATGGACGGCGCATGCGCGCTGCTGCTGGCCGGGCTGGCCTATGCGCTGTGGATCAAGGGCGGGCAGATGAGCGAGTACGGCGACACCACGGCGCAGCTCAAGTTGCCGCTGGGCCCTTTTGTCCATGCGATGGGGGCCTTGTGCGGCGTGACGGCTTTGGTGCACGTGGCGCTGGCGATCAAACCTGCCCAACTGCACCCGCCTTCAGCAGCCGAGCCGGCACCAGCCGACGACAAGCAGGCTTCCGGCGCATGAAGCCCAATCTGCTGCGCCCTTTGCGTCATCCCCCCTTCGTGCCGCAGCGCTGCCTGGCATGACCGAAGCACTGCTGGGCTTTGCGGCCGTCTTTGCGCTGGCGCTGCTGCGCTTGCCGTTGGCATTTGCGATGGGGCTGGTGGGCTTTGTGGGACTGGGCCTGGTGCGTGGCTGGGCGCCCTCGGTGGCCAACGCAGCGCAGGTGGTCTACGACACCGGCTTTGCCTACACCTTGAGTGTGGTGCCGCTGTTCATCCTGATGGGCAACTTTGTGGCGCGTGCCGGGCTGGCGCACGAGTTGTTCAGGTGTGCTTACGCCTTCATCGGCCATGTACGCGGCGGCCTGGCGCATGCCACGGTACTGGCCTGCGCAGGTTTTGGCGCCATCTGCGGCTCGTCGATTGCCACCGCTGCCACGATGAGCAAGGTGGCCTACCCGCAGATGAAGCGCCTGGGCTATGCCGACTACCTGAGCACCGGCGTGATTGCCGCAGGCGGCACGCTGGGCATCATGATCCCGCCCAGCACGATCCTGGTCATCTACGGCATCGTCACCGAAACCAACATCGGCAAACTCTTCGCTGCCGGCGTGATTCCTGGCCTGCTGTGCGCTTTGCTGCTGATGGCCGGTGTGGCTTTCATGACCTGGCGCGACCCCACCGCCGGCCCGGCCGGCGAGCGCACCACCTGGCGCCAGCGCTGGGCGGCCCTGCGCGACATCTGGGGCGTGGTGGTGCTGATGGTGGTGGTGCTGGGCGGCATCTACGGCGGTGTTTTCACGGCCACCGAAGGTGCAGGCATCGGCGCCTCGGGTGCTTTCTTCTTCGCGCTGGCGCGCCGCGCTTTGAGCTGGAAAGTGCTGTATCAGGTGCTGGTGGAAAGTGCACGCACCACGGCGATGCTGTTCACGATCCTGATTGCCGCGATGCTGTTTTCAGGTTTCATCAACTTCACCAGCATGCCGGGTGACCTGAAAGACTGGATCCTGCACCTGGGCCTGAGCCCTTTGATGGTGGTCGGCGCGATGATGCTGATCTATGTGCTGCTGGGCACCATCATGGAAGAGCTGAGCATGGTGCTGCTGACGATTCCGGTGTTTTTCCCGATCGTCATCGGCCTGGGTTTCGACCCGGTCTGGTTTGGGGTGCTGGTGGTGCTGGTGGTGCAGATCGGCCTCATCAGCCCGCCGGTGGGCATGAACCTCTTTGTGCTGAACGCCTTGCTCAAGGGCGTGCCACTGAGCCAGATCTTCCGCGGCGTATGGCTGTTCGTGGCTGCGCTGGTGGTGGCGCTGGTGCTGGTGCTGGAGTTTCAGGGGCTGGCGCTGTGGCTGCCCGGCTTCATGCGCTGAGGTTGCAAAGTGTGGCAGCGCTTCAGGCCAACCTGCGCGCCCGGCCAGAGACCGACTTCCAACGCCACCACAGCCGCCAACCCAACAAGGCGGCAATGACAGCAGCGTAGACCGCCACCTCGGCAAAGTCGTTCTTGGCGCTGCGCATCCAGAAAAAGTGCAGCACCGCCAGCAGCGCGGTGGCATAGATCAGCCGGTGCAGGACCTGCCAACGCCGCGCGCCCAGGGCCTTGATGGCGCGGTCGAACGAAGTGGCGGCCAGAGGCAGCATCGTCAGCAAAGCGGCGCTGCCGACCAGGATGAAAGGCCGCTTGATGATGTCCCGAACGATCGCAGACAAGTCCAGCCCCATGTCGAGCCAGGCAAAAGACAAGAAGTGCAGACAGCCGTAGGCAAACGTGAACAGGCCGAGCATGCGGCGCAAACGGGCCAGCCAATGCCAACCGCTGAACTGCCGCAGCGGGGTGATGGCCAAAGTCAGGCACAGAAACCGCAAGGTCCATTCGCCCGTGGATCGGATCAAGGCCTCGGCCGGATTGGCACCCAGCCCATCGTTGACCGCACCCCAGACCAACCAGGCCAAGGGCCCCAGGCTGGCAAGAAACAACAGCGGCTTGACCCAGCCCGCCATCAGCCGACGGGCCGGCGCATGGACAGCCGGTGTGGCGATCATGGCGGCGTGCTCGGCGTGCGGTCGCAGTTTCAGTAGAACTTCTTCAGATCCATGCCGGCGTACAACTGCCCGACCTGCGGCTCATACCCATTGAACATCAGGGTCGAGCGCTTCTTGGCAAACAAGCCGTCTTCGCCAATGCGCCGCTCGGTCGCCTGACTCCAGCGCGGGTGGTCGACCTGGGGGTTGACGTTGGAGTAGAAGCCGTACTCGCTGGGCGCAGCCAGCTCCCAACTGGTTTTGGGCTGCTTTTCTACAAAACGAATCTTGACCAGCGACTTGCCACTCTTGAAGCCGTACTTCCAGGGCACGACCAGGCGCAGCGGCGCACCATTCTGGTTGGGCATCACGTGGCCGTACAAGCCAAAGGCCAGCATCGTCAGCGGGTGCACGGCCTCGTCCATCCGCAAGCCCTCCAGGTAGGGCCAATCGAGCACCGACGAGCTGAGCCCCGGCATCTGCGCGGGGTCGGCCAGCGTCACAAATTGCAGATAACGGGCGTTACCGGTGGGTTCGACGCGCTTGATCAGCTCAGCCAGAGAAAAGCCGACCCAGGGGATCACCATCGACCAGCCTTCGACACAGCGCAGCCTGTAAATGCGCTCTTCCATCGGCGCCAGCTTCAGCAGCGTTTCGATGTCGAGGTTGCCGGGCTTCTTGACTTCGCCTTCAATCGCCACGGTCCAGGGACGGGTCTTCAGGGCGCCGGCGTTGCGCAGCGGGTCGCCCTTGTCGGTGCCGAACTCATAAAAGTTGTTGTAGGTCGTGATGTCGCCCCAGGCGGTGGCTTTTTCAACCGTGTTGGCGCCCGGCACGCTGCTGCGGGCGCCCGGCAGCGCCTTGCCTTTGGGCGGCGGCGCCGGCTGGGCCACGGCCAAACCTGGCGCCAACGCGCTCAACCCCAGGCCGACGCCCAGGCCCACCCCCTGCATCCATTGCCTGCGGTTGGCATACACCTCTTGCGAGGTGATCTCGCTCGGCATGGAGTGAACATCAGCGCGGTGTTTGAGTAGATGCATGGTCTTCAACGATGGGTCGGTGATCAAACGGGGTGGGCCGGCGCGCCCGCGCGAGCGCGCCCGGACTCGCGCTCTCACAGGGTCGGTCTGAAAGCACAAGAGCTTACTGTCGCCGCATGCAGCTTCACAGCCAACCCGAGCCTCTCACAAGCGAAAAGGCCGACTGAAAGCCGGCCCTTTGAATACGATCACAGCGCAGATTGCCGGCGCAACAAATACGCTCAGCGCAGGCCTGCCGCGAAGTCGGACACCGCCTTGATCTCGGCGTCGTTGAGTTTGTAGGCAATCGCACTCATCTGCGCGTTGTTGGCCCTCAAACCCGACCTGAAGGCGAGCAATTGCGCCTCGGTGTACTCCGCATGCTGGCCCGCCATGCGTGGGTACTGGGCAGGAATACCCGCTCCGTTGGGGCTGTGGCAACCGGCACAGGCTGGAACGGCCTTGTTGCTGATGCCGCCGCGCCAGATGCGCTCGCCCAGAGCGACCGTCTCTTTGTTTCTGGCGAACCCGGGTTTTGGCTCTTTCGAAGCATAGAAGGCAGCGATGTGCCTCATGTCATCTTGAGACAAGCCCGCTGCCATGCCTTGCATGATTGCATTCTTGCGTTTGCCGGACTTGTATTCGGTCAGCTGCTTGACAAGGTACTCTGGATGCTGTCCCTGCAGAATCGGGTTGGCTGGTGAGCCGCGTGTGCCGTCGGCTGCGTGGCAAGCCATGCAGGATGCGGCGAGTTGCTGGCCTTTGGCCAGATCGGCCTTGAAACTGGAGGGAGTGCCTGCAGCCTGGGCCGGGCTGATCAACAAGGCGCCAAGCGCCAGAGCAGAGAGAACAGAAGACAACGTCATGCAAGAGCTTTCGAGCGGGGCGGCAGATGATGGGCGAACCTGGGTCGGCGAACCCGGGTGGGGAAATCGCAAGCGTCCCGTATGGAGGCGGCGCCCGGCCCGCCCCAGCAGGAATAGTCGGCCCGTACTGCGCACACAGGCCTTCCCGAACCACTACAACGGCGAATTTTACAATGTCTCATGAAAAAAACCGTCGAAGCTGTTTCCCCCGCCGTCAAGGCCGCTTTGGGCTGGTGCCACGGCGCGCGCTTTCTGACCACGGCAGCGCAGCTCAACCAGCTGCCGGTGACCGAGTTGCCGGAAATCGCCTTCGTCGGGCGCAGCAACGCCGGCAAGTCCACCGCCATCAACAGCCTGGCGCAACGCAAACGGCTGGCTTTTGCCTCCAGGACGCCGGGCCGCACCCAGCACATCAACCTCTTTGAGCTGGGCCCCAAACTCGCGGCCAACGCACTGTGGGCCGACCTGCCGGGTTATGGCTACGCAGCGGTGGAGCGCGCGGCCAAACTGCGCTGGCAAGCGGTGATGTCGGACTATCTGCAGTTGCGCCGCAACCTCGACGGCGTGGTGCTGCTGATCGATTCCCGCCAGGGCTTCACAGACCTGGACCAGCGGCTGCTGGCGTTGCTGCAGCCACGACTGGTCAATGGCCAGGTGCGGCTCTTGGCCGTGCTGACCAAGGCCGACAAACTCAACGCCAGCCAGCGCCAACTGGCGCTGAGCACAGCACAGGAAGTGCTGGCAGAGATCAGCACCGATGAAGCCGACATCGGCCTGATGTTGTTTTCTGCACTCTCCAATCAGGGGTTGGGGGACATGGCAGAAGCACTGCACCGCTGGGTGATGCAGCCACGCACTGCAGTGGCTGCATCACCCAGCGGTGTGCTTGCGCACGAGACGGCGCTTGACGACGGCGCAGCAGCGGCTGCAGCCTTGCAAGCACCCGAGGCCAAAGAGGACTGCTGATGATTCAGTCATTCGACCTGCACCTGCCGCACGGCATCTCATGGGCCTGCAGGCGCGCCGCAGCGGCCGAAGTGGTCGACAGCGGGGGTACCGCCGCTGGCGGTCCGCGCGTGATGCTGTTGCACGGCTTTCCAGAGGCTGCCTTTGTGTGGGACGAGGTGCTGGAGTTGTTGGCCGCCGCGCAGCCCACGATGTGGGCCTTTGCACCCAATCTGCGGGGCTATCCAGGCTCCAGCTCACCGCCCGAGGTCGAGGCTTACCGGGCACGGCCGCTGGTCCAGGATCTGCTGGCGGCCATCGATGCCACCGGCGGGCCGCTGGACCTGTTGGTCGCACACGACTGGGGTGGCGCGCTGGCCTGGAACCTGGCTGCGCAGCATCCTGAAAAACTCAAGCACCTGCTGATCCTGAATTCGCCACACCCGGCGACCTTCTTGCGCGAGTTGCGCCACAACCCGGCGCAGCAGGCCGCCAGCGCCTACATGAACTTCTTGTGCAGGCCCGATGCAGAGCAACTGCTGGCCGCCAATGATTACGCACGGCTGTGGCCATTCTTCGGCAGCCCTGTATGGATGACGCCGCAAATCAAGGCCGCCTACCGGGCTGCATGGTCGCACCCCGCAGGGGGTTTGACGGGGCCGTTGAATTACTACCGGGCATCGCCATTGCGCCCCGCCATGGGCCCTGCTGACACGCTTCACACCTTGGAGCTGCCAGACCGGATCGTCACCGTGCAGGTGCCCACCACGGTGCTGTGGGGCGACAAGGACGCGGCATTGATGCCCAGCTTGCTGGACGGGCTGGCGCAATGGGTACCCGACCTGCAGGTTCAGCATCTGTCCGCAGCTTCACACTGGCTGGTGCATGAACAGCCGCGAACGGTGGCGCAGACGATCCTGAGATTGCTGCCGAGCGAGTGAGCCTGGGCCGGGCCGAAGTCCGCTCATCGCTCTGCGCTTATCGCTCTGCGAGTCTCTGCGCTCTGCGCTCGTCGCTGTTGCGCTGTTGCGCCGCAGAGCTGTCGAACCGTCACGACACAGTGGTCGCAAAGGCCGTCCAGGCGGCATCAAGCCGCCTGGCTGCGCAACTGTTCGTGCACCCTGGCAGCAGCGCTGCCGACAATCGAACGCGGCAACAAGCTGCGCAGCAACTCGGCCTGGTACAGCATCACCAGCGCGCGCCTGCGGATGGCCCAGGTCTGGCCCGAGACAGTGTCGCCAAACAGCACCACCTGGCGGTCTTCGCCCAGCCACAACACCTGGGCATGGTGCCACTGGCCAGCGATGAAGATCCGGCTCCAGTGGCCCAATTGCAAAGCTTGCAGCCAATGTGTGGCTTGCGCTGTGCTGGGCGCGCGGTCTTCGGCGGCGTCCAGCAACGCACCTGGCACGGTGTCAAGCTCGGTCACGCCCAGTGTGCCCAGCAAGGTGTCCCCGGGGTCGGCGCCTGCGCTCAGGCGCACCTCGAGCGTCTGCAACGTCGAAGCCTGCGCCTGCACCTTGACCAGACGCTGCTGCAATCGACGCTGCAGATAGTCTTGCAGCCGGGTCAGCGCTGCTGCGTACAACGAAGCGTTCTGCTCTGCGGTCTGCTCCAGACGCCGGATCAGGATGGCAGCCACGCGCATCAGGCGCGACCGCTCCGGGTCGTTGGCAGGGGGGCTGAGCTCGGCTGCAAAAGCCAGGCAATTGATGAGTCGCCAAAGCGGGTGCTTGTCACGCTCCATCAGCCCGGGGTCGAGTGCCGCCAGGCGCAGCGCCGGGCGCTGCAGTTGGCGCAGCAGCGCCAGCACGTCAGCAGGCAAGCGTCGGTCCAGCGTCATGGCTTCGAACAGATGCTCGATCAAGGAGACCGACTTGGCAATCAAAGCGTGGTTGCTTGGGTGGCGTGGATGGCGCGGGTTGCCATCGGCAGCGGCATCGGACGCAGCCGAATCGGCAGGTGGGTGGACGAACAGACCGAGATCGATGTCCAGCTCGGCCACAGGCGTCGGCAAGGGTGCTGCGCCTGAACCCGGCACTGAGGCGAACGGCCGCGAAAACGGCTGCTGCAACGGCTGCCGTTGCGCGGGCATGGCGTTGCGCACGCTGTGCAGATCGGGGCTGAAGGTGATGTTCAGTTGACGGCTCTGGCGAGCACCGCCGGGCAACACCAGCGTGCGATGCGCAGCAGGTTTGACGCCGCGCGCCTCCAGCCGCGAGCAGGCGGCGGCGTAGCTGCGCCGAAGCAACTGCGCCAGAGGCTCGGCCGCCTGGCGCAAAAACTCGACCTGGTTGGACTTGGGCAAAGGCAGCGTGGCTGCAACGGCCCACACCGCACGCGCATACACCGCAGCCTGAAAAGGGTTGGCGTCGCGTGCCACATCCATGTCGCCGACCAGCGCTGCGGTGAAGGTCTGCAACTCTCGCAGTTCGTGTTCAGCCACCACTTGCACGGTTTCAATCGCGTGGGCCAGCGCGACGTCGGTCGCCACGGCGTCTTCTTCAACCAGAGACAGGGCAGCAAACTGCAGCCTGCGCCGCTCGCGAGCGCCGACCTGGCCCGCATGTGTGGCCGCCACCTGGGCCCGCAGGCTGTCCACAAAGGTCTCTGCCAGGGCTTCGCGATAGCGCAGCGCGCAACTCACCGCGTCGACGGCGCGCGCGCGCTGCAACGGCGAATAGCCAGAAACCGGCGCCTGGCTGAGCGTGCCGTTGGCCAGCGCCTCCAACAACTGGTTGAACAACAGCGGCGCGCGCAGTAGTTCGTCGTCGATGAACTGCTGCAGCTCGCTGCAAGCTTCGATGTGGCCCATGGCGCCCGATTGTTGGGCCACGAGCTGCTGTTCAAAGCTCAAATAGACGGCTGCTCACGGCCCAGTTCAGGGCTGGGCGCAACCACAGCCCCATGCACCGCGAACGCCCAAGAATGCGTACATCGGGCCTCAATCCAAGAACTTCGGCACAGCCCATGAAAAAGAGCCTGCGGATCGCTCCACAAGCTCTTGGGCTGGATCGCCAGAGCTTTGACGCCAGCGCCTTGTTGCGCCGTCGTCAAGCCTGGCTGCGCTCCGGACTTACATGTCCATGCCGCCCATGCCACCCATACCACCCATGCCGCCACCCATGCCGCCGGCGCCAGACTCTTCCTTCGGCGCTTCGGCCACCATGGCTTCGGTGGTCAGCATCAGCGATGCCACAGAGGCTGCGTTCTGCAGCGCGGTGCGGGTCACCTTGGTCGGGTCCAGAATGCCCATCTCGATCATGTCGCCGTAGGTGGCGTTGGCTGCGTTGAAGCCGTAGTTGCCCTTGCCAGCCAACACGGCGTTGACCACCACACTCGGCTCGTCACCGGCGTTTTGCACGATGATGCGCATCGGCTCTTCGCAAGCACGCATGACGATGCGGATACCGGCTTCCTGGTCGCTGTTGTCACCCTTGATGGTGCCAGCAGACTGACGGGCACGCAGCAGCGCCACGCCACCACCGGCCACGATGCCTTCTTCCACTGCAGCGCGGGTCGCGTGCAGGGCGTCTTCGACACGTGCCTTCTTCTCTTTCATCTCGACTTCGGTGGCAGCACCGACCTTGATGACGGCGACACCGCCAGCCAGCTTGGCCACGCGCTCTTGCAGCTTCTCGCGGTCGTAGTCGCTCGACGCTTCTTCGATCTGCACACGGATCTGCTTGACACGGGCTTCGATGTCACCAGCAACACCGGCGCCGTCGATCAGCGTGGTGTTCTCTTTGGCCACTTCAATGCGCTTGGCTTGACCCAGGTCGGCCAGCGTGACTTTCTCAAGTGTCAGGCCCACTTCTTCAGCGATGACCTTGCCGCCCGTCAGGATGGCGATGTCTTCCAGCATGGCTTTGCGGCGGTCGCCGAAGCCAGGGGCCTTGACTGCCACCACTTTCAGGATGCCGCGGATGGTGTTGACGACCAGAGTCGCCAGCGCTTCGCCTTCGACTTCTTCAGCAATGATCAGCAGCGGACGGCTGCTCTTGGCGACTTGCTCCAGCGTGGGCAGCAGATCACGGATGCTGCTGATCTTCTTGTCGTACAGCAGCACAAATGCGTTCTCTAGGATCGCGCTTTGCTTCTCTGGATTGTTGATGAAGTACGGGCTCAGGTAGCCGCGGTCGAACTGCATGCCTTCAACGATGTCGAGCTCGTTGTCCAGGCTCTTGCCGTCTTCAACGGTGATCACGCCTTCTTTGCCGACCTTGTCCATCGCTTTGGCGATGATCTCGCCGATCGACTCGTCAGAGTTGGCAGAGATGCTGCCGACCTGGCTGATCTCTTTGCTGGTGGTGGTGGCCTTGCTGGCCTTCTTCAGCTCGGCGGTCAGGGCCGTCACGGCCTTGTCGATGCCACGCTTCAGGTCCATCGGGTTCATGCCGGCAGCCACGTACTTCATGCCTTCGCGCACGATGCTCTGCGCCAGCACGGTAGCCGTGGTGGTGCCGTCACCGGC
>Ga0105044_10004234_pt1 | contig 19714 bp, 15 predicted proteins | sample MAT01_FD_78092 | JGI IMG/M metagenome (GOLD analysis project Ga0105044, IMG submission 78092) | Freshwater microbial communities from Lake Fryxell liftoff mats and glacier meltwater in Antarctica - MAT-01 | ecosystem: Environmental > Aquatic > Freshwater > Ice > Liftoff microbial mat | place...
CACGGCCTTGTTGAATGCGGCGGACCTTCTCGGCTTCGGCATCGGCCTCGACGATCTGCCGCTCCTTGGCGATCTCGGCGGGGACGACGATATCTGCGAACTGGGTGGACTTGTCGCGTTCGGCTCGCTGCTGTTCGGCCTTCTGCTCGGCGACGTAGGCTTCCTCCAACACCTTGGCGCGAGCCACCTTTTCCGCAGCCGTAGCGAGGCGTTCCGCTTCGGCCTGGGCGCTGCGCCGCTCGGCATTGGAATTCGCGATCTCGACTTCGGCGTTGTTCTCTCCGCGGGTCGCTTCGGCATTGGCACCGGAGACCGCGATTCGTTTGTCGCGTTGCGCCACGGCGGCGCCGATCTCCCCGTCGCGGTCGGCTTGGGCGACTTTGACTTTGGCTTCAGCGATGGCCTTGGAAGCCGCTTCCTGCCCGAGAGCGTCGATGTAACCGGACGCGTCGGTGATGTCCTGCACGTTGACGTTGATGAGACGCAGCCCGACCTTTTTCAGTTCGACCTCGACTCCGGTGGAAATGTTGGCGATGAGCTTGTCTCGGTCGGCATTGATCTCTTCAATGTCCATGGTGGCGATGACAACGCGCATCTGGCCGAAGATGATGTCCTTGGCGAGCTCGTTGATGTGCTGCATGGAGAGACCGAGGAGTCGTTCGGCGGCGTTCTCCACGACGCCCGGTTCCGTCGAGATACCTACGGTGAAGGTGGAGGGAGTGTTGACCCGGATGTTCTGTTTGGAGAGGGCTCCCTCCAGTTTGATGTCGATGGGTAACGGGGTCAGGGTGAGGAACTGATAATCCTGGATGATAGGCCAGATGAATGCCGCGCCCCCGTGGTAACACTGCGCCGACTTTCCGGCACCCACTTTCCCGTAAACAACGAGGATTCGATCCGACGGGCACTTTTTATACCGCGCCGCCAGAGCAACCACGATGGAGAAAAAGACGACAATGATGCCGCCGATAAGGATCAGATATTCCAGGGGAAGGGTCATGTGTCGAGAGGGGTGACTAAAAAGGTGGAGGCACCGATCGTCTCGGCGACCCGCACCTTGGTGCCGGGGGCGAGAGTAGTGGGGCCTCGTTGCAGGGCGTCGGCCATGCTGAGTCGGCCTTGGATGAGAACTTCGATCTGGCCACCGGGAGCCTGCGCCGGAGGAATGGTCACGTAAACGGTGGCGATGGCACCGACGGCATTCGCGTAGATGAGCGAGCCGCTGCTCTGAAGCTTCATGAAGGAGGTCATGAGCAGGAATATCCCGAGCATGAGGGCTCCCCCGACGACAAGTCCGATGATGATGGCGAGGCCCAGTCCGAGCCCGCTGTTGAGAGCGATGACACCGGCCCATCCGAAGCCCATGAAAAACGCCGTCACGCTTCGCACGGATAGGATGCTCAGCCCCGAACCATGTTCCGTCACATCGCCGACACCACTGCCATCGTCCATTCCGACGAAAAGAAGCAGGATCATTTGGATGGCGAGCACGACGAGCGCGAGGATTCCGATCCCGTAAAAGATCTGCTTCTCAAGCAGGAGTTCGGTCCACCAGGATTCCATGAACGATATGTTAGACAAAAAGGAGATGGATTAGCAAGTGCCTAGCGAAACAAAATCCTCGATCTATTTCTCTTCCGTTAGGGTATCGAGGACGGAGTCGAGATAGATTTTGACCGTTGGGGTGATCTTTTCGAATCCTGCCGCCGAGCGCGGCTGTCCGAGGGCATGGCGCATCGCGTTGTGCATGAGGTAGCGCCCCGTCACCACGTCGAGGTGGATGTCGTCGCGATAAAGATCTTTGAGGTTGTTGAAGGGGCCTTTGCCGACGGTGATGTCGGCGGCGATTCGGGCCAGCAAGTCCTGGGCGTGGGTCTGGCGGAAGGTGCGCGCGGGGTAGCGCTCGCGCAACTTGGTGAGGACGGCTTCCAGATAGGCGGGGCTGTGGACCATGGGTCCGGCGCTGGTGGTAGCAGCGTATTCCGCCGCCTGCGATTCGGCCCGGGCCCAGCCGCTGTGCACGATGAAAACGGCTTTGGGCTGAAGCTCGATCCATTGGCTAATGACGTCGAGGTCTTCCGCGAGAGTGCTGCCGTAATGGACTTGGACGGAGACGAAGTCGTAGGATGTTTGCTCCAGCGCATCGGGCCAAAGAGCGGAAGTTTTGACGCAGGGTTCGGCGGGATTCTGGAAGATGAAGGGCAGGCTTTTTCCGCAATCAATGTGCCACTGGACATCGCCGTCGAGCAGGGAGGGCACGGTGTCGTTGGTGAGAGAGTTGCCGATGAGGTAGCAGGATGGGGCGTCGGAATCCTCGGCGGGAAGGACACTGCAAAGAGAGAGCGCCGCGACGAGGGTGAGCAAACAGAGTTGGGTCATGCCCCATACCCTATTGAATCGGGTGGCCAAAGACGATAGAAATTGTCCCGAAGGCGGACGGAACCACGCTCCGGAAATTTCGCAAATTACCTCAAAGAAGACTTGCGGAGGATCTCAGTTGCCACTACAGATCTTCCCCTCCGCTCTGGCACCCCGCTGGAACGGATCCGTTGCTCGGGTGGCGGAATTGGTAGACGCGCAGGATTAAGGATCCTGTGGGGCGACCCGTGGGGGTTCGATTCCCCCCTCGAGCATATTTTTCCTCGTTTCTCTGGCGGAAGTGAAGACCGATCTCAGTGACTCTCCGACCGCAATCCTGCTGGTCTCCTGCCCCGACCGCTCGGGGATCGTGGCGGCGATCTCGACCTTTCTTTTCGAGCATGAGGGAAACATCGTGGACATCGATCAGCACGTCGATCAGGACGAGGGCGTGTTCCTGATGCGGGTGGAGTGGGAGTTGGCCGGTTTTGGAATCGCACGGGAGGAGATTTTGGAGGCGCTCCATCCCCTGCTGGACCGTTTTGCGATGCGCTGGGATCTGCATTTTTCCGATGTTCCGCCGCGGGTGGCGCTGTTCGTGACGAAGGACAATCACTGCCTCTACGATTTGCTTTCCCGTCATGAGAGCGGAGAGCTTCAGATGGAGATTCCACTTATCGTGAGCAACCGCGAGGACCTCGGGGCGGTGGCGGAGCGCTTTGGAATCGCCTTTTGTTGTTTTCCGATCGATAAGACGAACAAGGCGGCCCAAGAGCAGGCGGAGATCGACTTGCTGCGCCGCGAGCGGGTCGATACGATCATCCTGGCTCGCTACATGCAAATTCTCAGCGGGAAGATGACGGAGGCCTATCCGCATCGCATCATCAATATCCATCACTCGTTTTTGCCGGCATTTCCGGGCGCGCGACCTTACCATTCGGCGCACAAGCGGGGCGTCAAATTGGTCGGGGCGACGAGCCACTATGTGACCGAAGACCTCGATGAGGGACCGATCATTGCCCAAGGGGTCACAGATGTCTCCCATGGTGATGCCGTGGCGGATTTCATCCGGAAAGGCCGGGCGCTGGAGCAGAGCGTGCTCAGTCGCGCGGTCTGGCTGCATGTCAATCGGCGGACATTGGTGCTTGGCAATAGGACGATCGTGTTTGATTGACGGCTAGAGCGGGAGACCGACAGGTGCGCGGCGGAGGAAATTCGTGTTTATTCGCGCTCATTCGTGGTCCAAAACTTCGCTGGACCAGTTTCGAGGCCGGAACGATGAAACGATTTTGACCACGAATGGACCCGAATTCGCACGAATGAAGAGTCTCGACGAAGTGGACAGGCTCCTGGTCTCGCGAGCTCGCTAGCGCTTCTTATTCACATAACAAAAAACGAACCCCTTCTCCCATGGCGACCCGCTTTCAAGTGCTCCCCGGCTTCCGCGATTTTTATCCTGACGATTGCGCGGCGCGGAATTATGTCTTCGACGTTTGGCGGAAGGTCTCGCGGAGGTATGGCTTCGTAGAATACGAGGGGCCGATGCTGGAGCCGACCGAGCTCTACACCCGCAAAAGTGGCGCGGAGATCGTGAATCAGCTCTTTTGTTTCACGGACAAAGGGGAGCGCGAGGTGTCGCTGCGTCCCGAGTTGACCCCGACGCTGGCGCGAATGGCGGCAGCCCGGCATCGGGATTTCCGCAAACCGATGCGGTGGTTTTCCATCGGGCAATTTTTCCGGTATGAGCGTCATCAGAAGGGACGAGGCCGGGAATTTTATCAGTTCAATTGCGATCTCCTCGGGGAAACGGCGGCGGCGGCGGATGCGGAACTGATCGCGCTGGCCATTGATTTGATGCGGGAGCTCGGCTTCACCACCGAGCATTTCCGCCTGCGGGTGAGCGACCGCAATGCCTGGGTGCGCTTCGCCGAATCGAAGGGCCTGGAGGGCGATGGGATTGCCAGCTTTCTTCAGATCATCGACAAAATGGAGCGCACCCCGGAGGAAAAAACGCGGGAGTTGCTTGGAGTTTTCGGGATCACTCTGGAGGCGGTTCGCAAGCTGATCGGGAGCGGTGCGGAGGTATCCCCGGTGCTCGCCGAGGTGGTGGAAAATTTGCAACAGCGGGGACTCGGCGACTACGTCGAAGTCGATTTGGGGATCGTGCGCGGTCTGGCCTACTACACGGGGATCGTTTTCGAAATTTTCGATATCGGTCAGGGGATGCGGGCCATCGCCGGGGGCGGGCGTTACGATCAACTCGTCGAGCTGATCGGTGGAGTGGATCTACCGGCCTGCGGTTTTGCGATGGGCGACATGGTCGTCACCGATTTGATTCGCGCTACTTCCGAGCCTTGCCGACGTCTCGATGAAGCCATCGCCGCAGATGGTGCCGTCGATGTTTGGTTGGTGCTGGCCGATGAGACCAAGCAGGCCGAGGCCCTCTCGCTCGCCCAAACCCTGCGCGACGCCGGATTTCGCGTCGCGTTGCCCCTGACTCCGGCGAAGGTGGTGAAACAATTCCAGCAGGCCGAGTCCTCCGGGGCGATCACAGCGGTGGTGGTGGGAAGTGAGTTTCCCGAGGTCGCGATCAAAGATCTGGCCAAGCGAACGGAGACTCGATGTGCGGCCGCCGCGCTGGTGGGTGCATTGAGGGACCTTCTTGGTAATTCCTGATATCAGTTGACTCTCCCGGCGATCTTGGTTCACTCACCTCTCGCCGAAAGAATCCTGTTACTCATGTCCAAACCTATCTGTCGCTGGGGCATCCTCGGCGCTGCCAGCATCGCCCGAAAGAACTGGCAGGCTATCCGCCTCAGCGGAAATGGCCGTCTCGTCGCCGTCGCCAGTCGCAGTCAGGACCGCGCCGCCGCTTTCATCGCCGAGTGCCAGTCCGAGGCTCCGGTCGATCCCGCTCCGCGAGCGATCGGGGGATACGAGGAACTTCTCGCGGCCGATGACATCGATGCGGTCTACATCCCGCTCCCGACCGGGATGCGACTGGACTATGTCCGCAAAGCAGCTGCGGCGGGCAAACACGTCCTGTGCGAGAAACCTTGCGGAGTGAATGCAGGAGAAGTGGCAGCCATGGTGGAAGCCTGCGCCGCCGCTGGAGTGCAGTTCATGGATGGAGTGATGTTCATGCACGGTGATCGCTTGCCGGCGCTCCGCGAGGTGCTTGATGACGGGCAGTCCCTCGGAACCATCCAACGTCTCGCCACCCAATTCAGTTTCATGGCGGGCGATGAATTTCATGCGCAGAATATCCGGGTCGATGCCGCGCTCGAACCACACGGATGCCTCGGGGACCTCGGTTGGTATTGCCTGCGGATGATGCTGTGGACGCTCCGGTATGAGATGCCGACCTCATTGCGGGCACGCCTGATCCGCGAGAGTCGCGCGAATGCGGGCGAGGCGGGTGTTCCCCTGAGCCTCTCTGCGGAACTGGTGTTCGAGAGCGGGCCAACCGCCAGTCTCTTTTGCAGCTTCGAGGCGGAAAACCAGCAGTGGTTCACCATCTCCGGAACCAAGGGCTATGTCCAGGTGCCCGACTTCGTGCTTCCTCATGTCGGTAGTGAAGTCGGTTTTTCCGTCGAGCAATCCCACTTCGCAGTCGATGGGTGTCGTTTTCAAATGAAGCGCAATCATCGGGAGATCCGGGTCCCGGAATACTCAGACGGCCACACGACGTCGCAGGAAACCAAGCTGTTCCGCCGCTTCGGTGGGCTGGTTCTCGGCGGCACTCCCGATCCCTTCTGGCCGGATATTTCGCTGAAGACCCAGGTGCTGCTCGACGCCTGCCTGGAGTCCGCACGCGACGGGGGGCGGGAGATCGTTTTCTAACAGGTTATTTCTCCAAGCCGGTGGCAAAGACAAACCAGTCCACCGGTAAATCGGCGAGCGGTTCACGGAGTTGGTCGAGCTCTTCAGCCCCTCCGTGGATCTCCAGCCGAAGCAGCTCGGAGATGCTGAGCGCGTGCTGCAGGAGGTCGCCGACATTGTCGAGATGAACCAGGGCACCCGCCGCACCGCGATAGCCTTCCCGGCAGAACACCAGCCCATCGCCGACGGTGAAGTCATAGTAGAGGCAGTCCGCTTCGCTCCGGGTGCGCTCGACGAACCCCTCCAGGCCAGAGAGGAAGTTGTCCCATTGACCTTCGTGGGGGCGGAAATAAGGATGGATCGTGACGACGGAAGCGGGATTCATAGAAGCGTGGTTCGTAGGTAAATAGCACGCCTTCAGCGTTTGCGGGTGCCGAAGATTTGGATCGAGTCCTCGTCCCTCATCCGATAGCCGGTTCCGAAGGGAAGGGGTTTGGCCGCGCCTGACTGGTAGATCGCCCGCAGACTGGGTTGATCGTATTCCGAGAACATGTCGATGGGACCATTGTATTTGCCGAAATAGGAAAGATTAAAATACAGCCCGAGGAAATCATTGGGGATGCCCGATTCATCCTGCAAGAGAGAGTCGGTGGTGCCGACGATGTAGTTGCGGATGTTGGCGAAAGCTTCGGTGTGCATCAGGTAGGATGCCGCCTTCAGATAACAAACGCCTCCGGGACGCTGATCGAGGAAGGTGAAGAAGGGGGCGTTGGGCTTGAAGCCGTCGTTGGAGAGATCGGTTTTGAAATAGTAGAGATCCTGCGTTTCGGGAAATCCCGCCATGCGTTTGGTGGTGCGCAATTGCAGCCAGATGCCATCGGCAGAACCCGGGTCGCTCGGAACGGCCTCGCCGGTCGGGGTCAACTTCACGAAACGTCCATCGAGAACATCATGTTCGGTCAGGGCGGCGAAATAGAGCAGGACAGCGAACACCCCATCGACCCCTTGATGGCCGAAATCCTCGCGCATCTCGGTGGTGGTGGAGACACTCCGCAGAAAAATGCTGCGCAGGGTGTGATTGAGTTGGCGGAGATATTCGGCGAGTTGCGGCTCGCTCATGGCGAGAAAGTTGGGGATGGAGCCGAGCGGCTCAAGTCCCACGAGAACATACTCATCCACTCCGGGAAAGACGGTGGCCACGTGGACGAAGTCCGGGCCACCGAAGGGATACTTGATCACCTTGGGCCGGGAAAGGGACGGGTGGATCTCTTTGACCGCCCACTGGTGAAGCTGCTGGAGGCGTTTGTTCCTCCACTCTTCATTCATCGAGCGCGACTCCGTTTGATAACGCTGCACCGACGGGTATCGCTCCAACGCTGCCAGGGAGCTGGACGGTGCGGCGGGCAGGCCTGCCACAAATCGGGCGAGGTCGTTGTAGGTTGGTGCGGCTCCGCCCTGACCCCACGAGGGGAGAGCGGTTCCGAAGAGCACGGCTGCGGCTGCGGTGAGGGAGAATCTCAGGGAGACTGTCATCGTCTTAGTGTATACGGATGAGGCGGAGCAACGATTCAAAAAAGGTTCGAGGCGGTGGTTCGATCAAGGTCGGTCGGTCGGAGAATCTGCTTTTTGATGCAAGGGCGGAGCGGTTGGGGCGGGAGTTCCGGCGGGGCCGGAAAGGGTCTTGGCAGTCACGTCCGCCTCGGGCAATTCGCTTGCTGCCGTACGGCTGGCGACGTCGGATGCTTGTTGATCGACCACTTGCGGGGCACGCCGGACGGTTTCGCCTCCGGGGATGGTCCATCCTTCGGATCGAGCGACGTCCCTCCAGCGGGCGAGTGAGTCGAGGCCGAGACGGGCGGGCGTTTCGACCCGGTCCGTCGGAGCATCCATGGCCGATTGATAGGCTTTTTCTGCCAGAAGGATCTCGCCACGACGAAGATGATGCTCCGCTTCCGCCAAGCGTACCCTCCCTGACAACGGAGCCCAGACCTTCGCGTCGGCGAGTCGCAGAGCGGATTGGTCGGACTCACCGAGTGCTTCGAGCGCAGCTACCTGGCCAAGAATGGCGGAGGGGTCGTGCGCGTGCAGTCGGAGGGCTTGCTCAAAGTAGTGCGCCGATTTCTCAAGGGCTTCGCGCCGGGCGATTTCCTCCATCTCAGCAGTGACGGAAGCAAAGTGGAGGTGTCCGCTGAGGGCATAGATCAGGGGATTCTTTTGATCGCGATCCCGAGCTTCATGCAAGTGACGGAAGACTTGAAACGTTTCCCGCTTTCCTTCGATAAGCAAACGAGCCTGCTCCAGGTGATATTCACTCCGGACAAAGGCTTGCCCGCAGACGAGCAGGGCGAGCCCTCCCGCGAAGGTGACCGCGCGGGTCAGGAATAGAGCACCGCCACCGGGCAAGGCATAAGGCTTTTCATCGTGCAGGATCGTTGCCATCGGGTCGGGAGCCGCCAGAACTGCGAGAAGCACTGCGGCGGTCATGACCACGATGGGAAGATGCCAGGCCGCGCTGAACATTCCCAGCATCAGCAAACCCGAGAGAGCGGCAAGGGCACCGATGACAAGGGCGAGGTGCTGCGACCGGGGCAGCCATCCGCTGGCCCTGAGATCGGACCGCGCATAGGCCGCCGCGAAGCGCAGCCCGATTCCCAAGTGACAGGCGAGCACGAGGGCGAACAAACCGAGGCCGGCCAAACCGTAGTCCGCCAGCACCTGCACAACTTCATTTTCGATGAATCCGGAGTTCTCGGCCCCGGAAGCCAGGGAGGGAGAGCGGAAGCGCGTCCCGTAAAGAGAGGAAGTCCGGCTACCTGTTCCAATCAGGGGCGACTCGGCAAATTGCTGCAAACCAGCCTTCCACAACAGGGGTAAACTGGTTCCATCCGTGCGGACCAGAAGCGTCCGGGTCGCGAGACTGGCTACCCGCTGATGCTGCCAAATTCCAGTAATCACGAGCAAAAGGGCGCACCCGGCAAGTCCGCCGATCAAGGAACTCCGTCCCCGCTGAGGAATGCACCTCCACGCGATCCAGATGAGCAGCAGCCCCAATGCCGCGATTCCTGTGAGCATCGTCAAGAGACCCAGCGCACTTCCCGACGCGACCACTGCCGCTGCGGAAATCAGGGCTAGGACCGTCCACGATAGACGAATTTTCCCGCTCCAGCGTCCTACCGCAGCAAGAGCAATCCATAGCGGGACAAGGATGGCGAGGAATCCGGCGAAAGAATCGGAGCCTTGGAACATTCCGCCGATTCCTTCTCCGCCGTTTCGAACATACCCCGGCACCAGGGAGAAGGAGGGTTCAACCCAGACCTGCCAGGCGGATGCAGCGAGATGTGCCAGAACTAGCACTGCCAAAGTCAGGATCACGCTCAAGCGAAGATCCCAGCGCGGAGCCACCGTCAGGAACGCGGTGTAGGCCATCAATCCGCTGAGGGCGAGGGCGACATCGGCCCGGGCCAGATAGGTTATCGGACTGTCAGTCGCTCGGATGGCAAGATACCCGAGTGCCACGAGGGCGAGCAGGAGGGTGATCCGGGGAACGGCAAAGGTCACTTTGGTAAACAGGAGCCCCATCGCCCCGACCCCGGCCGCCCCAAGCAGCAGATAGCCGGGCCAGGCGAACGTCATGGTCGTTGAAGTACCGAGCAATCCCGTCACAAGCAGGCCGATCACGAAGATCACCATTATTATGATCCGCCACGATTGCATCAACTTCGGCTCGGTTCCAACACGGCTGAAGATACTTGGTATTTAAGAAAACCGAAATATTATTTTCATGAAATATCTGGCTTTTCAGGCGCGTCGGGGCGCGGCAAAGATGCACCGATGCGAGATTGACGTTGCTTTCCGGGGCGAATTTCGAGACATTCCGAGGAGCGGCGCGAGGCGATGGTTCATCTGGATCGCGCCGATCGCTCCTTTTTCTTCAGGGTTTGACCCTCGGATTGCCATGGCTCCACGTTCCACTTTTCGACGACTTCTGCCCCTCGCCGCCCTGCTGTCCGGCTTGGTTGGAGGGAGGGTGACCCAGGCGCAGGTGCAAGTTACCCTGGAGATGAAGCGCTCCACCTATGTCGCCCACGAGCCCATCATCGGAACGCTCACCCTCATCAATCGGGCGGGGCAGGACATCATCCTTGGAGATTCGGATGGACTCGGCTGGCTCGACTACTCTGTGACCGACAATCGGGGAAATCTCGTGATACCCTCCGCCTCCGCCGCCAACGAAGCTCCCATCGTCCTGGCTTCCGGCAAAACATATACCAAAGAGGTCACCATCAACAAATACTACCCGATGTCCACCATCGGGAATTACCGGGTCAAGGCCACGGTCACCCTTGGGCAGATGAATCGGGTTTTCCAAACCACGCCGGTGAGTGTCCAGGTGACCAATGCGCAGGCCCTGTGGAGCCAGATCGTCGGAGTGCCGACCGGACATCCCCGAGCCGGGACTTATCGCAAATACGAGCTGATGACTTTTTATCACGGCGCCCGGGGTCGTTCCCTCTTTTTCCGGGTCAGTGATAGTGATACCGGAATCGTCTATCGGACCTACCCGATCGGTGATTACATGACGGTGCATCCGCCCGAACAGGCCATCGACTCGCAGAATCAACTTCATGTGCTGCACATGACCGGTCCGAGTGCCTACAAGTACACTGTCATCGACATCGACGGCTATCCCGTGAAGCAGCAGAGCTTGTTTGAGAGCAAAAATACTCGCCCGAGTCTTAAGACCAATGAGTTCGGTGAGGTCGTCGTTTTGGGGGGCATGACCGAAGAGGAAGTCGGCAAGCCCTACGAGCAGACCCAGTTCCGCCGCCTATCGGAGCGGCCGCCGGGACTGCCGAGCCAGTGAACAACCGTAAATGAAGCCTGCCAACCCAGAGATTTACCTGTGCGGTCCGCGGGGACTGGGAAAGTCTCCACAAGAGCTGTGAATTTTTTTCGCAGAAAAACTCGCGCCTCGAACGGAAGCTTCGTTCGTCATAACCATGGTGATTCCGAATGAGTTATCATGATGTCAATGATTTTTCTTTAAGATTTCCATAATTTAAATGAAAATTAACTTTGAACAATGTTGTTCAAAGTTATACCTATACAGAAGACGGACTGCCCTTTTTTAACCACCTCCGTTCCATCATGGACAAACCCGCCACCACTCGCCACCACCAAGCTCATCCGCTCATGGTGCCACCCTCTAACTGTTTCGTGGTGCTGGTCGTGGACGATCAGTTCCCGAACCGTCTCCTGCTGCGCAAGTTTCTGCAGTCGGTCGGTTATGCGGTGGTGGAAGCCGCCGATGGTCTCGAGGCCCTCGCCCTATTGGAGGCAGATCAGCCGTTGCGCCCCGACCTCATCATCACCGACATTGAGATGCCGGGCCTTGCGGGGATTCCGCTGATGGAGCGGATTCGCGAATTTCCCGGAACCGCCGGGCTGGTCCCCATCATCGCCGCTTCTGGCAATGCCGACGCGGGGATGCACCGGGAAGCGATCCAGGCAGGTGCCGATCTGTTCCTCACCAAGCCCTTTGACTTCGCCGAACTGCGTCGGGACGCGGCCGGTCTGATCACGGCAAAACGCCGTCGCGGGGATCTTCCGTCAGTCGTCGCCCCCGTCGTCGAGGTGAATCGCCTGGCAAACCGGGCGCAGGAATCGTCTCTCAAATCCGAGTCCTCCAGCGGGGTTAAGTAATCTTCCGGCGGGGAGACCGGCGAGGTTCCGCTTTCCCTTTTGGGATTCGGGGCTATCCTTCGGGCTTACTGCGTCTCGGCGTCCGGCCATCCGGGGCGGGTGATCGCTTACCCATCCTGCTCTCGTGAACGACCTTACCTTTGCCCAGCTCGGGCTGCCCGATGCTCTTGTTGCCTCCGTCGAAGCCCTCGGCTTCGAGGCCCCGTCTTCCATTCAAGCCGCCGCCATCCCCGTCGCTCTTGAAGGACACGATATCATTGGCCTTTCCGAAACTGGTTCGGGAAAAACCGCCGCGTTCGGTCTCGCCGGGCTTGCCCGAATCAACCTGGATTCGCTCTTGCCGCAGATGTTGGTGGTCTGTCCGACTCGCGAGTTGGCCGTTCAAGTCTGCGACGAACTGCAACGACTCGGTTCGAAGCTGCCCCATCTCCGCGCCGTCGCGATTTACGGCGGAGCTCCCTTGGATCGTCAGATTCGCGCCCTCCGCCAGGGGATCCAATTGGTCGTCGGCACCCCGGGGCGCCTCATTGATCTGATTGAGCGGGGCGCTCTCAATCTGGAGGAAGTGAAGGTCGCGGTCCTAGATGAGGCCGACCGGATGCTCGACATGGGCTTCGCGGAGGACATGGAGGCGATTCTCAAAACGCTTCCCGAAGAGCACCAGACGATGTTCTTTTCGGCGACGATGAATCCGGCGGTGTCCCGGCTTATCAAACGCTTCGGCAAAGAGCCGAAGAATATCGAGATCCACCGGGAGACCATGACGGTCGAGCTGATCGATCAATGCTGCTACGAAGCCCGCGAGCGTTCCCGGGTGGAGTTGATTTCCCGGATCATTGATTTGGAGAGGCCGAAGCTTGCCATCATTTTTTGCAATACGAAACGTGCGGTCGATGAGTGCACCGAGGCATTGCTTTCGCGCGGTTATGCGGCGGATCGCCTCCACGGAGACATCAATCAAGGTTTGCGCGAGCGGGTGCTGCGTCTTTTCCGCGAGGGCACCGTCGAGGTGCTCGTCGCCACCGATGTGGCGGCCCGGGGCATCGACGTCGAAGATGTGGAGATCGTCTTCAACTACGATCTCCCCCAGGATCCCGAAGACTATGTGCACCGGATCGGACGGACCGGGCGGGCGGGCCGTTCGGGCAAAGCCGTCTCTTTCATTCACGGACGAGACGTGTATCGGATCAAAACGATCGAGCGCTACACTCGCCAGCAGATCGCGCGTGCGGTGATCCCTTCCCAGGAGTTGGTGGACAACCAAATCGCCGGCCGCCTCATTGAGAAAATTTCCGAGCGACTTGCCGAAGGTGGTGATGATCGTTCCGTCCAGGTGCTCGCGCCTCTCCGCGAGGCTGGCAACGAATGGGAAGCCATCGCCGGAGTGCTCATGGCACTGGTCCGCGAAGCAAATTCCCGCGAAGGCGAAGAGATCATCGAAGATCGCGGCGACGCCCCTCGGGAACGAAAGGAACGCCCGCCTCGCGAAGATCGAGGACCGCGTGAAGATCGTCCTCCCCGCGAAGATCGCGGACCGCGCGACGACCACGAGAGACCACCGCGCCCTCCCCGCGAGCCACGCGAATTCTCCCCCGAGCGCGAAGATCGCCGCGAACGCCCGGATGCTTCAGAGCGTCGTCCCGCCTACCAGGATCGCGAGGACGCCCCTGAACCGGGCATGGTGCGCTTGTTCCTCAGCCTTGGGAAACGTGACCAAGTCAGCGCCGGAGACATCGTGGGCATGTTGCACAACGAGTGCCTGTTGGAACGCGGCACCGTGGGGCGCATCCGCCTGATGCCGAATTTCAGTTTCGTCGAAGTGCGCGAAGCAGAAGCGCAGCGCGCCATGGATGGAGCGAATCACGCCAAACTGCGCGGGCAGAAATTCCGTCTCGATGTGGATCGCGGTAATGGCGGCGATCAGGGCGAGGGACCTCGCGGTGGCGAGGGTGGCGGTTCGTATGGCGGCCAGGGCGGTGGCGGTGGTGGCGGCGGAGGTTATGGCGGCCAGGGCGGAGGCGGCGGTGGTGGTTACGGCGGTGGAAGCGGTGCGCCCCGTCGCGATTCATCTTCCTACAGCGCGGGTCGTCCCGGCAAACCTTTCCAGAAGTCTGATCGCCCCGGTGGTGGTGGTGGCAGTGGAGGCGGAGGAGGATTCCGCTCCGGTGGAAACAAATTCGGGGGCAAGCCCGGTGGCGGAAAACCAGGCGGAGGACGTCGCGAAGGAGGACCGCCGAAGCGGGACCGCTATTGAGTTTGCGGTGAACGCTTCCTTCGTGCGGCGGCATGGATCTACGTGAGCACCGCCTCCGCAGCGACTTCCTCGACAACGAGCGCTCCCTCTGGATGCTGGAAGCGGCCGATCCAGAGGCTCCCGCTGATCTGGTGATCTTCCTCGACGGAGAATATTATCGCGATGGAGTCGATGCGCCTTCGGTCATCGAGCGGCTCCAAGCCGATGGTTTGATCGGCAATACCCTGGCCGTCTTCGTCTCGATGGAGAGCGTCGCCTCGCGCTGGATCGAGTGCCCCTGCCACGCGCCTTTTGCCGCCTTTGTGGTGGATGAGTGCCTCCCCTGGATCGAATCACAATACCCCGACCTCACCGAGAACCGCGTCATCGTGGGGCTCAGTTACACCGGATTGGCCGCAGCTTTCACCGCTCTTTCCGGACCCGGAAAATTCTCTGCCGTGATCGCTCAGTCAGGTTCCTTTTGGTGGAATGAAAACTGGCTCGACACGCAGATACCCTCGGTTTGTCCATCGCACCCGACACGATTCTACCTCAGCGTCGGATCGCGCGAAGTCAAACCGCGGGTCGAACACAAGGAAGGTGTCATCCAGCGTTGTTCGCAGATCGAGGGGGTCGAGCGCTTTCACCGCGCGTTGACTCAACAGGGTTATGTCACTCACCATACCCTGTTTGATGGAGGCCACGATTTCCTCGACTGGCGCAAAGATCTCGGTTCTGCGCTGCGGTGGGCCTTGGGAGATTAGGGCGTAGGATTGATTCCCAGGGACTCCAGCATCTTCGCCACCGAGTTGGTGGGGGCCTGACAGGAGAAATTCTGACACACGTACGCTGTTGCCTTTCCCTCCAGTCCGACCTGCGTTTCGGTGAAGGCCGAGAGAGTCGCCAGAGCAGCGGCATTCGACTCTGTGCGGCGAAGGATCGTTTTGTTCGGGAGAAAGGGACGGCGCAAGGCCGTCAGGAACTCGTCGGGATCTCCGTCGCTGATGACGATCTCAAAGGAAGGTCCGAAGTGAAAATCGAGACCACAGAGCAGCGTCGGGAAGGACATTGGGTTGTCTTTTACCGCTCCCGAAAAGGCTTTCAAAAGGTCCACCGAGCGCGTCGCGTAAGCGCTCTCCCCCGTCATGCGATGAAGGCGGACGAGATTCGTGAAGGATACCGCATTGCCACTTGGGATCGCTCCACCGTAAAGCCGCTTCGCCCGCACGATGAGCTCCTCCGCGTCATCGGCCACCGTGAAATAGCCGCCTTCCGCATCGTCCCAAAAATGCTCATCGAGAATCTTTTGAAAAGCGATGGCCTGCTCGAAATACCGGAGTTCAAACGTGGTTTCGTAGAGATCAAGGAGAGCCGCGATCATGAAGGCGTGGTCTTCCAGATGCCCGGTCAATCCCGCTTCGCCATCGCGGTAGCGTTTGAGGAGGCGACCGTCCTTGACGAGGTTGTCCAACACAAAATCTCCCGCCCGTTTCGCCATCGCTTCGTAGACAGGATCTCCGAAAGCCTGAGCGGTTCGGGCCGCGGCAGAGATCATCAGACCGTTCCAGTCACTCAGGATTTTATCGTCTTTCTGCGGATGAATCCGGTTCTCCCGATGCTCCTCTAACTTGACTCGCAGGGGTTCAATTCGGGCAAGGGTTGCCTCGTCGAGGTCAGCGGAAAGGTGGGGGATGTTGGTGCCGGTTTTTTCCCGGGTGGCTTCGTCGAGGAAATTTCCGCCTTCGGCAAATCCATAGGTCTCACCCCAGAAGGCACCCCCTTCCTCCCCGAGCACCTCTTTGACTTCGGCTTCCGACCAGAGGTAAAACTTGCCTTCGACGCCTTCGGAATCAGCATCTTCCGCCGAGTAGAAGCCACCGCCGGGACCAGTCAGGCGAGTCGCCACATAGTCGAGGATCTCGCGAGCGGTGCGGGCATACGCTTCCTTCCCCGTCACCTGCCAGGCCTCCGTAAAGGCCATCACCGCGAGCGCCTGATCGTAAAGCATTTTCTCAAAGTGAGGTACCAGCCATTCCGCATCGACGGCATAACGATGGATGCCATGTCCGACCTGATCATAGATGCCACCCTGGCGGATCGCGGTAAGCGATTGTTCGACCATTTCCAATGCTGCCTTCGATCCGCTTCGTTGATGATAACGCATCAGGAACATCAAATTCGGAGCGACTGGAAACTTCGGCCCCGATCCGAAGCCTCCGTGGGTCTCATCGAAGCGTTGGACAAAGGCTTCGAAGGCTTCGTTGAATAGTGCTTCCGTCGGCGCATCGCCCGGCGCGCCCGTCATGCTCTCGCGAAGCAGACCGGCATTCGTGTTGGCCGCTGTGACGACCTCCTCACGACGTTCGACCCAGGCCTTGTGCAACTCCGTCAGGATCAACTTGATTCCCGGACGCCCCGGAGACGACTCCTTCGGAAAATAGGTCCCCGCGAAAAAGGGGTGCTGATCCGGGGTCATCATCACCGTCATCGGCCAGCCGCCTCCGCCGGTCATGGCTTGGGTGATTTGCATATAGACTTCGTCGATGTCGGGGCGCTCCTCCCGATCCACCTTGATGGCGATGAACCGTTCGTTGATGAGAGCCGCCACTTCTTCATCTTCAAACGATTCGTGCTCCATGACATGACACCAGTGACAGGTCGTATAGCCGACGCTCAGGAAAATTGGTTTGTCTTCCGCCTTGGCACGAGCGAAGGCCTCGGGTCCCCATGGCCACCAATCGACCGGGTTGCGGGCGTGTTGGAGCAGGTAGGGACTCTTTTCAAAAACGAGCCGATTGAACTCCGCGCCACCGTCCTCCGGGAGGGCCGCGATTTCGGCGGCGGTCGGAAGCGGAGCACGGACCGGCGCAGCGCCTGTGGAGGTGGCGCTTGTTGCGAACATGATCAAAAGAGGGACGAGGCGAGTCATGGGGGAAGGGCCTATATCTTACCCCGCCTGAGTCCATTCCCCAAGCTTCGGTTTCGGAAGAAGTTAGAGCCGTTCAGGGCGACAGGTGTTTGATGAGAAACTCCATCCGCAACCTCGTTCCATAAGGTGTCTCCGCCGACCCATGGCCGACGCCGACGATGGGCATGAACTCAAATGTTTTGCCCGCCTTCTGCAAGGCCCCGACCACCTGCATCGTGCTCGCGGGATCGACGTTCGCATCCTGCTCACCGACGATCAGCAGGAGGTGTCCTTCTAGTTTGTGGGCGTCGTCCACATTCGAGCTGCGAGCGTAGCTCTCATCGACGGGCCACCCCATCCATTGTTCGTTCCACCAGATCTTATCCATGCGGTTGTCGTGGCAGCCGCAGTCGGCCACGGCGACGTGGTAAAAATCATGATGATCGAGCAATGCCCGCATCGCACTCTGGCCTCCGGCACTGCCTCCGTAAATGCCGACGCGGGTGAGATCCATCCAAGGACGCGTCGCGGCGGCCGCTTTGATCCAGGCAATGCGGTCTGGAAATCCGGCGTCTTTCAGATTCTTCCAACAGACATCATGAAAGGCCTTGCCACGGTCATTCGTGCCCATGCCGTCCACTTGCACGACGATGAAGCCGAGCTCGGCGAGCTGATGTTGTTTGGAAAGAATTCCGAACTTCTTCGGTGCATACGAACTCGGCGGTCCCGCGTAGATTTGCTCGACGATCGGGTAGTGCTTCGTCGGATCGAAGTGGGATGGCTTGATCAGAATTCCGTGGATATCAGTCTTGCCATCGCGCCCTTTCGCGACAAAACGCTCGGGCATTCGCCAACCAGTCGCGAGGAGTTCACCCGCATCGACCGATTCGATTTCGGCGATCTTTGATCCATCCTCGCAGAGACGCCATTCATGGACCGGAGGGGCATCAGCCCGTGACCACGTGTCGAGGAAACAACGGCGATTCGGAGAGAATTGGATCTCGTGCTCTCCGTCGCCCTCGGTCAGCTGGATGAAACCGCTGCCGTCGAGATTGACCCGGCAAAGGTGCTGTTGGCAGGGGTCTTCTCCGGCCTTCAGGCCGCAAGCGAGGAACCAAACTTGCCGCTTCTCTTCATCAACATGCAACACCTGACGCACCACCCATTCGCCGTGGGTGATCTGGGTCTTCACCGCACCGCTCGCCACATCGATGAGCCAAAGGTGCTTCCATCCGTCGCGCTCGCTTTTCCAGATCAGTTCGCCGGTCCCGGGCAACCAGTGCCGCCAGGTCTCCAGATAATCGACAAAGGTCGCGCTTGTCTCCTCGACCACGACGCGGGCCTCGCCGGACCGCGCTTTCACCGCGATGATGCGGTAGAGCTGGTGGCCGCGCTGATTGTAGTCGAAGTAAAATTCACTTCCATCGGCGGACCAGCGTCCCCGAAGATTGGAGTCGGTCTGGTATGGATTCAGGAAGAGATCATCGGCGACGACGAGTCCGACCGATTCGCCGACGCGGAAGATCACCGGCACCGCTTTCGGGAGAGGATCGCCGGGTTTGATATATTCCAGCTCTTCCAATTTCGGTTGTGGGGAATCTTTCGGCGAGGATTCGATGAGGTGGATTCGGCGACGGGCCACTTCGACCACGGCGGGAACCATGAAGGTGTTGGAATCAGGCGACCAGGACACCGTTCCGAGGAAAGTGGCATTGTCAGGGACGGCGCAATCGTAGTCGGTGGAATCTTTCGTTTCGCGGTTCACCAGTGTGACCCGCTCGGCGGTGAAGCGAACCGCCCACTTTCCATCGGGAGAGACCGCGGGACCTTCGCCCACGACCTCCTTGGGCGGAGGTCCATCGATGATCAGAGTCTCGCCGTCTTCTTCTGCGGTGAGAATGGCGAGCGGCTTGTTCGTCGAGGCATGATCGAACCGCCAACGGTGCCCTTGGAAGGTTTTTGTCGTATTTTTTCCGCCTGGTGGGATCGAGCCGTAGCTCTTGGGTTTGCCGTAGTAATCGAACCAGTAAACATTGATCAGTTCGTCCGTTTGATTGACGAATGTCACCGAGATCGGGACCGTGCTCTTTGGAGACGCTTTGGTGGTCCATAGTCCCTCGACCGAGCTGCGGCGCGAGGGCGGTGGAGGCAGTTGCAGAGCTTCCCGAGTGGTGACCGTTTTTTTTGCTCCGGTGGCCCCGTTGACGAGGACGTATTCTTCCCCGGCATCTCGGGTTTCGCGCCGATACCAAAAGCTCTCTCCATCAGCCAGCCAATGCGGCACGAGGCGTTCATTCTGGATCGTTTTCTCCCATCGCCCGGCGATGGCGAGGGCTTCTTCGATCGTGGTGGCGGGAAGGTTGGAGGCGCCGGAAAGGAAGAGGAAAAGCAAGGGGAGGGGTTTCATGCGAAGTCGCTCGGAGGGAAGGTCACGCGGGCATGATGAATCAAACGGGTCGCTTCGTCGTGGTGATTCTTTGGCGCAACCGTGCGGAAAAAATGCCTGACCGAGGGCTTGGCCGAGGGACGATTGCCGTGGCATGGCAAGCGCTTGGGAGGGTGTTTCTCGCAGGCCTGGCATGGGCGGTCCGGGGCCATGACCGTGTCTAATCCGTCCGCCGCAGAGCGGCGTTCGCTGCTGGTTCTTTACCACCTCAAGGTTTCCGCCACAGCATGCTCACTCCGACCAA
>Ga0105044_10004235_pt1 | contig 19712 bp, 18 predicted proteins | sample MAT01_FD_78092 | JGI IMG/M metagenome (GOLD analysis project Ga0105044, IMG submission 78092) | Freshwater microbial communities from Lake Fryxell liftoff mats and glacier meltwater in Antarctica - MAT-01 | ecosystem: Environmental > Aquatic > Freshwater > Ice > Liftoff microbial mat | place...
AGATAGTCCACGGGGGTCGGCTTTCCTCACGTCGGTTGAATATCATAATACAGAATTCATGTTAAAAACGTAGGGGGCTATCATGTTATACTAGACTCAAAAATGAGGAAAAGTATCCCGATGATTGAAACCCTCACGCTCCCCGGAATCATCTCCGATCCAAACCTACGTGGCGGACGCCCCATCATTGCTGGCACACGTTTGGAAGTTGCTGATGTTGCGGCGCGACACACTTTTCATGGCTATTCGGCAGATGACATCGCCTCTGCGTTTAATTTGACACTCGCACAGGTTCACGCGGCGTTGGCGTATTATTTTGATCATAAATCCCAAATCGACGCCCAATTGCGTGCGGAATCGGATGAACACAATCAATTAAAGGAGCAGCAGCACCGTGACGGAACTGCGCTTCTTCCTTGATGAGAATATTGAAGTAGAAATCGCCAAGCAACTTCAGCGGCGTGGCATAGATGTCATGCATGTGCGAGATTTACACGTATTGGGCGACGCTGATGAAAATCAATTACAACGCGCATCTGAACAAGGGCGCGTTCTATAGCACCTATGACAGTGATTTTGTAAACCTCGCGCAACAAGGCGTCGAACACGCGGGAATTGTGAAAGGCAATCGAACTCAGCACCATATCGGCAGTTGGGTTCGTGCTTTGACTCAACTCCATAGTCGATATTCCGCTGAAGATTTGCTCAACCGCGTTGAATTTCTTTAAGAGACTGTTTGAATATTCGTTTTTCTGTGGTGTTTCAAGACGGGCGGGCAAGCCGCGCCCCTACAAAATCTTCCGCGACGTGTGTTTTATATGCAGCAATCGGATGTCCTGTAGGAGCGACGCTTGCGCGCCCGCCTATGGAAATTCTAGGATGCGCCCGATAATGCCTTAAATGGTGCTATTAGACCCCTCTAATCTCGTGTTATTGTGTGATTAACGCCTAATAGCACCCCAAGCGCCAAATCAACATCATGACCGCCGAAACCCTCGCTCAATTGGGGCGTGAGGGATTCCAGACTGCGCCGGGGCAGATGGGCGAGCAGATCATCGTCAGCGGGTTTGATGTCAACGGATGGCAGCCGGGGGATCGCCTACAAATCGGCACGGCGGTGATTGAGGTCTATGATCGGCGCAACGGCTGCGGCTGGTTCGAGTAGATTCAAGGCCTATCACCCCAATTATCGACAGGGCGCTTAGGTCAAATGGCCTTTGTGATCGAGTCCGGCACGGTCAAATTAAGCGACGAAGTGCGCGTCGCGACGGCGGAAACGGTTTAGAAATCGCAGTTTAAAAAACTCGCATAGCATCCAACATCATGACCGTGTTAAAGTTATAGGGGACATCAAGACACCGCGTTAAGTAAGGGATTCGGCATGACCGAAACACCACCATTTGGCAATCAAGGCACGCTCATCGGCAAGATGTTGGGCGATTATGAACTTTTGGAACTGATGACTTCCGGCGGCATGGCGCGGATTTACAAAGGGCTTGACCCTCGTTTACAGCGTTACGCCGCCGTGAAAGTCTTAATGCGCGAACTGCTGGACAGCGATGACTCGCTGACCGAGCGTTTCCAGCGCGAAGCCCGCGCCATCGCCCGTTTAGACCATCCGGGCATCGTGCCGGTGTTCCAGACTGGCGAACAGGATGGTTATTACTTCATGGCGATGCGCCTGATCGAAGGCAATGACCTCGCCGATGAAGTCACCAATCTGCGCCGCCTCGGTCAGCAGATGCCCCCGCCCCGCGCCCTGAATATCCTACAACAGGTGGCCGAGGCCTTGGACTACGCCCACGCTGAGGGCATAGTCCACCGCGACATCAAGCCCAGCAATATCCTCTTAACCACCAAAGAGGATCGCGCCTATTTGACCGATTTCGGCCTCGCGTTGTGGCAGTCGGTGGATAAGACGATGGGGACGGCCTTTGGGACGCCGCGCTATATCGCGCCGGAACAAGCCCTCGCCAGCGAGAAAGCGGTTCCGCAGAGCGATGTGTATGCGCTGGCGGTCATTTTGTATGAAATCCTGACCGGCGATATGCTGTTTCGCGCCGATACGCCCATGCAAATCGCGCTCAGTCATATCAGCGACACGCCCACCCCGCCGCGCACCATCAACCCGCTCATCCCACAAGCTGTCGAAGATGAAGTGCTGAAAGCCCTGAGCAAAGACCCGCGCACGCGCCATCTGACGGCGGGCGAATTCATCCGATCCGTTAAGGCGGGCTATACCGACGCCGCTATGGGCAAGACGTCTCCAACGCCGCCGCCACTGGTGAAACAAGTTTTGGGCAAGTCGCCCGCCAATGTCCCGCCGCCCATCCCCCCCAAGCCTGCGACGCCGTTCATAAACAATCCGATCATCCCGCGCCCCAAGACCGAAACGCAAACCATGTCGCAAATCGCGCCGGAATTGCGCGACGCCTTGCAGCAAGAAGGAGATCGGCGCGCCACGCGGTCTGCGCTGTTGGGCGGCGGGGTGGTGGCCGGTCTGGTATTGTTGGTGGCGATTGTGGCGATATTGGCTGGCGTAGGCGGCCAGAGCGCCATTGATGCCACCGCGACCACAATCGCGGTGCTGGCGGGCTTCAGCGATGAGACAGCTACGGCGCAAGCGGTCAACGATCATGCGACGGCCAGCGCGCAACCCAGCCCCAGCTCAACCGATGCGCCGACAGCCACCGATACCGCCACGGATGTGCCGACCTCAACTCCGTCTGAGACCCCAACCGATGCGCCGACAGCCACCGACGCACCGACGGCCACCGATACCGCCACCGACGCACCGACTGCCACTTTTACCCCCACAGACCGCCCTACTGTCACACCCAGCCCGACGATGCCTAGCCCGACCCCTAGCGCGACTCACACCGAGACCCAAATCGCCACCGCCACGCTTGTCGAGCCGACCCAACCGCCGGTGCTTTTGACGACGGTAGAAGGCGGCGTAGAGGTGCAGTTGACCTATCAGACCGATTATCTCATCATGCGTCTGACCGGGAGTTTGCCGGCGGATGCACGCGGCTTGCGGTTTGAGAATGCGGACGGCATTTCGAATGATCTCGCGGCGGGGACGCGCCTAGAGCAAGGGCGTTGCCTCGTGTTGCAACGTCAGGGGCGCAATTTTACTTACACAGCAGAATGCAGTCGCGACACCACCAATATAGTGTCGCTGGCGAACAATCGGGTGTTTTGGAGCGGTGCGGCCAATTCGACCTTCACGCTGACGCAAAACGGGGAGGCGCGGGCGACCTGTCCCGCCGTGACTCGCGCTCAGACCCAGACTTGCACGTTGATGTTGCCGGTGGCGACGGAATAACGGCGACCTCAAGCCTGACCTCCCACCCGCAAACGCGCTCCTCCGATGGAAACCTCACCCCTAGCCCCTCTCCATAGGCTATAGATTACCCACAAGTTTATGAGAGAGATTCGGGACGACCCATCAGCCCTAGCCCCTCTCCCTCATGGAGAGGGGAATCACCCCAAACACAAGACATCATTCGAGGTTGAGAGGACTTCCCTTCCCCCCTTGTGAAATGCACCGCCTACACGGGTTCTATCTCACATTAGGCGTATCATAGGACACATTCCTTGTGACCCCCCTTCAACTGTTCGTGATTGCCATCACCCTGATACCGCTCGCGCTTGTGTTGGTGGATAAACTTCGCGCCGATGTCGCGGCGCTACTGATTGCGCTCACGCTCGGCGTAGGGCAATTCTTGGGATTGGGACTCTTGGGCGCGCCAGACACCCCCCGCGATGCCGCCAAAGCCCTCAGCGGCCTGAGCCAGCCGGTGGTGATGACGTTGTTCGCGCTGTTCGTCGTCTCACGCGGATTAGAAAAAGTCGGCGTGACGCGCTGGATCGCCCAACGACTGCTGACGCTAGGCGGCACATCTGAGGCGCGGTTGGTCGTCTTATTGACCACCGCTACCGCGCTTTTATCCCTATTTATGAACAATCTCGCGGCGGGCGCGTTGCTGCTCCCCAGCGCCATCGACATCTCGCGCCGCACCGGGATTTCGCCATCAAAATTACTGATTCCGGTCTCATTTGGCAGCTTATTGGGCGGCGTGGCGACCTATTTCACCACCGCCAATATCATCGTCAGCGATTTACTCACGGCGGCCAATCCGCCGCAAGCCCCGCTGGGGATTTTAGATTTCACGCCGACCGGCGGCCTGATTACGCTGGCGGGCATCGCGTATATGGCGCTGATAGGTCGCCGACTCCTGCCCGCCCGCAACGCTGACGCGCCGAAAAATACGCCCAGCATCAACCGTGAGGCGGCTTATGGCATGGAACGCCGCTTCTGGGAGTTGACGCTACCGCCCGACTCGCCGTTTGATGAGCGCACGCTGGAACAATTGGCGATTGACCCGGCGGATGTGTTGAGCGTGGAACAGCGTCGTCAAACCGTCAATGCACCGCTGCCGGGTCAGGTCGTGCGGGCGGGTAATCTGCTGATACTGGTGGTCTCGGCAGAGCGCGCCACCGCCCTCGCGGCTCAAAGCGGCGGCACATTAGCGGCGTTTTCATCGGAAGACCTAACCGCCCGCGAATATATCTTCATCGAAGCCATCCCCGCCCCACACGCGGGCGTGGCTGGGCGTACCCTACGCGAGATGGAATTCCGGCGGCAGACCGGCTTCACACCGATTGCGCTGCTGCGTGAGGGTAAGAGTCGGCAAGATGCGGTTTACAATCAACGCCTTCAGATGGGCGACTCGGTCTTGATGGTCGGTCCTGATAGCCGCTTACGCCGGTTGCTCAACCGCCCAGAGTTTTTAATCTTGAACCCGCAAAATGTTGACGGCGTGACCAGTCGCCGCCGCGCCGCGTTCGTGATTGGCGTCACGCTGGGCGCGATTGGGTTGTCGGTGGCGGGCGTGCCGGTCTATCTGGCGATGCTGGGCGCGGCGCTGGCGATTATCCTGACCGGCGTCCTCAAGATGGAAGAGGCCTATAATACGATGGAATGGCAGGCGATCTTTTTGATTGCCGGCATGTACGCCGCCAGCCAAGCGATGGTCAATACTGGCGTGGCAGGCGTGATGGGTCAACAAATCGTGCATTGGGTCGAGCCGTTTGGCGGGTTGGGGTTGGCGGCGGGTGCGTATTTATCGAGCGCGCTCTTGACCCAAATTATGGGCGGACAAGTGACCGCGTTCGTGACGGGGCCGATCATGATTAGCGCCGCGATTGCGTTGGGCGCGAACCCACAGGCCATCGCTATCGCCACCGCCATCGGCTGTTCGGCCTCGTTCATCACGCCGCTATCACATCCTGTCAATCTGTTGGTCATGGGTCCCGGCGGTTATACGATGCGCGATTTTGCGAAGGTCGGCCTCGGTTTGCTGGCCGTATGTTTTATCATGTTGATGATTGGGATGCGCGTTTTTTGGGGATTATAGGGGGAAATTATGAAAATCGGGCTGCAAATCGTATGGTTCAACTGGGGAAATTTATCCATCCGCGACACGCTGATTCAGGTTGGTCAGCGCGCCGAGGCCGCCGGTTTTAATAGCCTGTGGTCGCTGGATCACTTCTTTCAGATGGAGGGGGCTGGCCGCGTCGAAGACCCGATGTTGGAAGCCTATACCACGCTGGGATTTTTGGCGGGCGTCACCCAGAAAATCACGCTGGGGACATTGGTCACGGGCGTGGTCTACCGTCACCCCGGCGCGCTGATTAAAACCGTCAGCACCTTAGACGTGTTATCGGGCGGGCGGGCATGGCTGGGGATTGGCGCGGCATGGTATGAGCGCGAGGCGCGGGCGCTGGGGCTGCCGTTCCCGCCGCTGACGGAGCGCTTTGAGCAACTCGAAGAGACCTTGCAAATCGCACATCAGATGTGGGCGGGCGACGTGCTACCCTACCACGGCAAGCATTTTCAGCTGGCCCAGACGCTCGACCAGCCGCGTCCGCTGCAAAAACCCCATCCACGCATCATGGTCGGCGGGGCGGGTGAGAAAAAGACGCTGCGGATGGTCGCCCAGTACGCCGACGCTTGCAACTTTGACGGCGGACTCGGCACGGACGGGCTACAGCACAAGCTGGCCGTTTTGCGCGGTCACTGCGACGCGATTGGGCGGAATTATGACGAGATCGAAAAGACGGTGGTCACGGGCGCGAACCTCGTCCCCGGCGGGCGCACCGCCGCCGACATCGTGGACTATTGCAAATCGCTGCGCGAGGTCGGGATTGACCATGTGATGTTCAACATGACCAACCTACACGAATTGACCCCGATTGATATTTTTGGCGACCAGATTATCCCCGCCGTGGCAGGGCTGTAAAAATCATGAGGGTCACTCGCGTGATGGGTTTCGTGCTGGCGTGTTTAATCTGCCTTGCGCCCGCTATCAATGCACAAGACGCCCCGCGTGAGTTGGTCGTGTTCGCGGCGTCATCCTTGACCGACGCCTTCATTGAAATCGGCGCGGCATTCGAGGCCGAAAACCCCGGCGTGCGCGTATTGTTCAGTTTTGGTAGCTCGTCCGACCTCGCCGTGCAACTCACACAGGGCGCACCGGCGGACGTGTTCGCCAGCGCCAACATCAAACAAATGCAAGCCGCCGCGCAAGGCGGAGTCCCGCGTGCTTTCGCCTTTAACCGATTGGCGCTGATTGTGCCGGTGGATAACCCCGCCGCGATTCATGGGGTTGAGGATTTGGATCTGCCCGGCGTCGCCTTAGTTGTGGCCGCGACGGGCGTCCCCATCCGCGCCTACACCGACGCGCTCATCGGCAAAATGGTCGCCGACCCCGCCCACGGCGCGGCCTATCAAGCGGGCGTACAGGCCAATATCGTCAGCGAGGAACAGAACGTGCGGTTAATCGCGGCCAAAGTCGCTTTAGGTGAGGCCGACGCGGGCATCGTGTATTTCAGCGATGTGACGCCGGACATCGCCGACGCCGTGCAAGTCTTCAGCATCCCGCCCGCGCTGGACGCGCTCGCCATCTATCCCATCGTCGCCAGCCACACCAGCGCGCAACCCGACTGGGCGGCGGCTTTCGTTGACTTTGTATTATCGGAACCCGGCCAAGCGACGCTCGCTCGCTGGAATTTCATCCGGGCGCGTTAATAGATGCTTGAGCGTTGGGCGATATGGGGCGGGCGCGGGGCGGCGCTGATGGCTGGATTGTTCTTGGCACTGCCACTGGTCGCGTTAATCGCCCGCGCCGTCACCGCCCCGCCGTCTAGCGGTGAGGTGATTTCGCCGCTGTTGTTCGATGCGCTGCTCTTGAGCGCCGGGACAACCCCTATCGCCTTGCTGCTGACGGTCATTTTCGGGACGCCGCTGGCCTATCTACTGGCGCGGCGGCGTTTTTGGGGGCGGGCGTGGTTGCGCGTCCTCATCGAACTGCCCATCGTGATGCCGCCCGCCGTGGCCGGAATCGCGCTACTGCTGGCCTATGGGCGGCGCGGCTTAGTCGGCGGGGTGTTGGATGATGTGGGCGTGCGACTGCCATTCAGCACCGCCGCCGTCATCATCGCGCAGACATTTGTGGCGGCGCCATTTTTCATCCGTAGCGCACAGGTCGGATTCGCGGGCGTCCCGCCGGAATTGGAAGACGCCGCCCGCGTCGATGGGGCGGACGGGTGGGCGTTGTTCAGCCGCATCACGCTGCCATTGGCCGCCCCCAGCCTGACCAGTGGCCTGATTTTGGCGTGGGCGCGGGCATTGGGCGAATTTGGCGCGACCTTGTTGTTCGCGGGCAGTCTGCAAGGCCGCACCCAGACCATGCCGTTGCTGATTTACAACGCGCTAGAGCGCGACCTTGACGCGGCGGTACAGGCCGGTCTGATTCTGGTCGGGGCGGCGCTGGTGGCGTTGCTGGCGGCGCAGTGGGTTGAATCGAGCTGGGAATAAATCGGTAGCCATATCACGCCTCATGTGAAATAAAAATTCTCCTTTAATCCCCTAATTATTTCACATCAAACGTATACAATGAAAATCGACTCTAACCCGCCCCATTTTCAGACAAGGAATCGCCTATGCCGACCATCGCTTTTGTCACCTACGCCCCCAAGCCCGACCTCACCCCCAGCGATCAATTAATTGCGGACGCGCTGGCCGCCCGCCGCGTGACCGTCATCCCCGCCGCATGGGACGATGCCAGCGTCGATTGGTCGATTTTTGACGCCATCGTGATTCGCTCGACTTGGAATTATTTCGATAAGCCGACAGAATTCACCGCATGGCTCCAGCACATCGAGTCGGCGGGTCTGCCGTTGCTGAACCCGCTGAAGGTCATCCGCTGGAATATGGTTAAGACCTATCTGCGCCAAATGGAAGCGGAAGGCTTGCGGATTGTCCCGACGGCGTGGGTTGAACAGCACACCGCGCCGGATTTAGCGCAGATTGTGGCCGAGCGCGGCTGGGGCGATGTGCTGATCAAATCGACCATCAGCGGCGGCGCAAAAGGGATTCACCAAGTCCCGGCGGGTCAGGCCGCCGCCCACCAATCGGTTTTGGCAGAGATGGCGCAGGCTTGCCCGATCATGATTCAGCCGGTGCTGCCTGAAATTCGCGATGGGGAGATTTCGGTGTTGTTCGCGGGCGGGGTATTCGCCCATTCGGTGCGGAAATTCCCGGCAGACGGGAATATTTTTGTGCAGCGCACGCATGGCGGCTATGAAGTACCCTATCAACCATCAGCGGCGCTCATCGCCGAGGCCGCCGGGGTGATCGAAGTCGCCCGCAGGCTGTCCGGTGAGCAAACCATCGTGTACGCCCGCGTAGACGGGGTATTGATTGACGGTCACTTCACGCTGATGGAATTGGAAGTCCTCGAACCGGCGCTGTTCGTTGACTACGCCCCCGCCGCCGCCGATCAATTCGCTGCCGCCATCGCTGAGGCTATCCCTTCGGCGCAAACCGCATAATTTATTCGAAAGTCCCGGTCTACAGACGTGAGATGATGCTTTGGAAGAAATCATCGTCCAAGAACATGCCTTTTTGCAATAGCAGCGCAACATCGCGCTCTAATTCTTGGCGCTCTCTCACCGTCAATTCTTTGGCCGACACGACGATGATCGGGATGTCGGTCAAGTCGGGGTCGGCCTTCATCTCGCGGACGACGGCGAACCCGTCCACGTCAGGCATCATCAGATCGGTGATGACCATATCTGGCTTCCATGCGCGAATCAGCGCCAGCCCCGCCGCGCCATTGTGTGCGAGGCGAATTTCGGTGTCATCGCGGGTCTGGAGGATGCGGTGCATCAGGCGGGCGGCCTCTACATTGTCCTCAATCACGACCACGCGGCGGGCGCGCTTGCCGACAAAATCAATCGCATTCAGAAATTCATTCTCGCCCGGCAAGCTGGGTGAGGTGGGCGCGTTGGCGAGGTCAACTTGTTTCTGCCACTGCTCGCCGAGGATGGTCTTTTCGACGGGGAGGGTGTGACCAGAGCAGTTGACGACGACCACATCATCGGGCTTGATGATGCGCTGACGCACCAGCTTGAACAAGCCAGCAAACGTCACGCCAGTGGCCGGTTCGACGCTAATGCCGTCGTTGCGTGCGAGCGTGCGGATGGCTTGGAAGGCTTCCTCGTCGCTGGCGCTCACGAAATAGCCGCCGTTCTCTTGCACATAATCATACAGTAGCTCATACGCTCGCCCCGGCGCGCCGGTGGCGAGCGTCGCAATCACCGTCTGGGGGTTCTCAATCGGGGTGGCGACTCGCTGGCCGCGCATGAAGGCATCGACCATCGGTGAGCAACCGCTGGATTGAATCATGCCAAATTGTGGCAGACGATCTACCAAGCCCAGCGTCCGCATCTCACGAAAGCCTTTGCCCACCCCAATCGGGCCCATGCCGCCGCTGACGCCTTGCAAGAACCAATCGGGCGAACGCCACGGCACTTTGCTGCGACTGGGCGGGCCCATTTCCCAAGTCAGTTGTTGGGAGATTTCATAGGCCATCGTCTTCATGGCTTCGATGGCCGCCACCGATTTAATGCCTTTATCGAGAAAAATGCCGCGTGAGGCCGCGAACTGCTGCGCCAACGACTTGGTTTGGTCGTAATTACCGGTGGTCTTAATCACCTCTGCGCCGTAGACTGCCACCTCGCGCAATTTATCATTGGGGGCGAGTGCCGGGAAAAACGCCCACAGCTTAATCCCGGCGCGTGCGCCATAAGCGGCGTAGGCAATCGCCACATTGCCGGTACTGGCGACCACCACCTCATCGACGCCCATCTCTTTCAGCACGGAAATGGCGACGGTGGCCTGACGGTCTTTGAAGCTGCCGGTTGGGCCTTGTCGTTCATCTTTGATGTACAAATTCTTCAGCCCCAAGGCCGCCGCCAGCGCCCGTGATTTAATCAGCGGGGTATGGCCTTCGCCGAGGCTGACGATATTTTCGGTGTCATAAATGGGCAGCACTTCATGATAGCGCCACAGGTGTGGGCGGCGAGTTTGCATCTCCTCGACCCATTTGGAGGCCAACAGTTGCTCGAGGTCGTAACGCGCCTCAACGATCACCTCGCCACACTTGGGACACGCGCCGGTGAACGTCCGCATCGGCTCGTGATGCCCGCAGTAGGTGCATTCCAGCGTGATGGACTTATTGCTCGTCATATCCTACTGCCCTCGCGCTACCAAAATCAGCCAATATCCCACCCACCCCCGATTATAGCGCGTGCGGAGTATGCCTAACCACAAGGTTATAACAAATTGGATATAATTACAGTTACGCTGGGTTTTGGCCGCCCCCCGCCACGCTTATGAGCGTCTGTAACAGGACATTTGCGCCCAAAACCACGTCATCCCACTCGGTAAATTCTGCCGGATTATGGCTAATCCCGTTGACGGATGGGATGAAAATCATGCCGGTGGGGGTGTATTCGGCCATGATTTGGGCATCGTGACCTGCATAACTGGTCAGCAGCATCGGGTCAGGCACGTTCAGGCGCGTACAGGCCATTTCGATTGCATCCATCATCGTCCACGACATCTCAGCCGCCGGCATGTGCTGAACCAGCTTATCTTGCCAGTTCAAACGAAAACGCGCCGCAAAATCGCCCGCCAACCCCAACAAATAGCCCTCCATTTGCGCGACAGCCGATTCGTCAGGGTGACGAACCTCGCACAGCATTGCGGCTTTGGAGGGAATAGTGTTGAACGCCCCCGGCTCGACTTCGATTTTCCCACAGTTGAAAATGCCGCCGGGAAACATCTCGCGCAGGGTGGTATGCGCCTCGTTGATGAAAGCAGCAGCGCCTTGCAGGGCGTCGCGTCGCATGTCAAAGGCGGTTGTGCCAGAATGACCGGCCTCGCCCAGATAGGTGATGAGGTGCGTGCTACGCCCGACAATCCCGCTCACCACGCCGATTTTGCGCCCAGTGCGATGCAGTCGCCCGCCCTGTTCGATGTGCAGTTCAAGATAGCCCGCCACTTGTTCAGGCGGGCGCACCGCTTGGTACATCTCGTGGATGTCGTTGACGATGATGCCGGTACGAAACAGCGCCGCCCGAAATGCGCCGATAGTTTCGGCGTCACGGTGTGCCGTCAGGTCGCCCAAGCGCCCGGTCAAGCCGCGGCTGCCCAACATCGAATGCCAGACGCCCTCTTGGTCGGTGAAGTTAATCACTTCTAAATTGACCGCCAGCTGCACGCCAGCTTCTTTCAGCGTGCGTAGACATTCTAGCCCCGCGCAAATCCCGACTGCGCCGTCATACGAGCCGGAGTTTTGGGTGGTGTCTAGATGTGAGCCGATCAGGAAAGACGGCGCGGCGGCACTGTTGGTCATGACCAAAATACCGCTGGTGTTGCCGATGGCGTCATCGCGCAGCACGAGTCCGGCGTCTTCGACCTTATTGGCGAACCATGCACGGGCTTCGAGGTCTTCATTAGACAGCGCATGGCGCGTGACGCCGCCGTCTGGGGTTCCGCCGATGGCGGCTAATTCTTCAAAATCTGCGCGTAATCGGTCAGCATTGATGCGTAGGTCAGCGAGGTTAGTCAAGATAGAGGCGTCACACTTCAGTCATGGCGTTTTAGGTCAGGTCATTATATGCACAGACCGTCCGCACATAAAGGCTTAGGGGTGAAAGGCTACGTAATGAGATGTAAGATCAGGCGGTGTAGGCGCGACTCGCCCGCCAACCGCCGCTGAAAACCCATCGCCCAATGATTGGGGATGTGGCGACAACCCTTACCCTAGTACGGCGCGGAATAGAGTAAGATAAGGTGTGTGAATGCAAAATAGTCCCTCAAAAAGGAGGCCACATGTTATTAGATCCCAATCTCGCTTATGTCTTGTTCGTCACTGGGCTGTGGGTGGCCGCGACGGCGGCTTATATCCCCGGCACAGGCGTGATTGACGCCGCCGCCGCCGTCGCGCTCATTGGCTCATTGTTATTGCTATCTGGTTTGCCGACCAACCCGGCAGGCGTGCTACTGCTGGGCGTTGGCGTGGTCGGCTTTGCCATCATCCCGTTCATCCGTCGGCGTCCGCTATGGTTGGTGGTTGTCGGCTTAGGCTTACAAGTCGTCGGCTCATTGTTGCTCTATAACGACGGGATGATGGTCTCACCGGTGTTGATGATGGCGACCTTGAGCATTCCGTTGGCCTATCACACCTTGCTGTTGATGCCCATTATGCAGCGCCAATTCGCCCGCCCTGCCGGTTCAATGGAACGCGACGCGCATCTGGTGGGCATGGCTGGGCGCGTCATTCAGACGCTTAACCCGGTTGGGACGGTCTATGTCAATGGCGAGACATGGACGGCGGAAGGCCGTCGCAAGCTCAAAATTGGGATGCCAATTGTGGTGGTCGCCCGCGAAGGGTTGCGCCTAATCGTCGATCTCGACAAAGAGAAATACGCTCAGTTGATGGCGATGGGCGAGGCGCAACAGGTTGAGGATACTCCAATAGTATCCCTACGGCCGGTCTACAAGGAGAAAAGAAAGATGGACGAGGCGCAACAGGTTGAGGATACCCCAATCGCTCAGGAAACTTCAGACGCTGACCAGCGCGGCGAGTAAAACTAGGTTATCCTGTTTTTTAGTCTGCAATGAAGAAAAGGAACTTCCATGGACAATTTAGGCATTGGGATTTTGATTGTGCTGGGCTTAATCGTCCTGTTCGCAATCATTCGCACCTTCCGCATCGTGCCGGAATACGAACGACTGGTCATCCTCTCGCTGGGCAAATATGCTGGCACACGCGGCCCCGGCGTCACCGTCGTGTTGCCCTTCCTAGAGACGGCGGTGCGCGTTGACCTGCGCGAACGCTTCCTCGACATCCCGGCGCAAACCGCCATCACGCTCGATAACGCCCCCATCGACATCGACTTCCTGATTTATTACCGCTTGGTTGACCCCAAGCGGGCGATATTGGAAATCTCGGACGTGGTGAGCGCCTCACTGAACATGGCGACCACCATTTTACGCGCCGTCATCGGCGACATCGAACTCGACTCCGTCCTCAGCCAGCGTGAGCGCATCAACACCATGCTCCGCAATAAACTGGACGAAATCACCGAACGTTGGGGGCTGAAAATCACCAATGTCGAAATCCGCGAAATCAAGCCGCCGCGTGAAGTGCAAGACGCGATGAACCGCCAAATGACCGCCGAGCGCGAACGCCGCGCCGTCGTCACTCGCGCCAGTGGTGAGCGCGAAGCCGCCATCGCCGAAGCCGAGGGTCAAAAGCAAGCCGCTATTTTGCGCTCTGAAGGCGATCGTCAATCGCAACTGCTGCGCGCCGAGGGTTTCGCCCAGTCCCTTCAGACCATTTATAGCGCAGCGCACAACATCGACTCGAATACGATGATGCTGCAATATCTGGAGGCGCTCAAGGTGATTGGCGCAAGCCCATCGACCAAGTTCGTCGTGCCATTGGAACTCACCAGTCTGATGAAAGATTTTGCCAGCGGTCTGGGCAAACTGGGCGACGTCGGTGACGAAGCGCCCAAATCCGCCCCCAAAGCCCGCGAGTCGATTTCGTCCGGCGCGCCCTCGCTCACTGAGCCAAAAACCCCGCCAATGGTCAACGGCTAAAATCGCCGTCCAACACGACCTACAAAACGCCCCGTCAATGATTATTGACGGGGCGTTTTTATTGGGTGGGCGCGCACATGACTGCGCCCATTTGTAGATCCACACACCACGCAAATGGATGAAGAGAAAGGTAGATGGTAACTACTCAGCCATCATTTCTTCCCTCAATCTGATGATGTAGAGCGTCAAATTGGCTGAGGCATGAGGGAAATTCTTCCCTCAGATGATTGGGCTAAGTACCGGTTGTATACCCCAAGCACATCGTCCACTGGTATAGCGCTGGTGAGGGTTGGATGACCCCGTTTGCGGAGACAGATATCCGTCCGGGCGGGATTTTTCGCATCGGCTTCGGCTCACCCGATGGCAAGAATGATTTCGTGTTGGATGGGGTGTACGGGGAAGTGGTTGAGCCTGAACACATCATTCAAATCCTCAGCGACGGGCGCACGGTGACGACTCGCTTCAGTGAGGTGGACGGCAAGACCCTCCTGACACTCGAACTGGTGCTTGAGACCGAGAACAGCGCGGAACTGCAACGTCATGGTTGGTCGGCGACTTTGGAAAACTTTGCCACGCATTTGGGGACACTTTAACCTCACCTCACCGCTCAGCCCTTCTCCATGAGGGAGAGGGGCTAGGGGTGAGGGCTGATGGGTCGTCCCGAATCTCTTTCATAAACTTGTGGGTAATGTATAGCTGAGGCGGAGAGGGGACTTAGGGGCGAGGTTTTTCGAGGTGGTGATGGCGCTGCAAGCTGCGAACTTTCAACGGCTTGCCCTTGAGCGCCCGAATCCCTTGCACGCTGGCCGCCGCTGCGCTCATGGTCGTCACAATCGGGATGTCCAGCGAGACCGCCGCCGCTCGGATGACCGCGCCCTCTTCATGGGCTTGGCCGCCGCGTGGCGTGTTGATGAGCAGGTTAATCCGCCCCGCGTGCATCAGGTCAACAACATGTGGCGAGCCTTGACTGATTTTATTGACCGATTCGACGGTTAGGCCGACTTTTCGCAGATAATCCGCCGTGCCATCGGTGGCGATTAAGCTGAAGCCCATCGCGTTCAAGTCACGGGCGATGCGCGCCGCTTGCCCTTTATCGAAATCGTTGACCGAAATCATGACCGCGCCAACCGTCGGCAGCGGGGTATTGGTCGCCATCTGCGCCTTAACGAAGGCATGACCAAAGTTGCTGGCGTGACCCATCACCTCACCGGTTGAGCGCATTTCTGGCCCTAGCCGGGCATCGACGCCGGGGAATTTCTGGAACGGTAGCACGGCCTCTTTGACGAAGAAGCCATCGACGTGCGGCTCTTCCAAGAAGTCGAGGTCGGCCAGTGTCTTACCCGCAGCGATTTGTGCGGCGTAACGCGCCAACGGGTGCGAGGTCGCCTTGCTGACGAATGGGACGGTGCGACTGGCGCGGGGATTGACCTCCAGCACGTAAACCACATCGTCTTTAATCGCGAATTGGATGTTGAACAGCCCAATCACCCCCAACGCAAGACCGATGCGGCGGGTGTCCTCACGGATAATTTCGAGGTGATATTGGCTGATTTTATACGGCGGCAGCACGCACGCGCTGTCACCGCTGTGGACTCCGGCCTCTTCAATGTGCTGCATGATGCCGCCGATGGTGACGTTCGTGCCGTCGCAGAGCGCATCGACATCGACCTCATAAGCGTCATCTAGGAAGCGGTCAATCAAAACCGGGTGGCCGCCCCATGTGATGTGCGCCTCAACCCAGTTGGTTAAGGATGTGTCATCGAATACGATGCCCATGCCACGCCCGCCCAAGACATAACTGGGGCGCACCAATACCGGATAGCCGATGGCATTGGCCGCGGCGAGGGCTTCAGGCAAGCTCAGAACCGTCGCGCCGTCCGGTTGGGTGATGTCGAGTTCGCCCATCAACTTATTGAAGCGTTTACGGTCTTCGGCGAGGTCGATGGTATCCACCGGCGTCCCCCAAATCGGAGCGCCCGCCTCGGCCAATTTTCCGGCGATATTCAGCGGCGTTTGACCGCCGAACTGCACCAGAATCCCGTCCGGCTTTTCGCGGTCAACAATGTTCATCACGTCTTCAACCGTCAACGGCTCGAAATACAGCCGGTCGGCGGTGTCATAATCAGTGCTGACGGTTTCTGGGTTGCAGTTGACCATGATGGTCTCGAAACCCAGCTCTTTCAGCGCGAAACAGGCGTGAACACAGCAATAGTCAAATTCGATGCCCTGCCCGATCCGGTTGGGGCCGCCGCCCAAGATCATGACTTTTTTAGCCGTGGTCGGAAAAGTCTCATCCCCGTCCTCATAGGTCGAGTACAGGTAGGGGGTGTGCGCCTCAAATTCTGCCGCGCACGTATCGACGCGATAGAAATTAGCGACCACGCCCATCGCTTTACGCCGCGCCCGCACGTCTACCTCTTCTGCGCCGACGATTTGCCCGATGTACGGGTCGCTGAAGCCCAACCGTTTGAGTCGGCGAAAATCGGCCTCGGTCAGCGTGTCTAGCGTCGCGCCCCGGGCGACCAATGCGCGGTGTTCGTCGATGCTGTCCACCATCTGCTCGACAAACCACGGGTCGAACTGGGTCTGCTCAATCACCTGCTCGGCGGACGCACCTTCCATCAGCGCCGAGGCGACTTGGAACAGGCGGCGCGAGGTCGGGACGTGCATCGCGTTCAGTGGGGCTTTATCGAGACGACTGCCAAAGGCGGTGATGCCGATGTCAAGTGACCGGACGGCCTTTTGTAGCGCCTCTGGGAAGGTGCGCCCAATGCCCATCACTTCGCCGATGGCCTTCATTTGTGGCCCCAGCACGGCGTCTACGCCTTTGAATTTCTCGAAATCCCAGCGCGGGATTTTGACGATGACGTAATCCAGCGACGGCTCAAAACTGGCAGGGGTGACGGCGGTGATGTCGTTGGGGATTTCGTCCAGCGAGTAGCCGACGGCCACCATCGCGGCGATTTTGGCGATAGGGAAGCCGGTGGCTTTGCTGGCGAGGGCGGATGAGCGCGACACACGCGGGTTCATCTCGATCACATACACGTCGCCGTCGTTGGGCCCTACCGAATACTGTACGTTCGCGCCGCCGGTGGCGAGGCCGACCTTATCGAAAATCATGCGCGACATATCGCGCAACCGTTGCAGTTCTTTATCGGTCAGGGTTTGGGTTGGGGCGACAGTGATGCTGTCGCCGGTATGGACGCCCATCGGGTCGAGATTTTCGATGGAACACACGATCACAAAATTACCTTTTGCGTCGCGCATGACCTCTAGCTCGTATTCTTTCCACCCCAACAGACTGTAATCAATCAAGACCTGATGGACGGGGCTGGCTTTCAGGCCGCGCTGACCCACCGTCTTGAGGTCTTCGGGCGTATAGGCCACGCCGCCGCCGCTGCCGCCGAGGGTGAATGACGGGCGCACCAAAACCGGATAGCCGATGCGCTCGGCAGCAGCTAAGGCTTCCTCTACCGTCCCGACCACTTCTGAGGGCGGTGACTTGAGGCCGATTTCGGTCATGGCGTCTTTGAACAATTGACGGTCTTCCGCCAAGCGGATGCTGTGAATCGACGCGCCAATCATCTCGACATTGTACTTTTCGAGGACGCCTCGGTCACTCAGCGTCAGTGCGAGGTTGAGCGCGGTTTGCCCGCCGACGGTGGGCAGTAAGGCGTCCGGGCGCTCAATGCTGATGATTTGCTCTAGGATGTCAGGCGTGAGGGGTTCGATATAGGTGGCATCCGCGAACTCGGGGTCGGTCATGATGGTGGCCGGGTTAGAGTTGACGAGGATGAGACGATAGCCCTCTGCGCGCAGGGCTTTACAGGCTTGTACGCCGCTGTAATCGAACTCGCAGCCTTGCCCAATGACGATTGGGCCAGACCCGATGACCATAATGCTCTTGATGTCGGTGCGTTTTGGCATTGAAGTGGCTCGTGTCCCCGTGAATTGGCAACAACCCTCTATTGTCGCATAGACGGCGGGCGGGGTCAAACCTAATGCGTTTGGCGATTTTTGACGATTAGCCAGACGGTTTTGTACAAAAGACAGGTTTTAACCTTAAAACACCCCTAACTATCTCGCAGACATCAACCTAATTATCGCTATCCGAAACATCTGGTCATGATAAGAACTACCCCATGGGTAGCCCTTATTTTTGGATATATCCCTGTTCCCGCAACCATTTTTCTGCATCGGCGAGGCCACATTTCAGATCCCATTTTGCACGCCAGCCCAACATTTCCCGCGCTTCGACGATAGTTCTAAACATACTCAATATTGTCATTTTCAACAGAGAGATGTGCTTTTTCTAAATCGGATGACACAGATGTATCATAGTGTGTTTTTACACGAAAAATTTGGTTATACGATGTGGTAGATTGAGGGTCAGGAACAGGTAGCTGGTGTTCAAGCAAATGTTGAATATAGTCAATACGGAATAAACGCAAACTTTCTTGCGCCTCTTCCACAGTTTCCCCTTGAACCATACATCCCTCAAGTTCTAAGGTATAAGCAACATACATATAACCGTCAGTTGTGGTTCTATCTCTGAATACAACATCCGTATATGAACGCACAGATAATGCCTCTGCCTGCGATTCGAGATTATTTTTCATCTGAAGCCCCTTTCCCTTGCGCTTTTTTGAGAGAAAGCAATTTATCGATTAAAGCAATTGCTTGTGATATGTTGTAGTTGGCTAACTCATTATGACGTGGTAATGCTGTAATAAGCATTGGGAAATCAGGATGATACACTTTGTCATGAGGTCCTCTTGATGATTCAATGATGAATCCAAATCCTTTATAAAGTGTTTCTAAATCACGTCGTTTACAATTTTTGGAAGATTGACGCAGTTGCGCCAAAATTTTCTCGGCTTTAGGTGGCATAAAATAATTTCCCCACCAAATTATGACTGAAGAACTTCAATTGTTGTTTCTCCAAGTCGGTTATCGTCTTCCATGATGATAAATTCATAAGCACCAACTTGTGGAAACTCAAACTCATTCAGTTCTAGTACAATATTGGCATCTCTACGATAACCTTTATCATCGATAGGTAATTGAACAATAGATGATATTTGAAATAAATTATTACCATCTTCATCGCTGAGCAAAATTAAGATGTTACGTGAATCAGTGGTCTCAGTTTGTTCACTGGCAACAAATCTAACCACTACCACCATTCGAGGATGTATCACTGGAAATTTTTTAGCAAAAATTCTGTTAAATGCGCCAAGTATATGTATTTTTCCTGTTGCGTGATCAAAGGTAGCATAATCAGCGGTAAGTAATATCTGAATTTTCATGTGTAATAAGTCCTTTTGATGAGTCAGATGTTTTGAACCATATCAAAATTACCACAGCTTCGAATGAGATACCATAGAACGTCAATGGACGAGTGCCTGTTCGCGTAACCACTTTTCCGCGTCCTCGAGACCAAATTTGAGATCCCATTTGGCACGCCAGCCCAACATCTCACGCGCCTTAGCCGTGGTATAGGTGACAGGTCGTAAATGATGATTCAACGCGGCAGGCATGTCCTTAATCAGCGACCCCGACGGCGCAAACAGCTTTATCAGAGGGAGCAATCCACGCACCAGCCAAACCGGAATCCCCAGCCAGTGCGTATGGTTGCTCATCTTGGAATATGCCATCAGATATTCAGTTATTACGGACGCCACAG
>Ga0105044_10004236_pt1 | contig 19710 bp, 14 predicted proteins | sample MAT01_FD_78092 | JGI IMG/M metagenome (GOLD analysis project Ga0105044, IMG submission 78092) | Freshwater microbial communities from Lake Fryxell liftoff mats and glacier meltwater in Antarctica - MAT-01 | ecosystem: Environmental > Aquatic > Freshwater > Ice > Liftoff microbial mat | place...
CCCCTCCTCCTTGCGTGCCGTGCGCGACGATCACGAAGTCTCACTGTAGAAATCGTATTATTCGCGGCTGCGTTCGTCTTCCGCATCCTGGTTCGGGTTTGGGTGAAAGGGCATTGGCATTTCTTACCGGCAGAAAGTCTTCGCCTGCTGCCTTCGCTGCGCCGCCGGGCGTCCGTCTGGCCTGCGCAATGCGTTCGAGTGCCACTTTCGCCGCCGCCACGGTTTCCTTCAGCGTCGAGGTGCCGGCGGTGAGGCCGACGACTTCCGCTTCGGCGAACCACCCGGGCTGGAGTTCCTCGGCGCGTTCGATGTGAAAGGCGCGGAGGCCGCGATCGGGCGGGAACTCCGCACCCGCTGAACGGTCCGGGCCGTCTGCACGGTGCAGAGCTCTTCCGATGACGTGCGCACAGCGAAAGTCCGTCACGGCGGGACGCCGCGACCAGCGCCCGGGACGGGCGCACTCCCTGGAGTCCGCTGCCGAGCCGCTCCGACTCCTACCCGCCCAGGCGGCGACGGGGCTTCTCAGATTTCTTGTTCGAGTGTTTCGGGCGCGGGCCGCTCGGCGGGCGACCGCCAGACTCCGGATGACGCCCGAACTTTTGTCCGCGGGTGTCGTTGGCTTTGTCGCGCGGAGTGCGGGCGCGGAGGTGGAAGAGGAGGGGTGAGCCGGTGTAGGGCGTGTGTTCGCGCAGGCGGGCTTCGAGGTAGCGGCGGTAGCTTTCGTCGAGGAGCTTTTCGTCGTTCACGAAGAGGACGAACTTGGGGACGTTGAAGCTGACTGCGCTCACTTTGTCGGGCTGGGTGACGAAGAGCAGCTTGAGCCGCTTGCCGCCGCGCGAGGGTGGCGGTTGGGCGGCGATGGCGGCGGCGAAGACGCGATTGAGGACGCCGGTGCCGACGCGGGTCTGCGCTTCCTTTTGCACGCGCTCGATGGTCTTGAAGAGGCGCCCGAGTTCCGCGCCGGTCTTGGCCGAGCAGAGGAGCAGCGGCGCGTAGTCGAGGAAGAACAATTCGGAACGCAGCTTGGCGATCTCTTCGTTCAGCTCCTCTTTCGTGCCGGTGCGTTCCTTGATGAGATCCCACTTGTTCACCGCGATGATGCAGGGCTTGTGCGATTCCTGGATGAGCCCGGCGATCTTTTTGTCCTGCATGGTGATGCCCATGGTGGCGTCGATCACGAGCACGCAGAGGTCCGCGCGTTTAATGCTGCTCTCGCTGCGGGTGACGCTGAAGAATTCGACGGAGGTGTCCACTTTGCTCCGCGCGCGGATGCCGGCGGTGTCGATGAGGACGTAGGTATGGCCGTGGCGTTCGTAGGGAATGTCGATCGCGTCGCGGGTGGTGCCGCTGATCGGGCTCACGAGGGTGCGGGCGTCGCCGAGGATGGCATTGGTGAGCGAGGATTTGCCGACATTTGGCCGCCCGACGATGGCGATCTTGATCGGCGATGCGACGGCCTCGACCTCTGCGCTTGGGTCGCGGGCCGGGAGGCGGGCCTCGATCTGCGCGACGAGCCCGCCGGTGCCGCGATCATGCTCGGCGCTGACGAGGACGGGGTGGGGGAAGCCGAGGCGCGCGAAGTCACCGGCATTCGGGAGGTGTTTGTCGTCGTCGATCTTGTTGATGACGAGGATGAGCGGCTTGTCGATCCGGCGCAGGCGGCGGGCCAGCTCCTGATCCACCGGGGTCATCCCCGACTGGCCATCGACGACGAAGAGCAGGAGGTCGCTAGCCTCGAGGGCGATCTCCACTTCCAGGTGGACCTGCTCGGTGAAGTCCGCGTCCACATTGCCCCCGATGCCGCCGGTATCGACGATGGCGAAGGGCGCGCGACCCAGCTTGCATTGGGCGACGATGCGGTCGCGGGTCACCCCGGGCTGGTCGTGGACGATCGAGATGCGGCGTCCGGCGAGGCGGTTGAAGAGCGCGGACTTGCCGACATTGGGGCGTCCGACGATGGCGACAGTGGGCACGGGGAAAAGTGGAGAGTGGAGAGTGGAGAGTGGAGAGCCGCGTTTTCTGTGCCGCTCACGCTCCGGCCACTTGCGGCTTTCGACCCTCAACTATCAACCCTCAACTTCTTCAAAGCTCATTCCACGACTTCGGGTCGCCGTGGCCTTTGGCGTGGAGCTGGCGGATGCCATCCATGACGTAGCCAAAGCCGGAGACGAGGGTGAAGAGCCCCGCTAGATAGACTGGGAGGTCGCTGGCGTGGAACTGCCGCAGGTCTGCGGGGAGATAATGAGGGATTTGCAGCATGCAGAGGCCGATGGCGACCATCTGGAGGAAGGTGGCGACCTTGCCGGTCCAGCTCGGCTTCACCTGCACCGTGCCATTTAGGAAATGGAGCACGAAGGCTCCGGCGACGATGACGATGTCGCGGGCGATCACCAGCACGGGAAACCAGAGGGGAAACTCGTAGGCCCAGTTGCTAAAGCTGAGGGTGACGATCGCGGTGAGGAGCAGCCCTTTGTCGGCGATCGGATCGAGCACCACGCCGAGGCGGCTCTTCTGATTGTAATGGCGGGCGATGTAGCCATCGATGCCGTCGCTCGCGGCCGCGACGATGAAGATGGCGACGGCGGTCCAGCGCTGCCAGTCGAGCGGCTCGCCGCGCTGGACGCTGCGCCCGTAGTAGATCGCCATGAGCACGAAGACCGGGATGAGCAGGATGCGGCCGATCGTGATCTTGTTGGCAGTCGTCATGCGCGCTGCGGGCAGCAAAGGGGAATTGCGACTGGAAGGCAACCGCCCCTTCGCGCATGAATCCGCGCGCATGGGCCTGCTCTCCCGCCTCCAGCCAAAGCCCGCGCCGACGGCCACCGCCGGGCATTCCGGCGGTCGGACCTGGCGGCGCCACGATCTCTGCGCGGTCCCCGCGGGCGATGAGGTGCATGTGGTGAGCACGCGCGGCGGCACCCCGATGGCGATGCCCTCCTTTGCCGTGGATTTCCTCTTTGGCTGCCAGCGCTTCCGCTCGCTGGAGGAGCATCTCGCGGAGCACGCGCGGCGGCACGGTTGGGGTGCGCTGGAGCAGGAGGCGCTGCGGAGCTGGCTGCCGCGGATGATCGACGCCGGGCTGCTCATATCTTCGCAGTGGCTGCTGGAGCGGGCCGCGGCCATGGGTGCAGAAAAGACGGCGCCGCCGCTGGGTGCGGTCGGCTTTCCCACCGGCGGAGATCGCACCGCGCTGCTCGAGCGCTCGCTGCGCAGCTTTGCGGAGAATTTCCGTACACACGGTCGCCGTGCGGATCTGCTGATCTCGGATGGCTCGGCGCGACCGGAGCAGCGCGCCGCCTTCCGGGAACTCGCGCGATCGCTCGGTCCGGCGGTGCGCTATGCGGGCGAGGAGGAGAAGCGGCGTTACGCGGCCGAGCTGGTGCGCCGCAGTGGTTGCGATCCGGCGGCGGTGGAGTTTGCGCTTTTCGATCCGCTGGCCACGGGCTTTTCCTGCGGCGCCAACCGCAATGCCATCGTGCTCCAGGCGGCCGGAGGGATGGCGTGCAGCGTGGATGACGATGTGCTCTGCGAGATCGCGCCACCGCCCGCGTCCCGCACGCGACTCGCCCTATTCTCGACCTGCGATCCCTTCACCCGCCGGCTCTTCGCGAGCCGCGAGGCGGCGTTTGCGGGCGTGCCCTGTGCGGCGTTCGATTTCCTCGGCGGCCACGAGGCGCTGCTCGGGCGCTCGCTCGGCAGTCTGTGCGGCGGCCTCCCGGAGGAAGCGCTGGAGCTGGAGCAGGCGGGCGACGATCTCCTGCGCCGAGTGGCGGCGGGCGAGGCATGGGTGCGGGCGACCTTTGCCGGCCACTTTGGCGATCCCGGCATCCCGACCTCTACGTACTACCTCTACTTCTCCGGGGAAAATCGGGCGCGTCTGCCGCACGACGAGCGCGAGTATCGGGCGCTCTTTTCGACTCGCAGCGTGTGGGCGCACGCGGCGCAACCGGCGGTCGGCGACGCCAGCGTGAGCCCGGGCATGGCCATGGGCCTCGACGCGCGGGAGCTGCTCCCGCCGTTCTTTCCGGTGCTGCATGCGGAGGATTACGTCTTCGGCGCCACGCTCTGGCAATGCTGCGGGCAAGCGTTGCTCGGGCATCTGCCCTGGTCGGTGCGGCACGATCCGGGCCCGGGCAAACCGATCCTCGCGCCGGGCGATCTCGGGCCGGAGCGGCTGCTGGGGGTGCCGGAATGCGCACACCTGATCCGGCGGCTGATCCTCCAGATCGAGCTGCCGGATCGTGCGGATGCGGCCACGCGCACCATCGCTCTTGGCCGGCATCTCTCCGCGCTGGGCGCGCGGTCGGAGGCGGATTTCCGGCAGCATCTGCGGGAGTGCGCGCTCGGGCTGCAGGGCGAAAAGCTGGGCTGGCTCGCCGCGCAACTGCGGACCGACGAGGGGAGCAGTGCCTGGTGGCACCGCGATGTGGAGGCTTACCTCGAGCACTGCCAGGAGGCGCTGGCGGTCGAGGATTTCGACATTCCCTACGACCTCGCGGGCCGGCGTTCGGCGGAGGAGAACCGCCGCTTCATGCGCCGCTTGTGTGCGGAGTTTGGCCGCGTGCTGGAGGAGTGGCCTGCGATCTTCGCCGCAGCGCGGGAGATGAATACGCAGGGCGCCGAGCCGCTCTTTGGCCGGGAAAGTGGAAAGTGAAAGGGCGTGTCCCGAGCAGGGAGCCTCTCCGCGCGCGCGTGCCGCTTTCCGCTCAGAACTGCCGGGTGACGCCGAGCGAGGCGCCGAAGGCCTGGTAGCTGGAGAAATCCTGCGTCGAGTCGGTATCCACAAAGCTCATCGTGATGCTGCCAAACCAATCCCTGGCGAACTGGTAGAGCAGATTTGAGCCGACGATGTGCCGGGAGTCGGTGCGGTCGATGTCGAAATCGCTGTACTGCCAGGAGTAGAACACCTGCCCGGTGAGCCGCGCGGTGAAGGCGTGGGCGAGGCCGAGCACGATGCTGTGCTGGGTGCGATCGTCCACCCCGGGATCGGCGAGGAAGACCATGAAGCTGTAGCCGGCGTAGAAGAGCGAACGCCCGCCATTGAAGCTCCGGCCCCAGTCCGTGCCCACGCCGAAGCCGAGCGCCTGGGTGATGCGATCGCCGGTGTCGTAGCTCACGTAGCGATACGGCTCGGCGGTGACATAGACGCGCGGGGCGTCCGGCTTCGGACGGTAGTCGAGCGTGGCCACAGCGCTGTAGCCGTAGAAGCTGCGCTCGTCGAAGCGGGCGTAGAGGGCACTCTCCAGCCGGCCGGAGAGGTCGAAGCGGAAGTGCTGCCCGAGGTCGGTGCTGTAGCCGACTTCCACGCTCGGGAGGAAGACGAAGTCGCCACTGAGGTGGTTGCCGCTGAGCTGGGCATTGGTCGTGAACTGCTCGCGGGTGGTGACCGAAGCGCGGAACTTCGACCGCGAAAAGCCCGCCCCTTTGTCCCCGACGATCTCGCCGATGTCCTCGATCTCCTCCGGCGACTGCCGCGCCTCGCGCGCCGAGGACTGGTAACTGTACTCGCCATCGGCGGCGCTCGCGATCCAGGGCACGAGGCACGCGGCACCGAGGGCGAGTGCGCGATTGGAAAAGGTGGGCGTCGTCATCGCTAGTATTGCCCTCCGCCGTTGCCCGGGACTTCCGGCGTGTTATCCGGCGGCGGCACGCGCGGGGGACCTTCGGGCCGATTCGCCGGCCCATGCGGACCGAGCACGCGCCGCGCTCCCGGGTGGCCATTGGTGCGATCAAAGGTGTCGAAGCCGGAGATGTCCGGCTTCCAGACCTGATCGCTGCGGACAAAGATGCGCTCGTTGATGAAGGGCAGGGGGCCATTGAAGCCCATGAGCACGCCATCGCGCTCCTTGCTCGGATCGTAGAAGTCGATGGTGATCGAGCCATCCGCCTCCTTGCGGGCAAACTGGCCGGCGCTCACCGTCTTGCCCGACGGCTTGAGGACGATCGAGCCCTCGATGATCGCGATGGAGTTGCTGGAGACTTTGCCGACGGTGCCGGTGATGGCGGCGGTGAGCGAAGGCGTCTTTACGTTGGCGCCCCCCGAGCCCTTCGGCACGTAGAAGATCATGCTGCCTTTGTTCAGCGAGAGCGTGCGGGTGATGGCCTCAAAGGAGAACACGGTGTTCTGCCCGATGCGCACCAGCGAACCATCCTCGTACTTCAACTCCGCGCGCGAGTCGGTCTCCGTCTGGAGGAAATTGCTCGAGCGCACCACGTCATTCACCACCGCCGGGCGCAGTTCGCTGCGGTCGCCCTTCACGTCGCCGTAGTTCACCTGATTCTGCATCCGCGTCACTGTCGCCTCCCGGTAAGGGGTGGCGGCGTGGAGGGTCGCGAGCGAGACCAGGGTCAGCGCCAGGAGGGGGGCCGGACTCGAAAAAGAACGCAGGCGGTCGAGGGCGAACACGGGGCGGATCTTCAATTTCACCCCGGAACCGTCAAGACCCATTCCGGCGCGGGGCAACTGTCAAATGTCCAAGGACCGATGACCAATGTCCAAGGAACCCCCAACCGGCAAATTCCCCATCCGCGTTGAACCTCGCCGGGCCTCGCCGAACTCCGGAGCTTTCGCTTCCATGGTCATTTGTCATTTGTCATTTGTCCTTCGTCCCCGGACCTTCCCCGACTCTGCGGCGGATGACCCGCCGGGCTCCGGCCGCCACTGAACGCTCTTTTCCCATGCCCCGACCCACCCGTCTCCTCGCCTGCGCCCTCGCACTTTCCGCCGTCACGGCGTCTGCCGACGATGCGGCGAATGAAGCGCGCTTCCTCCAGCAATCCCGCCAGCTCATCTACGAAGGCAAGCGCAGCGGCGAGGGGTACTTCTCGCCGGATGGCCAGCGGCTGATCTTTCAAAGCGAGCGCGAGGCGGCGAATCCCTTCTACCAGATCTACGTGCTCGATCTGCAGAGCGGGGATACATCGCGCGTCACCACCGGCGCGGGCAAGACGACGTGTGCGTTCTTTCAGCCCGGCACCGCGCGCGTGCTTTTTTCCTCCACGCAGCTCGATCCCGGGGCGGCGGCGAAGCAGCAGGCGGAGCTCGATTTCCGCGCGAGCGGGAAGCAGCGCCGCTACTCGTGGGACTACGATGCGGCGATGGACGTCTTCACCGCGCATGGGGACGGTTCGCAGGTGCAGCGGCTCACCGATGCGGCGGGCTACGATGCCGAGGCGTCGTTTTCGCCGGATGGAAAGCAGATCGTCTTTTGCTCGCTGCGCGGAGCTTATGGGCGCGAGCTTTCGGCGGAGGAAAAGGCGCGCCTGGAGAAGGATCCGGCGTGGTTTGGCGACATCTTCCTGATGAATGCCGACGGCTCGAATGTGCGCCAGCTCACGACGGCGCCGGGCTACGATGGCGGGCCCTTTTTCTCGCCCGATGGCCAGCGCATCCTCTGGCGGCGCTTCGATGCGAGCGGGATGAATGCGGATGTCTTTACGATGAAGCTCGATGGCTCGGAGGTGCGGCGGCTCACGGAATTCCAGTCGATGTCGTGGGCGCCGTTTTTTCATCCGAGCGGCGAGTACGTGATCTTCACCTCGAACAAGCAGGGCTTTGAAAACTTCGAGCTTTTCCTCGTGGACGCGAAGGGCGAGCGGGAGCCGGTGCGGATCACGCACACCGCGGGCTTCGATGGGCTGCCGGTCTTTTCGCCCGATGGGAAAAAGCTCTGCTGGACCTCGGGGCGGACGAGCGATGGGAAGTCGCAGCTCTTTCTCGCCGACTGGAATGACGCTGCGGCGCGCGCGGCGCTCGCCGGGGCACCGATCCGGAAGCCGGGCGCGGGGGCGGGTTGGTCGCGCTCGTTTTCGGGGACGATGGGCGGAGCGGTCGGCGGGGCCGTGGTGGCGGCGGCGCCGATGGCCGCGGAGATCACGGCGGCGGATCTGCGCGGGCAGGTGGAGTGGCTCGCGGCGGAGGAGCGGGGCGGCCGCGGCACGGGCTCGGAGGGCGCGCGCGCGACCGCGGAGTGGCTGGCGCAATACCTCCAGGCCGCGGGCTTGCAGCCGATGGGTGCGGACTACTTCCAGCCGTTCGAGTTTGAAGCCGGGATCAAGCTCGTGCCGGGTGCGAATCAGCTCACCACGGTGCGCGATGGCCAGGCGACGGTGGGCGCACTCGACACGGACTTCCGCCCGATTCCCTTCAGCGACAGCGGCGAGGCGGAGGGCGAGGTGATCTTTGTCGGCTACGGGCTCACGGTGCCGGAGGATGGGAAGAATCCGAGCTACAACAGCTACGACGGCCTCGACGTGAAGGATAAGATCGTGCTCGCGCTGCGGTACGTGCCGGAAGGCGCGGAGCCGGGGCGGCGCGCGCAACTCAATCGCTACGCCGGCCTGCGCTACAAGGCGATGATGGCGCGCGAGCGCGGGGCCCGGGCGATCCTCTTTGTGAATGGGCCGACATCGCCCGGCGCGGGCGAACTCGTGGGGCTCGGCGGCGACGGAGCGCTCGCGGGATCGGGCGTGATCGCGGCGTCGATCAATGGCGCGCTCGCGGAGAAACTCATCGCCGCAGCGGGCAAGAAGCTGAAGGAAGTGCAGGCCGGACTCGACACGGAGAATCCGCATGTGGAAGGCGCGTTCCTCTTACCCGGCGTGAAGGTGAAGCTGCGCACCGGGCTGGAGCATGTGCATAAGCCGGATCGCAATGTGCTCGCGCTGTTGCCGCCGGTCGGCACGGATGAATACGTGGTGGTCGGCGCGCATTACGATCATCTCGGCATGGGCGCGACGGGCAGCTCGCTCGCGCGTTCGGGCGAGGAGGCAAAGATCCATCCCGGTGCGGATGACAATGCGAGCGGCACGGCCGCGGTGATGGAGATGGCGGCGAATCTCGCGGCGTCCGCCAGCGCGGAACGCGTCGCCTTTCGCCGGGGCGTGATCTTCGCGCTCTGGAGCGGCGAGGAGATCGGGATCATCGGCAGCGCGAAGTTTGTCGAGAAGCCGCCGGTGCCGCTCGAGAAGATCGTGGCCTATGTGAACTTCGACATGGTCGGCCGCCTGAAGGACAACAAGCTCTCGGTGCAGGCCGTGGGCAGCAGCAAGGTCTGGCGGCGCCTGCTGGAGAAGCGCAACGTGGCCGCGGGTTTCCAGCTCGTGCTGGGCGAGGATCCGTATCTGCCCACGGATGTGACCGCGTTTTATCCGAAGAAGATCCCGGTGCTGAATTTCTTCACCGGCGCGCACGAGGACTATCATCGGCCTACGGATACGGCGGAGAAGCTCGACTACGCCGGCACGGAGCGGATCGCCAGGCTGGCGACGCAGATCGTGCGCGACGTGGCGACGGCGCCAGAGCGGCCGGACTTTTCGCGGGTGGAGCGGAAGACGGAGGCGGGTGGGTCGCGCGAGACTTTGCGCGCGTATCTCGGGACGATCCCGGATTACACCACCGAGGTGAAGGGCGTGAAATTCAGCGGGGTGCGCGCCGGGAGTCCGGCGGAGAAAGCGGGGGTGCAGGGCGGCGACGTGCTCGTGGAATTTGCCGGGCAGAAGATCACGAACATCTACGACTACACGTACTCGCTCGACGCGGTGAAGATCGGCGTGCCGGTGAAGGCGGTGGTCGAGCGCGCGGGACAACGCGTGGAGATCACGGTGACGCCGGAGGCGCGGAAGTAGTCCGTCTCGCTCGCGCTTCCGCGCGGAAGCTGCCAGCATTTCTGCGATGTCCGACGCCAGTCCTCCGCCTTCCTTTTCCCACCTCGATGAGCACGGGCGCGCCCGCATGGTGGATGTGGGCCACAAGCCGGCGCAGGTGCGGCGCGCGACGGCGGAGGGACGCGTGCGCTGTGCGCCGGCGACGATCGCGGCGTTGCGCGATCGCACTTTGCCAAAAGGCGACGTGCTCACGGTGGCAAAGATCGCGGGCATCCAGGCGGCCAAGCGCACGGATGAACTGATCCCGCTCTGCCACTCGCTGCCGCTCGATTCCGTGGAGGTGGAATTCACGATCGAGGCCGAGGCGGTGGGCATCCGGGCCGAGGCGCGCACGACGGCCCGGACCGGCGTGGAGATGGAGGCGCTCACCGCGGTGAGCGTGGCCGCGCTGACGATCTACGACATGTGCAAGGCGGTGGACCAGGGGATGGTGATCGGGGAGATCCGGGTGACCGGGAAAGTGAAGGAATGAAGATCGCCCGCCTGACCCTCAGTGACCGCGCGAGCCGCGGGGTCTATGAAGATCGCAGCGGCCCGGAGATCGAGCGCGTGCTCGCCGAGCACGGCGTGACCGCGACGGCGTGGGTGCGGCTGGTCCTGCCGGACGAGCGCGCGCGGATCGAGGAGATGCTCTGCCAGCTCTGCGATCTGGAGAAATGCGAACTGGTGCTGACCACCGGTGGCACCGGACCCGCGCCGCGCGATGTCACGCCGGAGGCGACGCGCGCGGTGATCGAGCGGGAACTGCCGGGCTTCGGCGAGGTCATGCGGATGCAGAGCTTTGCGAAGGTGCCGACGGCGATCCTCTCGCGCAGCCTCGCCGGCACGCGCGGCCGCACGCTGATCGTGAATCTCCCGGGCAATCCCAAGGCGATCGGCGAATGCCTGCCGCTGATCGTTCCGGCGATCCGCGAGGCGCTGAAACATCTGTGCGGCGAGTGATGGCGATCCCGTTCACGCGGCGTGCTGGGGCCACGGAGCGGAGCCGCCTGCTGGCGGTGTGGCTGCTGCTCCTTTGCCCGGTGCTGCCGCTGCGGGCCGCGAGCTGGGAGGTGTGGGACGATTGCCGCCTGGAGGCAGATCAGTATTTCGACGGCGACAGCTTCCACGTGCGGCACCGCAGTGCGGTGACGATCTTCCGGCTCTACTTCGTCGATGCACCGGAGACGGATGGCGGCTATCCGAGTCTGATCACGGAGCAGGCGTCGCATTTCAAAGTGAGCCCGAGTGCGGTAGTCCGGGGTGGCGACACGGCGAAGGCCTTCACGGCGAAGTTTCTCGCGGGGAAATTTCGCGTCCTCACCCGGCTGCAACCCGCGCCCGGGGCCAGTCGGAGCCAGCGCTACTACGGCATCGTCCAGGTCGAGGGCCGGCGGCTCGATGCGGCCCTGGTCAGTGCGGGGCTGGCGCGGGTGAGCGGGGAACTCGCGGATTTTCCCGACGCAACCCAGGGCCGCGAGATGATGCTCACGCTGCGGCGCGCGGAGCTGGCGGCCGCGAAGGCGCGCCAGGGCGTGTGGGCGCTGGCGCGGGAGACGATCGCGGAGCCGCTCCAGGACGCGGTGAAGCCGCGGCTCGGCGGGAAGGCCAGTGCGGGCCAGGCCTTGAGCCGCATCAATCTCAACACGGCGACGGCGATCGAACTGGAGTCGTTGCCGGGCATCGGGCCGAAGACCGCGGAAGTGCTGATCCGCGCGCGGCCGATCAAGGATCTCGCCGCGCTCGACGCGATCCCTGGCTTCGGGCCGAAGAAGATCGAGGCGCTGCGGGACTTGATTCGCTTTGAGTAGCGCGGGACGCGCGGGCTAGGCTTCGGGCCATGGCGTTTCCACCCTTCATCCCACGGAATCGGCGTGCGCGCGCGCTCTGGCGCGGCGCACTGGCTTTGCTGCTCGCGATTCCGGGCGGGTGGGCGGCGAGTCCGATCGCGCTGCCTTCGGCGGAATGGATCGGGGCGGACTCGGCGGGGCCCGTGGTGCTGCGGCGGAGCTTTGAAGCCAGGCCCGGGGTGCAAGGCGCGGTGCTGCTCGCGGCGGGCGCGGGCACGGCGTTTCTGAATGGCGAGCGCGTAGGCGAGTTTTCGGAGCGCGATCGCGCGGCGAGCTTCGATGTCGGTCGTTGGGTGAAGATCGGGGGAAATGTGCTCACCGTGCGGCCCGCGCCGGGGCAGTCGGTGCGGGTGGCCTTCATCCTCCAGCTCGTCTTCGATACGGGCCGGCACGAGTGGCTGGTGAGCGATGCCGCGTGCCAGGCAGCGGCGGAGGCGAGCGCGCCGGAGGCGGAGTGGCAGCCAGTGGTCCGGCTCGGCCGGGTGGACGTGAAGGCGGAGGAAAATCCCTTTGATCCTGCGCGCGCGGTCGATGCCTACAATAGCTGGACGCTCGCGCGCGGGATGGAGCGCGCGACCGATCCGGCGACGATCCGCGTGCCCTCCGGGTTCTCGGTGGAACTGCTGCGCTCGGCGCACGCGGAGGAGGATTCGTGGATCGCGATGGCGTTCGATCCGCAGGGGCGCATCACCGTGGCGCGGGAAAAGGCGCCGGGACTGCTGCGCCTCACGCTCGGCGCGACGAGCGTGGAAAAGGTGGAGGTGATCGAGGAGACGCTGCGTGAATGCCGCGGGCTGCTCTACGCCTACGGCGCGCTCTATGCGCACGCGAATAACAGCAAGGTGCTGGTGCGACTGCGGGACACGGATGGCGACGATCGTTTTGACGAAACCAAGGAGCTGCTCCGCACCGGGGGCGGCGCGGGGCACGGGCGGAATCATCTCCGGCTCGGCCCGGATGGGATGATCTACGCGATCGTCGGCGACGATGTCGCGCTGCCGCCGAACCCGGCGGCGAATTCTCCCTTTCAGCGCTTCGCGAGTGCGCCGTGGATTCCCGGTCCCCGGGACGCGCAACTCACGGCGCCGGATGGCCGGCTGCTCGCGGGTTACCTCGCGCGGACGGATCGCGAGGGCGCGCGCTGGGAGATCGTCGCGGGTGGACTGCGCAATGCGCTCGACGTGGCCTTCAACGAAGACGGCGAGATCTTCACCTACGAAGCGGACAACGAACGCGACATCGGCAACCCGTGGTACCAGCCGTCGCGCGTGCATCACCTCGTCTCCGGCGGCGACTACGCCTGGCGGCGCGGCACGGGCGTGCTGCCCTCGGATGCGCCGGATGTGCTGCCGACGATGCACGACGTGGGGCTCGGTTCGCCGACCGGCGTGGAGATGGGCACCGGCACAAAGTTTCCGGAGAAGTATCGCCGCGCGCTATTCATCGCGGACTGGGCCTATGGGCGAATCCTCGCGCTGCATCTGGTGCCGCGCGGCGCGAGCTACGCGGCGGCGCGGGAGGAGTTCGCCGTGGGACGGCCGCTGAATGTCACGGACCTGGCGGTCGGGCCGGATGGCGCGCTCTACTTCACCACGGGCGGACGCGGCACGCAGTCGGGCCTCTATCGCATCCGCTCCACGGGACCGGACGACGCCGCGCCCGCCGCGTCGCAGGACGAGACCGCGGCGAAGTTGCGGGCGCTGCGGCGGAGTCTGGAAGCATTTCACGTCCGTGATCGCGCGAGTGATGCCGGCCCGGTGCTCGAGCTGGTCTGGCCGCAGCTCGGGCACGAAGACCGGTGGATCCGCAATGGTGCGCGCGTGGCGCTGGAGACGGTGCCGGCGGCGCAGTGGCGCGAGCGCGCACTGAGCGAGCAGGAAGGGCTCGCGGCATTGAGCGCGTTGCTGGCGCTGGCGCGAAGCGGAGACTTGGCGGATCGAGCAGCCGTCGCGGCGCGGCTAAACGCACTCGCGCGTGCCGACCTGCCGCCGCGCGACAAGCGGGAGATGCTGCGCCTTTACGAGATAGTTTTGCCGCAGCTCGGTGCCGCCGAAGTCGTGTCGCGGGCGGCGGAAAAACTCGATGGGTGGTATCCGGCGGGGGAGCGCGCCCTGGATCGCGAACTCTGCAAACTGCTCGTGAATCTGGGCACGCACCGCGTGATCGCGAAGACCACGGCGTTGCTCGCGGCGGCGGAGACGCAGGAGGATCGGGTGCATTTCCTGTTCTTTCTGCGCCACGCGCGAGGCGCCTGGACGATCGAGCAGCGCCGCGTGTTTTTCGATGCGGTGCAGAAGGTGGAGCAGGGGCAGGGTGCGCAGAACTTTGTGGGCACGATCCGGGCGATCAAAAGCGCGGCGGCATCGGCACTGACGGCAGAGGAGCGTGCGGCGCTCGCCCCGTGGCTCGAGGATAAATCAATCGTCGCCAGCACCACGGGTGCTGCTTCCGCCGGACCGCACTTCGTCCGCGAATGGACGCTGGAGGAACTCGTGACCTTGCTGCCGCGCGTGGGCACGAGGCGTTCCTTTGCCAGCGGAAAACGGGCCTTTGAAACGGCGCAGTGCCGCGCGTGTCATCGGGTCGGTGCGGGGGCGGATGCGGGCGGGGTCTTCGGGCCGGACCTCACCGCGGTAGCGAGCCGTTTTGGCCGGCGCGATCTGCTCGTGGCGATCATGGAGCCTTCGCGCGCGATGGATGACAAATACCGCAACACCATCGTGAAGCTCACCGATGGAAGTCAGGTCATCGGCGTGATCGAAGCGGAGAGTGCCGCGGCGCTCACCCTGCGTCCGAATCCGCTCGCGGCAGAGACGATCGAAGTCCCGGTCGCGAAGATCGCCTCGCGGGAAGCGTCGGCCATTTCATCGATGCCCGCCGGCCTGCTCAAGGTCCTCGAGCGCGATGAAATGCTCGACCTGCTCGCCTATCTCGAAGCGGGCGGAGATCCGGGGCACGCGATCTTCCGGGAGGACGGCGGCAGGGAGTAGGGGCGCCCTCGCCCCGAGGTGCAGAAACACGGGGCGGGGGCGCCCCGACTCCTTGCAGCTCCGGGCCGGCGGCCCGTGGTGCGTTGCGGCGGCGCGGGCTCTGGCCCAGGCCGCGGCCCTTACTCGACGGTCACGCTCTTGGCGAGGTTGCGCGGCTTATCGACATCGCAGCCGAGGGCGACGGCGGTGTGGTAGGCGAGGAGCTGGAGCGGGATGGCGGTGAGGATCGGGCTCACGAAATCGGCGCAGCGCGGGATGTAGATCACGTCGTCGGCGATCTTCTCGACCTTCTTGGAGCCTTCAGTGGCGATGACGATCACCGGACCTTGGCGCGCTTTCACTTCCTCGATGTTGGAGACGTTTTTGTCGAAGACCGCATCGTCGGGCGCGATGAAGACGCTCGGGACTTCGGGGCTGATGAGGGCGATGACGCCGTGCTTCAGCTCGGCGCTGGGGTGGCCGCTGGCGTGGATGTAACTGATCTCTTTCATCTTCAGCGCGCCTTCCATGGCCACGGGATAATTGAACTGCCGGCCGAGGAACATCATGGCTTTGGCGGAGGCGTATTTCTCGGCGATGCCCTTGATGTGTTCGCTCAGTTCGAGGATGCGCGTGACTTTCTCCGGGAGCGCCTCGAGTTCGTCGATGATGTGCAGACCTTCGCTGTGCGAAAGGTGGCGGATGCGGCCGAACATGAGGCCGAGCAGGGTGAGGATGGTAACCTGCGAGGTGAAGGACTTGGTGGCGGCGACGCCGATCTCGGGACCGGCGTGCATATAGACGCCGCCATCGTTTTCGCGGGCGATCGTCGAGGCGACATTGTTGCAGATGCCGAGGGTGCGGTGGCCTTTGCGCTGGCTCTCGCGCATCGCGGCGAGGGTGTCGGCGGTCTCGCCGCTCTGGCTGATGCAAAAGACGAGGGTGTCCTTGGTCATCGGCAGATTGCGGTAGCGGAACTCGCTCGCGAACTCGATCTCCACCGGGACGTGCGCGAGCGTCTCGATCGCATACTCGCCGCACATCGCGGCGTGGCAGGCGGTGCCGCAGCCGGTGAGGATGATGCGGTCCACGTCGCGCAACTCGGCATTGCTCATGTCGAGGCCGCCGAGTTTGGCGGTGCCTTCCTCGCGCGAAAGGCGGCCGCGCATGGCGTCGTGGATGGTGTCGGGCTGCTCGTAGATTTCCTTGAGCATGTAGTGCGGGAAGTGGCCCTTGCTCACGTCTTCCTCGCTGAACTCGACCTTGCTCACCTCAAAGCCGCTCGCTCCGCCGAGGAGACTGCTGATCTCAAACCGGTCGCGCTGGATGGTGGCGATGTCGAAGTCCTTCAATTACACGGCCTCGCGGGTGTGCGCGACGATGGCGCTCACGTCGCTGGCAAAGAAGTTTTCGCCCTGGCCGACCCCGAGGACGAGCGGGCTGCCGCGGCGCGCGCCGACGAGCGCGTCGGGGATGTCGCGATGGACGAGGATGATGCCGTAGGTGCCGACGCACTGCTGGAGCGCGCCGCGGAGGGCTTCGACGAGGCGGGCCACGGACGGGGCGCCGCCGAGTGCGTCGTAGTGCTTGCCGACGAGATGGGCGAGCACCTCGGTGTCGGTCTGCGAGTGAAAGCTGTGCCCTTCCTTGATCAGCGCTTCCTTGAGCACGGCGTAGTTTTCGATCACGCCATTGTGGCAGAGGAAGAGCTGGCCTTGCTGGTCGGAATGCGGGTGGGCATTGGCGTCGGTGACGCCCCCGTGGGTGGCCCAGCGAGTGTGCGAGATGCCGATCGAGCCGACCGGCGGGGCGTGCTGAATCAGTTCGGCGAGATTGGCGATGCGGCCGATGCATTTGCGCACCTCGATCTTGCCCCCGTCGAGGATGGCGACGCCGGCGGAGTCATAGCCGCGGTATTCCAGCCGCCGGAGGCCGTCGAGGAGGATGGGGACTGCCGTCTTGGAACCGATATAGCCGATGATGCCGCACATGATGGAGAAAGGTGGATGGGTGGGTGTCAGATCCTGACGCGCGATGCTGCCAGACGCGTGCCATGCGGGGTACTGAAACCTGATTGCAGAGTGGTGCGGGGTGCGCCGGAAAGGTTGTGTCCGTCAAGTTTTGCAAAAGGAGAGGGTCAGCGGCAGGTGGAAGCGGGTGATTTCTAGTTTGGAAGGTTGGTGATTTTGTCTCGGCTCCGGCGGCGGGGGCGCTGGTCCCTGGGTCCGGTGTCAGCCAGGGTGTGAAGGCTCACTTTTCCTCGCGCGAGAAGGGCTTCATGGGCGGCGACTGTCGGCCGAGGGTGAAGTAGCGCCAGAAGCCGAGGCCGATGAGGGCGCCGCACCCGACCTTCAGCACCGCCAGCCACCAAGGTTCCCACCAGGCGCCGGTGCGGGCTTCGACGAGGTCGGAGACGCCAAAGATCGTGAAGACGACGGAAAGCTGGAGGAGCACCCGGCGCCGCGGCGTCGGTTCGCGCAGGGCCCGGGGCAGGAGAGTGAGCGCGATGAGCAGCCAGAGTCCCGCTTCCCAGAGATTGAAGGTGCGCTCCATCGCCCTGGCGCGCGGCAGGCGCAAAGCCTGCCTGCACCGCGCTTAGTTCATCGCGAGCGTGTGGAGCGCGCGGTTCACGGAGACGTTGACGATTTCGACCTTGGTGCCGACGGGCGTCTTCTCGAAGACCTGGATCACGTCTTTGGATTTCATCCGGATGCAGCCGAAGCTCGCCGGATGGCCGATGGTGCGCTCTTCGGCGGTGCCGTGAATGTAGATGCCGCGACCGTATGCGCGGGAGTTGCTCCGCTCCAGGCCGCGCAGGTGGAGGATGCGGGTGACGATGGGATCGCGTCCGCGGGCGTTGGGGCGCAGGACTTCGCCGGTCGGGCGCTTGCCTTTGAAGACCGCGCCCACGGGCGCGCCTGCGCCGGTTTTGGAGGCGATCTGCAGGCTGCCGAGCGGGGTGGCGTAGCTCCGGGGCCGGTCGCCAAGGCCAAACTTGGAGGTCGAGACTGGATACTGGGCGATGCGGAGGCCGTTCTCGACGATGACCAGGCTCTGGTCCGGCACGCTCACGAGGATGGCCCGTTCGGCTCGGGCGAGTGGGGCGAGAGCGAGCAGGAAGCCGAAGAGCCCGAGGATCGCAGAGCGGCGGCGGAGTTTCATGAGACCGGGTTTAGCACTGCCGGTGCCAGAAGTGCTGGCATGCGCCATTTTTTCCGGCAAAGACCGAAATTACCAAAACTGGTGAGGAAACTCTGGAAAACAGAAGTTGGGAATCGGTGCGCCGCCGTCATCCCTTTAGTCATTTCTCCCCAGCGGCTGGCGGTGCGATCTGGTCATCCCGTTTTTGCGAAGCCGCTTTCAGGCGGGCACACCATCGCCGGTGCGCCCGTCCAGCTTGGAGGAGGGGATCCACTGGGCGATCGAGCAGAGGGCCACGTAGGCAAAGCCCGTCAGGAAGAGGGCGAGGAAGATCGCATTCAGCCACTGCTCGTAGGCCACGGCAAAGGTGAACAGGTAGAAAAAGTACACGGCGAAGGCGAGTTCGATGAGGGGCAGGAGATTCTTGATCGGAACGTAAGCCGCTCCGCGCCAGGGCTGGCCGCGCTTCTGGATGCCGTACTTCGGGGTGCGGGTAAATTCGGACTGGTGGCCCAGGAGGGCCTCGAGCACGGCGCGGGCGTTATTGATGGCGAGGCCGATGCCGAGGGCGAGCACCATGGGGAGGAGCAGGAAGTTTTTCCACCACGAGCGGGGATAAAGCTCCCGCTGGGTACACATGTAGAAGACACAGGCGGGGAGCGAGGCGGAGAGGTAGATGGGGATATCGACCAGCCAGAAACGCCAGGCGCTAAACTCGCCGGAGCCGGTGCTCGGGTGCATGAGGATGCAGAGGAAGAAGAGCAGCAGGTAGGCGTAGTTCGAGGTGAGGTGCATCGTGGCCTCGAACTTCACCAGCCACGGCAATTGGGCGCGCCAGACTTTGGGCAGGAGCTTCAGGCAGGTCTGGACGGAGCCCTTGGTCCAGCGATGCTGTTGCGATTTGAAGCCGTTCATATCCACCGGCAGTTCGGCCGGGGTCACGAGGTCGGGCATGAAAATGAAGCGCCAGCCCTGGAGCTGCGCCCGGTAGCTGAGGTCGAGATCCTCGGTGAGGGTGTCGTGCTGCCAGCCCCCAGCAGTCTCGATCGCCGACCGGCGCCAGAGGCCCGCGGTGCCGTTGAAATTAAAAAACCGTCCGCTTCGGCTGCGGGCGGTTTGTTCCAGCAGGAGATGGCCATCGAGGAACATCGCCTGCAAGCGAGTGAGCAGGGAGTACGTTCGGTTCAGGTGCCCCCAGCGCGTCTGAATCATGCCGATCTTCGGATCGGTGAAAAAGTGGATCGTGCGCTGGAGGATGTCGCGGGTCGGGACGAAGTCGGCGTCGAGGATGAGGATGAATTCGCCCGTGCAGGTCTTCAGCCCGTTTTCCAGCGCGCCGGCCTTGAAGCCCGAGCGATCGGTCCGGTGGACGAGTTCCACGTCGAGCCCCCCAGCCCGGAGCGCAGCGATCTGCGCGGCGGCGAGGCTGGTCGTTTCGTCGGTCGAGTCGTCCAGCACCTGCACTTGCAGCCGGTCCCGCGGGTAGTCGATGGCAGCGACGGAGGTGAGGAGTCGCTCGATGACGTACACCTCATTGAAGATGGGCAACTGGACGGTGATCCGCGGGAGCTGCTCAAAAGTGCCGACCGGCTTGGGCACGTTGCCCCGATTCTTCAGAAAGAGATAGACGATGACGTACCGGTGCAGGCCATAGAGGGAGAGTCCGACGAGGACGACACAGTAGCAGATGGTCCAGATAGAAGTTCCCAAGGTTCCTGACATGTAGGTTGGTGTGGGGCCGAAACCGGCCCGATCAAGCGGCGAATGATGGCGGCACTCGGACTCGGGTCAAGAGGGAAATCCCGGCGCGGCGAGAGGCTTCCGCCAAGCCTCCGCACCCCCCTTTTCCGCGCCGGCCCTGGCGCTCGGAGAAAGCACAGGGCCAGCGCCTTGGACCTGCTCGGAGGGATTCGTCGAGGCATCGCCGGGTGCAGTCTGGCCACCGTGGGCATTCCATGGATGGAGTGTGTGCCACCCTCACCGTCCCGATCGCCTGCCAGCCGATCGGCGCGCAGTGGTAGTCTTTGAAGTCGCCCAGTGGCGCGTCAAAGTCCGGGCTCGTCGCAAAAGCGTCTCAAGCCCAAGGCCGCACGTCCAGAGGGCGG
>Ga0105044_10004239_pt1 | contig 19703 bp, 15 predicted proteins | sample MAT01_FD_78092 | JGI IMG/M metagenome (GOLD analysis project Ga0105044, IMG submission 78092) | Freshwater microbial communities from Lake Fryxell liftoff mats and glacier meltwater in Antarctica - MAT-01 | ecosystem: Environmental > Aquatic > Freshwater > Ice > Liftoff microbial mat | place...
CACGGTGTGGATATCACGGACGCCGCGATCATTGCCGCTGCGGAACTGTCGCATCGCTACATCACAGATCGTTTTTTGCCGGATAAGGCCATCGACCTGATTGATGAGGCCGCGAGCCGCATCAAGATGGAGATTGACTCCAAACCCGAGGTGATGGACAAACTGGAGCGCCGCATCATTCAGTTGAAGATCGAGCGCGAAGCCGTAAAAAAAGAGAAGGACGACGCGTCGAAAAAACGTCTCAACCTGATCGACGAAGAGATACTTAAACTTGAGCGCGAGTACGCTGACTTTGATGAAATCCTGCGCGGTGAAAAAGCCGCAGTGCAGGGCTCGCAAGGCGTCAAGGAGCAGATCGAAAAGCTGAAACTCGAAATGGACGAAGCCCGCCGTCGCGGCGACTTCGCGCGCATGTCCGAAATTCAGTACGGCAAGTTGCCGGAACTGGAAGCGAAACTTAAAGAATCAGAAGCCTCAAAAGTTGTTGATGCAAACAGCGAAGGTAAGCCTGCCAAGGGAAAGCTCCTGCGCACCCAAGTCGGCGCAGAAGAAATCGCCGAAGTAGTCGCACGCGCGACCGGCATTCCCGTCAGCAAAATGATGACTGGCGAACGCGACAAGCTCTTGCACATTGAAGACGCATTACATAAACGTGTCATCGGTCAGGACGAAGCGGTTTCGGTCGTAGCAGACGCGATCCGCCGCTCACGCGCAGGTCTCTCCGACCCGAACAAACCGTATGGCTCGTTCCTCTTCCTGGGACCAACCGGCGTCGGCAAAACCGAGCTAACCAAAGCGCTCGCGCAGTTCCTGTTCGATAGCGAACAGGCGCTTATTCGCATCGACATGAGTGAATACATGGAGAAGCATTCCGTTGCGCGCCTGATCGGCGCGCCGCCCGGCTACGTCGGCTTCGACGAAGGTGGACAACTTACCGAGCAGGTCCGTCGCAAACCCTACAGCGTGATTCTGTTTGATGAGGTTGAGAAGGCGCACCCAGACGTGTTTAACGTGCTGTTGCAGGCGCTCGACGATGGCCGCATGACCGACGGGCAGGGCCGCACGGTGGACTTCAAAAACACCGTGATGATCATGACCAGTAACCTCGGAGGTACCAAGATTCAGGCGATGATTGATTCACCGCCGGAGTTGGTGAAAATCGCCGTGATGGCCGAGGTGAAAGATCATTTCCGCCCCGAGTTCATTAACCGAATAGATGAGATCGTGGTCTTCCACGCGCTCGGTCGCGACAACATCAAAGGCATCGCCCGCATCCAGCTAAAACGCCTCGAAGAACGCCTCGCCAAGCTCGATCTCAAGATCGAAGTGTCCGAGTCGGCGCTTGATGTGCTGTGCGAAGCTGGCTTCGACCCGGTCTACGGTGCACGTCCGCTCAAACGCGCGATCCAGCAGTCAGTGGAAAACCCGCTGTCGAAGGAATTGCTCGCGGGTAAGTTCTTGCCGGGGTCGACCATTGAGGTTGAGGCGCGGGGTGGGGAGATTGTGTTTGGGGTGTAACGAGAGCCCATTTCTGAAGACCTTGCGCCCTTAGAGTGGGTCGCCTCCCCGTGATCGGTATGGTGCTACCCCATTGCACCTAGTGGCCACGTCGCGGAGCTCCTATGTTGTTCAGAGTCGCAATCGCAGCGTAACAACATTGCGACACACATCCTAACGCTCGAGCTAGGCATCGCTATTTTCTCGACGAACGAAAAGAGTGCTGAGGAGCATTGTGCCTTCGGCGGCAACCGTTTCCAAGGTTATTCCCTCTATGCCGCGAAAGTTTTCAGAAGTCCATGTGATGAATTTCTGGATTTCATTCCTGACGTACATATTCGGATTTAGCGCGTCTTCGCCGTTCAGTCGATTTATCCAGTTGATGCTGGCGCCACGCATACAAGTTCCATCTGGAGGGGCCAGGCCCCGGCAACATACCGACCAAAGGAAGTAGGAACTGTCAAGGCGCGCTAACTCAAAGAGTACCGCTTCCCCCGCACTCCAAGATCCGTACTTGTTTAATACGGCAAATTTCCTCCTTAGTTCAGTGAGCTTGAGCTGTGCTTTCTGGATGGAGGCAATATCGAAATCAAGGTGGTACTTTGCTTCAAGCGATGTCGTGCCGTCTAAGAAGATATCGAATCGCCGATGGCCTTTTGAACTTGACTATCGATGCTCCCTTCGTGCCACCTTCTTTTTCTGGTTAAGCGCTGCGGCAAGGGCTGTGCAGACGATACCCTCATGCTTCAGTTCAGGTACGTGTGTGATGGCTGATTTGATCCATGTCTGGAATGTGTCCGACTTGAAAGCAGCTTTGATATCTTCGACGTGTTGCATAAATCGCCCGACTGGTCTTCTGATGGGCTAATGGATAAATTCTGTGGCAATCCCAGCTCGTTTCGCCGCTTGTGCCTGACGCTCATCCGACGTGATGAATTGCTCTGCCTCTGCGGCAAACGCAGCCGCAACATGCAACGCATCCATCGCGCGCAAATTCGAATTCGGCAGCATCTTGATCGCGGCGTCTTCGATCTCTGCGCTCCACGGCGTAACCTGCAAATCCCCTAAATCTTGCTCAAACTCTGCTAGCGCTGCTCCACAGGCTGCAGCGGACATTTGTTTTGTGAGTCGCAGTCGGTTGAACGCAGAATGCATTTCGACGCGGCAATGCGGTGCGATGTGAAGCGAGGTTGCGTTTGCCAGTAGCGCTGCCAGTTCTTCACCGCCTTGTATCGTGATGTAGCGTTTGATCAGTGCGGACGTGTCAATTGCTGTGCGCACTAAAACTCCTGCCCGTCACGTTCGGCGAGGACAGGATTCATCGCCACGGCATTTTTCGCGAGCGATTGGCGTTTGATCGGACGCTGCCACCGAGGCACTGACTCCGCCTTGATCGGCTGCAATGGTCGCAACTCGATGATCGCAACGCCATGCCGCGTAACCTGAACGCGCTCTCCCGCCAGAACCTTGTCCAGCGTAGCGGCGAGTTGTGCGCGGAAGACATTCAGTGGAAGAGTTTTCATCGGCGTTATTGTACATAATTTATATTAAACGTACAAAAAAGCGCTTTTGTGGATCGAGAAAACTCAATTGCTTTCTGCGGGCAGCCTCGCGCGCCCGGGTCGCGCTCATTGTTGCGGTTAATCTCAATGGCCGCGAAAATCTGCCCCTGCATGGCGCGCAACAACTTTAGCGTTGCTACCGTTGGAAATGATTGTTCTTATTGGGCTAAAGACAATCTGCTCATCAAATAATTCGAGAGTCGACTTATCCACAATTTCCCTTTCATCCCCATATAAATAGGGATTCCAACATAAAGCTGAAGCTGAATCTGGTGCGATCTGCCAAAAGCACGAGGCTCAGGCGCGACGCTCAGATTTACCCTCGCGCGCTTGCCGCTCTTGACTCCGCTGCAGAAGATAGCGAAACAACCAACTTCTCGGAACTTCCACGCCGCTGAGTACAAATTGAACTGTGCTGACCTCTGTGAGGTAGCGCTGCTGCATGCGTTGCGCTCGCTCATCGCCGACGAAAAGAACGTGATCACCGGGTTGTAAGGCGGTTTCGGACTCGGGCAGCACGCCGATAACACCGTGACGGATCAGCATGAGCGGGATGCATGCCAGTGGTTCGTTGCCGGTTCCAGGATCGGTCTGCAGATAGCTGATGCGGAACGGTTGTCCATTGTTCTGAAATAGCGCGGCGAACATGCCGGGTTGCATGACATCGCAGTGGAACGTCCACGCCAGCGGTGAAAGCGTGCCGAGAGAATCCTGAATCGTTTCCAGTATGTGGGTGGCGCTGCGTGCGCCTTCTTCAGCCATGCGCTTTAGCAGTATGCGTAGCAGCGGCACGGTGATTAATTGCAGGCATTCATGCACCATGAGATCCGCCTGCACGAACGCGAGATCGGCGCGCGCAGCGCGAATGAGCACGCCATCAGCAATATGATTTTGACGGATGACAACGAAGATTTTTGGGTTGGCACGCCGTGCCAGCGTAGTGATCGAGAGATTGGTGGCATCGTTGTCGGTACCCGCCACGACGACAGCAGCGGCTTCGATGCCAACGTCGTGCAGCGCACGCTCCGTATCGTCGCCCACCAGAAGCGTGAGCGGCGAGTTTTCAATCTTGTGATGGTCTACTGCGCGCCACTCAATGCCACGCGCGTCCAGCACCTTGCCGATGGCGCGACCGAATCTTCCGTAGCCAACGATGACCCAGGAACCCGTGGGCAGACCCAGGCCGTCTGGGCACTCCGAGCCAGGAGAACCGGTTAACCACTCCTCCAGCCGAAGCACGTCTGGCGCATCGAGATCGAGTGCGATATTCGTCGCGAAAGTCTGGAACGGATTGATCACCTCAACGCCGCCGAACGCTGAAAGATTGACTTGCGCCATTTCGCTTTTGGCACGCGCGATTACCAGGAGCCCCGGCTTTAGCGTGTGTGCACCTACGGCAATCGTCTGATTAGCGTCGTCACTGCCGGTGAGGGCGAGCAGGCCGCTACATTGGGCTTGATCGATACCGGCATCGCGCAGCACCTCGGGAAAGCGGGCATCCTCACAAAGCACATGCGCTGGCATGGAAAGATCTTCTATCTCCAGTCGGCCAGCCCGATCCGGGCGTAGTTCCACGACGACGATGCGGAAGCCCAGCGCATCGAGCGCTTTGGCGAGTTGCTTTGCGCTCTGACCGTAGCCACAAATAATGAAAAACTTTTGTCCGATGCTACGAACATGCCACGCGAACACGCTGCGCGAGACAGCGGCACGAAAAGTCACGTCTGATGTGAGGCGAAAGATTGATCCTAGTGTGTACGTCCAGCCGACGACGGTCAGGTAAATGACGAAGATCATCCACAGCCGCTGCGCGTCACTGAACGGATGCGGAATTTCGCCAAAGCCGATGGTGGTTGCCGTGTAGCTCACTACATAGAAAGCGTGAAAGATTCCGAGCTTCGCGGGTGTTCCGTCCGGCAGCGTTCCGGGCATGAGCGCAAGCCCGAACACCGCAATGGCGTGGGCCAGTATCAGGATGATGAGCGGCACACGCATGCGCCGCAAAATCAGAAAGAGAACGTCGCTCACCGCGTTGCCGTGAAAGCCCGAGACAGCAGCTTATCTCCCTTGCCGAAGCGTTTCGCCGAGTAACAACGTCACCGAAATCAGATTGGCTAGCAGCGCACCCCCCGAAAGCGAAACTACGGTGGAAATGCTGGTTGCATTCATCACTTGCCCCTGAACGTAGACATGCGTCACCCACACAGCGGCAGCAGCTACGAGCTGCAGTGAAGCCACCAGCGAGGTCGCCAGATGCGTCGCACCCAGATGCGTGCGGTCACCGAATTTGAGTACCGTCGCGATCAGATTAACCACAACCGCCGCGCCCAGTTCCATCGGATGATGCAGGTCAACCCGTTCGATGTCTCCGATGAAAAATCCAAAATTCAGGGTGCAGGCAAAAATGATGAAAAATCCGAAGATGACTTTTTCGAGATTCATGATACGTGTCCTTACCTGGCAGAGAGAGCAAACTTACTGCGAAGCATAACCGTGACCGTGGAACATTCGCCTAGGAGTTCTACGCATTGTTTTGCAAAAAACTAACCACAGCCCTACGCATATCTCTGGTTTCCTGATGACCGCAGGGAAACACTTGTTGTTGCCAGTGCTCTGGCGCTGCGAGTGAAGCGTAGGCGTCGCGCAGTTTTGCATTGACTGAGCTGACACCGCCGGTCGGTGTTAGCGGATCGTCGCGCCCGATCAGCGACAGGTGTCGGCGCGGCGCGATCAGTGCGCTGATTTCGGCGGCGGTGAATTCAGTTTTCAGGCCCGGCACGAAGAAGTATTCGCCGTGCTGGTCGAAGCCGCCGCTCTCGATGAGCGCGTCGTATTCTGCGAGGCAGCAGAGATCGATGCAGGCATTGATCGTTGGATCGAGCGCTGCGGCCCAGATGGCCATTGTGCTGCCCATTGACAGGCCAAGCGCGGTCACCGGCAGCGTCGCGAGATCGGGTTGCATGCGTGCCCAGGCCAGCGAGGCTAACGCATCGTGAACGCGGTATCCCCACAGCGTTTTGCCTTCCCACAGCAGGCGCTTGATCATCGCGCGCTCTGATTTCACGCCGCCGAAGTTGCGTTCGCCGAAGCACCAGTGATCGATGGCTAACACCGCGAAGCCAAGGCTGGTTAATACCTCGCCGTATGCTGGCATTTGCAGCGCTGAACGACCGGTCAGCAATTCGTCTTTGCCAGACTCGAAGCGATTACCGTGCGCATGGCAATAAAGCACGAGGCCACGGGGATCCCGATTGAGTGGACGCAGGAGAAGTGCGGGAACAGGCTCTTCGCTGTTAAGCGTCAGTGTCCAGTTTTCAATGTCTGCAATCTCCGTTTCTCGCGTCGATATCTTTACACCCGTGGGTGGCGTCGCGAGCGCAGGGCGCGGGCCAAGCAGTCGCCACAGATCTGCCCGACGCCGCGCCGTAGCAGCGGCATCGCCGAGCCACAGCCATTGCTTCATTTCTTGAGAGGCACGCCAGTGGTTGTGAGGTGAAGCACGCGCGTTTCACCATGCGGCAAGACCGCGCGAATGTGTTCGTATGGCAGATGCCATGATCCCTGCTGTGATGCTTCAATGCGCAGCGAGTCGCGATCCGACGTCGCGCGGAATATGTGGATCACTCGTTGATTGTCAGCATGCGTCGTTTGCAATCCGTTGTCTTCAAACAGAATCGTTTTACTTTCAACAGACGTGGACGAGGGCGGTGCCGGGTAGTAGCGCAGCGCGCGTGTCGGTTCTTCGGTCTTCTCCCGATCGCTCGTCGTGTCTGTCGTTGGCAAAAGAGCGCCGGCCCGCACAAAGAGCGGTAAACGATCCAGCGGAGCATCAACCTCAACGCCGCGACCGCCTTCCAGATACTTGCCTGTCCAGTAGTTAAACCAACCTTCTGCATATAGGCCGCGTGGCAGATACAGGCTGCGTTTGCGCGCACCGGCTTCAAACACTGGCGCGACGAGCAGGTCGCCGCCAACCATCATTTCGTCATTGTTCTGCCAGGTCGTCGCGTCGTCACCGAAGTGAAAGAACGTTGGTCGCAAGACGGGCGTATGCTCTGTCGCAGCCTGCCACATCAGCGTGTACAGATACGGCATCAAGTGCAGACGCAAGCCGATACTTTGGCGAATCGGCGCGGTTGCGTCGGCATGCAGCCACGGTGAGTTAACGCTGCCGTCGTTCTTCCACGAGTTCATGATCATGCGCGGCACGAGCGAGCAAGCCTGGGTCCAGCGGATCAGCATTTCGGCATCCGGCACGGCGCCTGCGAAACCGCCGATGTCATGCCCGACATTGAACATGCCAGACAGGCTCATGGTCAGCGCCATGCGCTGGTTCCAGCGCATCGTGTGCCAGCTTGTGGTGTTGTCACCGCTCCAGGTTTGTGCGTAGCGCTGGAGGCCCGGTGGACCGCCACGCGTGACGGTGTAGACCCGCTCGTCGGGCTTGGCTGCGGCTTGCGCAGCGGCGGTTGCCTGCGTCATGAGCAGCGCGTGCAGCGCGCGTGAACGGTGAATTGGGAGGGCTTTTCCGTTGCCATCGGAGGCGCCGGTTTCGCTCCAGATTTCGTATTCGTTGTTGTCGTTCCAGCCGGTGTCGATGCCGAAATCGAGCACTTGCTCACGGAAGTTTTTTTGCCACCATTTGCGATCCGAGTCGCGCGTGAAGTCAAGGTGTGCGCCCCAGCCGTCCCAGAATTGATCGAGGCAGGGCTTGCCTGTTTCAGTATCGCGAATGAAGCCGCCGTTGGCTTCAATGGCAGCGTACGCTGGGTGATCGTTCAGCAAACAAGGCTTCAGGTTTGCCATCGTGCGAACGTCTGCCGCCTTGAACGATCGCAGCAATCCTCGGGCGTCGGGGAATTTGTCGGTGTTCCAGGTGAACACGTAGCGCTGCTTGCCGCGGCTGGTGTAGCCCGATCCAAAGTGAAAGCTCGACAGCGGAAATTTGTCGTTCTCGGCGAGCGCGAGAAACTTGCGAATCTGCGCCTGCGCGTCGGGGAAATCAGCGAGCGCCATCGCCGTGTTGGCGTAACCCAAACTCCAGCGCGGAGGGAACGCCGTGCCGCCGATCAACTGCATGAATCGCGAGAGGGCGGCGGGCACATCAGGGCCCGCCAACACGTAGTAATCGAGATCACCGTCATGGACTTCGGTCGCTCGATAGAAGTCGTGATAGTTGTCGAACTCCTGCCCGAAATCGAAGGCGCATTCGGCGAGTGTGTCGTAATAAATACCGTACGTTGAGCCAGTGTTGGCGCGACGACCGAGGAAGAATGGCCAGTGTTTGTATAGCGGGTCGCTCGTCTCGCCGTTGTAGCCGAGGGCGTCGAGCTGGCGCGTTCTGAAGCGACGGCCCGCCTTGTTCAGCGGGCCAGTTTTGTCGCCGAGCCCGAAGTATTGATCGTGTTCGTCGCGCGATTGCCAGTGGTTGATTTGTCCGCTGCGCTTTTCCGTGGCGTAGGCGTAGGTGGGGCGGTCTTTGCAGCAGGTGAGCCATTGGCCGCCGCTGCATTGTTCCCAGAGGATGCCGAAGGGTTCGAGCGTGACTAAGGCGCGAAGTTTTTCGCTTGATAGAACGATGCGTCCATCCGTCTGCGACGCGTCGCCCATCGATTGAGCGAAGAGGGTGGCGCGATCTAGTCCCCTCTCCCCCGGAGGTAGAGGGTTAGGCAGAGGGGGACGCTTATCGGGAGAGCCGCTGTGTTTGCTACTGCCGCCATCCCCCTCTCCCCCAGCCCCTCCCCCACCGGGGGGGAGGGGAGCCATCGACCACGTTCTCTCCTCACGCAACCCTTCTGGCGGCGAGAAGAAAACACGACCGACACCCTCAGCAACAATGCTGACGCGGCATTTCCAACCACCTTCAAACCCAAGCTCAACGGCGCCGTCGTTGGTTGCGAGAACCTCCGCGCGACGTAACGGGGTCATCAGCGCACCGCGCGTTCTTCGCCACTCGCTTCAAACAGGTGGCAGGCTTCGGGCGGCGCGTAGAGGGTCGCCGTTTCACCGATCTTGGTTGCGACCTGACCTGCTACCTGCGCGGTGATGCGTGGTCCATCCGCACCTGGGTTAGCGCCCGGTAGGGTGCCGTAGAGCAGTGAATGACCGCCGAGTTGTTCAACACCAGAAATCGTTATCGGCATCGCAAGCGAGCCGTCGCGCTTTTCAAGCGTCAGGTGCTCGGGCCGCACGCCCAACGTGAGCGCGGTGCCGGACGCAGGTTTACTTTCCGTTTTCAACGTGAAAGTTTCGCCATAGGCGGTGACGATGCTGTCGCCATGACCCGCCGTCACAGGCGCAAAATTCATCTGCGGTGAACCAATAAATCCGGCGACAAACTTGTTGTTCGGACTGTTGTAAAGCTCCAGCGGAGAGCCGACCTGCTCGATGCTTCCCGCACGCAGCACGACAATTTTGTTAGCCATCGTCATCGCTTCGACCTGATCGTGCGTGACGTAAATCATGGTGGCACCGAGGCGGCGATGCAGCCCCGTGATTTCGCCGCGCATGGATACCCGAAGTTCGGCGTCCAGATTCGAGAGTGGTTCGTCGAATAGAAATATCTTCGGTTCACGTACGATGGAGCGACCGATGGCAACGCGTTGCCGCTGTCCACCGGAGAGCTGCGTAGGCTTGCGTTCCAGCAGGGGATCGAGGCGCAATAGTTTCGCGGCAGCGTCGACCTTTGTTCTGACAACATCTTTCGGGATGCCCGTATTTTCAAGCCCAAACGCCATGTTCTGATACACGCTCATGTGCGGGTACAGCGCGTATGACTGAAACACCATCGAGAGGCCGCGATCTGCGGCGCGTGTGTCGTTGGTGCGCACGCCATCAATCGTAAGCTCGCCGGAGGAGATGTCTTCCAGACCGCAAATCATGCGCAAGAGCGTCGATTTGCCGCATCCGGATGGACCGACAAAGACGACAAATTCCCCATCATCCACATCAAGATCCACTCCGCGAATCACGCGTGTTGGGCCGAAGTCCTTGATGATTTTTTTGAGTTGAAGCGATGCCATTATTTAACCCCTGCGGACGCAATGCCCTGCGTGATGTATTTCTGGAGGAACGCGAAAACGATGGTGATTGGCAACAGCGTGATCACCGTCATCGCAAGCAAATAATTCCACTGCGTGACAAGGTCGCCCTGAAACGCATTGAGCGCCAGTTGCAGCGTGAATTTTTCGTTCTTTGAAAGCACGATGAGCGGCCACAGGAAATCATTCCACCGCCACATCACCGAGAAAATCGCCAGCACCGCAAGCGCAGGCGCGGCGAGTGGCAGCACGATGCGCCAGTAGATTTGCCATTCGCTCGCGTTGTCCATTCGTGCCGCTTCAAGCAATTCGTCCGGGATGGTGAGCATGTATTGCCGCAGCAAAAACACACCAGTCGGCGTGGCAATTGCGGGCCAGATCACACCCCACAAACTGTTCAGCAACCCCAGCTCCGAGATCACAAGAAAGTTCGGCACCAGCACAATCGCGGGCGGCACCATGAGCGTGCCGAGAATCAGCAGAAACACCGCTGAGCGTCCGCTGAACTTGTACTTCGACAACGCAAACGCGGCCATTGAATTGAACAGCAACGTGAGAATCGTCGCGATCACCGTGATGAAAACCGAGTTCCACAAGTACGTGCCAAATTTGACCTGCCCACCGAGGTCGGTGTAGTTCTCGGTGGCGAGTTTGAACTCGCGCACGGGCTCGCGATCCTTTATGTTCACGCGGATCAAATCGTCAGGGCGCGCCGGGGCAATCAGCGTGGCGGTAAGACCAATGCGGCGCAACTCGGCGAGTTCTTTAGTCGTGCCGTCGGGCATCTTCACGCGATACACCGGCTTCATCTCTTCTTCGCCGGGCACCGCGACGGACTTTTGTCCATAAGGCAAAAATGACGGCGGAAATTCGTTGAGCGCGGACTCGGTCTTGAACGACGACATGACTAGCCAGAGCACCGGCCCGAACATCAGGAACAGGCCCATCAACAGGTACGTGTACGACAGCCAGTCGGTCCAGTCCATGCTGCGACCGCTTCTGGTGCGAGTGAGGAAATTTAGCGCTTTCATTTTGCACGTTCTCCTTCTTTTTCTGCATTCGACAACTTCAATTGCAACAGCGTGAGCGCGACTAACGCGAGGGCCAGCAACAACGAACCCGCAGCTGCGATTCCGTACAACCGAACCGGTTCCACAAATCCGGTTTGATAAATGAACTGCACGACGAACGTGGTGGCCGTGCCGGGTCCGCCGCCAGTGAGCACGAAGACCTCATCAAAGACCTGCACGGCTTTAATCATCGCGAGGACTACGACAACCAGCAAATTTGGCATCAACAGTGGCAGAGTAATTTTCGTCAGCGAGCGCCAGGGCGAGGCTTTGTCCAGTTGTGCGGCTTCGTACAAATCCGCCGGAATCGCCTGCAATCCGGCGAGCAGAATGAGCGTGTAGAAACCCATGTGTGCCCACACCGAGACAAAGGTCACCCAGAAAAATGCCCAGCCCGGTTCCGCGAGCCAGAGCACTGGATCCGAGCCCACGCCGACCATCGCGGCATTGAGCAAACCGTCGCGCTGCAGGATCCATTTCCAGATGAGCGCGACAACCACCGGCGAGAGTAGAACGGGATAGAAAAACACGCCGCGCCAGAAGCCGCGACCGATGATTTTTCGGTTGAGTACGATGGCGGTGATGAGTGCGAATAACACCATCAACGAGACCTGAAAAATGGCGTACTTTCCAGTGTTCCAGATGGATTGCCAGAACACGTCTTTGCGACATGTCGACGGATCGAAATATGAGCCGCATTCGAGCAGCGTCGAGAAGTTATCAACACCGACGCCGGGGCGCTGATTCGGGTAAAGGTTCACGCCGCCGGTGAACGCGTAATAGAAGTTGATCGCAATCGGCACGAACGTGAACAAAAGAATCACGATCATGTTCGGTGCCAGAAAGAACCATGGCGTGCTTGCGCTGGTTTTCATCAATCGCATCCCTTGCCGCTTTTGGTTGAAAGCCCTGTTTTGTTGGGGCTGGAGCAGGTTTATTGCTTAAGTCGACTATTAACGTAAATAGGCGCTAGCCCCTATGCAGAGGTGATCATACGAGAAAGCTGTAGAGCAGATCCGCTACTGCATTTCCGTCGAACGACGGTGGTAGTGTGGGCACCCATGTGCCCACACTGACGTAACATCAAATGCAATCGGTGTGGGCTCTGGGTGCCCACGCAACACCTTACTTCGCCGCCGCTTTAACCTGTTCGTCAATGTCGGAGGCCAGACGCTTGAGCGCATCCTCAACCGACATCTCGCCTGCAATGGCTTGACCCAGGCGCGCCGCCGTTGGCTGGAATACCGCGCGGTTCAACTTGTAGCCCTGCAAATCAAAGTTAGGCTTCAGAATTTTCGACACATCAGCGACGAAACTATTGAGCGCAGCTTTGGCGAGTGGCGACACGCTGTAGGTCACGCCAGCCTTGGCGACACCGAGGTGCGCCGGGATGTTCTCGGTGCGCGACATCATCTCGCTGTAGTTCGCATCCATCGACAGGAAGTCGAGGAATTTCGCAACCTCAGCCGGTGCTTTGGTGCGCTTCAGGCCCACGTACGCGGCACCGCCTGGCATTGCGGTGCAACCCGCAGGGCCGCATGGCGCGGGCACGACAGCCCAGTCAAACGCCTTGGTGACGTTTTTGTCCATGCGGTTAACCTGCCACGAGCCGGAGTAATACATCACGATGCGACCGTTGGCGAACTCTTCGAACGCATCACGATACGCGGAGCCGCCGAGACCGCCCCACACTTCTTTTGGCATCAAACCGGACTTGTGCCAGCCGACAAACTTTGTCGCAGCAAGCTTGTAGCCATCGTCAATGACCGGCACGCCCTTCGCATCAAAAATCTTCGCGCCGTACGCAACGGCGAGCGGCGAGAAGCGATGACCCGTGCGATCCATCGCTGCGGCGAATGGCGTCTTGGTCGCGTCAGCTACTTTTTTCCCGGCTGCCATCCAGTCGTCCCACGTCGCGGTTGGGCCCGGCATCGGCACTTTGGCCTGTTCGAACAGCGTCTTGTTGACGTACATGCCGGTCACCGTCAACTGCGACATCATGCCGTAGATGCCTTTGTCAGCGGGGCCTGCGCGGAACCAGTTGAGGGTGGACGCGAAGTTGTCCTGCCAGGCTTTCTGGCGCGCAGCGCTCAGATAGGGCGTGAGGTCGAGATAGTATTTATTGAGACCGCCCAGGTCAGTTACGCGGGCGATGTCCGGGCCTTCGCCAGCGGCCAGTTGCACTGGCAAGGTCTCGACCACGGCCTTGTATGGCACTTTGTCGATGATGATTTTGGTGCCGGGGTTTGCGGCCTCAAATCGCTTGGCGATGTCGGCCGTCACTTCGCATTCATTGCCATCGGAATAGCACTGCACGCGCAAATCCGCAGCTTGCGCTGACATTGCAGCGAACGAGGCGCCCAGAGCCGCAGTCAGCAAGCTCACATTCAATCGTAAATTTTTCACAACCAAGTCCTCCTTAAAAATTCGTGCTGCAAGGCTAGCAAAAATCGCAGTTACAAATACATCCGAACAAAATTTATTCGTTCATATTAGGTCATATAGATCATCTATATGATTAAGGGTTTTCCCATGATCCGGTGAAGATTCTGGAAAAACTTCACGCTTGGGCTATGGTGAGTATTCCAGAGCGTGCACCTCGCATCGCCCAATAAAATTGAGAGATGACTTTGATTTCTTCTCCCGCGACCATCCGCACCCGTTTCGCCCCATCCCCGACTGGCACGCTGCACCTCGGCAACATCCGCACTGCGTTGTTCGCGTGGGCGTTTGCCCGCCACCACAAGGGCCAGTTCATTCTGCGCATTGAGGACACCGATCTGGAGCGCTCCTCGGAATCAAGCGCCGACGGCATCCTGCGCGACATGGCCTGGCTCGGCATGGACATCGACGAGGGCCCGTTCTACCAAATGCAACGAATGCCGCGCTACCGCGAAGTCGTCGCTGAAATGCTGGCCGATGGCCGTGCGTATCACTGCTACATGAGTGTTGAAGAGCTTGACGCGCTGCGCGAAACGCAAAAGGCGAATGGCGAGAAACCGCGTTATGACGGGCGCTGGCGTCCGGAGAATGTTGCAAAGCTGGGCTTGGTGAAGCCCGAAGGCGTGCAGCCCGTGATCCGCTTTCGCAATCCGGATGATGGCGTGGTCGCATGGGACGATGCGGTGAAAGGCCGCATCGAAATCGCCAACAGCGAGCTTGACGATCTGGTGATCGCGCGCCCTGCGCCTGTCGGTGAGGTGGGTGTGCCGACCTATAACTTCTGCGTGGTCGTCGACGACGTAGACATGGAGATTACTCACGTGATTCGCGGCGATGGCCATGTCATGAACACCCCGCGCCAGATCAATATTTTTCGTGCGCTCGGCAAAGAGCCGCCGGTGTTTGGGCATACGCCGACGGTGCTCGGCAGCGATGGAGAAAAACTCTCCAAGCGGCATGGCGCAACGGGCTTGAACGAATACTCTGCGAACGGTTATCTGCCTGAGACCATCGTCAATGGACTGGCTCGTTTGGGCTGGTCGCATGGCAATGACGAAATCTTCTCGCCGCAGCAACTAATTGAATGGTTCAACCTGGAGTCGCTGACGCCATCGCCAGCGCGGTTTGATGTTGAGAAGTTTGAATGGCTCAATGGGGAGCACATCAAGCGGTTGCCCGCCGAAGCGTTGGCGACGCGGTTGCAGCCATTTCTCGTGGCCGAGGGTTACGAGTTGACCGCAGGACCTTCGGTACTGGCGGTTGCCGAGCTTCTTCGCGAGCGCGCGCCGACGCTTAAGAAAATGGCGGAAATGGCGCGTTATTGCTACATGGCACCTGTCACCACCCCGATGCGCGCGATGATGCAGCTTGCGGCGGTCACGGCATCCGTCGGCACGTTGCTCAGTCAACCGGAAGAACATATTGCGGCGGCAGATTTGGCGGCTCGACAGGAACTCGCTGCGATGCAGCAGGGTGCGCAAACTCTCGCACTGTTAGCAGAGCATTTGACCGAAGCCAACAAGCCCGCTATTGAGTGGGTGAGGCAGCAGTTAAGCACGGTGGAATGGAACAAGCCAGCCATCGCTGCGTTGCTGAAAGAAGCGCAAACAAAGTTCGCGGTGAAAACGCCGCAAGTCATGATGCCACTTCGAGTGATGCTCACGGGGAGCGCGCAAGCGCCAGCGGTTGATGCGCTGTTGCTTACGCTTGGGCGCGAAGTTTCGCTTGAGCGGATTGTTGCTTGAGCGCGAAATGCCTTTGAGGTCATGGAGGACTGTACGGGCATCGGCTCTCTCCGAGTCACTGTCCCCCTCTCCCTAACCCTCTCCCACCGGGGGAGAGGGGACAACACACCGAGCACGGGCCCATCATTGCTGAATCAGCTCACCGCTGTCCGCATCGTCACAAACTCTTCCGCCGCCGTTGGGTGTATGCCAATCGTGCTGTCGAACACTGCTTTCGTTGCGCCGGCTTTCATGGCGACCGCAAAGCCCTGCACTATTTCACCGGCATCTGAACCCACCATGTGTAACCCGACGACGCGGTCGCTTTGGGTGTCCACGATGAGCTTCATGAATACGCGTTCCGCGCTGCCGCTTAGCGTGTGTTTCAGCGGTTTGAAGTCAGTCTTGTAGACGGTAATTTCACCGAAGTGTATTCGGGCATCGGCTTCGCTGTAACCGACAGTACCGATGTTGGGATGCGTGAACACTGCGGTCGGGATGAACTCGTAGCTCATGCCGCGCAGCTTGTCGCCGAACAGGTGATCGACCAGCTTCATCGCTTCACCAAGGGCGACGGGCGTGAGCTGGATGCGGGCGGTAACGTCGCCCAGCGCGTAGATCGAAGGCACACTTGTCTGGTAGTCCTCGTTCACCTTGATCGCGCCCTGTTTGTCCTGCGCAATGCCCACTGTTTCAACGCCCGTATCCGCCACTTTCGGTACTCGGCCAGTAGCATACAGAACGGTATCGACGACAATTTCAGCGCCGTCTAAAAGCATGACCGCAAGCCCATCGGTCGTCTTCGCAATTTGCTTGACGTCCGTCTTCAAGCGCAAATCAACGCCCGTCTTTTTCATCTCCGACGCAACGAAATGCCGCACGTCGTCGTCAAACCCGCGTAACACTTGCTCGCCGCGATAAAGCTGCGTCACCTCTGCGCCGAGGCCATTGAAAATCGATGCAAATTCGCAGGCGATATAGCCGCCACCGACCACCAGCAAGCGCTTTGGAAACGGATCAAGATCGAACATATCGTCGGAGGTCACCACCAACTCATGCCCTGGAAAAATCGGCACGCTGGGTTTGCCTCCTGTGGCGATCAGGATGTGTTTCGCGGTCACCCGTTCCGATCTGCCGGGCTGGGCAAATTGCACGGTGTGATCGTCAACCAGACTAGCCCAACCGGCCATCACTTTGACGCCCGCATTCACCAGCAAATTCTGGTAGATGCCATTCAGTCGCGTGATCTCTTTTGCGCGATTGACTTTGAGCACATTCCAGTCAAAGCGCGGTGCTTCGCCATGCCAGCCAAATCCCTGCCACTCCTCAAACGCTTCCGCGTAATGCGCGGCAAAACTGTAGAGCTTTTTCGGAATGCAGCCCACGTTCACGCAGGTACCGCCGAGCGCGCCCGCCTCGGCCAGCGCAACGCTCGCGCCACGCTGCGCGGCCATGCGTGCGGCGCGAACTCCGCCGCTGCCGCCGCCAATTACGAACAGATCAAAATCAAACTTAGACATATCGACTCCACTAGCCATGAAGTCTAAACGCGTGGTCGCGCGGATCGCCCCGGGCTAGATCACGACGAGCTTGGAAAGATCCTGCGTAGGCTTCGGGAATTGCGGGTTAATTGCTTCAAGCGTGTCGGCGAGCAGTTGCGCAACGAAGGCGTTCCGGGCCGAATTCGAATTGGCCGGGATGATGTACCAGGGGGCATGTAGCGTGCTGGTCGCGCGGATGGCTTCTTCGTACGCCGTCATATATTTGTCCCAGTACTTGCGCTCTTCAAGGTCGCCAACATTGAATTTGTATTGCTTGACCGGATCAGTCCTTCGCTGTTCGAGGCGCTTCGCCTGTTCGTCCTTGCTGATATGGAGCATGCACTTGATGATCACTGTTCCGGTCTCGGTGAGCATGCGCTCAAAATCGTTGATGTGCGCAATGCGCCGTAGCACCTCGTCAGCGTCGATCCAGCCGTGAACGCGCGTGATCAACACATCCTCGTAATGACTCCGGTTGAACACGACGATTTCGCCCTTTTGCGGCACTTCGGCGTGCACGCGCCACAGATAGTCGTGCGCCAGTTCAAGTTCCGTTGGAGCCTTGAACGGAGCGACGCGGATACCCAACGGGTTGACCGTGTCGAAAACCGCCTTGACCGTTCCATCCTTGCCGGAGGTGTCCATGCCCTGAAGCACCAGCAGCAGCTTTGTCTTCTTCTCGGCAGCGAACCGATCCTGTAACCCTTTGAGCTTTTCGCCGAGCTGTGCAGTCAGCGCATTGCGGGCCGCCTTGTCAGTGGGTAGTCCGTCGCGATCAGCAGGATCACGCTTCGACAGCACGAATTTGCTGCCGGCCTGTACTTTGAGAGTTTCGGAGACCATGAGTGCCTATTAATGCCCGCGGGGGCTGGTGAGAATAAAGCTGAGTTTAAACGCTGCAACCCGCGCTGGAAACCTCACGCGCCGCCACATCCGATTTGCTCCGTGTCATCGTCACACCACGCTTAAGCGCAGTCATCTCAGCCAGTATCGAAACCGCAATTTCGCTCGGCGTCTTGGCTCCAATATCAAGCCCCACCGGCCCGCGCAAATTCTTCACTTCTTCCGGTGTCACATCAAATTCCAGCAATCGCGCACGCCGCTTGTCGTTGTTCCCCTTTGACCCAAGCGCGCCCACATAAAATGCTGGAGACTTCAGCGCCTCCATCAGTGCCAGATCATCCAGTTTCGGATCGTGTGTCAGCGCCACCACCGCGCTGTTGCGATCCAGATTCATGGCGATCACGGTGTCGTCGGGCATCTGTTTGGTCATCGTGACTTGCGGAAGATCGTGCCACTGCTCCTGATACTCATCGCGTGGGTCACAGACGGTGACCTGATAGTCGAGCGGGATCGCCATCGTCGCCAGATACTTTGACAGCTGGCCCGCGCCGATGATCAGCAGGCGATATTTCGGCCCGTGAATGGTGGTGAGCGTTTTTTCGTCGAAGCTCAGAACGTCTGCGCCAATCGCCGTGTTGCGACGCGTCACCGCAGTGGACATATCGAGCGTGCGTTTGACGATTTTGTGGCCTTCTAGATCTGCGAGCAGGCCGCGAATATCGGACAGCGGTGTGATCGGCTCTAGCACCATCTGCACGGTGCCACCGCACGGCAAACCGAACTGTTGCGCCTGGTCCGCAGCCACGCCGTAGGTCACCGATTCCGGCAACCGCGCGGCGAGTTTTCCGTCTTTCACCTGCGCGATCAAATCATCTTCGATGCAGCCGCCAGATACCGAACCAATCACCTGGCCGTCATCGCGAATCGCCATCATTGCGCCGATGGGGCGAGGCGCGCTGCCCCAGGTGCGCACGACCGTGCCGAGCGTAGCGCGACGGCCCGCTTCAGTCCAGGCGAGTGCAGTTTTCAGAACGTCGAGATCAAGGTTATCCATAAGCTTGGTACAGGTTGTGCGGTAACGTTAGGCGAAACTGGGGGCGGGTGTGACGCAGACTGCCAACAGGCAGGATGTGAATCTTACGCTGACGCGATTCACGATGCACAATGCATCGTGCATGCCCGCCGTGGACCGTCGCAACCCGCGACCCAAGAATACGAAAAGACCAGACCCCGAATGCGCATCTTCGCTGCCCGATTTTCGATGCGCATTCTGTCGCAACTACTCACACTGCTTGTCGCGATTGGAACTGCGCAAGCACAGGCACCCGCGCCCGATCCGGCACCGACACGTGCGCCCGTGACCGTCGCCCCGGTCGTTATCACCGCCACCCGCATCGCCGCCAACCCCATGAACCTGCCCATGGCCGTGAGCATCGTCGATGCCGAGGCGATCAGCGAGGCGAATTTGCAGGTGAACGTGTCCGAATCGCTGCAACGCGTGCCCGGCGTGAATGCTCAAAATCGCAACAACTATGCGCAGGATGTGCAACTCTCGGTGCGCGGATTTGGCACACGGTCAAGCTTCGGCGTTCGTGGGATCAAGCTCTACACCGACGGCATCCCCGCGAGTCAGCCCGACGGGCAGGGTCAGGTGTCGCATTTTTCTCTCGGTAGCGCGGATCGTATCGAAGTATTACGCGGGCCGTTTTCAGCACTTTACGGCAACGCGGCGGGCGGCGTGATTCAGGTATTTACCGACTCGGGCGTTTCGCCGCCCACCGTTACCACCACGGTCGCGGCGGGCTCGAATGACACGCTGCGCATTGGCATCAAAGCCAACGGGCGTGTGGGTGCTGTCGGTTACGTCGCGCAGGTAGATCGCTTCGACACCGACGGGCCGAGGCCGCACAGCGCTGCAACGCGCTTCGGCGCAAACGCAAAGCTTGACGTGCGGGTGAGCGAAGCAACCATCGTCACCATCCTC
>Ga0105044_10004240_pt1 | contig 19701 bp, 18 predicted proteins | sample MAT01_FD_78092 | JGI IMG/M metagenome (GOLD analysis project Ga0105044, IMG submission 78092) | Freshwater microbial communities from Lake Fryxell liftoff mats and glacier meltwater in Antarctica - MAT-01 | ecosystem: Environmental > Aquatic > Freshwater > Ice > Liftoff microbial mat | place...
GGCCTGTCGCGTGGCCTCGTCGTAGATGCGGTTGCGCGCCTTCGTCTCGACATCTGCTGCACGCATGCCATTCAGGGCCCTGATGGCGTGCTTGCGGTGGCATCCAGTCAGCGCAACGAACTCGTCGAGGATCTTTCGCTTCTCGCAGTCGCTCCAGATGGGCAAGGCAAGCATCCTCGGAGCCAAACCAATCGAGGAGTTCGTTCCAATTGCGTGGGTAGTCTTTACCCGCCTCGGGTGCTGCGCTATGCTGGATATCCATCCAGTGGTTCCGGTGTGGCCGGAGCCAACTGGATACCCCTTATGAAGATACAGTTTTCTGGCACAGGAGCCCAGCCATGCCAACCCCACCCGGCCCCCGCCTGCTCGACCAAGTGCGCCAGCAGGTGCGCTTGCTGCACTACAGCCTGCGCACCGAAGACGCCTACGTGTACTGGGTGCGGGCTTTCATCCGCTTCCACGATTTGCGCCATCCGTCCGAGCTGGCGCAGCCCGAGGTCGAAGCTTTTCTCATCTGGTTGGCGGCTGAACGCCAGGTGGCGCCGGGCACGCACCGCCAGGCCTTGTCGGCTTTGCTGTTTCTGTACCAGAAGGTACTGCGTCAACAACTGCCCTGGATGGCCGAGATCGGCCGTCCGCGCCAGGACCGCCGGCTGCCTGCGGTTTTTGCGCTCCACGAAGTCCAGGCCCTGCTGGAGCAGTTGGACAAGCAGCAGCAGCTCTTGGGCAACCCGCACGGCATCGTCGGGCGTTTGCTCTATGGCACCGGCATGCGCCTGCTCGAAGGCCTGCGCCTGCGTGTGAAGGACATCGACTTCGACCGCCGCGCGGTGGTCGTGCGTGAAGGCAAGGGCCGCAAGGACCGCGTGGTGATGCTGCCCTCCGCGCTTGAACAGCCCTTGCGTGAACAACTGGTCCACGCGCAGCGCATCTGGCAGGCCGACCGTGCCGACGGCTTGCCAGGGGTGCACATGCCGCACGCGCTGGACCGCAAGTACCCGCGTGCGGCCGAAACCTGGACCTGGCAGTGGGTGTTTCCGCAGGCCGTGCCGTCGGTCGATCCGCGCACCGGGCTGCGCCGCCGCCACCACCTGCTGGAGGGCAACTTCCAGCGTGCCTTCAAGGTGGCGCTGGCCGATACCGGCATTGCCAAGCTCGCGTCGCCGCACACGCTGCGGCACTCTTTTGCCACCCACCTGCTGCAGGCGGGTTACGACATCCGCACCGTGCAGGAATTGCTGGGCCACGCCGACGTGAGCACGACCATGATCTACACCCACGTGCTGCGCCTGGGTGGTGGCGCCGTGCGCAGCCCGCTGGACAACCTGACCAGCCCCACTGCCGCAGCAGCAGCCACCACCGGTGCAGCCCCGCTGGCCGCCAGCGTGCCCCCTGCAGCTTCCACGCTGCCCACCGCAGCTTCCACGCTGCGTTATCCCGCCACCGGCAAACCTGCCACCGTGCGCCCAGCCCGCGAGCCCCAGCCGTGTTACCTGCCACTGTCACACCCCCTGCACCCCGTTCACCCGGCCCCGCACCCCCTGCGCAACCGGCCCGCCGCCGCAGCCCTTCGCTGCCCGCCTATGCCGAACTGCATTGCCGCAGCAATTTCAGCTTCCTAGGCGGCGCGTCGCACCCCGAAGAACTGGTGGCCCGCGCGCAGGCGCTGGGCTACTGCGCGCTGGCATTGGCCGACGAGTGTTCGCTGTCGGGCATCGTGCGGGCACACAGCGAAGCCGAGCGCCTGAAGATGCGCCTCATCGTGGGTGCCGAAATGCAGCTGGCGCTGTCCGCCACGCCCGCAGGCAAGGGCTTGCTGCGGGGCGTGGGGCCGGCTGCGCCAGCCGCGGTCCCGGTGCCTGTCGACGCGGCCAAGGCTGCTGCACGGGCCTCGGTCAAGGCCGCCAGCCGCGACGCGGCGGCTGCGCTGGCCCGCGCGGGTTCCGGCGTGCAGGCGCAGGCCACCGTTGCGGCCGCCGCTGCCGCAACGGCGGCAAACCCCACGCCGCCCACCGAACCCCGTCTCGTGTTGCTGGTGCAGTCCCGCCGCGGCTACAGCAACCTGGTGCAGTGGATCACCCAGGCCCGCCGCCGCGCGCCCAAGGGCCAATACCTGGCCCTGCGCAGCGACCTCGAAGGCCGCATTCCCACCGCGCCCATGCTGGCCGGCCTGCCGGGCTGTTTTGCACTGCTGGTGCCCGACCCTTCGCAGTCCTTCGAATCGCTGTTCGACCACGCCATGTGGTTGAAGACCTGGTTCGGCACCGACCGCGCCGCCATCGCCGTTGAACTGCGCCACCAGCCGCACGACGCGCTGCTGGTGAGCCTGCTCACCCGCGTGTCTGCCGTCACCGGCCTGCGCCTGGTGGCCGCTGGTGGTGTGCGCATGCACACCCGTTCGCGCCAGGCGCTGCTGGACGTGCTGACCGCAACGCGCCTGAAGTGCACCGTGGCCGAAGCCGGTCTGGCGCTGCAGCCCAATGCCGAAGCGCACCTGCGCTCGCGCCTGCGCCTGGCTTCGCTGTACCGGCCCGAATGGCTGGCCGCCACGGTGGACATCGCCGGCAGCTGCGCCTTTTCACTGGCCGAGCTGAAGTACGAATACCCGCGCGAGATCACACCCAACGGCCACACGCCCACCAGCTGGCTGCGGCAGCTGACGGAAGCCGGCGTGCGCAGCCGTTTCCCGCAGGGCGAAACACCTGCCGTGCGTGCCATGGTCGAACACGAACTGGCGCTCATCTCGCAGCTGAAGTACGAACCCTATTTCCTCACCGTGGCCGACATCGTCACCTGGGCACGCAGCCAGAACATCCTGTGCCAGGGCCGTGGCAGCGCTGCCAATTCCGCCGTCTGCTACTGCCTGGGCGTGACGGCGGTGGACCCGGCGCGCACCACGCTGCTGTTCGAGCGTTTCATCAGCGCCGAACGCAACGAGCCGCCCGACATCGACATCGACTTCGAACACCAGCGCCGTGAAGAGGTCATCCAGTACATCTACAAAAAATACGGCCGCCACCGCGCGGCGCTGACGGGCGTGATCATCAGCTACCGGCCGCGCAGCGCGCTGCGCGACGTGGGGCGCGCGCTGGGCATCGACCTCGACCGCATCGAGGCGCTGTCCAAAAGCCAGCACTGGTTCGACGGCCGCCACGTGCAGCCCGAACGCCTGCGTGAAAACGGCTTCGACCCCGACGCGCGGCTGTGCCAGCTGTGGATGGCGCTGACGCACACGCTGATCGGTTTTCCGCGCCACCTGTCGCAGCACCCGGGCGGTTTTGTCATCGCGCGTGACGACCTGGCGCAACTGGTGCCGGTTGAAAACGCAGCCATGGCCGACCGCAGCGTCATCCAGTGGGACAAGGACGACCTCGACACCCTGGGCCTGCTGAAGGTGGACATCCTGGCCCTGGGCATGCTCAGCGCCATCCGCCGCGCGCTGGTTTTCGTGGGCGACAAGCTCGGCGCGCCGATGCAGCTGCACGAGGTGCCGCCCGAAGACAAACCCAGCTACGAGATGCTGTGCCGTGGCGACAGCGTGGGCACCTTCCAGGTCGAAAGCCGGGCCCAGATGAGCATGCTGCCGCGCCTGCAGCCGCGCTGCTTTTACGACCTGGTGATCGAGGTCGCCATCGTGCGCCCCGGCCCCATCCAGGGTGGCATGGTGCACCCCTACCTGCGCCGGCGCAGCGGCGAAGAGCCGGTGGATTACCCCAGCGACGAGGTGCGCCAGGCGCTGCAGCGCACGCTGGGTGTGCCCATCTTTCAAGAGCAGGTGATGCAGCTGGCCATCCTGGCCGCCGACTTCACACCCGGCGAAGCCGACCAGCTGCGCCGCGCCATGGCGGCCTGGAAGCGCAAGGGCGGCCTCGGGCCCTTCCATGAACGGCTGGTGGGCCGCATGGTCGAAAAGGGCTATGAACTGGACTATGCCGAACGCATCTTCAAGCAGATCCAGGGCTTCGGTGAATACGGCTTCCCTGAAAGCCACGCCGCCAGTTTTGCGCTGCTGGTCTACGTCAGCGCCTGGCTCAAGTGCCACCACCCGGATGCTTTTCTGGCCGCCTTGCTGAACAGCCAGCCGATGGGTTTTTACGCGCCGGCGCAGCTGGTTCGCGACGCCAAGGAGCATGGCGTCACCGTGCTGCCGGTGGACGTGGTGAAGAGCGTGTGGACGACCGAACTCGACGCACCTGTGAATGCACAAGACAGTCCGCTGCACAGTCCGCTGCACAGTCCGCTGCATGACGTGCGCCTGGGCTTCGACCGCATCAGCGGCTTCACCCAAGAAGCCGCCGGCCGCATCGTGGCCGCACGCACCGCCAGGCCTTTTGACAACCCCGAAGACCTGGCCCGCCGCGCGCAGCTGGACGAACACCACCTGCAGATGCTGGCGCAGGCCGATGCGCTGCTGCCGCTCAGCGGCCACCGCCACCAGGCCGCCTGGTCCGTGGCCGGTGTGGACACCCGCGCCACGCCGCTGCTGCGCCGCACCCGCACACACGAAGCCGCAGCACAACTGGCCGCGCCCGATGCCGCCACCACGGTGCTGGCCGACTACCGCAGCACGGGCCTGAGCCTCACGCAGCACCCACTGGCGCTGCTGCGGGCACAACTGAACGCCTTCAAGGTGCAGCCCGCCGACGTGCTGCACCACTACCCCGATGGCCGCCTGGCGCGGGCCAGCGGCATCGTCACCCACCGCCAGCGGCCCGAAACCGCCAAGGGCGTGGTCTTCGTGACGCTGGAAGACGACACCGGCTCGGTCAACGTCATCGTCTGGCCCGACGTGGTGCAAGCGCAGCGCCAGCCGCTGCTGGCCAGCACGCTGCTCACGGTGTTTGGCGTCTGGCAATGCCAGGGCCAGGTGCGGCACCTGGTGGCGCGCAAGCTGGTGGACCACTCGGCGCTGCTGCAGGGGCTGTCGGCGCACAGCCGAAATTTCAGGTGAGCGCGCCCACCGACGGGCCGAGGGGCTGCAGTGGGCCTGCTGCGGGCCTGCTGCGGGCCTGCTGCGGGCCGGCAGCAGGCCGGCACTGGACCTGCACAATCAGGCCCATGCAAGTCCCGATCGAATGGCTGCCCACCGAAGGCCGCGCTGAACAGCTGATCCTGCTGCTGCACGGCTGGGGTGCTGACGGCCGCGCCATGGCGCCGCTGGCGCAGGCGCTGCGGCTGGCATTCCCGCAGGCCGCCGTGCTGGCGCCTGATGCACCCGAGCCGTATGAGAAGTTTGATCGGTTGCACATCGGCGGCGCCGCGCGCCAGTGGTACAGCACCCAAGACCTCACGCCACAAGCCTGGCCCCAGCGTGTGGCCGCCGCGCTGCCGCCGCTGCGCCTGTGGGTTCAGGCCCAGCAGCAGCGCCTGGGCGTGGGCCCCGCTGCCACGGCCCTGGGTGGTTTTTCGCAGGGCGCCATCCTGTCGCTGGCCCTTGCGCTGCAAGACGACGGCATCTGCGGCCGTGTGCTGGCCTTCGGCGGCTGCTTCACGGCGCAGCCCCTGACCGCGCCGCAGCACACCACGGTGCACCTGTTTCATGGCGCCGATGACACCGTGATCCCGGCCGATGGCTCGCGCCAGGCGCTGGCCTGGCTGGCCGAACTGCAGGGCGACGCCACGATGGACATCGCGCAGGGCGTGGGGCATGAACTGCACCCGGCGCTGATCGACTGCGCCTTGCACCGCCTGAAGACCCACATCCCGCTGCGCACCTGGCAGGCCGCCATGGGTGCTGCGGTTTCGCTGGCGCCGCGGCCAGACCGCGATCTCGACGACTGACCCCTCGACCCCATCTGCACGACCCAAGACCCCAACCCCAAGACCCCAGCCCTCCCGACCATGCTGTTCCTGCTGTCCCCCGCCAAGACCCTGGACTACGAAACCCCGGTGCCCGCCGCCCTGCGCAAGAAGGCGAGCGAACCGCTGTACGGCGGCGAAGCCGCAGCGCTGATCGACGTCTTGCGCAAGAAGTCACCCGCGCAGGTGGCCAGCCTGATGGACCTGTCGGACCCTCTGGCGGCGCTGAACGTGGCGCGTTATGCCAACTGGCAGCCGCAGGCCACATCGGCCAACAGCAAACCCGCCGTGCTGGCCTTCAACGGCGACGTTTACGACGGCCTGAATGCCCGCACGCTGAAGACCGCCGACCTCACCTGGGCGCAGCAGCACATCGTCATCCTGTCGGGCCTGTACGGCGCCTTGCGCCCGCTCGACCGGCTGCAGCCCTACCGGCTGGAAATGGGCACGGCGCTGGCAACCGCACGCGGCAAGGACCTGTATGCCTGGTGGGGCGACACCGTGGCGCAGCACCTCAACGAGCGCCTGGCCGACGAAGACGAGCCGGTGGTCGTGAACCTGGCGTCCATCGAATACGCCCGCGCGGCCCTGCGCCCTGCGCTGCGGGCGCGGGTGGTGGACTGTGTGTTCGAAGAGCAGCAGGCCGACGGCTCGCACAAGATCATCAGCTTCTTCGCCAAGAAGGCGCGCGGCCTGATGGCGCGCCACGCCATCCTGCACCGGGTACGCAGCGTGCGGGCGCTGCGCAACTTTTCGGCCGATGGTTATGCCTTCGATGCCAAGGCCTCGGCCCCCGACCGGCTGGTGTTTCGCCGCGCCGGGCTGCCAAAATAGCCCCCATGAGCACCGTTGCCGCCCAAGCCGTCACGCCCGAACTGCGCCGCTGGATCGTCGAGCAGGCCGAAGCCGGCTGCCGCCCGCAGGACGTGATCGAGGCCATGAAAACCAGTGGCTGGGCCGAGGACGTGGCCATCAAGGCCATGGAGCAGACGCTGCGCGAACACCTGGCCGCGCTGCCGCCCGACGAAGCCGATCTGCCGCCGCCCAACGTGGTGCCTGAACCGGCGCTGCAAGGCGCCACGCTGGTGATGGCCGCCGGCCACCCGGTGAAGGTGCTGACGACCTTGAAACACCCGCGCGTGGTGGTTTTTGGCGGCCTGCTGACGGATGCAGAATGCACCGGCCTGATGGCACTGGCGCAGCCGCGCCTGGCACGTTCGGAGACCGTGGACAACACCACCGGTGGCAGCGAGGTCAACGCCGCGCGCACCAGCGACGGCATGTTCTTCGAGCGCGGCGAACACCCGCTGATTCAGACCATCGAAGCGCGCATCGGCGCCTTGCTGGGCTGGCCGGTTGAAAACGGCGAAGGCCTGCAGATCCTGCGCTACCGGCCCGGCGCCGAGTACCGCCCGCACCACGACTACTTCGACCCCGTGCACAGCGGCACGCCGCGCATCCTGGAGCGTGGCGGCCAGCGTGTGGGCACCTTGGTGATGTACCTCAACACGCCAGACAGCGGTGGCGCCACCACTTTTCCCGATGTCGGGCTCGAGGTGGCGCCGGTGCGTGGCAATGCGGTCTTCTTCAGCTACACCCGCGCCCACACCAGCACCAAGACACTGCACGGCGGCGCACCGGTGACGGCAGGCGAAAAATGGGTGGCCACCAAATGGCTGCGGCAGGGTGTGTTCGTCTGACGGAGCCAGGCTTCGCTGGCACTGGCACTGGCACTGGCGCTGGCCGATGGCCCGGATCAGCTGACCGGCCCTTCATCCCTTCATCCCTTCCCCGTCATCCCATCATCCAAGCTACGGCCCACGCGCCGGAGCAGGACAGCAGCAGCGACAGCGCCACCCGGCCGGCAAAGGCCGCACCGCCCGCAACCCAGGCTGTCAGTGCACGGGTGACCGCGTTGGCCGACACCGCCACCAGCGCGCCCGTCAACAACGTGGCGCTGTCGACGCGGCCACTGCCGTGCAACGCCGCCAGGGCCGCGATTGGCGCGTGGGCATCGGCCAGCGCGGCCAGTGCGGTACCGCCCAGCAGCCCGGCTTCGCCCAGCAGGCGCTGCGCCCAGGTGACGCCCAGCGACACCACGGCCAGCAGGGCGGCCACGATCAGTGCTTCTCGCAGGCGCAAGGGGCCGTGCCGGGCCTTGCTGGCGTCGGGTGCATCTGCCGTGGCCTCGCGCTGTGCCTCGCGCTGTGTCGCGCGCCACTGCAGCAGCGCCGACGCGCCGGCCAGCAAAGCGCCGGCCACCGCGCAGGGCAGCACGGCTGGCAGCGCGGCCGGCGCCAGGGCGGTCAGCAGCAACACCACTTGCAGCCAGGTGGCGGTGGTCGACGCCAGCGCGCCGGCCTGGCAGGCGGCCATTTCTTGCGGGTGGGCGCGCGCGCGTGAACCCATCGATGCGATGGTGGCCGTGCTGGACACAAAGCCCGAGAACAAGCCCGACAGCGCCAGCCCGGCGCGAGGGCCCAGCAGCCGCAGCGCCACGTGGCCCACGGCCTGCAGCGCCAGGATCAGCACCACCGTCAGCAGCAGCGTGCGCGGCGCCATGCCGCCCAGCCAGGCCACGGGCTCGGCCGGCGCCAGCGGCAGCAGCACCAAGGCCAGCGCGGCCAGCACCAAAGCATCGTGCAGTTCAGCGTCGCTGAGCACCTGCGTGGCCAGGCGATGCAGCCGTTCGCGCGCGGCCAGCAGACCGGCCACGACGGCGGCCGCGCCGGCACCCAAGGCGGGTTGCTGCGCCGACAGCACGCCCACCAGGTAGGTGATGAACAGCGCCAGCTCGGTGGTCAGGCCGGGGTCGGGCGCGGGCTGGCCCGGCAGCTGTTCGCGGCTCTTCCAATACGCCACCGCCGCCAGCGCCGCCACCAGCAAGGCGCCCAGGGCCACCAGTGCCGGTTGCTGCAGGGTCTGCGCGATGCCACCGCCCAGGGCCGCGAGCGCAAAACTGCGGATGCCAGCTGCCTGGTGCGACTGGGCGCCGCCGCGCCCGCGCCCGCGCTTGCGGCGCTCGCGTTCCAGCCCGATCAGCAGGCCGCCACCCAAGGCCGCCGCCAGGCCCAGCGTGGTGCTCATGTCGATCAAGCGGCTAGGGCTCCACGCACGAATTGGCAGCGCCGTCGGCTGCACCGCAGCACGGCTTCTTCACGCGCCCAGGTCCTGCAACTGTGCCGACAGCAGCATCTGCACGCCTGGCCCGGGTCGCGACAGGGCGCGCAGCATTGCTCGCGCCACCGTGGCCGCAGGGATGGGCCGCCAGGCTCTGGGGATGAGCGGCAGGAACGGCGCGCTCAAGGTCTGCGCCAACCGCTCGCCCAGGCGCGGGGCCTGGCCCAGCGTGCTGCGGTCGCCGGTCAGCAACGAAGGCCGCGCGATGACCAGGCTGGCAAAACCCAAGGTCTGCAACTCGGCCTCCATCTCGCCCTTGACGCGGCTGTAGAAGGTCTTCGAGTGTGCATCGGCACCCAGCGACGAGACCACTGCAAAGTGCCGCACGCCGGCCTGCTGCGCCGCGCGGGCAAAGGCCAGCACCGCGCCATGGTCCACGGCCCGAAACGCTGCCTGCGAGCCCGCAGCCTTGATGGTGGTGCCCAGGCAGCAGAAGGCCAGCTGTGAAGTGGGCAAGGGTGGCAGCGCCAGGAAGTCCACCACGTGCGCGCGGTGCAGCGGGTGGCTGGTGGGCGTGGCGCGGCGCACCAGCAGGTGCAGCGGGCCGGGCCCCGTCCACTGCGTGGCCAGTTCGCGGCCGATGAGGCCGGTGGCGCCGGCAAGGAGTGCGGTCATGTGGCGGCGCTCTCGGGTCAGGTCCCGGTGCTTGCCCCAAGGGTCCGGCAGCACGGCCGCATGGGCAGGAGACTTGTATAGACGAGTGAGCGGGCCATGCCCGTGAGCTTAGCCGATCAGCCCGCCTGCCTGAGACACCTGCATGAGCACGTGCCTCACGCGTGTCTCACGAATGCCTCACGCATGCCTCACGCATGTCTCACGCATGTCTCACGCATGCCTCAGCGGAACTGCTCCAGCAGCCGCTCCAGTGTCATCGTGAAGGGTGTGCTCAGCGCGGGCAGCGTGACCAGCAGGCCCACCAGGCCCACGCCCAGCGTGACAGGAAAGCCGACGGCAAAGATGTTGATCTGCGGCGCCACGCGCGAGATGGCGCCCAGCACCAGGTTGATGAACAGCAGCATGGTCACCAGCGGTAGCGCAATCCACAAGCCGGTGGAAAAGATCTCGGCGCCCCAGCGCTGCGGCTGCACCTGGTGCAAAAAGGCAAAAGGCTCGGGCCCGACAGGGAAAGCGGTGAAGCTGTGCACCAGCGCGGCAATCACCAGCAGGTGGCCGTTGGCCACGATGAACAGCCACGCCACCATGGTGCCAAAAAAGCGGCTGGCGGCGGTGGCGGTGGCGGCCGACAGCGGGTCGAAAAATCCGGCGAAGTTCAGGCCCATCTGCAAGCCGATCAGTTCACCGGCAAACTCGACCGCGGCAAACACCAGCCGCACGGCAAAACCCAGGCTCAGGCCGATGACCAGCTGCTGCAGCACCAGCATGAAAGCCACGGGCGAATCCAGTGCCACCTCGGGGCCCGCAGGCAGCGAGGGCTGGGCCGCCAAGGCGATGAAAGCCGCCAGCGCGATGCGCACCCGCGTCGGCACGGTGCGTGTGCCCAGCACGGGCAGCGCGGTGAACAGCGCCAACGCTCGAAGGAAGGGCCAGATCAGCGGGCTGATCCACTGCACGAACTGGGCTTCGGTGAAGGTCAGCATGGGCCGGCGCAGTCGGCGTCGAGGCCAGCACTCAGCCGATCGCGGCCGGGATGCCCTGCAGCACGGTCGTCAGGTAGTCCACCAGCGTGCTCAACATCCACGGGCCGGTGATGGCCAGCACCGCGACGGCGGCCACGATCTTGGGCACGAAGGACAGCGTGGCTTCATTGATCTGCGTCGCGGCCTGGAAGATGCTGACCACCAGGCCCACCACCAGCACCGTCAGCAGCACCGGGGCCGACACCATGAGCAGAGTCCACAGGCCTTGCTGGCCGGCGGTGAGGACTTGTTGTGCATCCATCTCGGGTTCGCTTGACAACTTCTCAGGTCACGAAGGAAGCGGCCAGCGAGCCCAGCAGCAGGTTCCAGCCGTCGGCCAGCACAAACAGCATCAACTTGAAGGGCAGGGCCACCAGCACCGGACTCAACATCATCATGCCCAGGCTCATCAGCACGCTGGCCACGATCATGTCGATGATGAGGAAGGGGATGAAGATCATGAAGCCGATCTGGAAGGCGCTCTTCAGCTCGCTGGTCACGAAGGCCGGCACCAGCACGGTCAGCGGCACGTCTTCACCCTTCACTTCGGCGGGCAGCTTGGCCAGTTTGGCAAACAGCATCACGTCGCTCTGGCGCGTCTGCTTGAGCATGAATTCGCGCAGCGGCAGCACACCTTCCTTCAGCGCCTGGTCCACCGCCATCGTGCCGGCGGCGTAGGGCGCGTAGGCCTTTTCGTAGACCTTGTCGAAGGTGCCCGACATGACGAAGAAGGTCAGGAACAGGCTGAGCCCCACGATCACCTGGTTGGGCGGTGCGGCCTGCGTGCCCAGCGCCTGGCGCAAGAGGCTGAGCACGATGACGATGCGCGTGAAGGCCGTCATCAGCAGCAGCACGGCCGGCAGGAACCCCAGCGCGGTGAAGAACAGCAGGGTCTGGATGGGCACCGAATAGCTGTTGCCACCCGGCCCCTGGCCGATGACCAGCGGCAGGCCGCCGGGCGGCTGCTGCTGCGCCAGCGCGCTGCCTGCGACCAGCGTCAGCGCGGCCAGAAGGCCCAGCGTGAGCAGCGGTTTAGCGCGCATCACTCGCGCCCCCCCGTGCCGCGCAAGCGTGTCAGCAGTTGTGCAAAGGCGGCAGCCGGCGGCTGCGCGGGGCCATCGGTGGCATCGGCTTGCGGCACCATCGTGTGCAGCGTGCGGATGCCTTGCGGCGACACCCCCAGCACCAGCCACAGGCGGTCTTCGCCCTGGCCCACTTCCACTGTCACCAGTTTCTGTTGTGCCGACAGCGGCAGCACCGCCACCGGCTTGGGGCAGCCCGGCCGCGCCGCGCCACCACCCACCAGCGGCGAGCGCTTCAACAGCCACAGCACCAGCGGAATGCAGGCGATGATGGCCAGGAACCACAGCAGCGAAGTCAATCCAGGCTGCATGTCAGCCCAGCCTGATGGCATCAAGTGGCCGCCGCGGAACCGGTTTTGCCGAGCCGCTGGGGGCGCCGCCGGCGCTACGGGGGTGGTTCATGACTTCGAGAGTCGCCGCATGCGTTCGCTGGGCGTCACGATGTCCGTCAGGCGGATGCCGAACTTGTCGTTGACCACCACCACCTCACCCTGCGCGATGAGGAAACCGTTGACCAGCACGTCCATCGGTTCACCGGCCAGCGTTTCCAGTTCCACCACCGAGCCCTGCGCCAGTTGCAGGATGTGCTTGATGGGAATGCGTGTGCGGCCCAGTTCCACGGTCAACTGGACCGGGATGTCCAGGATCATGTTCAGGTCGTTGCCCGCGGCACCCGGGGGCGTGGGCGCGAACTTGGTGAACTCCGCCGGCGCCACGCTTTCGGCGGCAAAGGCCACCTCGCTGGCCACGTCGTTGCCGGCCGCCGGTTTGGTCTCCGCCAGGGCCGCAGCCCACTCGGCGGCCATCTTGTCCTCTTCAGACATCGCGCCTTCGGCTTCACTCATTGCAGTTCTCCATGTCGCCAAAGCGTGCCATGCGGATCGATCGGGGATGGTTCATGTCTCGCTCAGCCAGCTGACGTTGCTGCTGGTCAGCAGCTTGTCGATCTTGATCGAGTAGCGGTTGTTGGACGTGCCGTAGTGGCAGTCGAAGACGGGCACACCATCGACCTTGGCCTGGATCATCTTTTCCAGATCCAGCTCGATGAAGTCGCCTGGCTTGAAGGACAGCAGCTGTTCCACGGTGGCGCCGGCGTGGGCCAGTTCGGCCACCAGGTTGACCTCGGCCGACTGGATCTGCTGCTTGAGCAGGTTCACCCAGCGCCGGTCGGGTTCTGCGCTGTCGCCCTGGATGGTGCTGAACAGCACGTCGCGTATGGGCTCCAGCGTGCTGTAGGGCACGCAGAAGTGCACCGAGCCGGTGGTCTCGCCGATTTCAAGCGTGAAATTGGTGGCCACCACGATTTCGCTGGGCGTGGCGATGCTCGCGAACTGGGGCTGCATCTCCGAGCGCTGATACTCCAGCTCCACCGGGTAGATGCCGGTCCAGGCGCGTTTGTATTCCGCCGTGATGACCTCGACCAGACGCAGGATCACACGCAGTTCGGTGGGGCTGAAGTCCCGCCCTTCGATGCGGGTGTGGTATTTGCCCACACCGCCGAAGAGCGAATCGATGACCGCAAACACCAGACTCGGGTCGCACACGATCAGGCCCGTGCCACGCAGCGGCTTGACGTTGACGATGTTGAAGTTGGTGGGCACCACGATCTCGCGCAGGAAGGCGCTGAACTTCTGCACCTTGATGCCGCCGATGCTCACCTCCGGGCTCTTGCGGATGAAGTTGAACAGCCCGATGCGGATGTTTCGCGCAAAGCGCTCGTTGATGACCTCCATCGTCGGCATGCGGCCGCGGACGATGCGCTCCTGACTGGCCAGGTCGTAGTCGCGGATGCCCGTCGTCGGCGTGTCGTCCTGCTCGAGCTTCTGGCTTTCACCCGTGATGCCCTGCAGCAGCGCGTCGACTTCGTCTTGCGAAAGGATCTGCTGGTTCATGGGAGAACAAAAGTGGCGAACCGATCAAGTCGGCTGCGGCGCCAGGGTCTCCCTGGCGCACGGAGCGCACCCCCCCCGGGGGGGTGCGAGCGCAAGCGAGCTTGGGGGCTCACGGTCATTGAATGATGAAGTTCGAGAAGTGAACCGCTTTCACCGGCAAAACCGGCGCGGCTGCCTTCTTCTTCGTCTTTCTCTTTGCCGCCGCTTCGTCTTCGCCTTCGCCTTCCGCCGCAGGTGCTTCGTCTGCTTCAACCTCGTAGCCCAGCGCGCGCGAGGTTTCCTTGATCACCTTGTTGGCCAGTTTGACCTTGCCGTCGCGGCCCATCAACTCGGCTGCGGTACGGTCGGCCAGGGCCAGCAGGATGTTGTTGCGGATGGCCGGCATGTAGTTCTTGATCTGGTCGCCGGTCTTGAGGTCGTCGATCTCCAGCGTGATGCCCACTTGTGCGTAACGCTCGGCATCGCGGTCGGCCAGGTTGACCGTGAAAGGGTCCAGTGGCACGAACACCGGCACCGCCTTGGGGTCGTGTTTGGCCACGGCCTTGACGGGTGCGTCGCTTTGACCGCCCTCGGCGGCATCGGCTTCGGCCGTGGCCTTCTTTTTCAGCATCAGGACGGCCGCGCCGCCACCACCGGCCAGCACCAGTGCCACCACGGCAATGATGATCATCAGCTTCTTCTTGCCCTTGGGGGGCGGGGCGGCTTCGGCAACGGCGGCGGACATGCGGGCTCCTTGATGCGGGGCCAACAAACAGCCGCGCCCGGGGCAGATCCAAGGGCGACGCTTGTCGGCGTGTGAAGCTCATTATTGAGAGCGCCCTGCCCGGGCGATGCCGCGAAAAGGGGGCCTAAGACCGGCTGATCCGAAAGCGGGCCAGCGGGTGCCGCTGGCCAGACGCGTCAGGCCACCAGGTCGACCACGCCGCGGCGCTGGGGCAAGCGTGTGGGGGCGAAGGCCATTTCGTTGCGGCTGTCGCGGCCCGCTTCGCTGCGATCGTTGCCGCCGCGGTTTCCACTTTCGTTGCCACCTTCGCCACGACCATCCGCGGCTGCCTGCGCGTCCTGGCGAGGCTGCTCTGACACACCGCCGCCCGTCAGCGTGAGGCCTGTTTCGCGCAGCTGACTGGCCAGCTGCGGCATCGCCTGTTCCAGCGCCTGGCGCGTCTGCGCGTTGTCTGCGCTGAGGTGCACCATGGCCATCTGGCCATCGATCTGGATGCGCACCGACACCGGCCCCATCTCGGCCGGGTTGAGGTGCAGGCGCGCGTGTTCGACGCCGTCGCGCACAAAGGTGCTCAGCTGCGTGCCCAGCTGCGGCGCAAAGTCGGGGCTGCCAGGCCGTGCCGGCAAGCGCGCTTCGGCGGGTGCCCAGGGGCTGCTGCCAGGTGCGGCGGCCTGGGCCGCGCCTGCGGACAGGGCGCTCAGGACAAAACCACCTTCGCCAGCCCCGATGTGCCCTTCGGTGGCTGTTGGGCCTTGCAGGGACGCCGTGGCTGCCGAAAGGGTGTCGACCTGCAAGGCCTGTTTTTCAGCGGCGCCGGCCAGAAGCTCCTGCAGCTGCCGGGTCTGCGGCCGGGCATCGCTGCCCTTGTCGCTGCCCTTGTCGCTGCCGCCGCCCTTGGCATCGGCGCCGTCCGTCAGGCGTTGCGCGGCGACGCTCAGCGCGCCCAGCAGGCTCGCGCTTGATGCACCACTGCCGTCGTCGGCCAACTCTGCAGTTGCGTGCGACGCAGCGCCACCGGCTGCGCCAACCGCTGCACCCCCGGCTGCACCCCCGCCTGCACCAACGGCTGCACCAACGGCTGCACGGGCCTGCGCCAAAGCGGCTGCGCCCTGGGGCACCAGCAGTTGAAGCTGGGCTTGGGACTGCAGCTGGGCCAGCAGGTCGTTCACTTGTTCGCCAGCGCGGTCTTTGTCGCTGGTGGTGGCCAGGTCCGAGCCCGCCTTCACGGTGGATCCGTCCTCGGCCTCGGGCAAGGAAGAAAACTGTGGCTTGCCGGGCAAGGTCCGGGGCGCCTTGTCGGGGCCGCCGGTGGGCCCGTTGATACGCCCCCGTGACGCGGCGGTGCGCTCGGGTGGTGGCGCCTTGGCTTCGTCCAGCGCCTGCGAAAACGCGCCAGGCGCAGCGCCGTCGGCTTGGCCTGAAGACGGCGGGGCTGGCGCGCCTGATGGTGCGGGTGAGGGCGCAGCGGGCAGGGCGGGTGAGAAGGGCAGCGAGCTCAACATGGGGCCGTCCTGTAGATCGTTGGGGTTGGGGTTGGGATGCGCGGCAGCAGCGTTGGGCGATCACAGCGCCGCGGCGCGGCTCTGTGCGCTGTCGCGCCAGTGCCGCTGGGTGGCCGCTTCGTCGCTGCGGCTCTGTTCCTGCCGCGCCTGGCCGCGCTGCTGCTCGGCTTGGCGGCGTTCCATCAGCTTGCGCACGGCTGCGACCCGCGTTTCGCGCTGCAGCAGCAGCTGGCGTTGTTGCTGCAGCTGGGCTTCGGCCGCTTGCAGCACGGCCGTTTGTTGTGCCAGCGCCTGGTCCAGCCTTTGTGCGAAAGCGCGGTGGCAGTGCAGCAGCTCGATGGCTGCGGCGCGGCCGCCGTGACCCGGCGCACGGGCTTCTGTGTCGCTGCGGTAGTTGTGCAGCTGTTGCCACTTCTGGTGTGCGCGGCGACTGGTCTCTTCGGCCTGCTGCACCTGCGCAAGGCTGTCGTCGCGCTGGCGTTCGGCGTGTTCGAACAAGGACTGCAAGGCTTGGGTCATCGCGGCTCGGGTTGTGGCGCAAGTGCCGGGGTTGGGCGTTCAGTCAAGGTTCGATCGATCATCAGGCGACCATCAGGTGGTCATCAGACAGCCATCAGGCGGCACAGCTGGGCCCGGCTCATGTCCAGCAGCGCCCGTTCGTGCATGTCCTGCTGCAGCAGCGCGTTCATCTGCGCCTGCAGACGCACGGCGGTGTCGAGTTCGGCGTCGTGTCCGGGTGCATACGCGCCCAGCTGAATCAGGTCGCGTGCCTTGCTGAGTTTGCTCATCAACTGGCGCATGCGGCGCGCGGCCAGCACGTGTTCCTTTGCGGCCACGGCCGTCATCACCCGTGACACGCTGCGCTCGACGTCGATGGCCGGGTAGTGGCCTCCTTCGGCCAGGTCGCGCGACAGCACGATGTGGCCGTCCAGGATGCCGCGTGCCGCGTCGGCCACCGGGTCTTGCGGGTCGTCGCCCTCGCTCAGCACGGTATAGAACGCGGTGATGCTGCCCTGGCCGGCCAGCCCGTTGCCACTGCGTTCCACCAGCTGCGGGAGTTTGGCAAACACGCTGGGCGGGTAGCCCTTGGTGGCCGGCGGTTCGCCGATGGCCAGCGCAATCTCGCGCTGCGCCATGGCATAGCGCGTCAGGCTGTCCATCAACAGCAGCACGTGCTGGCCACGGTCGCGGTAGTGCTCGGCAATGGCGGTGGCGTAGTGCGCACCTTGCAGCCGCACCAGCGGCGGTGCGTCGGCTGGCGCGGCCACCACCACGCTGCGCGCGCGGCCTTCGGCTTCGAGGATGTCCTCGATGAATTCCTTGACCTCGCGGCCGCGTTCGCCGATGAGACCGACCACGATGACATCGGCCGCCGTGTACCGCGCCATCATGCCCAGCAGCACGCTCTTGCCCACGCCGGTGCCGGCGAACAGGCCGATGCGCTGGCCGCGGCCCACGGTGAGCAGGGCGTTGATGGCACGCACGCCGGTGTCCAGCGGCTGGCGCACGGGGTCGCGGTCCATCGCGTTGATGGGGCGGCGCACCATGGGTTCGGGGTGCACGTTGGCGATGGGGCCCAGGCGGTCCATCGGCTGGCCGTGGCTGTCCACCACACGGCCCAGCAGGCCGTCGCCCATGGGCAGGTGCAGGCCACGGTCTTCGCTGCGGCGCCAGGGGTGGTTTTCTGCACCGAAGCGCGGCGGTGTGCGCGGCGCTGCGCGTGGCACCACACGCGCGCCGCTGCTCATGCCGTGCATCTCGCCGGTGGGCATGAGGTAGGCGCGGTCGCCGTTGAAGCCCACCACTTCGGCCAGCACCACCTGGTCCGGCCGCTGACCGTCGGCATGGATCTCGCACACCGACCCGACCGGCACCCGCACGCCCGCGGCTTCAAGCACCAGGCCGGTGACGCGCAGCAGCGTGCCCACCGATTCCAGCGGCTGCGGCAGCTGCGCGTAGTCCTGCAGGTCCGACAGGTAACGCGTCCAGCGTTGCGCGCGGGTGTCCAGTCGCGTCGCCAGCGGCACCTGCGGTGTGGCCTGGGCAGCCGATGCAGCCGTCATGTCGGGCTCTGGCCGTCGCCAGCCGAGGCGTCCAGCGGCAACTGCGATCCCAAGGCGGCTGCGGCCTGGGCCCAGCGCTCGGCAATGCGCGCGTCGATGGCGCCGACATCACTTTGCACGAAGACACCACCACGCGCGATGGCCGAGTCCGCCTGCAGGCGCGCACCGCGCGCGGTCAGGGCTTCTTCCGCGCCTTCGGCCACCAGGGGCAGGTCTTGCGGATGCACGTGGACAGCGATGTGGCGGGCACTGTGCATCACCGCATTCACGGCTTCGGAAGCCACCTTGGCCACCAGTTCAGGACGCTGGTTCAGCTCGGTGCGCAGCACCTGCTGCGCCAGCTGCACGGCGGTGCGGGCCAGGGTCTGCGCCATCTCGCCGTCCAGCGCCAGCAGCTGGGCGTCGAAGGCATCGAGCAAGGTGCCGACCTGTGCCGTGGCCTGCTGCGCAAAGTTTTGTTTGAAGTTTTCCAGCGCGGCCGTGCCGTCGCGGTATCCATCCTGGTAGCCCGCCTGGCGGGCGGCCGAGACACGCAACTGCCACTCGGCGGCGTCGGGTTCGGTCGGTTCGGCAACTGCTGCAGCAGCACGCGCGGCAAACGCAGCGCGGCCACCCTGGCTGGCCTTGCCGCCGAACGCATCAGGCTGCCAGCTGGCAAAGTCGCCCAGCTCTTCACGCGGGATGAAGCGGGTGTAGGCATTGCCGGCCTTGCTGCCCGGAGGCGCCGGCACGTTCTTGAAGGAAGTGGGCTTGCTCATCGCGGGCAGAACACCACGCACAGCGCATCAAGTGAACGCCGCGGAACCGGCTCAGCCGGGCCGCGGGCGTTGCTCCCCTGGGGGGGAGCACCGCAGGCGCTCCGGGGGGGGGACCTATACAAACTGCTCATCACCGCCTCCGGCCAACACGATCTGGCCTTCGTCGACCAGGCGGCGCACGATCTTCAGCATTTCCTTCTGCTCGCTTTCCACCTCGGACAAGCGCACCGGGCCGCGCGAATCCAGGTCTTCGCGCAGCGTTTCTGCGGCCCGGGTGGACATGTTCTTGAAGATTTTCTCGCGCAGCGCCGGTGTCGCACCCTTCAGCGCAATGACCAGCGATTCGCTCTGCACTTCCTTCATCAGGGACTGGATGCCCTTGTCGTCGATCTTCTCGACGTCATCGAAGGTGAACATGTTGTCCATGATCATCTGCGACAAGTCGTTGTCGGCCTCGCGCACGAAGTCCAGCACGCTGGTTTCCACCGCCGAGCCCAGCATGTTCAGGATCTCGGCCGCGGTCTTCACGCCACCCAGGCTGCTCTTCTTGCTGCGGTCGCCACCGGCGAGCACCTTGCTCATGACCTCGTTCAGGTCACGCAGCGCGGTGGGCTGGATGCCGTCCAGGGTGGCGATGCGCACCATCACTTCGTTGCGCTGGCGTTCGGTGAACAGCTTCAGCACCTCGGCCGCCTGGTCGAATTCCAGGTGCACCAGGATGGCCGCGACGATCTGCGGGTGTTCATTGCGCAACAGCTCGGCCACGCTCTGCGGGTCCATCCACTTCAGGCTTTCGATGCCAGTGACGTCGCTGCCCTGCAAGATGCGGTCGATCAGCAGATTGGCCTTGTCCTCGCCCAGCGCCTTGCGCAACACGCTCTTGACGTATTCGTTGTTGTCGGCCACCAGCATGCTTTCGTTGGCGGCCACCTTCTCGAAGGCGTCCATGACACCTTCGACCCGTTCGCGCGTGACCGCCCGCATGCGTGCGATGGTCTCGCCCAGGCGCTGCACTTCCTTGGGCGCCAGGTGCTTGAACACCTCGGCCGCCTCTTCCTCGCCCA